>Ga0179593_1590298_pt1 | contig 11160 bp, 9 predicted proteins | sample CZODoug2_1_08_16_FD_185931 | JGI IMG/M metagenome (GOLD analysis project Ga0179593, IMG submission 185931) | Vadose zone soil fungal communities from Angelo Coast Range Reserve, California, USA - CZODoug2_1_08_16fungal (PacBio error correction) | ecosystem: Environmental > Terrestrial > Soil >... | reverse complement strand
ACTTCGTTTTGCCTTATCCCCGTCGCGCACCCTCCTTGAGTTTGCGTTCGAGTGCGGAGTCATTGCGGACATTGGCCTGAGGCGGAAAAGAAACCCCCCTGAAACACGGTCTTTGTCGGCTTAAGAAGGTGCTTTTCCTCCCCCCCTTAACATGAAATCAGGACCTCATTTTTTTCTGGCCGCCCTTTTCCTTTCCCTTCACTTTGAACTGGCGTTTTTTTTCCCAGCCCCACCCCGCACTGTCCGCTCGTTGTCCCCCTCTTACGCCACATTTCAGCATCCGTCTGCCCATTCTTCTTCGCGCCAGGCCTGGGGTCAATCCCCAATCGGATTTCACCTCACAATGTTTCCCCCCCAGTATATGAATGCTGTTCAACTCTCCTTCGTTCCGGCAGGCAACCTTTTTTTGGAATCCTCTCTGACAAGTATTTTTTTCTTCGACTTTTTTTTCTTTTCCTTGCGTGTGTCCTTTTTCTTTGAAGGCTTGAGGGTCCTTCTCGCTATCTTGTATCCGTGGACGTCTCGCTAGTCCACTTCGACGGAAACCTTCCGCCGCTTCTGGAAGCGGTTACCCCCTTTTTTTCAACTTTGAGTGCTGGCTGCTGCCCTTTCCCCTTTTAAATCCGATGACAAGATGCGAGTGCCTCCCTCCCGTCACCGCTCCCCTCACTCCTTCCCGCCTGAGATCTTTCTAGGAACGGTTTTATTCTTTCTAGTCATGCCGACAATATTATCAGAATTTTTTTTCCCCCCTTTCTTCAACCCATCCCCCCGTTTTCTCCCCTGCTCTTTTTTTCTGTTCCTGAAACAGGCGCATGATTTCGCGATTTCCTGGCTCCCTCTTCCCCCATGGCGACAGCGGATCCTTTTTTCCCCCCCTTTCCCCAGAGCATCCAACGTATCCCGTTCAGGAGGCAAAGGTCCTTAGGCCTCCTGGCGTCCCTTGGTCGTGATGCTTTCCCATGTATTCAAAGATTCTACCTTTCCACCTTCTTCTCAACGACCTCCCCACGCCGCTGGATCCGTCACGCTGACTTTTCTTCTGGCCCTGGCTCAGGGAGAGTGGGCGGGATTGGACGACTGATGTCCATGAAGCGCGGACCACGGCAGTTCTTTTTACGCTTCCCCGACAGGCATTTGAATCATTTATCACGCGGGCGCTGAGGAAAGTCTGGCAATAGACGAGTGTTGGGGCATATACCTCCTTCTTCGGCCAGGCGTGTCACCTTACCAGGTTCGGTCTTCCTTCCCCGGCGCGGACTTGTTGCGGCTCTTCCAATTCCCGACTTTTTTGATAAGCCTTTTCTGTTGCTGGCGAACTTAGCTCCAAAGCTTTGTTTCTTCCTCCCCCATGGTGCCCGTTTACGGGGTTCTTTCTCCCCTCAGCACTCTTCAGATGGATGGCTAACGCTGAACACCCACCTCTTGCGCGGTGAGAGTGCCTGATTTGAGCCTCTTCCCCTTTCATTGGACGGTCGCTCGTATAAGTTGCCGCGCGCCACTACGAGCCGTTCACAGAACACAGCGATTTTCAGTTTTTCTCATGACGCATAACCGAAAGATGGCCTTCCGGACGACTCCGCCGGCCCCCTCCCGTTGCTGGGCGGGGCCCCGCCGGGCGGGCGCTCCCCCGTGCGAACTGCATCTTCTCTTCGGTAGTCTTTCCGTTGCCCTACCCTATTGTCTTAGGGACGGGTCTCCAGTATTGTTTGTCCTCAGAGGTCAAGAGGCGGGAGGATTGCCGTATCAGGATCGATATCGGAGCCAGCAGTTCACCGATTCCTCTGAAGATTGTTCTGGAATTTCGGTGGTTCGTGGTTCCGTTCGTCCCCCTCGGCGTCAGGTCCGGCGCAGTCGCAGACGTCACCATTTTTTCCATGATCTTTTTCTCCCTCTTTTTTTTTGTGATTATCAGAGCTGTTCCTGTTTCACGAGTTTCTCGGCGGTAGCTACACTGACTTTATCAACCTTTGCAATGTGACCACCAGCTGCCACCTAGCAAAAAATCTTGACAGTAGGCGGTTATCTTTTGGACCTCCTTCAACTCGATCGGCGGACCGGAAGGACCCGTGCAGAAAGATTTTTTCCAGACCTATCTCGGAAAGAGAAATCTTGACCGCCCATCCTGTTCGGTCATGCAACTGAAAGATTAAATCCCCCTTCCCCGTTTTTTGAATTTGTGAGTCCTTCCGGGCGCAGGACCAAAGGCTAGTTTTTCGGTCGGAAGTTTTGTTTTTCCACTTTGTGGAGCCCCTTTCGGGCACATCGTTTCCTCTTTCCTATCAGCCCGGGAAACATGTTTTTTTCCGTTTTAAGAGACAGCTTTCGCTTGGGTTATGCTCCCGGACCGTGCTGACAGGCCCTATGAAGGTGCATGTTTGCCCACGTCGAGTGTGTGGCATCTCCCTTCCGGACCGATAGCTTCTACCGGCCACCAAATACCTTTTGCGAGGAGAGCCACCTCTGTGAGGTTGTTTGGGGTTTGACCCCCCGGGTTTTTTTTCGTATCCCCTGCACTCGGTACTTGATCTCTTCCAGCTTGTCGGCGCGACTGAAGTTGCCCCAAGAGTCTAAGCAAGTTTTTTGACAAAGCCGCGAAAGAAACATACTTTGTATTATTTTCAAGTTGTAAAACCTTTTGGACGATTTCCCTCCCTTCAGACCTTTTGCAGGCTACTCAAGGGTAGCCTCTATTTTTTTGGTCCAGAGTAGTGGTCTCCATATATTATTTTCTTGAATTCCCGCGCCGGGCAACTATCCTCTAGCAGTAGGTGGCAGGAGAAGATGCGGATACTCCCCCTTAGTAAGTTTCCGGGTTCGCTGGATGGTTTAGCCTCGTTTTCCCCTGTTCTGCAAAGAGAGTCTTCCGAAGCCGGTCGTCCCTTCCCGTTGACTCTCTTTCTTTCACCTATTGATTGCTCTTTGCTTGGCTTTCCGCTCATGGTTTGTTGATCCAGGAACGCGTCTCCTTCCTCTCTGCGCCTTGTCCAGGACGTTGGTCCTTTTCCTTATGCGAGATTGGAGTTAGGATGAGTCTCGTTTGAAGATTAACAGTTGAAGTGTTCCGGACTCCCTCCCGACATAGTGAAGCTCTTTCCTTCGAGATCAGCCGGCTTGTTCGGCGGCTTGCGTACGGTTATCGGCTTTTTGCAGCTTCGCCGGGAGTGGAAGAGGAACCTGTTCCCCCAGCCCTTGTGGCGGCGCTGTCCCCCAGCAAATGGACCCCTCCCCGAGGCCGACTTGCGTACCCCCCCTGTTTCCTAGTTCTGAGCGGATGGAAGACGCCCCGTCCTGCAAAATGGGTTGGACTCCTCATTTCCCTTTTTTCTTCCACAGGCCTCCTCCAGCCCGATCCTCAATACGAGCGATCGATTTCCCAGTCATCTTCCGACGTATTGAGGAAAAAGGGGCAGAAGTAAAGAGTACCATTTTTTCCACATGTCCATTCTTCTTAAAATTCAAACATGGTTGCCATCCTTTTCCTAGGTCATCAGTTAAGTGACCTGGTTTCTCAAGGCTTCTTTATCCTTGGGCATGCACTTATGAGGGACGCTCTCTTCCATGAGGTTGGTGAGCAAAACACCCTTTTAAGTTTTGCTTTTTCTCCCGACTGAGTCCTCTTCGCCTGTCACTGCACTTTCGAGGAGTGTTTCTCCCTTCTTTTTGGTATAGACCTTGTCTTTTGAGATGGCCTGTTTGGCTTTCGCCTCCCGGGCTACTTCGTTCCTCGACTCACCCGTGCGGGTTTTATCTATTTTACGTGAGATATAGATCCCTCTTTTTTCCTTTCCACTAATCCTTTTTTGAGTATTTACGTCTGGTACTGGCACCGCAGGAGGTGGCGTAGCCTCGGAGGAGATTCTTAGACCTCAAAAGTGACCGTCCCCCCCCCTCTCGCCTCCCCCCAAGGTATTTATCACCTCCCTTTGATCACCCTCTCTCTAACCTGCAGCCCTGCAGGTACATCCGGTCATACAGGACCGCCGGAGTCCTCGTGGTCTTTATGAAGAAACGCAGCGACGAGTCTGAGGACCGTAAATTGCGCCAGGCTCTCGAACTTCCTCTCGTCGTCGCAAGAAGGTTACTGTCATTCGCTCTCTTTTTTTGCAATGTGAGGTTTACGGATATCCTCCCTTTTCCCCCCCCATGTTTCCTTTCTTGAGTGGGGGCCTTCTTCTTCGATACGTGCTCGCTGCTCCTCGCGTTTATGGAGACCTTTATGAATTCCTACGACCGCGTCCGTTTTTATGCTGAGAGAGCCAGTCTCTTCCATTCCCTTGAACGCTAGCAATCCTCGGACCGTGCTCCTTCGGTCCATTGGCCCTTCCCGGGGAGTGCCGTTCCCAACCTTTTGGTGGCTAGAGTGCCCTTGAGTCCCCTCCCCCCTGAGAAGCTGCCCGAGCCTCGGCCCCCAGAGGCGAGCTTCCACCTGACCGCCCAGCGTGACGACTTCTCCTCTAGTCGCTTTACCTTTCTCGGGACCCGAGGATGCCCTTCACCATTTGATCCCCCCTTCAAGAATGTTTCCACCTTCTCTCCTCCCATCACTTTTGGCTCCGCTTGTGCCATCCGTCTTCCCTCCCCAGGAGCAGGATCGCGAGCTTGTTACTGTCTTTCACAATGGGGCTATCAGCGGGCCCCTCCTTCGACCGGAATTCTGGGATGCCACGGTCCGGTGATCCGAGGACCGGGCGGTCTTGCTGCGACTCTACTTTTTCTTCCACGAGGGCTCCACTTTGGCCCCCCGCCCAGTCACAAGTCTCACCAATGACTTTGGCTCCGCTTCCCCCCCGGTCTTTTTTGCCGGCCTTTCTGCTGCGGTTTCCGGCTCTGGATTCTTAACTTGTAACCCGGCTGGACGCCGAGTCTCTGCTTTTCGCGGAGCAGGACCCTCTGAGACGGGGACGTGGGCCATCCGCCAGGTGTTGGATCGTACTAGTAGTTATGGCGCCGTACCCCAGTTTCAGTCGGCGGATAGAGGATTTTAACCCAAGAGGACCCTGGACTCAGAAGTTCAGTCGCAGGGGCCGGACTCGAGCATCCAGGTGCTGGTCATGCGACACCCCCCCGGTTCAATCGCAAAAAGGCTTTGGAGATCATCCCCCCCCCGTGTCCTTCGGTGGGCGGAGCTCGAGAGATGGCTGCGCGAGGCTGGCTTAACACCAACGATAGACCTGTGGCAATCGAAGGAGATGGCCTTGGTAATAACGTGCATTCTTTGATCCCCGAAGAGGATTTCGTGACCTGATTTTCTGTTAAATTTCTCTTCCAGACCTTCCTAGTCGGCCCCGCCTGTGATCCGGCTGACGTTCCGGATTCTAAATTTCAAGAACCTTTCTTCCTTAGAAGGCGGGTTGCACTCCAGTCGCTCCCGTGGACAGGTTTTTGGCAGTGGCAAATAACTTGCTGAGGTCTCGTCAATTTGAAGTAGTTTTGATGTTTTCGCTCTGCCCTGCCGTGGTGATATGCGGCTCCCCTCTTCCCCGTCTACGTCTGCCGCCCCCGAACTCTTTTTCGCCGCTTGTGCCGATTTTTCGGTAAGGCTAGTAGGTACGTCGGACGGTCTTTAGGCAGCCTCTCCCTACGTTCCAACCGCCCGATTCTCTTTTTCCCATCCGTTGTGTTGTTTTTTAGCTATAAGGTCGTAGGGTTAACTTGCCTGCTTGGACCCTAACGTTTAGAAAAAGGTTTTGCCCCTCGACAAAAAGAGGTATTGACCAATACACTCTGAGGCGATTCGATACGACGTAGCTAGTATAAGTCCTGGGAAGAATGTTCCCTCAGAGCATTGCCAAATCCTCGATCGGAAGTAACCTGAGAACCCCTACACAGTTCCCCTTCCCCGAAGAAGGCAGACTCAATGTCATTTGTCAAGGGTCGCTCTCGGAAAGGAGGGTCTAGTCCCCCCAAGAAGTATAGCCTTTCCTTGGACGCTCTAGCGCTGTCGAAGTAAGTACCTGAGGAGTGTAGTATAGGTAGGAAGCTCACCTTGGAACGAGAGTTTCGGATGCGCCGCTTGTAATGGTTGCGCTGAAGGAACTTCTGCCCCTAATCCTCATGTGATACCTCTAAAACTCTCTTCGGGGTGACAGAGGCGTCGGACCCCCCCTTATCGAAGCGGGCGCCCAGGAACCCCCCCATTCCACCATTGTTGTGAAAAAGTCTGTTTTCTTTTCACCAAGGGGTTGGGCGTCCTTGCCGCCGTACAGCTCGGAATAGGTTTTCCCCGTCCGTCCACGTCCTTTTTTGCACTCTATCACGCCAATGTAAGGTGCCTAATCCCCCCCTAGACCAGTCTCGACACACCTGAGCGGGAACTCGCTCCGGTAATGTCCTCCGAGCATTTTAACCGGGTCATCGTGCCGCGTCCGCGCGCGTCCTTTATTTCCGAAGAGGCCGTCCACCTCCCTCGTCTGAACCCTGTGGACGGTCGAGTGATAGTCTTTCGGCTCGGCTGCATCTGCCGGATTTGTGGTACCTCGTTGAAAGGAACTGACCCCTTAGAAGCACGTCCTTTTTTTTTTCAGCCGGCCGTATCGGCCTTTCCGCACGACCTTGATGCCGGTGTCCCCTTATGCGCTGAGCTGCTTCTCTGGCCATGGTGGTCTCTTGCCGAATCTGCCCTCGCGTGGTCATTTGACGCAGATAGAGAGTCGAAATTGGGTGTGTTGTATGAATGGTGTCCTTAGAGCGAAGAAAAGGATGCGGAGTATTTCTTTTGCAGTCTATTTCCTAGTCCCTTATTAGGCCCTACGGTCAAGAGGGAGAGCGCCACCTCTCCATACGAAGTTAAATAGCAGATTTTGCCTGTTAAGCGGACCGCGCCCGAGCTGCAGTACAGTCGCATTTTGGGCATTCTGTGCCGTTTGTAAATGCTACCCTTATAAGACAACCCGGGGGAAGAAAGACGATTCCCCTGAACATGTTACCCACTGTTCAACACGCATATGGACGCGGTCATAGATGTCTTCGTTTTCTCGAGTGTCTTATGCTCGCCGAGACCCTTTTTCTAGTCGCGCAGCCCGAATCTGAGTCAAGATGATACAATTTTCCGCGGATCTCGAAGTTTCGCGAGTACGACGGAGGACCCCCCTTTTGGCAGAACTTCCAGACAGTATACATGTCATTCAACCACTCAACAGGTGTTATCAGAATTGCTTTGACCCCGACGTTCTGGCCTCCGAGACGGACCCCCTGTGGAGTCTTCGCTGGTGGGGACTTCCTCCTGTTCGAGTCGTTGCCCCGACCGTTGCCACGTGATGCCGCCATTTCCATTAGGAGGAAACATGCGGAATGATGATGATCTGTGTTTTAGGCGCCCGAGGTGAGTCCCCTAGGATGAGATCGAAGTGTTAGCGGAGTGAGGCAGTGCTCCCTCCTTTCTAACGTCCGCTGTCAAGAACCCCCCATTAGGGTTTGTGGGTAGCCTTCTCACCGAAACCTCATATTTTAATCACTTTACCGTTTGTTGTTTGGATGATTTTTTATCTCTCGATCCTGCCCGTCAAACCTTGACTTATTGGACGTAGCGTTTCCGGTAGACTTTGGGGGATGTAGGAGACAAACGTACACCTTTTCCCTACTCCCCCCAAAATGTAAAGGCAATGGTCTCCCCCCTCTAAGACACCCTAACATTTAAGGCACTCATGGGTTAATATTCGGAAGCTGCTTCTCTTGGAGAAACTGGCCCCCGTTCCCTAGTTAAGCTCTGCCCCTCCTGAAGGGCAATAAAATCCCAGCAACCGATCATACTGAGTATGCCTTTTCGGACGCAATAGGTAGTCTAGTTTTCGACATGCCGGCTCACATTTTGTTTTCCAGGATCGAATTGCCCATGGCAACTACCCCCTGTTTTTTCGTTTTTCCCGGGGGACTCTCGTCGGAATTCTGGAGTAGAGGCAGTGATCCCTTTTTCCGTCCTGTTTGGTCAGACTTTGACTCCTACGGGCAGGGGACGAGGCTGGGCCCAATGTGGCTAGTCCCGATAAGGAACTTTAGTCCAGTCCCCCCGAGGAAGCTTAAAGGTCTCGTCTTTTCCCGCGGTTAACGGAACCGGGCGTGCGACCCCCAATCTGGTCTGTAAGGTCTTCAGAGAATCTTTTTCCGATTTCTGAGAAAGCCCATCGGTAGAACGTTCTCAGGAAACATAATAATCAACGTCATTGGGAGATATAGAGCCCGCGGAGTAAAGAGGATAGCTCGAAAAGGCCGGCCCCCCGAGTCCTTATTCCCACCCTCTATCTCGCCCCCCATGTAGGATAAACTAGTTATAGGATGCCCTGCGCCTTTGATCTCCGTTTCCTGGCCCCCATCTCAATGGCATGAGGGGATCCTCGTCCTCAGCTTCGCCGGCTTCCCCCAGTCCGGCTGCACGGGCGTGATGTCTCCACTTTTGTGCGGGCTTTGCTAGTGCTCCTACCTTCTTCCCCCTAGGCTAATACTCCCCCTCCGGCCGACCGGCCGAGCAGCAATTCCGGACGTAGAGCGAGGCTCTCCAAGAGCCTGAACCACCTGATGCGAAGGTAACTATGTATAGGTGGGCCTGGGCCCTTTACTGCCGGACGCTCTTAGAAAGGATCGGTTCTTGAGACCTTGGTTTACGCTGCTGGAGCAGGCAGCTTTTCCCTCGGGCAGGTTCTGTATGGGACACATTTCCGATTCAGAGGGGGATTTTTCATTCAAGCCCCCTTGGCGGCGGCGAATTTCGAACCGGAAGCAGCTAAGAGGACTTAAGAAGAAATTCTTCGCTCTGTCCTGATTTTCTTTTTTTTTATGCCCCACAGTGGTAACATGCAGACTGGTGTGAGGGGAGGGGGAAGGCTTTTATACTCCTTATCGCGAGTGTTATCCACTTCCGGTGTCTTTCCAACAAACGCCTACGGTTCCTTTTCCAACTGTGGAGGGTTCCTTGGTCGCCCATAAGATTCCGATCGCTGAGCACGAAGAGCGTTTCTCGCTTACCGAGATTAACCCGTCGCGGCCGCCTTTACTGAAAGGTTGAGCCCGTAGGAAGAGTGAACGAAAGGAACCCAGAGCCTTCTGCGGGACTGCTCCCGCCGGGGACGGTCGCTCCCTTCGCCCAATGAAAGGGCTTTTCTCGTAGTATGTGCCTTGTGACGACCTGAGGAGTATTTCTTGCCTCTGTCACCCTGTTCGGTTCTTGGTCGCGCGGCGGGACCTTCTTCCGTCTATGCGGCCCCGAGGCTTATTTTGCCTAAAGGATTGAAGCAGATGGTATTTTCCCCCCCCTCTTGGCCGGGCGTGTTTTGGATTGTCCTGAACAGGCGGCTGGTGCTTTTTTGCGAGCAGCATGACCCTATATCTGCTTTCCTCATACTCCTTTTTTTTTTTTGAGTCGAGTACTTAGATCGCGGCGTCCCCTTTATCCCTAGCAAATCCTGAGAAGAATAAGACGTGACCAACCACGACGGCCCCAAAAGTCCACCCCAGACTTGGCGGTTAGTTTTCTCAGACGTACTCACTAGAACATAGTTTTAGTCTCCCGTTCCGGGCAAGCACGCTCCTAAACGGTAGACCGGCCACTCGCGACATCCCTTGGTTTATTTTTTCTTGTTTTTTGAAAAAATCTAAAAAGACTCGTGTCGGTAAAGAAAGGATTGTTGACCGACCCCGCAGGCTCGGGTAGTGTGTGCGGTAACTATTTATTGCCTTAGTCGGAGTCCAGGGCTTTTGGCCGCGATGAATAGAGCCCGTCTAACATCTTCGTTTCGCCGCGCATCTTTCTTCGTGGGCGCTAAGCAGGCTTTCTCAACTGTCCATCTCCATGTAGTCTTCAAGATCTTTTGGTTTTTTTTCAGTCCGTTAAGCTTTTAATTCTCTCTTCCTCGCGGCCTAACTTAACCCCCGGTTACAAATTTTTTTTGAGAGTGAACCCAATGTGGTTGCGCCGCTTACCGAACAGTAGAGAGAGGCATAGATTCCAGTCTCCCTTTTCTCGCTGAAAGGATAGTTTGTCGCAGCCTAGACCCGACCCGAAATGGAAGTGTTGACCTTCCTCCCACTCGAATTATAGGTGAACGTTCCCCCCCCCTCGGACCTATGGTCCTAATCTGATACGGCCGCTTCGGACCAGGGCCTTTCTGCTTCTCTCGGAGACTTGCCCTTGAGCATACGCTAAACCGTCATCCCACCCCTCTTCCGGGTCAGCGTTACGGCGCGGTGCGCCGTTATCTCACTCCCGTTCTGCACGGGGTTGCCTTTTATGACCCTCGTTGAACCAGGTCAGTCCGCGCCGCAGACCCGAACGGTTCGAGAGTATCGGACCCCTGGGGCCGCCGGAACGGATTGCCTTTTGTCCCTTTGATTAGTTTGCTGTACTGGCTGATTTCTGCCAAGTCTACCAGGAAACCTCCCCGGCTCGCGATGCTGCGTGTCGGCCTCATATGGCACCTTTGTGAGAGAAAGGTGTCTCTGAGCGCCGGAGTGTCACGAAGGCCAAGGCTGAGGTGTCCTTTTTACGAGCGGAGCGAGAAAGTTAAGAGCGTTTTGAGAGACCCTTAGCTCCGGAGGGCATGATTCCTGGGGTGCTTCTGCGCCGCTGGCGGGCTTTCATCCCCGCGATAGTGTAGCATTTCCCTTTACTACCCAGAGACAACCCAGCTTTTCCAGATTTCATCCTATCCCCCCCACAAATGTGCCCCCTTTGGGCCAAGACCCTCCCCCGGCGTAATCTATGGAGTATGAGTTTTTTCTGGCGGACGGCGCGTCTGAAACTGGGGCTGCCTCTTCGAGCGGAAGGAAATAGGTCCAGCGCGTCACGAGTACACTTTCTGACTTCTGACCTTTCCCGCGCCTAGATCGTCTTTTATCGGAACACACCTCCCTCCCCCGTGAACGCTTCGACCATGTTATTAAAATCACCCTGGTGAAAAGCGAATTTATGTCTCGCAGCAGACGGGTACGACTTTGGTTTTTCGTCTCTCGGAGCCTGGCGCCTTGGCGTTACTCGGGCCCCGCGCTCTTGCCGCTTGCCCTCCCCCGGCCCCCTTTTTTATAAATGCCAGGAGTGAACCCTCTGCACCTGCTGCTGTATCTGTTTTCGGGGCGATGATGAGGCGGGCATTCTATGGCATCGTCGGGGCGTGCGACCTCCGCTCGCCATTGCCTCCCCCCTCGTGCGTGTGCGCGACTGTTTATGGG
>Ga0179593_1501670_pt1 | contig 11160 bp, 13 predicted proteins | sample CZODoug2_1_08_16_FD_185931 | JGI IMG/M metagenome (GOLD analysis project Ga0179593, IMG submission 185931) | Vadose zone soil fungal communities from Angelo Coast Range Reserve, California, USA - CZODoug2_1_08_16fungal (PacBio error correction) | ecosystem: Environmental > Terrestrial > Soil >... | reverse complement strand
TCAGCCACCCCCCCACTTCGCCACCCTCCCTCGATGAGTTTCTCTCTACATCCGCTTCCCCCCCCCCTGATCACATTTCTTCAAAACACCATCTAGGGCCGTCCCCCAACGTCCCCGCCCCCCCCCCCCGGGTGCCCCCGTTCCCCCTTTTTTGCGGGTCGTTTCTGTTTTCGGGCGCCTCTTTTGGACTACCCCGCTCCACAAAACGCGAGTTCCTCCCTTTGCGGCGGTTGTCCCCTCCTACTCAACCCCCCGTGGCCCCTTGATCTTGCACCGCTCCCCCCCCCCCGGGTCCGCGTTCGTCCGTTTGCCGGCTGGCCCCCCCCCAGCGGCCAGCAGACCACCAAACCCTGTCCACACACCACCACCACCGTTTTGGTTCCCGCCGCGAGTCGTGTTTGGGGGGCCGTCCCGCGCTCGCGCCCGCAACCTGACCCACACCCCACTTTTTGCCGCCCCTGTCTCCCTTTGACCCGACTCCCCCCCCCCTTTTTTTTTTTTTTTTGCGCCCAACCCCCGAGACCTACCCCACCACACATGCGCCTTGCCCCCTGTAATTTCCACTTGCCCCTTCCTTTGCCCCCTCCTTCGCGGGTTTTCGGTCTTTTTTTTTGTTGCCCCCCCTTGCTGTGCCGCGGCTTTTTTCTCTCTTCTTTTTTTTTTTTTTCCACCGAGCTCGCCTTTTTTTTTTCACCCACACGTTGGTTTTTTGCGACCCCCCCCACCCCCTCCCCACCACCCCCCACACCCCCGCCACAGAACCCCACATCCCTTACACTCTCCCAACACACCTTTTTTTTTTTTTTTTCGTTTGTCTTGGCCTGGCCCTCTGGGGCCCCCCCCTTGTTGGGCTGCCCACAACCCACAAGTCTATCACTGGCTGACTCCAGCCTGTGTCCCCCCCTTTTCCTTTTGTCCCCCTCCGCCTGGCCCCGTTTCCCCTCTTTGGTTTTTCCCCGCAGCCAGAGCGACGGGGCAATTTTCGCTGTTGCATACCCCCTCCCGTCGTTTTTCCGCCCCCACACCCCCCCCGGGGACCTGGCCCGTGCTTTTCCTTTGTGCCCCGCACAAACTCCCCCCCCCAACCTGGTGCACTTTTTGCGCTTGGTGCACCCCAACCCACCACCACACGTTGTCCCTCCCCCGTGCCCAGCCCCCTGTAGGCTTGTTTTGCACCACCACTGTTTCGGAGTTTGGCCCGGCGCTGGTTGCCCCCTCCCCCAGCCGCTTGTTTTCGAGAATGGACACCAGAGTTTCTTTTTTCCAAGCCCCACACTAGTTGCCCTGCTTTGGGACCCACCCCGGGTGGCCACCCGTTGGCCACACGCCCACAACCACAACCCAACAACGTCGCTTCTCTTCCCGCGAGACCAAACACACCGCCACCTTCCCCCCCCTTTCCTTGCTTGTTCCGAGACCCCACACCTCCGGGTACACTCGTCCCTTTCAGACCCCTTACCACAGTTTTGGTTTCCCTTCCCGGTCCCTCGCACGCACCCCCCTTTCAGGCCCGTTGCCCGCCGACCCCCATGGTGGTTCCCGACCTATACTCCACCCAGAATAACCAAACCAGGTCCTTGTTGGGCGCCTTGCCTTGCCCCGGGCCTTTTTTTTTCCTTGATGTTTTGGGAAGATCGTTTGTTTAGGGCTTCTTTTTCGGTTTTTTTTTTTAAAAATTTTTCGCGGGACTCCCCCTTCCATCCCCCTTTTTCCAGGCCGGGTTTCACCTTCTCCCTCTTTCGCAAAACCCCTTCTTCGTTGCAACGCCCCCCCCTTCATCGGAAAGGGGCCTCGCTGCAATGAAGGAGAATTTCGTATTCTCGATAGACGTACGCACCTTGCCTCCCCCTGCCTCCTCCTTTACGGTTGGTCCTTTTTTTCTGTTGATCGCCCCCTTTTTCCGCGGCATTGCATATTCTCTCAATGCGTTTTTTCTTCCTTGCGGCTTTGTATCTTTTTTTTCCTATAATCCTTTTTTGATGGAAGGTGCACGGTTCCCCCCCCCCCACAACAGGCTTTTTTTTGACTTTTTTTTTGACCCCCCCTTTCCTTCTGGGAATATAAGGTGTCCTTTGGACAGTGGGTTTCCTGGCTCATGTCCCTGTTGAGGGGGTCCCTCTCCTTATTTTTTTTCTTTACTGGTTATTGTTAAAAAGACTCCCTACCCAGGTCTGACCTTCACCCCTTCCGTGAATCGCCTTCCCCCTTTTCTTTTTGGAAGGTATTAATTATGTCCCCGGAGGTCATGATTATTCTTTTCGTCCCAACGTTAACATTTTCCTTGGGCTTCCCTTTTCCCCTAGATTCAAGAGCTCCCTTTCCCCGAGCCGCCCCCCTTCAGGGCCAACTGGGTTCTTCCCCAAGGGTTTTGCGTTCAAAACCGTCCGTTCGCCTCCCCCGATTCTTTTTTTCTCCTTTCTTTCCGGCTTTCCCCCTCCCCTAAAAAATGAGATAAGGGGACGGGTTTTTCCCGGTGCGACACTTTTGGCCGCGTTCCTACTCTTTTTCACGGGCCGGCCGGGTTTGGACCCTACCCCCTGCCTTTTCCTTGCGTCGGGCGCTTACGGGAGTGTTTACGTGCCGTTTTTTTCTTTATTCCCCCGAAAGCGATTGTCTCCGTCCCAACCTCCCCCCCGATCTGCCCCAGCACCTCGGCCCACGGGACCGTTTTTTTTTTTTTTTTTTTTTTTTGCCTCTTGGTCCTCCCTTTTATGTGGCGTGATGATCGTCGGCTCCCCGGCTTCTCCCCTTCCCCCCCACCACATGTCTCCTACGTTTGTTGTTTGTTTTTTTTTTCGATATCTTCCCATTGTTGTGAAGCCTTCCATTAGCCGTCCCCCCCTTCCCTCTGCCGCCGCGGTCTTGGAGCGTCCGGCGGCGATGCTGGTTTTTGCAGGATCGATTTTTCTTTTTTTTGGCGCACATCTCCCCACCGTCTTTTTTTTGTCCTGCGACCTTGCGCGGGCACGACCCCAACGCCGTGATCTATGCCGCGCTCTGCCCTGGGTCGTCCTTCCCTTTTTCCCAACAGGTAGGACGCTGCCCCTTTTTCCCGCGTGGGGGATTTTTTCTGCGCAGTTGGTAGGTTTTCTTTTTTTTTCACCCGCCGGGGAATAGTCGACAACAGAAGGCTTTCAGATTTTGTTTTTTTTTTTTTTTTTGTGCCCTTTTATAAAGTGGCCCGCGACCCCCTTTTTCCCTTCGGGCGGCTCGGTCTTCTGAGCGCCAGGTACTTCCCCTTTCCGTGTCCAGGTGCTTTGGATCCCCCAATTTTCCCTGCATGTTTCCCCTCCGTCCGGAATGAATGACTGTCGGCTTGTCGAAGGTTTTCTCCTTCCTTGTTCAGACGTCCTGTGCGCGACGAGTGAGTTGCCGTCCCACAGAAACCTTTCGCCCCCCCAAAGCATAGTCTCCGGTCGCAGAAAGACTTCTTCCAGCCCCACTTCCTTCACCCGGATATTCCCAGCCGCCCTGAGGCCCTCCCGTAAGCCTTTTTTTTTTTTCCTCAAGATTGGTGTTGCCCTCGCGGATCTCCTGAACGCCGCAAGTGCTTGCAGGACCGAAGATCCCTGGAAGCTGCGCCTCCCCCCTGCGAAAAACGTCAACCGCTTTTTTTTCCCCGGTGACTTTTTTTTTTCGCTATCGGAGGTTGCCCCCCCTCTCTTTCATTGAGGCCCAACATGTTTTCTTTGAGGCTTTTGTCTCAATGGGGTTCCTTTTTCTTCCCGTCCCTGTTTTTTATCGGGAGTAGGATTTTCCCCCTTTTGCCTTCAATTCATGCCAGTTAGAGGTCCGCCTTCTCTTTGAAAAAACCCCCCCAGGAACCCGCCCCTGAAGGCTCAATCGATTCCCCATCACACTGCTGGTACAAGCGCTGTCTCCACACCCAGCTCCAGGGACTGGACCCGCTCTATTCCGTCGTGCAACCCCTTGGTCGTTCTCTTTCCAAGCTACAGATACACCCTTTCATTTCACCTGAACCCGATTTTCCCTTGTTTAAGGATTCCGGACCATAGTCTTCCAGGCCCTCCCCTTTAAAAAGGAAGCGGTTGTTCCCCCTCCTCATCCCTTTCTCGAGCGCGTTGGGCTTTCCGGCCGCCATTCATGGAACCCCTCGCTTGATGACGCTTTTTTTTTGCCAGGTCTTCGTGACCCCTGGGAGGATTTAGAGATTTTTTTTTGAGATCGTCCCTCCGTCGTTCCCCCCCATTTTTCTGCCACGATCGACCCTCCCCCCCCTCTTTTTTCTCTTCGGTAGAAAACAATGTTCCTTCTTCTGCTACGCGCCGGTGTTTCTTTTGATCTTTTTTCCGGCTGCAGTCGTCGTCCATCGCGCATTCTGGCGATGATTTGCCTCTTACCGGTTCTTTTTTCGATTCCCTTCCTTCCTTAGTGATGGAGAAGGGTTTAATCCTCCCCTCGAATCCTTTCCTGGCCGAATGTACCCCTCCCTCCCCCCCCCCAAACGTGGATTTCGTGCGTGGAGCTCACATCCCCCTTTTTTTTTTTTTTTTTTTGAAACGCGCTCCCTTCTTTCTTTGTAGTTGACAGACTCTCCCCTTCTCCCCTTTGTGCCGCATTCGCTTTTCTTCGCGTCCTGCCCCCCTCGTTTTCGAGCGGATCTTGCAGCCTGCGGCGCCTCGAGACCACCTTTCCTTTCCGCTAAAGTGTTGTCTTTCTTCCTCTTTTTCCGGGTTCCGTCAATTCTCTAATCTTTGCGCGGCGAACGAATCTGCTCGCTGCTCCTTTTTTTCGCAGCTAGTCTTGGTCCCTTCCTCCTAGATTCTATTTACTGCTCTTTTTCCCCCCCCCCCCAGGGCTGTCTTTGGAAGGAGGCGCTCTTTTTTTTCTCCTTCGACGCCCACGGGACCCGTTCCCCTTCCAAGGAAGATTTGCCCTGAGCGCAAGCCCTTTTTTCTTCGTTCTGGGCGGGGCGGGACTTCCTTTTTGCCGTTTCGGCGCCCCGAAACACTGGCGCCCCCCCCCCCCCCCCCAACGCGAGTTCTTTTAGACGGGCGAGATGGGTGCCCCTTGTGATTTTCCTTTCCCATCTTCAATCGGTGCGGCGCCTTCACTTTCCTTTTCTCTCTTTTCCTCCCTCCTTCCGTGTTGTGTTTCTTTCCCCTTCAGATTTCCGTTTCTGCACCGATGAGATTTTCGCTTCTGTTCTTTTTTTTCCCCCCCATTCTTCTCCTTCGTTACCCAATTTTTTTTCGTGGGTTTGGGTTCTTTTTCTTCCTTTCTGCGAAACTTTTTCCCTAATACAGTCCCCCGCGATCACGCGCTTCGCTATTTCCTTCCAGATTCTTGTCTCCCTTTTCTTTTCCAAGCTTTTCCTTCAGCTAGTTACCCCCCCTTCTTCCTGCTCTCGTTTCCCGCATTTTTTTTCCCCGGCGGCGTAAAGACTTTTCCCCTTTTTCTGCCCCCAGCTTTTTCTGAGGATCCGCGAATTGCTCCCCGCGTTTTTTTCCCAGATTAGTTCGTCTCCCCCCCTCCCCTGCCTCTCCCCCTTTTTCCCCGTAGTTTCTGTTTGCCCCCGGAGCGTCGTTTCTGCGAAAACTTCTTAGGCTTGGTTCTGCGTTTCATGCGAGTTAAGGCCTCCCTCTTTTTCCACGCTCCTTTTCTTTTTCCGATCCGATTAGAGTCAAAGTCTTCCCCCTAATTGCCCTTTGCCGCCGTTTTTTAGAGTGTTTCTTTTTTTTTTTTCCAAACTACATTCTTTTTTATTTTGATCTCACTTTCCTCTACCCCTTCCTGTTTGTATTGATCAATCGAAATCCACGTTGGTCTTCCCCCGTCGGCGGATAGAGCCCCCCTCTTTCTCCCGTTAGTGCAACCTTCCCCCCTAATTCCCTCGAATGTGCGTCATCCCAGTCCTTTTCCTGAATCGGTCCCTATTGAACGCTTTTTTTTTCTTTTTTTTTTTCCCTTTCCGCGCGGCGTCAAAAGAAATTCCCTTTTTTCTTCCGGCCGCGCGGTCTCCCCTCTTCTTCACACATTGATTTTGTCGACCGCCTGTTTTTTTTCGCATTTTTTTCTTGATGACGGTGGCGGTTCTTGAACGACGGGCCATCTCTTCCCCTGTTCCTCTGATTCCTCCCCCCTTCACCATCGCCCTCACGAAGCGTGACGCCCTTGGTGTCCACAGACCGAGTTCCCCCCCCCATTTCTTCCTTCCCAATCGGGCGGTTGCCCTCCTTCTGGACCCCCCCCGCGTCTGCGTTTTTTCGCGCCTGGACGTTCTTTTCTTTCCCCGGGCCGTTTCCCTGTTTTCTTTGATTGCCCTGCGCTGCTTTGCCTGAAACACCGTTCTTTGTTCAGGTCTCGTCCTTTTTCTTGAGCGGTCCTTTTCCTCGACCATGGTGGGTTTCCTCCCCGTGGTTATCGAGCGGGTACCCCCCCCGTTCCCTGTTTTGTGGCGTCCCCCCGTTTACAGCGCTTTGTTTTGGTTTTTTTTGTCTTGTCCGAGTTGTGGATATCTCATTTTTTGGTTTCCCATCCGCGGACCTCTCTTCGTCGCCCCCCCCCCTTGCATGGATTGCTTTCCATTCTAATACTCACCGAATCACCCCCTTTTCTGTTCGGCACGGTGACATTATTCCCGTAACTCCCACATGTGGGCCCCTTCCCATTTTTCCCTCGATTGCAGAGAACCTCGATCCTTTTTTTTTTTCCCCTGGTCCCCCCTCTTTCCTTCTCCAGCGTGACGGGTTGTCTTTTCCTGGTCCCTCCTCTGGCGGCTTACCATGCGGCAGGCATTTTTTTTTTTGAGTGGGGTAGGAGCCCCCCTCCCCTTGATAGGTCCCCCTTTCCCCAGGGAAAAAAACTTTCTCTTTTTTCCCCCCCCGACCAGGCTTTGGATGTATCCCTGGGGGAACCTTTTTTGATTAGATACCCTCGAAGCGTCCGCGAATAGGAGTTTTCTTTTGCACTAAGGTGAGGTTCAACCAACGCGTATAGGCCCCCCCTTCGCCTCTCTTGATTGCCTCGATTCCCCCCTTCTTTTCGGACCGTTCATTCCTTTTTCTTCCTTCGGTCTTCCCTTCCCCTTTGATACACAAACGGCCCCCTTTCCCCTTTCATGGCCCGGCGTTCCTGCCCGGTTCTTCCCCCGAGCGGAATTAACGATCTGCCATCTTTTTTTTCCAATGGAGAGACCTCCTTTTTTTCCCACCCAAAAAGAGTCTCCGCAGTGTCTTTTCCGTGGCTTCCGCGCACAACTTCCTGCGATACGAAGGCGCCCCCTTTTCTGGCGGACCGTCAGAAAATGTTGACTTTTTTCTTCCCGACCAGGCAGCGACATCTTTTTTTTCTTTCCCCGGCGTGGTTTTCGTGCGTGTTTTTCCCCCCCCCGAAGGACGACATTGGTTGTGGTCTTTTCTCCCGGAACCATCGTCTTCCCTCTCAGGAAAATTCGCTTTTCCCCTCTCGTGTTTCCCCCCTCCCTTTTCCCGGAGGGGGCGTGCTGATTTTTTCCCGTCATGCGCGTCCACACCTCTATCTTCTTTGTTTTTTCGAGCATCCTTTGTTGTGGAAAGCTCATTCCCTTAGGCGCCTCCCCTCCCTGCAGCAGGCGGCCTTTTTTTTTTTTTTGTCCCTTGCGAGGGCATGGGAAGGAGGTCCCCTCTTTCAAATTATCCACCCACTTGGCGTCTTCGGGGAAGGCCTTCTCAACCACCCTCCCTTCTGAGCCCGCGATTCGTGTCTTTTTTCCCTCCTTTTGGGCCGTCCCGACCCAACTGGGCCTTCGCCAAGTTTTGTATCGCCGGGCGGAGTTTTTTAGGTTTTTTTCTTCCTTTTTTCTCTGCCGGAGAAATCCCCCTCCCTCCCTTCCTTCTTGCAGAAGAGGTTGGTTACGAATCCCAGTTTCCCCCCTCAGAACACCCCCCCCTTCCTTCTTGCGCGCTCGGGGGATTTCTTTTTCTTCAGAGGTCTCATGCCCAGCAATGGACGGTCCTTTTGTCTACGTAAATGATCTGCTGCATCAGGAATTTTGGTCCACCGTCGGATGGCTCAAGTTTTTCCCCCCTTAAGGACAGGCGTTTTTTTTTCTCCCCCCCCCCCCCCCCCCCCCCCCCCCCCCCCCCCCCCCCCCCCGGTGATTCCTTTTCCCCCTAACCGTCCGGCACTTTTCGGAGGTTTTTCTCCCTACTGCCTTTCCTGAGCGATCAGGCCCCCTTCCCCTCCCCGGATATTACCCTCTGCCATGTGCTTCTTGAGCCGGTGTGTGGCCCTCCCTTGCAACCTTTCCCTTCCTCTTGATTTTTCCTTGTTACCTGCGCGACCGCCTTCCGTTTCTGGTTCACCGAGTTTTTCCCCCCCGCGCGGGCTCAACACCCCCCAAGCTTTTTGGCAGTTAGGGGGCGGTAACTTTTCCCTTCTGTCAATCTCCTTCATTGCAGTTCCCACCCTTTTGTTGATGATAAATGGTCGTTGCCCTGACAAGTTTTTTCTCGTTCTCCTGGGTCCCCTCCCCCTTTGGGGTGATGAAATTGGCCCTCTGTCCGCGATGGACGACCCATTCCCAATCGATCTACCACCCTCCCCTTTTTTCCTCCCCGAGGCTGTTTGGGCGAAAAAAGATGACTCCTTTTTTTCCCGCTCGATCCGTAGAACCCATGGCTTCTTTTCTTTACATCCACGACGCGCTGGTACCTCTTTGATCACGGTTTTTAAGCCCCCTGAACTTCTTCACTCCTGAGAACCTGGTTTTTTTCCCCGCCTGTGTTTTAGTAATCATTTGCGAGGCGAGGTCCGGCGGGGGCATTCTGTCTTTTTGAAAACCTCTTTTGTTTCCTCGTGAAAAGATGGTGCCCCCTTTTTTAGATAGGCCGCCCGTTTCTCTCTTTTTTTTCGTTTCAAACGTCTGAACCTCCCCCAAAAGAGAAAAAAAGCGTCTTCCCTTCCCTCCGAGGGAGAAGCTCCTTTGTTCCTGGTTTTCCGTGAATTTTCTTTGACGCGTTTTCTTCGTCATCCTCATCTTTGCGATGAAGATTTTTCCTTTCTTTCTCCGGCATTAGATTCTTCATTTTTCTTTTCCAGACGGCGCTTGCTCCTTCGGCTCTATTTCCTAGGATCCGGCATCTTTTTCCTTTCGCGTCTTTTCGTCCGACCACCCCCTTCTTGCGAAAAGAGGGATCACTCTTTAATGTAGTTGCCAGCTAGTTCTTTCATTTCGGGATCCTCCTAACGCATCGGATCGCGTCTCTTTCTCTTCTGATCTTGCAGAGTCTCGGACCGCTTTTTTTTCAATCAGCGGAACAGGTTCTTTTTTTTCTTGCGCTGATCGGCACGCTCCTCCACGGAAACGGTCATTATCGTCTCGGGTTTGGGCTTTCCTCCTGCTAGCTGGAGATGCCTTTCTCTCTTGCTGCGGAGCTTTCTCATATCTTACCGCGCCGTTTACACCAGCTTTGGCTTGACGCCTCTTTTTTTTTCCGAAGTCTTACTCCCCTCCTTCCTGAAAAACAGGCCTGAATCTTTTGCCGGTACTTTTTGAGCCCCCCCCCCAAGCGCGTTTTTCTTCGGGGGGGCTGGATTGTCTCTTTCCCCCCCTTTTTCCAGAAAAATCCTGGTCTCCTCCACCACGCGCCTCCGGCGAGTTTTTCTGGACGTGATCGCGCAGCTCCTCCCTGATGTGCGGCTTTGGATTTCTGAATTCTTTCCCCTCCCCCTCAGTTGTCGAGAGAATCTTTTCCCTCACAATCGTCTTTGATTTTTTTTTTTCCCCTACAGCCTTCGCGGCTACAACCCCTGCCGGAAAGGCGCGTTGCCAAGGGATGTTTTTCTCCTAACGGGCTGACTACCAAACTTCCCCCCTCGATTCACTTCGTCTTTTTTTTGCAAAAGCTTATTTCTTTCAGCGGTTTCCAGATCGGTACCCTCGGCGCCTTCCCCCCCTAAGGGTCGTGTTTCCCCTGAGGCGTTAAAGAATCGAGTTGTTTGCCCCCCCCGCCGGCCAGTTCGCGAGGACGGGCCCATCTTCCTTAAAGATTCGATTTTCTCCCTGCCCGCTTTCTGCTCTTTTTTTTTTTTTTTTTTTTTTCGCCCCGCAGTCGATCTTCGGCGTCCCCTTTTTTTTCGCGAGTTAAGGCGGATTTTTCCTTTCGGCGCTAAATCCCAAGATCAGCTCTTTTTTTTTTACTGCTAGGAGGCATTTTTTTTTCCCCTAATACGATCGGCGTCAGCCTTTCCCCTATCCTTTCCTTTTTCGCGGTTAGAGTCTCCACTACATTCGCTGTGGCTTTCTTCGTTTTTTTTTTTCTTTCTCCTCTTTTACAGGACGTCCTCCCCAGTCCTCCACGTTGGTTCTTCTTCTTCAGTCGGCGGATTGATCCTGTGCAGTGTCCCCCATCAGAAGTACCCTCCCCATTGAACCTCCAATATACTCCCCTCTTTCGATTCTTAACTACTGGACGTCTGCCCTTTTCCCCCCCTGTTCACGTTCGACGGACCCCCCCTTCTTCTCCGACTTCCTCCACATTGGTGTACGCCGCCCCTTTTTTTTCGGCGTTTTTTTCTTTCTGGCGAAACCCCTTTGGTCCCGCCATCTTTTCTTTCTATTCCACTTTTTTTTTCTTCGCGAAAAGCCGCTCTTTTTTTTTTTTTCCCCCCCCAGAGACCGGCCCCCTTTCCCCCCACTTTTCTCTTTGGCGCCTTTTTTTTCCTACGCTCTTCCTTCTTCCTCCAAACACCGGCCTTTCCGTTTCTCTCTTACTTGCATTTCTTCTCTCCTTTTCAAACACAGGATTAGGCCCGTCCTAGCCCTTTCCCTTTTTTTTTGTTAGAGGAGAGTGACCCTTTCCTCCCTCCCCCCATGGGTTGGGTCTCCATCTGTGGTTACCCACGTTTCCGGGCTCATTTCTTTTGTGCGCCCTTTTTTGTCTTGAACATTTTCCTTGTTTCGGTGGTGAGATCGATTTGGCGCTTTTTGTTGGTGGTTTTTTTTTATTTATTTTCACGTTCCCATTCTCTGACTCCTTCCTTCCCCACTTCATGAAATTGCAGGGCCGGGGTTCCCCCCTCTCCTACTCCGATTTTCGACCCCCAAAACCCCCCCTTTTCTTCGTTCGCACCGCAGGGCCCTCTCCCTGTTTTCACTTCAGGGAGATTGCCTTTTTGCCCCCCTCGATCCACCCTATGCTTTACCTTGACTCCGAG
>Ga0179593_1480974_pt1 | contig 11160 bp, 16 predicted proteins | sample CZODoug2_1_08_16_FD_185931 | JGI IMG/M metagenome (GOLD analysis project Ga0179593, IMG submission 185931) | Vadose zone soil fungal communities from Angelo Coast Range Reserve, California, USA - CZODoug2_1_08_16fungal (PacBio error correction) | ecosystem: Environmental > Terrestrial > Soil >... | reverse complement strand
CCTTTTTTCTTTGCGCATAATGCTTGCGCTGGTATTTACTCCCCCCTAAAGTCGTCAACACCTGAACGGGGCGATTTCGCTGGGCAATCTCTTCCTTTCTGCGACCACCTGGCCGTTCTTTTAGACCAAACCGCCCAGGCCCTTTCTTAGGAATCGTCTTTTGACGAAGGACTTCGTTGAAGGTATTATTCAAAGGACCTGCCTGTCAATTACATCTTTGTTTTTTGGCGCCTGCGGAACCGGTCCGTTACTTTTTTTTTCGAATTTTGTTTTTTAGCATTCCACCCCCATAACCCGAGCGTGGCCGCAAGCCGTCCCCTCTTTTTGAGCTTGAGTCGATGCGATCAACCATTGTTCTCGTTGCCCAACTCCTGAGGTTGCTCGTTGCCGGCTTATGCAAGTTCTATTTTTTTTGAGACAATGATTTTTTGCCTATCACAGTGGTGTCCCGAGGATCCTTTGTATTGGCCAGGCCATTTCTTTTCTCCTGTCCTATGCAACTGCGAAAGCTTTTCTGATGCGCCGCAGTTGTGTTACATACCCCCAGGGCGTTCCTTTTAAATTTTTTTTCACCCCTAAGAACTTTCCCTGTCTTTTCTGTGCCAGTCCTGAACAAATCAGCCACGGCCCCCCCCACCACCAAGGGCCTTTTCCTCGTTATTGGGGCTAATGACGTGCGAAAAGAAGAAGTCTCACTTTCCCCCACGATGCTTTTCATTTTTTGGACTACGTCCCTATAGGGCGTCTCCTTTGCTAAGGCCTCTCGAAGCCCCCCAAGGGGATTTTGATTTCTGTCTTCTTTCGCCCTAAGCGGCCACAGAGTGAGGCTAGTCGTGACCTTTTCGAAGCACACGAAGCCCTATTTCGGGTCTGAAAGTGGGTTACTCTTTGCGTGTGCGACATCTTTTTCTGTACACTTCCAACTTGATCCCATAGTCTGCTGGATGATCATGCGCGTTTTTCCTATCTTTTTACGTCAGGGCGTCTCCTTACAACCTTTGACTTAATATGTACCTGAATTCAGTGCCGCTTTGTTGTCTCTTCTTCGGGAACTTTGAGGTTCCCATCCCCCATTCCAACTGAATAAGGCCTCCCCCGATGCCTTTGAGCCGGATGGTCCCACCAATCAGTTTCTCCTGCAGGGGTTAACCCCGGCCAGTCCCTCTGCTCAAAGCATCTCCGTGTTGTTTTTGATGGGGGTTGGTATGCGACCTCTACAGTCGATCGGGACGTTCGTCCTTGAAGAACAGTCCCTCCCGATATCTTCAAACAAGTTGCTACCTGGGTTCCTTCCTTTTCCCGGTCTGGAGATGCCAAGGTCTTGAACTGCGGCCCCTTTTCATTCGGCCTCACAATTTTCAGGCTAAAGCCCTGAAGCTTGTTGCGGAAATTTCCCCAGTCTATATTCCCTTTGTACCAGTTATCTGTTCTTCAGTACGATAATCACACTTCTTCGCCCGATCTTTCATAGGTCACATGCACAACTGCTATGGTGACCCCTCCCCCGTCGACCAACTCTTGAGATACGCTCTCTCTTTTTGAGCACTTCCGTGCTCAATCCCCCACATAATCCGCTTTTCGACGGCACCCCCATCGATGAAAAGCAGACGGATACCCCCGGCGCGCTACGGGTTTTTTTTCCCTTGTGCCTTTTGGATGACGCTCTTTTTGCCGAATGGGTGTTCGGACGCCGTTCTTCGTTTGTCCATCTTTTTACAGCGGTCGATTCATATTGCGCGAATCCTTTTTCCTTTAGATCTTTTTCCCTGTCCCCCCAAAACTTTGAAGCTGTCTTCCTTTCCCATTTCCTGAACTGATGCCGGCTACCTCAATCTCCCATTTGCCGCTTACCCCTCGACGACCCCGGTGAGGTATACAACGTCGCAGGTCATTTGAGCTTCACTTTGAATGACTTTTTCTAGCTTGATAGATTTGAATGGTTTTCCCCACCCCCGTGTACTTGATTTTCTGTTCTTGCCCGTCGAGTTTCCCTCGCACTCCCTTCGAAGTTCTCTAAAGCTAGGATATGTTCTCCGTTGTTTTCGGACTCAGACGACCTATTTCCTGGCTGCTAAGATACCTCCTCAGCCCCCCTCCCCCCCCAAATCAACCCTGGTAGTTCACCCGGGATTTCCGTACCCTCCGGTTCTCCGGAGGCCAGGGCGTCCGCGACGGTTAACCTGGCTCCACTCACAAGGGGTTCTGCAAGATGGACTAAATCAGACGCCCAAAATTATTTCACTCTTTCTTTCCCATAGTGTCAAAAACAACCAACTTTCCGATGATTTTCCGGCTTCCTTCCCTTTTTTCCTTCCATCATAGGTGGATTGCGCCCTTTGGACCCCTTGTAATTTTGCGCCCCTTTGAACCTGACCCCTTCTCTCGTCCCATGAATAGTTTTGTTCGAACCGAGGGTCTAAAGCACAGCACGACCCCGGCTTCTGATTAGCCCCGATTCTCGTTAATATGTTCTCCATGAATTGTCGACTGCAAGCCTTTTTTTTTTTTTCCCATCACTTTCGCGAATTGCCGTTTACACGGCGGCATGCAATATTAAACATCCCCCCATCAGCGCTTCTTTTAGTTCCGTTTCTCCTCCCCTGCTAACTCTAGAAGTGGGTGTGTTATTGCGACGTTCGAATTTTTCCGTACGAAGGACTGTGGCTCTTGTCGAAATTAACCCGCCTAATGATCACACTCTCTCGGAAACGTCCACATTCCCTTCCCCGGTATGCCCAGATCGTACCCCGACATGTTTTGGTCGCGCATTGAGCCGCTTCGGACAGTGTTTGAAGATCGAACCATACGTTCCTTTCTCTTTAAGGACGCGCGTTGAGGCCCCCCCCTTTGGTCTTCGTCCGAAAGGGGCTGCCTTTTTTTTCCTTCCCTGACGCTGCAGTTCGAGGATTTCTTTCCTTCTAGGAATGCCCGGGCCGCCTTTTTCTATCTCCACTACCGTGCCAGAGACCCCCCCCTCCCCCCGATCTTTCCTCCTTGCTCGCGGCCTTTGCCGGTTTTTTTCCCAATTTTACGATGGTGCTCAGTGCTATCGTTTCTTGCCTTATTTTTGGAAAGCCGACTTCCAGGTCGGTGACGCTGGAATTCCTCCCTTCCCACTTCTTCGAGTGATCCGTCCAGGTCTTTCTTCGCCCAGGCATTCGTCCACTCGCATGATAGCAGGTGCTCCCTCAGCGTGTCAATACGGTCTTTCTCAGGACTTGCCAATGGGCGGCCTGGATCCTCCGGGTGGTTTTGGTGAGTCCCCAAGTACCCACTTCCCCGCCAGCCGCGCGGGAATTTCACACGCCCTCCACCTCACCCCTCCCCCTGTCGCTAAAATTTTTTCGCGCTTTAGCGTGTATTATAAGCAATTCCCCCCCGCTCCCATTCGATCGCCTGCCTGTCTTTTAGGTCCTGCACCGATTTTCGATTTTTTACTGTGATGGGCTGCCCTTCTTCCAATTTTGCCTGTGTCTTCTTCCTCTTAGTCGCCCCCTCCTCACCATCGGGCATCTTCTTTTTTTTTTTTTGCAGGTGCTGCGGTTGGCCCCTCCCAGCGGGCGTTCCCAGTTTGACTTTCCCCCCCCCCTGCGTAGGTAAACCCGCAACAGGCATTGTTTCTGTCCCCCGTGCGCAGAAAACATATTTCGCTTGCCCTTTTTTTTACCATTGTGGAGTTTTGCCTCTCCTCGCGTCCGTACCCTCTCCACCTGATTCACGATCGTCTTGTTGTCTCTCTCGTGCCCCGTTTTTCTTTGCCTTCGACGCCGTCCAAATGGGTTTTCTCGAATTAAGCTCCCTCCTCCTCTATGCTGACGGAGTGCTTTCACGCTCCGTCTGCAGGTGCCCCGCACCGGCTTTATCTTTCCTCCCTTCCCGGCACACCCCGCCGTTGTACCTCCCTTGCTGTATTTTTCCCCCCCCCCTCTTCAGAATCAAGTGCTTTATTTTCGTCCGTTAATCTTCTGCGATTCTTCCCAAAGCGCACCACGGTCGCCCCGTTTCACCCCTTGTTCTGAAAGGCCGCTCCACTGTGGCCCATTCCTCGTATCCTGGATTTTTCCCCATCTTCTTCCTCTCCGTTGTTGTTTTTTTCGAGATGTTGATGAGCGCACCAGGCTCCTTTTTTTTCCTTTGACTTACAAGGCCGCTGTACACGGTGCCGCGGTTCCCTTCCCACCCCAGGTTGAAACGGTCCTCCGCTTTGGGAGATTTGTTTTTTTTTCCCCCCCTGGCTTTCGACCCTCCCGGCCCTTCTGATGAAGAGTTTTTTTCCCCACGTTTTGCTCCAGCCACGGTACCCCGGTGTGGTGGCCTTTCCTTGCTGAAAGGGAGGCAGCGAGTGGCGCGGGGTTGAGTCCCTTTTCCCTACAACCCACAGGTCGCGCCCCCCCCGCCTCTCCGCTTGTCTGTCTCTGTTTCCCTTTCACCATGGGTCGCGTGAAATTCCCAGCGCGTTCGTTTGGGCACTTGCTTGCGATCTTTTAACAGACGTCCTTTTTTTTATCCTGTTTTAAGCTGGTCCTCTACGATATCTGTCACTGGGAACCAGGGTATTTCCTATGCGCCCCGCCTCAATTATTATTCGGGCGAACTTGTCTTGCCTGGTGACCTTTCCCCACTTCCACGGTTTCCTCATTTAATCGTTGCATCTCGTTATGGCCTCTTTCTCGCCTAAAGCCCCCTTACACCCCCGCTTCTTTTTGATGGGTGCTTTAGCTCGACGACGCCTTTATCCCGCCACACGGTTTTCCCACTTTTCCTATGCGCGGCGCACAGCGAAATTCTTTCTGTTTTACTCGGAAGGAGGATGGACTGGTCCTTTTTCCATTCTTTCTCTAGTCCTGTTATCCTCCACTCTCCAGAGTGGAGTGGGAGGTTTCTTTTTTTCCCCCCGGGCGTTTTCCGAGCATATGGTCTTTAATTGGTGTTCCAGCCGATATTTTTAATGACTCTGTTGACGATCTTCCCGATCACGCTTAAGCCGCGTTCTGTATTGGTCGGGGGCCTCTTTTTTTGGCTTTTTGCTCTCGGCTCATTTACCCCTCGCCAATAGAATTTTCTTGCAGCCGGCGGCATCCCCTTTTCCGCGCACGGCAGTGGTAATTGCGAAGCATGTACGTTATCATACCTTCACTAGATGCTTGGAGCCCCCTCAGTGGCAGAAGTTTGGTGGACTGTCCAGTGCGAGCTTCAATCTGCTTCAGAGTGCTCGTCCTGGCGGGGTCTCGGCACCCCCTTTCTCTCCGAGATCGGAAGGGTGTCCGTCAGTTATGAACTCGCGCTCTCTGCATTTTCTCAGGGATTCTTACCAAAATCGCCCCCTCCCCCCTCCGTAACCCCGAAATTACTTCTTGGATCATACATGCTTTTTGGCCGTCCCTTCCCGTCGTCTATGAAGTACCCGATCTGGTCGCCTACTTAACACCTTTTTTCTTCACGAGATACTATCGGATGCATGATATGCACCTCCTTCCCCTTTTTTTTGCCTCCTCGGTAGGAGATGGTACGACTTTTTTCGCATGATTTTTTGCTGTCACCCCCCTACCCCCTCTTCATAATCTCCTCTTTTGCGAGGCGTCCCCCCTCCTGAAACACGCTATTTTTCTGCCCTGATGTCTCGAGTTATACGAGAGATGTTCGTCTTCGGGGTCGGCATTTGCTTTCTACTCAAAATTTCCCTCTTGGTTTTTATGGGATCTTTCACCCTGTTGTAGGCGTCTTCCTAGCTGACCTGTCCCCACAAGCACAGCAAGGCTTTCTTCCGGTCCCGATCGGTCAGCCCCATGTACGCTTTTGCTGGGAACCCCCTCTTTTTCCTCAATTTGGTGCTTCTTTCCTTCGCTTGTCCTTTGCTTTTCTTCCTCCCCTTTGACGCTTCATCGTTTTCTCTTGCCAGTGGGAAAACCCCCCCTTTGTTCTTTTTGCGTCTCGATGTCCCTCTCACCTTTCCATTGCTATTTATAATACTTCCTTTTGTTGTTTAGAGAGAGCAGACGGTGATTCCCTTGGTGAGACGTCTCCATCTACTCAACCCGAACACAACGCTGTTCTTTCGTCCCGCTGCCCTCGAGAACAGGTCCCTAAGACAGAAGGCAACCTTCTTCTCCTTCCCCTTCCTTCCACTGACGTGGGAGAAATCGCGGCCAACTGCCCTCCCATTATGGATTCCCAGCGCGAACCCTTGACGGTCTGTTTTCCACATCGAACCTTTTCCCACCTTAACGTGGTTTCCTTCTCGTTCATGGGCTTTCATATTTCCTATTGCTCGCAAACACGTTGATTTTCCCCTTTTTCTTTTCCCGTCATATTCCAGAGTCCCATGTCCCTTCTTCTTCATCATGGTCAGTAACTTTTTCCTTCCGATCTAGTGATAACTCGACGCCATCATTCTCCCGAGAACGCTTTAGCCCGATCTGCCGATTAGGAGAAGGCCGAATGCCCGTTTCCTAACCCGATACGGTGGGATTGAGTTCGTCGCTCCTTCCTGCCCGTCCGGAGGTGAGGTCCCATCGCCGTTGAATTTCCGGTCCCAAGAGGAAAGAATTCAGACTAGAACATCCCGGACCCATCTATTTTGAAATTGTCTTGCCCCCGTCGTGAGAACGATCGTCTTCAGATGAGCTTCTCATGTCCTCTTTCCTCCCGGCCCAAAAGGGTGGTTTGGGACAGACAATTTTATACGGCCCTGGTTGCGAGATTTCTCCCTTCTTGTTCCTCAATTTGCCGTTTATTACTGACGCTGAAAGTGGCCGAGTTTGTCGGTCCTCATTTATTCAGAGTTTTGTCCCGTGGTGAAGTACTCGCTTTTTTTTTTATATCCCTTCCCCTTTGCAATGCCCCCCACCATGTAAGCGTTAGCGATGTTCGGTCCCCAAAAACAGGCTGAAGCCTATTTTTTGCTCGCTCAAGTCATGGTTTTTTCCCCCCCCTGTCGTCCTCATTAAATTAAGAGGAATTACTGCGCCTTCCCCGCCTGCAGGTTTGCCCGCGTCAGAGGTTGCCTTAAGAATCTCCATTTCTCCTCGGGAACTCTTTTGTGTCATTTCTTAGAAGCCATCTCTCCTGCAAGCCATACTTTTGATTTTTCAGCAAAGAGAAGAGGTCCTAAGCTTTCTTACACTCTATTGCTCGTAGGAAAAGGTCGGGGGCTTTATAGCGTTGGCGGATGGCGTTCCCCAGTCACCAATCTTTCGCAAATGTTACTCCCCCGAATGGGACAACACTCGTTATTCTCAAATCCTGATTTTTGCGAGAGTTTTTCTAATCAGGATTCTCCTTCCTTCCCCCATTGGATTAATCGACTCTTTCATGCCACTCGCCCAGCACAGTCACTCAGAGTTATGGCTCCGCAACATTGGAACCCCCAGAGTACGGTTCGCTTCGTCGAGCCTCCTCCACAAAGGATCTCCCCTTCCTTTTTTTTCTGGGTGCTCTGGATCCGGTCGTCCCCCTGGATCCCAACGTTGCATGCAAAGAGTCTGGTCAATCCCCCTTGTACGTCATTGGGGCGGCACCCCCTGCACCCCTTTGTCCGCGAAGATTCCTCTCCCCCTCCCCTTTAGAAACATAGTCCCCCCAAAATCCCTACTCGTTCTTCCCCCTCTCTCCCTTAGTAGACCGCTTCGACGATAGTGTGGTGTCCTCCTCGAAAGTGCCTCCGGTTTCCCTATCCACAAGGCTACTTCTATTTTCCCTCTAGTTGTTGCCTTCTGTAGCCTTCCTCGATTATGTTTATGTCCACGAGAATTTGGTGAGGGGAAGGTGATACCCCCTCGCGCCACGTTCGGCATTTCCCTATTCAATTCCCCCCCTCTTTTGAACTAACTGCTTTCGGCCGCCGGTTTTTCCCCCAATACTGGAACAAAGGGCCTGGTTCCGTTACCGTTTGGTTCTCGATCGATCTTTCCCATCTGCCCCTAGTTCTCCCCCTTTTTCAACTCCCTTTTCGCCTACCGTGCATTGTTCTTAGTGTAAGTTCTTGCCCTTTCTCGTAACTCTGAATTTCTTCTCTAATAGCCAACTTTTTGACTATGGGGGCTCATGATCATCATGACTATTCTTCTCCTCATGGGCATGGCCCCTTTTTTCCCACGCGGCTGCGACGGTCTTCCGAGTCGACCCTTTTCCTCCACTTGGGTATTTCCCTAGATCTCCTCTCTTTCGGAAGCAACATGGCTCCCGCCCAGGCCCTTTGATGCTGAGTTTTTTTTTTAACCCCGGTTCTCCATCTTTATTCCCCTGTTTTTTTGGGCCGGACTGCGGTCCCTGTCGGCAAGCGCATGGGGCTTGCTAAACGGAACATCATAACCCCAGGCGGTGCCCTGAGTTTCTGTGCCTGGAATTTCGTCCGCCCCCCTTTTCTTCTCGGAACTCTCAAGCGGGCGTTCGGGTTCGTTGCCTGGAGGAACGTCTTTCGATCTTCTGAAAACCCGAGCGGGCTATCCGGCTTCGGGTCGGCCTTTTTCTTCCTCCTTTGCACCCTATTTTTTCGCGCCTCTCCCCTCCTTTGATCCGTTGAGATGATGGCGAAGCTTGCCTTGGTTCAATCATTTTCCGTTGCGTTCCTAAGCATTGTTCCTTTTGTGTCCTCCTCCTCCTCTGTTCTGGGCCGACTTCTTTTCTCCCTCAGGCGGCCACACCAAACATCCTTCTCCTCCTCTTGTGGGTGCGAATCCTTGCAGTACCGAAGAGGCCCAATCTGCACGTTGCACCCAACGCCCGACTGTTGGTTTAAGGAGCTCTCTTGCCGTTGCTTCCCTACGCGGAAGCATTTTATGGACCTAAGTGCGACAGAAGTCCCTGGGAGCGGCTTCTTACGTATATCTCTATTTCCTTCCTGAGTGGAGTATACCCCCTTTGGAGGTGATGTGTGGCCATTGGAAGTTCTTCCTATGGCTTTAGATTTTTTTTTTTTGAGTTCCCCCCTCGCACCGCGCTTCTGCTGCATCCATGGTCCGATATTGCTCTCCTGCGTCACTAATATTCAGAGTTAGCCTCTGAGGTTGGGTAGTACTTTGAGTTGATATTTTTCTGCGTCCCCTTCCCCCCCCTTTACGGATCAATCGCTTCAGTTTCCCTTTGGTTTTTATCTTCTGAAGGACCGTCCTCTTGGTACTCTTCAGGTCTTAATATATACTGCCCTCCCCCTTTGTCCAATTCAGGATATCTATCCGACTCTTCTTCGGGGGCGGTTCCCCCTTCCAGGCCGTCTCTAAAGCGATCTTCGTGCTAGTCTTTTAAGGGGGGTCTGGGCACCTTTCTTTTTGCCCTATCTCTTTTGAACTATTTCTTCCCCCAATGTTCCAAGACCCCCCAAGTAGGTATCTCAACTCCTGTCAGGTTCCTAGGTTAATCAGGGCGGCGATCCAAGGTAGAAAGCGCGTCCCCAGGAATTCGATCCATACCCTACCAATGTGGCCCGTCTCTCGCGCTTGATTCTTTTCAGCTTTGCAAGCTCTACTCTTACCGTTCCTATCAGTCTGCCCTACGGTTCCTACCTTTCGGCATGCTCCTATGATTTCTGACTAGTACAAGCGTCTCTGGGCTTCCTGAAACTTCCACCTCTGGGTAATTGACAAAACTAAGGTTTTATGTTTTCGTTCCTAAGGAAGCAACCCCCCAGCTGCCTTTCCGGTTACGCCGCCGGCCTTTGTTTCTTGACTGAGTAAGAAGCCTTCCTACTTCTTCTCATAATCTGTGCTCCCCGTTTTTCCCCCCCAAGGATGGGCATAGTCTTTGACATCTCTATTTTTCGTCTTCCCCCTTTAAGGCCTGTTGAGCTTATGGACTCCTTAACGAGTCCCGATGGCCTAAGTGGATCTTCCCCCCCTCCCTTTGTCTTTGCTCCTCCTGCCACTACTTCTCACCCCAAGTTACGCTGTTGCAACCATTTTCTTAGCCCTCCGATCGGAAGCCGGACCCATGACGTCAACTTTTTTTCCCCTTTGAGGAACACTCTTGTAGCAATTTTCCTTTTTCCAGTTCTTGTCTCCTCCTTAGTTCCTGCCTTTCCGCCCCTTCCCTCGTGCCTTTTGGCTAGGTGTTCCTTTCATTGGTGACCAAACTCTATTTGATGTTCTGTGTCGTTCTCGGACTGTTCAGGATCACCAGACCTGTTTTTGAAAATACTCTCTCTCCTCCTAATTTTTTTTTGTTTTCGAGACTTTTACTCCTCCCCTTTTTTTTCACAATGGTGCGCGTTCCCACCTCACAACCCATAACATCCCCAGAAAGATGGTGTTCACCCCTTCCTTGGATTGACCCCTGAGACGCTCTTGGTTCAAGAGGAGTCCCCCTTTCGAATGCCCCTTCCATCCTTTTTAGACCGCTTCCTTACGACGTGGAATCAACTCGAGATTTCTCAATCTTTTTTCCCCCCCGAGGGCTACAAAAAATGGTTTCCTGGTACGCAGATAGGGCAACTGGTTCCCAGTAACTTTTTTTTATTTTCTTTATTTCAGTTCCCCTGATTTGCTTTTTTTTTCCCCCAAACGGTAGGTCCCCGATCCCACATAGGCCCTCTTCTCTCCAAGCATGTCTTCGCCCACCAGTTCACCCCCGAACCCTGCTACTGCCTCCTCTACGATTCTCGGGTCCACCCTTTCTCCAACATCCATGGAGAAGTCCCCCGAGGTCCTCTTCTTCCGGTTGGTCAGGCCGGGACACTTCGGGGCGGAGGATTCTAGGTCCCAGGATTATTCTTTAGCTGTGCCGTCGCCTCCGATCCCCTGTTTTTTTCTGCGTACATCTTTGACCCCTCGTCGTTCCCCAGTTCTTTCCCTAACCATGAAGCATAAGACCAGCCTCGCGTGCACGAACATTTGACCGGTCGTTCCTACCCTCTTTTATGCCGGTCTTATCGGAGACATTCGGACCCTCCTTCTTCTTGGTCCGCCACATGGGGATTGTTCCGGTCTATGGTTTGGCCTTCTTCGACCTTTGGATCGCCGTCCCCTTCGCCGTTACTGTGACCTGCCTGCAGGTCGCCGCTTGGTAATCCATTGATGCCGAGATTTCCCCATCCGCCGCTCTCAGACCGGCCCCGAGCTCTTTCCCGCGGGCATCTTTATCTCGTCCTTTCCGTGCCCACAACCTTCTTTCAGTCACGAGGCGGGTGCGCTCCTTCTCCATGAGTTTCAAGCCCCCCCCTCTAATCAC
>Ga0179593_1459520_pt1 | contig 11160 bp, 14 predicted proteins | sample CZODoug2_1_08_16_FD_185931 | JGI IMG/M metagenome (GOLD analysis project Ga0179593, IMG submission 185931) | Vadose zone soil fungal communities from Angelo Coast Range Reserve, California, USA - CZODoug2_1_08_16fungal (PacBio error correction) | ecosystem: Environmental > Terrestrial > Soil >... | reverse complement strand
AAGTCAGAATTGCAGTACTCTGTGCGCAGTTGTTACTTTTCCTCATCCTGTTTCCGTCCCTTGGCAATCTATGTTGCGAACCTCGACTTGAGGACCCTCTGAAAGTCCTTTTTTTCGTTTGATTAACCCCCGGTCGTGCTTGAGCAGAGGTAGCCCCCTTTTCTCTCTCTCCCTTGAATTTCCTCTCTGTTGTTCCGCTTTTCAGACCCCGTCCTTGTCGTCAGTCGCAAAAGTTGTCCTTCCGATATTTTTTTCCGTCACAGAACCTCCCTACTCACTCCCAGCGCAATTTTCAAGAAAAGGCCATCGCCGCCTTCCTCTAAGAGTTATTTTAACTTCTTCTTTCTTGCTTGTATTCCTTCCCATCGTCTTCTCCAGCGACCCCCCCCTCTTCTGACTCTTTCAGCAGCTCTATGTTTCCTCACCCGTTTTCCCCGAAAACGTAGGCTCTTGTAGAGGCCAAACAGTCCATCCATTCCTTTCCCCTGATTTCCACCCCTAGCGGCGAAATGTAAGTTTTTTTTTACTTATCCAATTTTGTAATGCGCTTCCTCTTGTCTGCACTTCCGGATCAGTCTGTCAGGCCGATGAGCGTCGGTGTGCCCCCACCTGCTCCTTGTCTTTTCGGGTAGTGTGACCGGGGTTGCCCCCTTCCTCCTTCTAACCACGCTTCATTTCATGCGTTTTCCGAAAAAGATTTCCCTCCCTATGTTCAAGGATTTTCTTCCGTCAACCCCGTCGGCGTCCCGACGACAAGGTTGTACTCATGTTCCGCCTTCCCCCTTCCAGGATCCCGATCCAAACCCTTTCCTTCCAGCTCGGATCTCACCTTCACCCGCACGTTGTTCGAGATTGATGACCGGGGTTGCATTGCTTACATGAACGTGCCCCCCTCCCTTCGTCAAAACGAAGGTGTCACAACTGCCCCGGTTGCTTCCGGCCTAGAAAACGGCCTTGTTTCCCCCCTTTCTCTACGTTCGGTGGTGGTCCCGGTTCAGTCCTCACCTTTTTTCCGTTTTGACTTTTAACTCGTGTTTAACGCGGAGGGCCTGACGTCCATCTTTGCGAATACATGGTGCATCAATCTCGCCACACTAGTTTAAAACCTTTCTCGGTAGAGATGGTACCAGAGGTAACTCTTTTTTTCATCTCCCCTGGATCTCTCCCCTACGCTCCCTGTTCTGTCAAGTCTTCCCTTCAAGGTATCAGAAACACTACAGTGTATTAAGGTGTCTGCCAACAAGCCGTGTTCCCCCCCTGCCCCAAAAACGGAGGGTCGTTCCTGGTCACGAGGTCTAGAAACTCCGACAGTGTTCGCTCACGTCCCCTGCCCGCGATTTTCAGTCCCAAGTCCTTGATAAAATTTTTCCCCCCCTGGACCTCCCCCCCTTTTACAAAGTTGTTGAAAGATGCCATCCCTCCCAAGCGTTTCTTCTCTACATTACTCCCCCCTCCCGCTTCTCTGAAAATCTGGCTTAGCACCTCAGTGCTTGGTGTTCCCTTGGGCCTTAGGACCGAGCGCGAGGACTTGTTGTATGTCTCAAGTTTTAACAAGCGTGGGCCCGACTTCCGCCTCTTAAAGCCAATGGGCTCCCCAGTTTTTTACACTCCCCCAAACCACCACCCCAACGGATGCCGTATCTCTCTTCCCCCTCTTTCACCGCCCTGCACTTTCTGCATCTCGATGTTTTCTGACAACTTGCCCCCTGGTTTTCTCTTCGTTCCAAGTCGAGTCGCTTTTTCGACTTCCCGAGCAATGGTGTTCCTTCCCTCCTCCATCCCCTTTACGGTCCCATGGCCCGACAGATAATCCCCCCCTTCTGCGATCCAACGGAAGGCAGTATGCGCTCCTTTCTTTTCGTCCTGTTTGCACATCTTGCTGCATTCCTCGTCTTTCTAGTATTGCCAACAGATTAGGATCCCTGTTCCATTTTTCCGCTCGTAACTTTTTGAAGGTTTAGAAAACCCATTCCCCTGCTTCTCGTTTTTTTCCCCCCCCCGATTTACGTTTTTTCCATTATCGCGGTAAAATTTTCCCACATCGAGTCCCCGGGCCAGTCGTTCCCAACCCTCTTCCGCCCGAGTTTATCAACAAACCCTGACCTAATGCTTAGCCTCTCCCGTGCCTTTCTTCTTGAGTGATCACTTCCGTTTTTCACAGCAACTGATAGGCTGTTGGCGGCCAGTCTGCGAACCCCCTTTTTTTTTACCCCACGATCTTTGAGATTTCGTTTCTCCCCCTTCTCCATTTTTTTGTGTTTTCGAATCCGAAACAAAGTCCCTGAGGAATAGTCTCCATTGATCCCCTTTTCTGGGACACCCAACTTCTCCAAATTACCCTCTTTGCCTACTCATCACTCTTGCTATCCGGGACGCAGCGCCCCCCCCCTGATTTTTTTTCCTCGCTCTCGTATCGCCCCCTTTTCTCGCTAAGCTCCAAGCCCCTGGTTTCGTCTTTTTTTCTGTTCCGTAAATTGGACTCGCCCCATTCTATGATAATTTGATTGCCCTCCACAAACCCCGCGGGGATGCTGTTTGTTGACGCGCCCTGTCATAAAGTAACCCCCACGGGCCGTTCCATATTTACCCTCCTTGTGCCCCTCTTTCTCTTCTCCATTCCCCCGATGGCCACCTAAACTGAAACCAATCTCCTTTAATAATCTCAGTGTTTTCTCGAGATTTTTTATTGGCTTTGTTTCATCGTTCCCCTTAGAGCCGCGCCGATTCTTTCATGATGCTTTTTTCCCCCTGATAAGTTCCTCCGGCCCTTGTCTGTTGTCCTTTTTTATGCAATTGTCTCTAACCTCAGTTCCTGTGTCGAGCCTCCCCCATCATTTCCGCCTATGTTGCTAGCCAAATTTTGAACCGCTGCCCATCGCCAACATTTTTCTTTGGCGGCCTCCTCCCTCCATTGGGCGATAATCGGACGTGAGGGATTCCCCGTGCTCTTTCTTTCGGATCGTTTGCTGTGATGAGTCGCGCTTTACCTTCGCTCGTCATTGTGTCAGAAGGCCGCGCGTTAGACAGGGATTAAGCTTTCCCTCCCTTGTCGGGTCTTTTTTTCTTGACCTAAACCCCCAAAGCTCGGGATTATCACCCTCCCCCCAATCGTCCACCCGAGCTTTTCCCCACTTTCTTTTTTTTTCGCTTTCGTACCGCACCTCCGTCGCCGATCTGGCTTATGCAGACACGCCGGGTTCTCCCCCCACAATTAACAGTGCACTGCGAAGTAAGCCTTTCTTCCCATGATTGTATGTACATGAAGGCGTAACGCGGACTTTGAATTTTAGTTTAAGTGATCGCTTTGATTTTGCCCCCCGTTCGATAATGTTACAGCGATTCTTTCTCTTCCCACCTCTACAGCCTGGGACGTTGTTTTTGGCATACATTCCCCTGTTACGTCGGCCTTTCCTTTTGTAAATCACCCCCTGTCCCGTCTCCATTCTCCCGATGCCTGGACGCACCTTCTTTTTTCCCGAGCATCCCCTATGCGCGCTCCGTCCCCCCTCGACCAGTTGGATTTTCGCAGCCTCCGGATCCCCCGTCGGCCCCTGTCCCGTGAGTTTATTTGGATGAGGAAACACCACCCTTGTGATATGACTCTCAAGACGCTCATGTCCGATGTTTCACCATTTGCGAAAACATGGTTGCGTTGGTCGCGCGCCCCATCGAGTCCCGATGAGTCCTTTCCGGTCTTGTATGCATTCTTTTCGCCCCCCCAGCTGCCTTGGAAACTTGCCAGTTTAAGTCCGGCGGAGTTTGCCCCTCCCTGCTGCAAGGTCTTGAAGGCAACCTTCCCCGTCGCGCCTTTTTCCTATCCCTTCCCCCAATGCACACTGGTTTCAAAATTTTCCAGGAGCCGTGCTTGGGCTGGCGGTGCCTTGGTATTCTCATCGTTGGCTTTTGATGGACTCGTGCAAATCAGTGTGGTTTCTTCCGTGACACTTTCCCTCGTTTAGAGAGAGCTTCTAACTCGTTCCCCGTGGTTTTAGACTGCGATTTCCCCTCCTCCCGTTTTTTTTTGTTTGGGACCACCCCCTGGCTTTTTTTTCCTAAGAAACTTGAAGACAATCCTTTATTGTTGTGACTTCCCCCCCCCGTTCGCGAGACGTTACAGACCTTGTATTTAGCGATGCGGCCATCAATCTCTTTCCTTCACCCCCTAAGCGGACCTCGTTGATCCGTTCCCGCTCCCTGCTCCCGGTTATTCCCACGATCTGTTAATGACCTCTTTCAAGATTCTCGCCCCCACATTCTTGCACTTAAAGTGTCCGCCAAGAGTTATCCGACGTCCCTGTTCGGTACGGTCCTAGCCGACCCAAAGTGGATCCTCTCTTCCTCGTGGCCGCTCAGCCTCCCCCCCACTGTTCTTTATTTCAACATCAGTTTTTTCGCACCCCGTACGTTCTTCCGCTGGTCCAACAACGGTAATCCCCGAGACCACGGGCGGGGATCAGACCTTTTCCTGTCTCTCTTTCTCTCTCCTTGATTTTTTTTTAATCTTTACTTGCGTTGTTCGGCATTGGATGATCTTCCCGCTGCGTACCCCTTTCTGGCGGGAAGTCCGTTTTTCGCTAATAACCTTGCTTGATTCTGAAGCCATTCTGCGTCCCCCTCGATAGGATCGTTCAGACTCTTCCCCCATGTTCCGTGCACCCCCGTCCCCACTTACACCCGGAACCTGTCGATTTTGCCCTGCTTGTTTTCACGCGCATTTCAATTTGCGTGCCGTCCTTTGATCCGGCCTTGCCCCCGAAACCTTCAGATTACTAAGTTCCTAACCTCTGGTTTCTTGCCATCGAGAGAGCTTTTTTTTTGTTCCCCCAAGATGATCCGATTGGATTACGGTGGTCCGCTCCGAATGAACGAGTTTCGGTTGATGGACCCCCGTTCTGAAGACAATAGCTGCTTGGACTGAGACTGACTTGCGCGCGTGCCCTGATTCACGCGGGCAGATCCTTCTGTTACAAAGTAAGAGGTCCGGTGTTCTTTATGGCCCCTTTCATTACTTTTCCTTAGCGTGAGATCTGGTCGTTCTGGGTTACGTCTCGATTTCTCATTTCCATTCCGATGCATAGGAGGACGTGTGCTGAGGCGATTTGCCCAAACCCAACCATCAGGAGGAAAGAAAGTGATTCTTCCCCAGAGCGGAAGACTTCAAAAATTTGGGAGGTATCCTTTCTTCTCTTCTCTCTCTTCTTCTTTTTCTCTTTCTACCCCTTCTTTCCCTCCGCGCCCCTGTCCTCGTTCCTTTTCTCCCCCTTCTCCCCCCTTCTGCACTCCTTTTCCTTCCCTCCCCCCGCCTTTCCTTACCTCCCTCCTTTCTCCCCTAACCTCTCAGGTTCTTTGCGTCTCCACACCGTTTCCTTGGCCTCCCCCTCCCGCCCCCCCCCCCCCCCCCCCCCCGTCCTCGCTCCTCCCGACCCGCACGCCTACCTCTTTTCCTCTTCCCCTTTTTCCTTACTCGTTCCACACTTTCTTTCCCTCCCTCTCACTTATCCCCCTCTTTTCTCCACCCGTAATCCCACCCCCTACCCTAGCGTCTCTCCTTTTCGCCCTTCCCCTTCTTTGCGTCCCTTCTTCCGAGACCCCCTTTTTCGGCTCAGTCCCCCCCCTTCCCATTTACCTTTCCTTTTCGGAGATCCTTCCTATTTTTTTTCCCATCTTTTTCCGGTTCCTCGACTCTCTACGTTCGCTTCTTTCCCCCTACTAGATTGCTTCTGCCACCTTCCCTAGGCTCCCCCATATCGTGCCTATGTTTTGGATTTTTCCCTGCGCTCATTCCCTCCACACAACCCCGTGTTTTCCCCCCCCCCCCCAGAAAAGTCCCCAATTCCTTTCCCTTGCTGTTCAGCAACCCTGCTCTCCCACTTGCTCCTTTGCACTTTTTATTGAATTTTCCAGCCCTTTTCGAACTCTCATGACTTTCATGACAGAAGGTATCCCCTTTTCTTCTCCCTTGTGGTGATCTTCCATTTCATTTCCTTCCCATGATTGTTCGCTCCCCCCGTTGATCTTCTTCATTCAAATTCGTGTGTTTGTGCGACCCGCGACGTACTCTTTAACCCGGCCCTATCCTTTGATTTCAACAATTTTTTGTGTCGTTTGACACCTTGACCTGTCCCATCCAAAAACTGTTTTGGCCTCCTCTCGGATATCCCTGGGTAATTTCATCAGGGTGTTTTTCTCTGCTGCCTTCCCAGCAAATTAAGTAATGACTCCAAACAGGTACATGCCCCTCTGTCTTCCCCCCACCTGACGCCCGCGAATCTAACCTCTCTACTTCCCCCAGCAAGTTCTCGACCTCTTGCAGCCCTTCTCTTTGTACCTGCGTGCGCCTCTCTCCCGGGCACCTTTTCCCCAGTAAAGGAATCCTTTCAGCCGAAGACTTATGTAGAACCGTTTCCCGTCACCCTTCAGGATTTATTTGTTAGAGGCAAAACCTCCACACCTTCCGTAATTCCCGCTTTTTTTCAACCCAAGCTCGCCTCGCACAGTCAACAGTCACTTCGTCCTGTGATTCCCCTGACAAAGCTGCTGACAGTACGGATTAATTCCCGAGATTGAGTTTTTTTTTGATTTTTTGACCCCGTCAGCAAACATCGCCCTTGTGCGGGGCACACTGCTGTCGTGAGGGTCACTTCAACTGAAGCCTTTCCCTCGCTACCCTATCGGTGTCGCAACCTCCTGTATCCCTCCATCTGTTTTTCCTTTCATGTTTTTCTTAGCCTCCAAAAGTCGGCGTCCCGCCCCCAGGTGTAGTTTTCCCGCAATGGCCGATATTTACAATGCCGGACCCCACTCTCCATTCAGTCGAGAGCAGATCGACACGTATTCGTTTTCGCCGTGTCGTTTTTGCAGTTGTCTGGTCCGTGTGAGGCGCAGACAAGTTGCCCAAGTCCTTTCCCTTCCTTTGGTCCCTACCGCTCCCCCGTTTTGGTGACGGGCCTTCCACAAAAAGCATTGTTAAGGATCGATTCCCCGATTTGGCGGAGTAGTCCGTAAATCCCGGGGGCCTTCCCTTACCCCCTAGTGTCGCGGGGTTACGTTCTTACTTGGCGACATCCCCTGTCACTGCTTACCTCTCTGTTTCCTAGGTCAGAAACGGTTGGAGCGACCGATTTCAACTCGGCGTAGGTGCCTGAACTATCGCACCGCTCGATACCGCTACGGTTGGACCCGTCTTCTTATCAAACAAAACCTCCCCATTTTCTTCCGGTTTTTTTCTTCGGCCCCCCACGTCCGTGGGCCCCCCCATGAAAACCAAACCCTTTGGCTTTTCCTCTTTTTTATGGCGATAGAACGACCTCCCTTTTCGCTCAAGTTCTCCCGCGTTCCTTCATCCCAGCGATGATAACAATTCTGGACAACCCCCCCCTTGAAACTTTTTGCACCGTTCCCCTTTTACCAAAGCCACAGCAGCTTCCTCGATACCAATACGCAATCACTCGTCTGAAAAGCGGCTGTGATCCCCAGTGTGCCGGTTGGGTCAAAGAGTCCCCGCGCGTTTGCCGGTTCCGTCATGCCCCCCTCATCGCGGTCACTTTCACGAGCGCGAATTTCCCTGGCTGACTCCCGCCTGAAGATCATAACGATTCCGCCTACATTTCTTCAGCTTTTTGCCGGTGCGTTTCGCAGCCCCCCCGTCTTGTTTTGCAGACTGTGGACCAAGCAGTAGCGTCTTCCATTCAAAGCCCTTTTGTGTTCCTTCGACTCCATACCAGATTTTTTTTCCGATACCTCCTCCTTCTTCGACCCCCCCCTTCAGTCTTCGGCGCGTTCTCGCGAATAGCTTCCCTTCGCCCGCCAGGGCCCGTGACTTGTCTCTCAAGGAACAAGATTAGGTAAATTTCCATTCAAGCTGCGGTACCTTGACCGTTCAAAACCCCCTTCCCTTCTTCGAGGGAAATACTCTCGCTGAACAGATCGCCTCCTTCAACAATCCCTCGGTGCCCGGTGCCATCTGCACTTAGGAGATTTTTCGCGCCTGCTCAAACTCCCCATGAACGCCTCCTTAGCGCGCCAGTCCTTCTGCTTTGTTGAGAAAGGCCTGCTGCACTCAGATAGGCGGGAAGGTTCTGATTTCCGTGCCAAGCCCATTAGTAAACCTCGTTGAAGATTTGCCTTCGCAATCCTTTTTTTTCTTTTCCCGACCATCCGACCCCTCCCTTTGGGCCTATAGCCCTTTGCTACATTCGCTGACCCCATCTTCGCAAATCACCTCTTTATACTCATCACCGCCCCCTTCTATCCTCCGCCGCGCCCTGATCGAAGTCCGGCTGTCATGCGCACAAGCTTTGCATTTCACTTATGTTGTACCTCGTGCGCTGGGTCAGACATTTGTTCCTCGCCCCCCTCTTTCGTCTATGCTTTATTCGTTCTTCCAACCCTCTTTGCCCTGTTGACGCTCCCCTTTCATTTTGCCATTCAAAATAGTGCCGTCGCCCCTTCTTTCGTTTCCCATTTCCTTCGCCCCCGCTCGTGCGCTCTCATATGCCACAGGCCCTTACACCCCAATCTTTTTTCACTCCGTTTTTGTTGTTTCGTAGATTTAAGGGTGTGTTTCTCGCCTCTAGTGAATACGGTGCTCCTGATGAAACCCCCGTCGCCGTCCCTTGATTTTGCCTTTTTTTGCATTTTGCCGTCCCCATCCCCCATTGTTTCCATCGTTTGTTCCCCTCCCTCCCTCACCCTTTTCTCTACTAGCATGTGGTAGGACCCCCATTCTGAAACCAGCGTGTCACCCTCGGCCACCATGATTCTGCGGCTTCTACAGATTTGGCTCGACGGACTTTTCTTCGACCCCCAGGTCGCTTTTTTTCTTCTATAATTTGTCCTGCTTATTATCTCCCGTTTTTTGAATCTTTTCCTCGATGTGAGCGTCGTCCGTTAGCAAGGGCTACCCGCGCCCTCCCCCTTTTCGGTCTTCTGACCCGCAACCCCAGATCTTAGAATCCCCACACTCAAACTCGGCCCACTGAGCTTTCCCAGAATTTGCTTGCGCGACGTGACGAATCGTTCGACGATTATGGTGTATGCGCCCACAATGCCGGCAGTGAACATTTCAGTCAGTGCGTCTCCGCATTAGCATTTTTTTTGTCCGCAGGGGAAACTCCTCCGGTTCTGTTGCTGGAAGGTGCCTTTTTTGATGGTTTACGCTCCCGATCGGTTTCCATAGTTTCACCTTCCCCGCCCTCCCTTCATGTTTTTTTCCACGTTATCAAGGTCCCGTCAGTGCTCTGCGAACTGAGCAAGAGTGTTCTCATCCGCCCAGCGACGCTGCATACTGCCTCACTTACTGATGAAAGGTCTCCCCTCTTTTTTTGCGACTCGCTTAAAGGACGCAGTGTTCTCGCGATCCGCCTTTCTTCGTGTCTTTATCCCGGCTTGAACCTGGGCTTTTCTTCGGTCGAAGGCCCCTTCCCCCACATTGTTTGTTCTGACTCGATTTACTACGTCATGTTCTTTTTGTTCCACAATTTTCCCCCCTCCACCCTGGGCCGTTGCTCGGATGAGCAAATGCATTGGGGCTGCCGCTGTCGCCCTTACGCTTGAGATACTTTGACATCTATCAGCCTCGGGTTTCCCTTTTTAGAAAGGAAGGTTTAGTTTCGGCCTTTCCCGTCCCGATTCCCCGGTCTGCCGGTCAAACCGGCGTCCGTAGAGTCCCTAGGTTACGAACCCACAAACCGCCCCCATTGGCTTTTCTCCGCTTTTACTTCGCACTTGATTGCTGGCGACTTTTTTACGTCATCGATGTTTTCTTTTATTGCCCCGATGCAAAACTTTTCCAGTGGTTCAAACTAGGAATGACCCCATAGATGTTTTTTCTTTTCCGCGTTCGGATAAATTTATCGTCCCGCGTCGTTCTAAGGGCCGCTTTTCGCTGGGTTTGTGGGTTTTGCGTTTTTGGCCAGGTGGTTTGCCGAAGACTCGACACGTCAGATTTTTCGTGATACATGTCTGAGATACGCCCCCCCCTTGTCGTAGCGGTATCTGTTCGCTGACCCCACAGCTTCCCTCCCCCCACGCCGACCCCTGCACACCATTCCCCCCCCCGCTAGCGCTCCCTCAAAATAGTTTCAGAGAGCTCGGTAATGCAGTGGAACGCTTACTCCCACCCTCTGACTTAACACTGAGCCTGCTTTCTCTCCTCCCCTTCCCCCTTCTTGACGGGACTCTGCCTTTTCAAACACCGATCCTTGTGTTTCTCCCTTCTCTCATTTGGAACACCCAAGTCTTCCGCGCCGTCAGTCCCACTTGTCGCTTTATTTCCCTCTGTTTGCCTTTGTCCGGTTCTGCGCCGCAACACTTCCTCACTCCCTGGCGAGCCTTAAGTTACGCTGATTGCTATCGGATTCCTTCTTATCTGGGTTACCGGCATTGACATTAACGGCAGCTTGGGCGTCCCCCTTTTCGCGAGGCCCCTCCCTCTTTTTTCGAAAGTAAGCAAAACCTTGAAACCGTTCTTAAGCTCTTTCGCAGCATCGCTCAGTTCTCGTTTCTCATTTTCCCTTGAAGCACCCCGTACCCGCGACCCAATGTTCTCTGTTTGCCCGTAGCTTGGTTTCCTCTCCCCATATCCCTCGGCCGTGCAGGGAATTTTCTTACCTTCCGTCAGTGCTTGTCCCCCCCTTCCTCCCGACAGAGTGAAATTCTGTGACGGCATTGCGCGCTCTCTTGTTTCCCTCTGACCACATTTGATTTCGGTTTTGCCCCGCTTCCCCCCGATCCCCTGAACTTTTTCGAAACGGTTCCACAAATACTTCCTTTCTCTCATTCAGGCTGTGTTTTGCGCGCCTGGATCAAGCCGGTGGAGTGCCTCCAGTTAACCCCCCCTCTTCCTATGAAGGTTGCCTTGAGTCCCAAACTTTATGAAAGCGCTGAGATGCTCGGTCCTTTGTTTACGTCGACGACGGCATGGACCCATTGGTGCTTCTTTGATGAAAGGGCTGGGAGCAAACCCTTCTGTCCCCAAGGTGATTCTAAGCTATCTCACACAGTTTGTTCCTAGGAGTGCTCAGATTCCCCTCCCCCAACGTGTTTTCATTCCCACCTCCAAGTTCTTTCCTGTTACGATCGTCTCTTAGAAAAAAGGAGATTCCCGCATGCGCGGGCACATTTTGAATGAAGCCCACAACTGCATCGAACAGACGCTGC
>Ga0179593_1307182_pt1 | contig 11160 bp, 9 predicted proteins | sample CZODoug2_1_08_16_FD_185931 | JGI IMG/M metagenome (GOLD analysis project Ga0179593, IMG submission 185931) | Vadose zone soil fungal communities from Angelo Coast Range Reserve, California, USA - CZODoug2_1_08_16fungal (PacBio error correction) | ecosystem: Environmental > Terrestrial > Soil >... | reverse complement strand
TTTTTTCCCTATTTCTTGACTCGAAGAGGCTGTTTCGACTGCGCCCCGATTTTACACTGAGATGTTTCCCCGGCGTTCGACCCCTTCCTTTCAACGCCTGGTCATTCAGCTCCGGTCGACTAGCATATTTCCGCCTTTCCCCGTCGTTTTCTCGTGCAGCGAGCGCGTTGCAAGGCTAATTTTGCGACCCTGTTAGTTTGTCCTCGCGTAGAAGTCGGCCCCTTAATGAGACAAATGTAATACTTTAGCCGAGGTTCTTCGATCAAATTTAGGCACTTAGACCTCCTTTCTTGCGCTCCCCTTCGAGGTCTCCTGGCTGCCTTTCCCTCTTAGGAGTTTTCTTCATTCTCCCTGAAGCTGGCCCGACTGTTTTGTAGATAGGCCATAACTTCCCATCATGTTTTTGGTGTTTTTTTTGTCCGCGTTCAATACTTTTGTTCTGTTAGACCACTACTCGTCCTGATGATCTTTGAGTTGTGGTGATTCGGTCGGATTCGGAAGTGTACGGCGTTTGAAATGCCCCGCGAAACCTCACCTCCATTCTTATTTGCTTTCTGCGTTTCGTCCTTTTCCGGCCGTCCTTACCGGAGCAGGCGGTCCCCCTATGACTGTTCGTAGCCCACTTTTTTTTTTTGCAAATTTTCCGCCGCGCCATTCTCCCAAGATAAGAAGATAGTTTCCCTCTCCTTCCCCCTCACTGTTGTCAGGACCCCATCCGCTCTCGCTCCTCAAGGCTGCGGCGCAGACTTTCGAGCCCCGTCATCTTGTACCGTGAGGTCCGATTTTTATTCCGTGTTTAGACCCCTGCATGCACTTCATTAACTTGGATTCTAATGATGCTCTCCCGCCTTGGTTTTTTACCTGTTAGTTTCCCTAGGTCTCCGGAGTGATCACGTGTACCGGATTCTCCCGTGGTATTTGTCGCGTCCTCTGGCGATCGATCATCTTGTTTTTCTCGAGGTAGTCAATGATTCTGTGTTTCCTCCCCGAGCCGCTTTCGATCTCCAGATTCTGCTGATCGAGTACGCCAATCAGCTTACCATGATAGCTTCGTTGGTGCGCCCCCCTTCAGTCGCCTCTCTCGTGAAATCAGGTCACTTCCGTGCTAGTCTGAAGGATTTATTTGTGTTTAAAAAGGCTTCAGCTATTCGGGAATCTCGCTGTTCGGTTTCCTCCGTCGGCACCGTCTCGACTCTGCCTTCTTTAACTTTAAGATTGACGTAGAAAGCAGGTGAGATTGGCTATCCCGTTGTCCCTGAGTTCGATTGTTTCCCGTGCTCTTCACGTTCCTTTGAGCTCGGAGCCTACCTCCTGTCTTTTCTTGCCGTTCTTCGACTAAAATGATAGGTTTCGACCAGCGTCCCTATAGGTTCGTGACCTCAGCGGAGCCTAGGCACCCTCTTTCCAAATTTGGGTTGTGGTGCTCTCTCCTCTCCTGATGCCCCGTACTCGTGACCGTTCCCACTTCTTCAGGGTCTAGACCCTTTTTTCTTTTATTCGCGCGCGCCCGCGTAATAAAGATTTTGGCATGACTGCAAGGTGATTTTTCTTTTTTGTGCGACTTTCCCCCTTCCTTTTGCTTCCTACTCCGGCTCCCCCTATTTCTTCCCGCCTTTCCGAGCGCCGATAGGGCTTTTCGGTTCTTTGTCCCCCCCCCTCCTCTTTTTCGAGGCCCTTCCGCTTGATTCCTGTTACTCTAAAGCTTTTTCCGGGGGCATCTTTTCTTGCGGGAACCGTCCTCCAGTGCCTCTTCGTCTTCCCCCTTTGCCACTGTTTTGTCAGCGGTAACTTCTTTTTCTTTCAAGAGCGATCCGCCCCATGTTTTGAGATTAGATATACTTTGCTTGTGCGCTCATACATGGTATACCTGGTTCTCGGTACCCCCCTCCCCTGCCCGTTGTGTTGACTATCCTTTCATTGGATTTCATTCGGCTGATCTTCTTTCAGTGTGTGCTTTATTTTTCGTTTAGCTTGCTTTTTTATTCTTCACGCCTACGTCTTTCAGAGCTGGACTTTCCCTCCTTCGAAGAGGTCCTTTACTTTGCAATAAGATCTCCTTATCAGCCTTCTTGTGGTGCTGCAATTGTGGTGTGATTTAGGAGACCTCATGGTTTTTTTTCGCTTTTTTCTCCGTTCCCTCCTATCGGCACCTTCCGGGTTCCGCTCCCCACTCTTCCCTTGCTAGGCCCGCCACCGCAAATGATGTTGCGATAGGCAAGGTGTCGTTAAGTTTTGTATCAACGAGAAATCTTTTTCCGATGACATCTCCCGTAGCAATCGTAGTCGTGCTTCTCGTTCTATCCGCTTGGCTCGTCATCTTTTTGCTGTAGACCCCCCCCGGCTGCTTCTTTCTCCCCGCTCATTCGAGGTAATCAGTATTGTAGACCCGGTAAAGGGTCTTTCCTAACCCGCTGCTTTGATGAAAAAAACTCCGTCATGGACGGTCCTTCTTTCCTATTCAGTCATCTACTCCTTGCACCCTTCCAGGGCCGATCACCCTTTTTTCCTGAATACCTTTTGACTGAATGGCTTTTGTTTAACAATTTTGTTCCCCTTCGAGTTTTTTTCCCTTTTCATCCCCTTTTTATGTATTGGGATTAAGAGTGGCTTTTCACGGCCCTGTTATCTAACGGGAACGCGATGTCTGACGCTTCCCAATTGTGAAGGTTCTTTTCTTATACCTCTTTTTGTTAGTAGTTCCTCAGCCACCATTCATCTGGCCCCGGCCGGTGCTCTTCCTTTTCAAGGTTACACCGACGACTACAAGTAGATTGAGTCGCTGACGACCCCCCTTAGAATTTTCAGTAGCGGCACATCGCGTTCTCAGTCCGCTGCGCGTAGTACCTTCCTCGAGAGATCTCCTCGTACTCCCTGTCCGACCAAAGTAGAACGGACCCTTTTCTATCGTCCCTAAGGTCTGGAGCAGTAGTCTCTTCTGTTGGCTCTGCTTAGGTTCGTGTAACTCTTTCGGTGAAATAACCTGTCTACGCTGGGCTTTTACTGCGAGCCCTGTCCCCCAGCTTTCTCACTTCTTCATTACTTCTGTCCTTCTAAAGGCTTTTTGTTATCGATGTGGTTGCTTTGGTATGATGAAGTCGAGCCACTTCGCGCGTACGCAGAAGACTTTCTTGATCCTTGCATCCTTTTCCGTCCCTCTCTTTATCTCTTTTTTGCTCCCGGGATCTGCGACCTTGCGTTTTCTGTCTCATTATGTGAGCGTGAGACGCCCTTTGCATTTAGCCTTTCCCACAAGGACTCCTTTATTAGCCGCTTTCCTATGAAGAAGCTGAGCTCCCAAGGCCCTCCCAAGCACGCCAAAAGGGTAGCCTGGTTTTCCGCGCCGAGGCTCTCCCGGTCGTTCGCCTTCTTTCTGCCTTTTTCCATGCTCGTCTCATTGCGGGACCTGAATTTCTTGTGCCTTCTCGACTTCTCGGTAGTCCCTTGAAGCATCTCGCCTTTCCCTTTTCTTCGTTGTCCTTCCTTTTTCTCTTCAGCCGCACTTCCCAACCCCCTCCCACGGAATCTCTCTTTTCAACACCTTACCTTTTTCTCACCCGGCTCCTGATTTATGATACCTCCATTACAGTACCGCTTCGGGAACTCCGCGCCCACACTGCCTTTTGCCAAGGGAGAAGTATCATGAGGATCGCATGGACACGTTTTGAACCCTAGGTTTCGTTGACCTGGTCCGGTGCTTTTCCCCGCTGCTAGCCTCTGTTCTTCCGTTTTTTTCCCTCTCCCGCTGCCGATGCCCTCCTCCACCCTTCTCCCCCCTTTCCAGTCCCTCTCTACGAACGTTTACTGGGACGCTACATAGCACGAGTTATGTCCCAGCTTCTCCCCGAGCGTTTCGCCTGGCCTGGCTTTGGGCTCGTGTTGGCCCGGCAGTCGTCGTATCAAGTCCCCTTCTGGGAAACCCATGCTCCACTCACCAATTACTCTCTGCATGGGAGATTACACCTGAGCCCGTCGCTGGGCTTTTCTCGTTTAGACCCTGCCTGGATTTCCCGGTCCGTCTTCGGGGCTCTTCTCTCAGATTTCTCGGTCCTATTGCGCTAGGGTTGACTCTATCGCGATGTCCCGGGTAATATGAAAAGAGAGTCGGTGTTATTGTGACATCCCTTTTTGTCTAGTAATTCCGTGCCTTTACAGGAGGGAGGCGATTCTCCTTCGTTTTTTTTTTTTTTTTTTTGTTTTTTTGTTTTTTTTTTTTTTCTTTTTTTTTTGGTTTCTCGGTCACACGCGGCAATCCTTCGTCCTCGGAAGATCTACCTCGCTTCCTGCTTTTCTCTTCGTAAAACGTGAAAGTTTACTCTTCCCGGATCCCTCTCATTTTATGGAGGCCAAGAATAGAGTACTGCATTATGCCTTTGTTCTACCCGCTACTCACGCTTTTCGAGCAATTGCGTGGTACGGTAGCTCACGTATCGAGTCTCTGTTTTACTCCACCGACGCCGACTTCGAGCGTATTACGCTTTGTTCTTCTGTTCCCTCGCTGTACCGACCCAGCGGATGGTTCGACCCCCCTGACTCGTTAGTCTTACACTAGAAATCCCATGCCTGACTCTCCAGCTGCGTTGTCTTCAAGGACCTTGTTTTTTCGGCTCCCCCTACGTTGATTCCGATGTTTTGCGCCAAGTTGCCTTATAGCCTCCGAGCCGCTGGGTCATGCGGGCGTCGATCGTTTTCCCTCCTCCTTAACGTCGAGCGGCTCTTAAGTGTTCTTTCACTTTTCGTACCTGTTTATATTGCTGAAGAATGAATCTGCGGTGTCTTTCGTTTGTGTAATATAGCAAATTTGAATTTTTATAGGCTTCGAAACGCGACGTTGTCCTTCGTGGTGGAGGAAAATGCTATCTGTAGTCGTGCCCACGTCTTTTTTCGCCCTTCAGATCGGGCCCGTACTAGTTTATTTCGGTTTTAGAAAATTGGTTACTCTCCTAGACACCCCCCCTTTCTGTTCTACGATGCTGCATTTTTCTGACGACATGGTCCTCGGATCCCTACCTTTCATCCATTCCTCCACACAATGAAGAGAGGCCATTGGTCATTCAACGTAACTTCTGAGATCGAAAGCGGCCAGGCGCCCTTTCTCTTTGCGTGTACTGTTCCTCGCCCCTTCTTAGCCACGCAGGGAATTTCACATGTTCTTTCTAATGGAGCCCGTTGCAACGTCCTGCCCGCTATTACTCTCCGGGACGCCGGTTCCTGCATATCCCCAGGTTTTCCGTTCGGTGGACAGGAGCGCTCCTGCGCCGAGTGTGACATGGTTTTTCTTCTTTTGCCTTCCCTCTCTTTTCGTCGGATGCGCAGGGAACCTTGAACGCAAAAGGCGTCTTTTCGCCTTCCCTCTACCCACGACGTGCCGTTTTTTGTCTCCTTCTCGATGGCGTCTTTTTTTGGTTGTGCTTCCGCCGTCTCTGGACCTTTTCTCGCAAGCTGCTCTTTCCCTGCTTTGTTCCGCGAATGGTAAAGGTTCTCGTTTGAGAGAAGGCGTTCTACATCTTTTCCCCTTGTTGTTTTTTGAGTTTCTTTTCCTCCTTTCGTCGACCTGGTCTTGCAGCTTTTTCGCGGATTCACCGCCTGCCCTCCTTCTGGCCTCGTTTCGAGTTCGTCTCGCCTTCCTCCTCCCCCTCCCTTTAGTCATGAAATTCCATAGAGAGTCCGCTGCATTAAGTACGCCCCCTTTTTTTGTAGCGATGTCTACAGACTGCATTGTTGTACAGGGCCGAGTCCCCCTATCGATCGTAGTCTCGTCTTCGTCAACATGCTGCCCCAGTCCCCCTGTAAATCGGCCGCTAGTCGATCGTTACTCTGTCCGACTTGTCAGCACGCCTCATCCCCCTTTTTTTTAGTGTTTGTCACGATACGGGTGGACAGTGCACTCGGTTGGTTCCTCTGAGCATTCTGTGACAGCCTTTTGGATTCGTGGGGTTCGGCGTGCCTTTCCGACACCACCATAGCCTCAGTTGCATGTCTGTGCGAGGTCCGAGTGTGAAGTTTTTAAACATACTCCCTACACTTGTCTTCGTTTGTATGTAGTCTCGTTCGGTAGCTGCTGTACGTTTACATAGAAGAACCCTAACCTGCAATAAGGTGAGCCGTGGATTATCGGTCCTCCGATTTTTAAGTAAAGTATGTGATTTTCTTCCCTCTGACGCACGTTTCCGGCTTTTTTTAGCGGACAACCTTTTGCCCTCGACCCGCTGAGAAGTTACTAACCACGATTCATCCCCTCTATCATGATCAAGCGCCTTTTAAGTTTAACGTTGTTCCCCTGAAAAGCCGTCTCCAGCGACGGCTCAAGTGCTTCTGTTAATTAAGGTTGTCGGAAGCCCCCCCCCCCCCCCCCCAGCCAAGAATCAGTCTTTACAATTGCTCTTCCTTATCAGAGTGCCCAGTCTCCCTCCTTACCATTTGCACTTGAAGGATATCCTGAATTGATTTGATTCCCATTCCCCAGATAGGTGTAGGCAGCCGTTCTTCTTTGATCTATTCTATGCGAGATGGAGTCTCCTTCTTCGTTTGAAGTGTTTTTTTTGTTCCCCTAGTCTTCCTTTGTCGTTTCATCCTATCGATGGCGATTTTGACGCTGTGGCAGATACGACTATAAGCGCTGTCCTGACTTCGGCAGTTTAGTAATGTTCGACAACATCTCCTCGCCTGCGCTTTTTTTCCCCTCCCTTTCAACTGCCCGTTGTCTCGTTCTAAGAGTTTTCTCCCGGCAGGTTACGCACCGTTTCCGCGATTCTCTGTTCGGTGCGCTAGTCATCCTTTCCAGTTCGTTTTCTTCGTAACTTATTCACGCACTTGTTCGCCGGACTTCCGCAGTCCGCTGAGGGCTTTTCGAGGACCAGCTGATGGCCGTTTGTCGTAGTCACCTACGTTCTTCGGCGAAGAAGGAAGGTCTTTGATTCCGGCTCCGAGAACTGTTCTTCCTACCTTCCCCGCTTCTTTTTCCCATTCGGTTACCGTTCCTCGGCGCAGCGGTGCAATTCCTCGGAGACAGCGTTTTTAGCCAATGAGTCCTTGTAGAAGAAGCACTCAGGGCTATAGATGCGTTAAGGCCTAGACGCTATCTTGATTCCTGCACTTAGGATTTTGTTTCCAGAGTGTCGTGTTCGTGGTCGCATTTGTCGGATGGCGCTCTGATAGACTCCCCTCAGCTTCCCCCTCCGAGAGGTAAGGAGTAGAGCTTCCTCTCTGGGCGTCTATTTCCCCTTCCAGTCTCTTCCCTTAGATTTCTGATCTCGTAGAAGTCGGCTTTCCTGTTGTCCTCTGACTGAATCGGGTATTTTTTGCTTTGTTTTGTGGAGTTGAACCCGCGCAGAGGCTTTTCTTAGGAAGGTCCCTAGTTCTGTCAGCGTGGAACCGCTTTTGCGTCCCCTTCTATCCTCCCATTGCTTACGCTCCATTCTTTTTGGTTAGCATCATAGGTACGTCCGGTTATTACTGTCATTTCCCCCACCTAATCCACTTCAAGTTTTGTCTTCGGATTTCTTTCTATTGAGGTGATGCGTTCACTCCTCTCGGAATTTGAAACAATTGCTTTACCTGAGTGCGCTTTTCCGCCGTTGATTGAGTTAAACCGATCTTCTATCATCAGCGGGCCGGTCCTAAAATCGACTTCTTCCTGTTTACAGGGGCACATGCCTTTCTGCGAATTTTTTCCCGTCTGTTTTAACCCAGGCGACGTGTGGCGGTGTTGAGTTTGAATTCGGGGAGAATTTCTCTGGCGCGACGTCACTTTCCTTTTTATCTCAAGAGCAAAGTGTCGAGCGCTCTCCCTTCTTCTTCCCACAGACGTGTTAAGTTTCTGTTTGCAATCTCCCTAGTATCAAGGTATTGGCTAGCACTCTGTCCCGATCCACTCCCCGTCGTCGTGCGTTTTCTCGTGGATAAGTCCCTTTTCGCGCGTTTTATGTCGACCCCGCACCGCGAGCCTTGATGAACTGCCCGGTAACTCCGCGGGATGACGGGCTTGTTTCACTTGTCATTTCCTCCTTCCCTCCACCTAGCGTGATGAACCAGAATTTAGGACTTTCTTGATCCGATCAGTAGTCTCTCCCTTCGGTGCCTTCCCACCTGTATGAACCTTTTTTAGAATTGACTTTCTGGGGCGGCAACATCCGGAGTACCCTTTAGACCCTCTGCAGTCTCCTGCTTTCCCAGGTCTGGTCTAACTTCTTCCTATGCTCCCCTTCTTGCCCCTCTTCATTCGCATGGTCAAGGACGCTTCAAGGAATATGTAGACCCCGTGCCTCTTCCCCGCTGTTGATTGTTTTAGTGTCTTCTTACGCGCTCCACGTTTTTTTTTAGGACGGATTACATAAACCACTTTTTCATGTGGCATAGCAGGGCTCGATGTACGTCGCGACCTAAGGACCTTTTTTTTTCTCGTGTTGCGACGAAGAATAGCCTCCCGTCTAGTTTTGACCATTTACTTGCCTTCCTCTCGCCTTTCGTCTTTGACTCGAGGATGTTGTCAGCCGCCTTGCACATCCCTTTTTTTCTTTACCCGGAGTGCCGGAAACCGTTGGAGTCTTTACCCAATTTATCTGCCTCCCTTCCTTCGTGTATCGCCTTTTTTTCCCTTTAGTTCGGTTCCTTTCCTGTGGCTTCCTTTCCTTCCCCCTTGGAACCAGCCCGGCTAATGCGGATGACCGTCGACATGTTTCCACTGCCGGCCCTTTTGGGTGTGACTCATGACGGAACCCTTTCTACTTTTCTTATACTCCCTGTCCTCCGCCCTCTTGTCTGGGGTATTTTGTTATTGATTTTTTTGTTTATATGCGTTGTTTCATCAGTTCCCTTTATCTCACTTCTTTGAAGATCTTTTTTCAAATGCCTGTCTGCTCCTGCAGGTGCGATTCCCGACTCTTCTTATAGTTGAACCGTACGATTTTTTCCTCATTTTTGAAAGTTGAGTCCCCAGCTTTATACTACCCCTTTAGCCAACGTTCGCTTTTCCACGTCAGTTTTTATGATTTTTTTTTCGCTATTTGCTTGCCATTGGTCTTCCTCGTAGAATGTTTAGGGACCCATACTCTTATTCGAGTGCGCAATATCGAGGTGCCTACAAAAGAGCGACGCATTCGCTTTGTTACCCTTTTTAAGAATGTTCCACCCCGTCTCTTTTCCTCTTCTATGCACCCCACTTCCTCTACCTCAGCCTTCCACACTACGTTTCCAGGCTCCGGTGTTTTGATATTACCCTTCCCCATTCCCCCCCCTTTTTGACACTGATTCCTTAAAGCTGCCTTCTCTCCTAACTTGTCGTCGTTTCTTGCCTGGACTGCCGAAATCGGTTTTTTCCTTTTGACCGTGCCGAGGGACAAGGACCACTTGAAGTGGCGTGACGTGTTTCGTGTGATTCCTGTCCTTTCACAAGCCCGTTCAACGTCCCCGATCGTAATCGTAGGAAGGGCGACCGCCTTGACTGCTTCTTTTCCTCCCATCCGAGAGCGGCGCTCTAAGCCTTTGCGTCTTGTTTCCTGGCCGTCGTTTGCATCATTTCCTGTCACACCTGCGCACACTACCACCCCACCCGCGTGCCGTAATGCTCCGCCTTTCTCTTGATACCTATTTCCCCGCTAGTAGTCCGGGAGATCGTTTCTCCAGAGACCCTGCTCATTGAGGTCCTTTCCGCCTCTTTTTCCTTTATGATTCAAGTTTCTATCCTCTTTCTCCTCTGAACTGGTTCCCTGCTTGCAGAGGACTTGTAACCCTTTCTTGGACCGGCTCTGACCTTCCTGTTTCTTTGTGACAGACCCCAGGGGCTGAGTTACGGTCTTTGGCTGTCGCTCTCTTTCCCAGTTTTTCCAGTGCCCTAGCAGGGCAACCACCATCTGTGCCCTATCTTCTCTCCTCCCTACCCTCGAGTCCTGTTTTTCCGTGAGTACCACCTGTGTCCCCAGCAGATACGGCGATACGGTGATCGCTGCGTTGTTTTGAAGAAGGATCCCCCTCTCGACTTCTCACCCCCGTGGTGAGTTTCCCTTCCTTACCTCACGTGCTGACTCTTACGGGCCGGTGATATTCGCCCTTGGGATCTTTTGCACATTCCCTAGTTTTCTGGTCGCGATCTTTCGAAGACTTTGAGTGCGTTTCGATTCCAAGCCTCTCGTCTCATCCCACCTCGTTTCTGACCCCCGCACCGCAGAGAGAGTTCCTTTTCCTAGAACCCCCCCTGATGCTTCTATAGAGATCGCATCTCGCCATCCCTTTATACTGCGGTATTCCCTGATCGACCCGCTTCTAGTTGTCTGTACTCCGCCCCCGGTGGCATGTTTCTTTACTCGTCGCGGTTCTGTGGTTAGGTAATTTAGTTTCATACGCCAGTGTCAAGGGATGAGCGGCGCCTTTTTTTCCGCCTGTGATGCTTTTTTCTTAGGGCTTGACCTGTCTCAGCCTCATGCCTGTCGAGCTCGGATTCTAGGGTTCCTGCTGAACCCGGGGTCCATATGTCGCCGTGGCGAGGGTTGACTTTTGATGATCGTTGTGAGGACTGTCTTGACCCTTTTGTGCACTGGTCCGCGACCTGTGCAGGCTGGACTGGCATGCCTATACGGGATCGCAGTTCCCGTCAGCCGACTCCCGCGAACTGTCCCTTCCACGCTTGGATGATGATTTTAGCGGTCGGCCCTTACTTTTTGAATTTTTCCCTCCCGCATACCTCCCGCACAAACTGTCGAAGCCGGCTTCTTCTTCGTCATCAACCTTTCACCGGTCTGGCCCCTATCACGTCGCCCACAGTCGCCAACATCTTGTTTGTGCGGACCTCCCTGAAAGTTTTAACAGGTCATTCACCTGCTTGTCATCGACGCCCGTTTTTTTACTTTTACTCCGCTCGTGGACTGCTGGTGCTGGACACTTTCAATGGGTTCTTCTTTTTACCGACTTGAGGTGACGGGACCCCCTCGATACTCGGCGGATGTTCAGCAGGGTCAGCGGAACCTCTGATGCAGCTTGTATTGCCCCTCCCGTCCAACTTCTGTTCTCCGCTCCTGCTGCCGCGACGAGTGTCCGGCGCGGAACTCGGCTGAGATTTCTCGGAGGTCACTGCTTTCTTGTAGCTACGACCTTGCGGAAAGTTTTTGAAAGAGCGAGTCGCCTTTTCCTCGCCCGCTGTTAAGTTTTCTCTTTTCCTTCACGTCGTCA
>Ga0179593_1530056_pt1 | contig 11161 bp, 10 predicted proteins | sample CZODoug2_1_08_16_FD_185931 | JGI IMG/M metagenome (GOLD analysis project Ga0179593, IMG submission 185931) | Vadose zone soil fungal communities from Angelo Coast Range Reserve, California, USA - CZODoug2_1_08_16fungal (PacBio error correction) | ecosystem: Environmental > Terrestrial > Soil >... | reverse complement strand
GCCTCCGAGGCCCCTTGTTTGTCAAAGAACGCTGGTCCAGCTTCGACGGGTTTCTTAGGGTTAATCCCCCTTTTCTTTGGATCATTTCCTGAGCCTTTTCTAGTCTTCGTGCTCTTTTTCTGCATGCTTTCAGCAACCCCGCCTGCGCCGTCTGACCCTTCTCGACTTCCTTGATCTTGCACACGGCGACTGACCTGCTGGTGGCGGTCGATCGTTCGGCGTTCCCCCCCCCCTGCGTAGCTATTTTCTTTTGACCTGGTTCATCAGTCACAAAAAACCGCCGGCCCGTTTGAGCGTTTCTCCCCTCCGCGACGCCGCCGTTGTCCCCACACACCTCCCTCTTTTTAGCGTTACGGCTCTCGTTTGCTTCGAGATGCCTTCGGGTACAGTTGCCCCCTCTCGTTGCTGGGACGGGGCTTTTTCTTCGCGATCTTCCAAGCCTCGTTGACTTCAAGAGGGTGGTTAGTCCCAGAGTTTGTTTTCTGCTAGGGTTTGTTTTGCTCTTCTTTCCCTTCCGTTGTTGTTGTTTCCTAACGATCACCTGTCCTAGCCTTTTTCCCCTAGCTGATCCTTTTAGTCGGGTGGCTCCGCTTTTCCGAGTCCTTTGGGGCGCGTTCTTCCTCCCTCGGGCTCCTGGCGTTATGTGCGTCCGTTTCGCTTTCGACTCCCATCTTTGAGCATCCCCCCCTCCCCGCCCCTGGTTGGTTTGGTGGAAAACTTTTCCGGCTTTCGGAGTTCTTGGTCTTCTTGCTTATTGTAAGCGGCGACTGTTCCCCCTAGGCAACCGGCATATTTCACTATGCCTCCCACCATCGGGTCGACACACTATTAATTTGTGCCCCCCCCCTATCTCAATTCTCTAAGGTTCCGTCCCTCCTATTGGTGCGGAGCTGCAAGTAGACGAATATCCAGTCTCCTTCTTGACACTCATATTCCCGCCTCAACCTTCCACCACTTACGGAGCTCCGACCGCGGGTTGCCCGCTTTTTAAAGCTTCGGGGCGGGCGCGACCAGCTGCGACCGTTTTTTGTTTGTTTTGGTTTTTTCGGTTTGGGTACCCCCTTCGCCCTCGGACCCCTCACGCGACGTGTCTTCCTTCGCCGTCCCTTTTTTCTGCCTTCAGTGCAAGAACCCCTCGAAACATTTCTCTTCTGGACGAGATTTCCGCCTGGAAGTCTGACCCGCCCCCTAGCTCCACCCGCTGGTCGGGGGTTACTAGCGGCACGCCCCCCCCCGCTCCTTCTAGCGCCCCCTTCAACCCCCCTTCCTCGATCACCGATCACAATGTCCTTCGCGTCGCCTTTTTTTGCGTGTTCGAGTTCGATCCTTGAAGCTTTTCTCTGTTTTTCTCCGCCTTGTGGGGCCTAAGATCTTCTCCCTCCGACCCCCCTACGGCGGGTCGACCAGACGCCACCGGTGGACCGTTTAATCTCTTGTATGCCGACAGTCCCCCCAACGCTCCTTTTGCGACCGTTACCCGGAAGCCCCTGCTCTCTGGGGTTGACTGGACCCTTGGTCCTCTCTCGCTCTGTAGGACTCTTTGCTCTTTTTGACAGTTGTAGGGTTGGTAATGGCCAAGGTCAGCTTCCCCCCCTTTAGTCCGACCCGTCCGGAGCCACCCCCTTCTGCGTCGTTTTTTTTTACGGGCTGTTATTCGGAATTGGCTCCCTTCGCGCCCGCACTTGATTAATCCCCAGATACGGTTCCCTCGCACGCCGACCCGCCTCCCAACCTTACCCAAGGGACCTCCGTAAGCGTTATCCCGAGTCCCTGGCTCTTCTTCGTGTGGTCGCGCTACGCTAGAGGTCTCCTCTGTCAGCCTGCCAAGCGTTTTCCAAGGTGTCCGACTGCAACGGCGCCTCGTCTCAGGCTCCCGGTAACTCCTCATCCACGCCCTCTTTTCCACTTTAATAGCAGTCCTGGCCCCGGACCCCCCAACCAAAGGGAACTGGCCCGTTCTCATCCCCTATCCCAAGCCGGACCCTCTCCTGTCGGCTGACCCCAGCCTGAGCCCGCCCCCAACGCCCCCCCCTTTTCGCAGCAGCGACGAGACGTTAGCACAAACATCACGTAACCCTCGTGAGAGGCTTACATCTGGGCCGTGAGGGGCCCCCCCCTTAGAAAAACGAATAGGCCCGCCCCGCCAAGATAATGCCATCTCCCACGGCGTTAATAGAGCGCCTGTGGTTCTCCACCTGCCGAGGTGTTTTCTACGTCGTTTCCGCCCAAGAGTTCTCTTATTCTGAAACGCATTCCCTTCCGAGGCACGGATTTAGACGAAGCCTCTTCTCACCGCTGGCGGTCTCGCGCCGGACTTTCCTCGACGTAGCTTTCGGTTTTTGCCACCTGGTCAGTGACATCAACCATCACCGAATTTTTTTGATTCACAAGTTAGCCCCCTTTTTCTTCGTCACACATCCTGCCGAACTGAGTCAGTAGGAGGCGGATTTCCCCCGAAAAGGTCGGCCCTGAGACCTGGTTGGGGCACCCTAGTTAGTAGAGAAGTAAATCCAGACTCGTGAAAAGACGATCAAAGCGGTTTCAATTCTTATAGAAAATAGGTTGGCCATACAGCACACCCTCTACCTTTTCCTTCAGAAAGTTAAATCTTATAGACCAGGATTGTGCCCCCCGATTTTTCCTTTCGAAGTTTTGAAGCCCTATATTCAATGGGACACGTAGACAGGTCCCTCTATTTTTTTTTTGAAGGTGCGGCTGGCACCCCCCTTGTTTTCTCCTTCGAGATCCGCCCCTTCGTGAGTTGTCTAGGCGTTTCGACGGGGCAGAATCTGTAGTCCCCCCGTTGCTAGGTACCCCTTTACCACGATAGGGAGCCCAATTTTTGAGAAGCAGTGCTCTGTCTCCGTGCTCGTTCAGGTCAGGTCAAGGAGAGTGGTGGGGTATTTTATTTCCTTTAAATGCGTCTTGTTTGTTATCCCCTAGTATTGCCCTTCCGATCCTTCGAGAATTCGTCTAAACGAAGTTCCCGACATCTTGTCCTGACTACCCCTGGCGTCGGTCTCTCCGGTCTTTTTGCGTTCCGGTTCGCGACCGCTCTCGCTCGTCACCTCCCGGTTGCCGGCTTTCGTATTTCGGGACTGCATGCTTCGTCGGGACCCGGCTCACTCCCTGATCGTAGGCAATCTCGCCCCCCGACCTGACACAGATTCTGCTAAAGCAAATCATCCTCGCCATTACCTAGTCCCTCCGTCGTCTTACGGCCTCCATGAAAAGACTCCCCCCCCGATATTCCCTCTCTTCTTCGTGCGCGAGTGGTTTTATTCTCTCCCGGCCCCCCTGCTGAATCCAAAAAATGGGCTTCTTCAACGTCTTCTCTTTGCAGTTTAGGAGGGGCCCCTCAGCTTTGTTTTTCTCGCTACGGTGAAGCCCCGGAGTCCCGACGAGGTTGCGGTTGTGACCACTTCAGGAGCCACTTTCTCTACGGCGCGCAGAAGCGGGTCGTATTACCTCCCCTTTTTGCAAACCGGTCCGATACAGGTTCCTTCTCCCGGTGCGAATTTTACTTCCTCCTCCTTACCTAACGTTCCGAGCTTTTATCGAGATTGAGTCCCACACGCTTATGCGCCCAGACTGACTTCTTTACTTCGATCAAGACGAGCGCTTTTAACCCACGTTTCTCCAGATGCTTAGTGCTTTCAGTCCTGGGGACTTGCTCATACACATGGCAACGGCTTTTTTTTTTTCCCGCCGTAGTACATGTTCTTTGGACGATTTTGAGCTGTACGAACCTTCCCACCTTACGCCTTTTCTTTTCTAGACTGCTCCTTATTCTCTTCCCCCCCCCGATCGACAAACCAAAGTGTGGAAGAATTGGGACCTCCCCTCGGATTATTCTTCCGTGGTTGTTTTTTCTCGATTGTCGTCCACTTGTTTCCCCCCGTGTTGGCTTCTTTTTCCCGAGCTTTTATCTAGCTGCCGATCATGCCCCGGACGTTCTTCGAGTCCATGGCCGGTTATTCCCCCTGGCTTGGGCGTACCATCTTCCCCTTGCCTGGCCTCATTGTGATCGAAGACGGTTTTATTTTAGAGTCACTTTTTCCGCACGAGGAGGCCCCCACGAAGGTAGTCCTTTTGACGTCGCCGAAGGACGAGATTCTGATCATAGACCTGCGTTCGCATCGTATAGCAGTTTTCCACGAACTCTAGAGATGAAGAAACTCGGCCGTATAATGGACTCTTAAACTTCCGAAACGTTCTTTCCCTTATACTCGATCCCTCCTGAAGGTCCTAGTGGCGTAATAGAATCCCGCCTTCTTTCCTCCCCTGTAATGAGACACGGGCTCTGTCTGCGTACCTATCATACCCGCGTCCGACCGCTAGCTTACTTCCAGGCGAAACAGATCTTGTCCCGAATACCCAAAAAATCCGACGCTTTCAGAGGCCCCACATTTCCTTTTCTTCATATTGCCGGTTCCTCCTATCCTCTCCCATCTTGCTGCGGTGGGGCCTTGTCGGATTTTCCAGGATGATGATTTAAGTCTGAGCTCTCTAGGCTAGGAACTTTCTCTTATGCGCCGAGCGTTTTTTTTTTTAGATTCCGCCACCCCCATGACTGATTATTTTCCGGCGTTAGTTCCCATCCCTGAGAGAAGCGAGGTCAGTTGACGAAGAATTGCCCAGCCGTTGACCGATTTTTCTTTGAACTAGCCCGTGGGCTTCAGATTTCCGGCCGCGCCCTTGATTCCTTCTTATTTCCTTCGGCGGATTTGTTCCGCGTCTGCCGGGAATCCCCCATCCCGATGCCGAAAGCGACATTCCCGACGCTTTAGCATTGACCGACCCCACCCACCTCTTCACCGAGTTAATAGGACGCAGAGCACGCGACTCCAGCCCCAGTTCGGCGATGGTTCTCCCGAGCAGCCACCGTTTTGTTGTGCTCGATCGAAATCCTAGCCCCTCCCTGGAGTAGTTTTCTCGCTGCGCCCCCAGCGGCGGTTGGTCCTACGCGCCCGCAAGCCGGTTTTTTTTTATGAGGTTAACGCTTCTCTCCCTAGGCCCTCTCACACGATCTCTTGGGACACTTTCTCTCGTCGATGGAGTTTCAAGCTGTTTTGATGTCGAGCGCCTTATCGGGCCGTATCACGGACCTTTGGTTTTTCTTTTCGGGCACTCGGCCCTTTTTTCTTCTGACGAAAACGCAACTCAATATTTCGCACGTGTGGCTGAAGAACGACTTTTGTAGTAGACCGGTGGTCTGTCTCCCTTCACCCGGGGCGGTGGAATCCCTTTTCGTTTTATGTCATGCAGCCCAGTAGCAGGCCCAGTTCGAATCCAGTGTGATCGGCTGCTCGAATTTCTTCACGTGCCTTTTTCCTGAGAGTTTTAGTCCCCCGGAGTGATTTTTCCCAAGCGGGACCCCCGCCGCCCTTTTTTTTGAAGCCCGAGCGATTGGCCCTAGCGTCAAGTGATTTTCCTAGCCATTTTTTCCGCTCGACAGCTTGTTGGGTGTCCCGGAGCGGTTTCGGTTATCATTCTTTTTCTACCAGGTTTTCCTCCTAGCTAGGAACTTTGGCTGACGAAGGTTCGCCGGGTGTTTTAAGGCTCTCGTCGCTCGGCGTCATTTTCTTGTTGGAGGCTTGCCCCATTGGGGAGAATTTCATTTCTCGTCTTGGTCCCTTGAGGCATCGCCCTCTATGAAGAACGGTCATGTTTTTGGGTTTTCATGTGGTCCTCCGCTTCGGTCTTACTTGAGTTAGCATTATTCTTTTTTTTGGCCTCCTTCGCCCTTTCTTCACCTGGTCCAGCCGTGCGACGCGTTCTAGCTTGCTCCTATCGCCGACCAACCCCCCCGTCGTCTTTTCTTCCGGCCGGTTCTTTTTTTCCAGATTTGACTATTGAACGGGTGTCGTGGCCGTTTCCCGGCTTGGGGGGTCCGACTTTTGGTTTCCTTACTGGGTTCAGGCCCCGGCGGGTTTTACTCTGCCGCAGTTCGACGACCCTTGCCATTTTGTCGCGGCTTTTCCCCCCCAGCGTCGTATCGCCGATCCTTAGGTTTTCGGGACTTTCCTTTCCGCCCGGTCCCCTTAAGCACCCTCCTGCCTACGCGTTTTTTCTTTGACTGCTATGCCCTCCTTCCAGCCCCGTCCGGCGCGGCTCTGACACGGTGAGACCGGGTTCGGTTGCGGAATTCGCATTCGTTCGATTTCCCGGTCAACTGTTTGCGGTTCTTCCCCTCAGGGCGTCGGACATACGCGAGAGAGCGCCCTCTTTGAAAAACGCCGAGAGGCTTTCGCGAGAGTTTTGAGCCCCCGCAAAGATACGAATCCAGCGTAGATCCCATTTTGGTGAGCGGTTCGGAGATAAGAGAGTGTCCTAATACGAGAAATGATCTTTTTCTGGACGCCGCGGTATTTCCTTACAAGAAAGTACACAAGCTCTTTTCCCGACTGTCAGCATAATTCGTAGCGTCTTCGCTCAGAAGACGTTGGAGTGTACATCAATAAAGCAGGCGCAAGAGAACCAGTTTCCTTTCCCCTTCCGGGGTTCGTTTTTGACATTTCTCTCGAGGGTGAAAGGAGAAGGGCACCCCCCCCCCCCCCCCCCCCCCCCCCACCCGGGGTTTTTTTTATTTTTCTTTTTTGTGGGTTGGTTCGAAGATCGACGAGGAGGCCTTTCCCCTGTCCGAATCTTGTAGTGCCATGACAGGCTCTTTTCCAGTCCCCTTTTTTTTTTTTTCCAGGCTTTCTACCGGTCCGCCAGTTGCACCCCCCCCACTCGTCGACTCGTTTTACGAGATAGTTTTGTTCCAGGCCAGACAGGTGCATTTTTTGCGTCCCCCCCGTCCCGATTTGGGCGATGGGGATAGGATCTCAACGGTTTCCGACGTCCACCTCTTTCTGAGTAGCATACGAAGCCGAGTACTGACCCCTGATCCATGTCCACCACTAACTGAGGCGTCCTGCGTGTGTGTTTTTTTTTTTTCCGTTTCTTCTGCGACGGACTCCCCTCGTCCTTGCCCTCGACAGTCGTATGATGAAGCCCCTTCCCAGCGCGACCTTTTTATCTTTCTCGGCAGCCACTATCCTAGCCAGGCTTCAAGCATTCCCCTTTTGGTTCACGGTGAGGGGGAGTCAGGTGTTTTTTTTCTTCTTCCTCCTCCGGGGTGGTTTGTTGAATTGCAACGATCCCTGGCAGACCTTTTTCATCCCCGACCTCGGCGTTCCAGTGTTTCTGATCCCTAGGGACGTTCTCGGAGACGGTCCGGGTGGCAGACGGTCGTACCTTTTTTCAACTAAGAGTTTTTGTGTAGGCGGCCATTTAAATGGTTCCCCCCGGGTAAGCCATACGAAAATGAGAGCCATTCCACGTCCCCCTTTGGTGTGTGACCACCCTTACTTCGGACTTCTGTTCTTCCCCTGAGAGTCAGTGTCGGTTATTTTTGCCCCCGGCGCGACCCCTTTCCTGAGCGCCGCAAACAATTTTTATCGCCGACCACACCCGGTTAGTGTTTTTTACCCCCGTCTAATCGATGAATGTGAGTAGGGTTTTTTTCCCCCTTTTGCTCCGTATTCGAATTCGGATAGCCTATCCGGAAAACCGGAATTTCACCCATATACGGAGGCTCTTTTTTTTCTCCCCCTTTTCGTACTTTTGTGTGGCCATTCCTCGGTTCGTTCACAACCCCGTACACTTTTTCAGGTAACCCTCCTCTCTCCCGCGGACCCCACCATGCAAAACTTTCTAAGGAGACTGGTTTTTTTTTTCTTCCCCTTGCGCCGGGGGGATTATCCAGTGTACAAAGGTCGTACTTTGCCTCTCTTACTTCATGTCGAGTCCTCTTAAATCTGCTTGACTGACATGGCTGGCGGGTAGTTTTTATATCCCTTCGGTCGTTTTCTTCTTGCAGGCGCGACGATACCCCTGATCGCCTAAAATTTTCTCCCAGCGTAGATCCTCCCCCTTTTTCTGTCCAGAAGCGTGTTGGATTTACGGCTCACGATTGCTATTTATTTGGTTTTGTCTTTTCCGGCCGCGACTTTGCCATTCGAAACTTTCCGCTTTTTACCCCTCCTGAAACATGTGACTCCTTCGCCCTGTCATGCCGACAACCAGATTTTGTTTTCTCTGAACGGGCTCTTTACAGGAAGCCCCTCTATTGGGAGGTCTTTACGCTTTTCCTTTACTAGAGATATTTATTCCCCCTTCAATTTTAGTTTGTAGTGGGTTTCCTCGGCGTGCTTTTAAGGAAGCGCATTCCCCTCCGCGGCGAAGATGTGCCAGGGATCCTCCATTTCCCATGAGTGAGCTCTTTCAACGCACTGCCCTGTACTTGGCTCCAATCAGGAGCCCTCTTCCTCTCAAAGGAGAGTGTACCCTCCTCCCCCCAATTTAAGCGTTCCGGCCCCAAAAGACCGCCCTAAGAAGGCACTTCCTCAAATCTCAACAAGTTTACTTCCGAGTATGGAGCAACGTTCCTTATGTTGCCGTTTTCCCTTCTTTTTTTTGTTCGGTGTCGCTTTAGCTCGATCGACATGTGTTTTTCACGCCCGACGGTGCCTGTTCACCGTTCAGTTTTCCCGTTTTTCCAGCATGCCGACCTTAACACAGGATTTTTTTTACCGCCATTTTCCGTGAATTTAACTCTTTTTTTCAGGGAAAACGGCCACACCCTGACAAGTCCTTTTCTCCTCATTTTTTCTCCCCCAGATCAGTTCCCACGCTTAGAGTACTTTGTAGCTCTCCAATACGTGGAAGCTTTAAAGTCAGTGCACCGAGCCATCCTATCCGACCAGAGTGAAGGAATCCCACCCAAAGGGCCAGGAATCCTTTGGGACTACCCCCGTCGGGGGAGGATGGAAACCAGCCTTTCCCCCCCACCCTCACATCAACGACCGGGAACAGTCTCCATACCTGTTCCCTCGAGCGATGAGTGGTCTCGACTTCAGGCTCATTTTGTTCTCTCGCCCGAGGCCCCACCGACGCGTTCGCTGAGTGGTTTTTCCCGTTACCCTTCCTTCCCTTTCATCCGGTCCGCTTTTTTCGGCACGAGCGTGCTTGAGGTTTCGCTTACGCAGCCGCGTTCTTCCTGACGTCGATCGTCGTGTTCCCCCTTTCTGGATACGGCCACCGAACATTTTGTTACCCGAATCCCCTGTGGCTTTTCGCCCATCCACCTATGTCGTTGTCGAACTTTTCGTCTCGTCGTGCACGATGTCTCGTTTAGGGAGTTCTCCTTCTAGAAGAAAACCACCCGTCGCAAATCCCCTTATTTCCAAACGATTTTTAGCCTGAAAGAGCGAAATCCCCTCGCATGAAGTAGTCGACCCGCGATACTTTTAAAGTTAAAGGTTTCGAATGTTTGTTTCCTTCTTTTCCTTTAAGATTTCTTCGACATGGAGATACCAGATCGAAGCGAATACTGGTACCTTCGTAACCCAGAATCCTGGTCGCCTCGTTTTTTTCCTCCGGCCCGGTTTGTTTCCGAAGGGAAGAGTCTATCCTTTTGCTGTCTGCCCCCTTTTTATTTTTCCTCACCATAGCCTCGGGCTCATTGCCAGTCCTCGTGTACGGACGTTTTGTCCTGAGAAGTGCTTGAGTTGTGTCGGTCATGCCTCGAGCCGCATGCTTCTCCAGGGGTTCGCCTAGAGTTTCCAGTACCTGACGCGTTTTTTGGTAGAAGCAGATTTTTCCCTGGGGCTCTGCTGGTGATATCTCTGACTATCGGCTTCCTCCGCCGTCCTTTTCCAGTCGCCCAGGTTAGCTCTCTTCACCGGCGGTTCCTTTGTCTTGTCCACGTCTCGTGGACCTGCTTCACGAGGGCTGGACTTCGCGAGACGAATCTAATTCTCTCAACCGACCGACTCTTGTTTGGCCCCCCAGCAATCATCTTTCACGTCTCGTGAGCACCCTTCCCGCGAACTAATCCCCTCAGTCCTCCCGATCCACCTCGGGCGCCATTCCTATTAGTGTGCTAGACCTTGCAATAATGCAGAGCCCTAACAAATTTTTTCAACTTTATTAGAGGTTTGGGGACCCAACTGCTCCTGCCCGGTGTGCGATTACGGCGCTTGCCCGTCCGAGTTTCTCGTCGAAGGGGACCACGCCGCCCGCCGTTAAGTCTAGTGGGTTTTTGTCGAGAAGTAGGCGATTCCCTCCCCTCCCCTTTCAACGGTATCTACCTTCTCTGATAGACGACCGCTCCCCCTCCCCGGTAGAGGCGGGCGTTCCGCTCTTAGAGTCTGCTTCGCTTTATGTGACCGACTATCTTCGGGGATCGCTCCTCCTGCGCCTTCGTCTCCGTCGATTTAGGCTTTCTTGGGCTTTTGCCCCCCATCTGACCGCGGCGACTTTTCACTGACACATCTGCAACGGTTCTTCCTACTGGGACGTTCGGCTGGTCGCCTTCTCCGTAACCTTTCAAGAGAGATGGAGCTTTCAGTGGCATCTCTCTCCGGATGCCTCCCCTCATCCCGCGTACTCCGCCCCCACCTGGGTTGGAAGCCTTTGAACCTAGTAGGGTTGCGATATCTTTTTCCCTCTTTGTTGTGTAGAGAGATAGTCCCCTTAGATTAAATTGCTCCCCACCGTGGAGGCAGCGCGCTTTTCCATCTCTCTCCCCTTCTCTGCCTCTCGCTGACGCGCATTAGACGGTTTTAACGACCCCCGCCACCGCTCCGCCATGTCCTTCTTTTATAGATAGGTGAAGAGTAATTCTTCTCGTCCGCCCCGTTCGGATCACTCTACTTTTCCTGACTCACGGCGTCGACTGCGATTGAGTCTGAACTTCCCGTTTATCGTCGTCATCTTCCCGAGAATTTTCCGGATCTTTTCGATGACGCCTCCTCTCTTTTTCCTTATCGGCCTTACCGTTCAGCCTTTCTAACCCTGTAATCTCAGCTGTCGAGGAGGTAGTAGTTTCTTTCCCTTTCTTCGACACGTACGGTTCCACTTTCTCCTGAACTTGTGGGGCACGTTTACCTCGTAGGGAACCTCTTCCTCTCTTCCGGAGCTGAACCACGATTAAGGTCATTCAGCACCCTCCGCCGACGGTGTAGGAGCCCTGGATTTTTTGAATTCTTTTTTGTAGAGCTAACGCCTCTTTTAACCAGAGGATTGATAGGTGATATCAGTTTTTCTTTGTTTTTTCGGTTTTCGTCTGACGTGCGACGGGAGGTGCTCCGTTACCAAGTTCAGCGATTGG
>Ga0179593_1267433_pt1 | contig 11161 bp, 17 predicted proteins | sample CZODoug2_1_08_16_FD_185931 | JGI IMG/M metagenome (GOLD analysis project Ga0179593, IMG submission 185931) | Vadose zone soil fungal communities from Angelo Coast Range Reserve, California, USA - CZODoug2_1_08_16fungal (PacBio error correction) | ecosystem: Environmental > Terrestrial > Soil >... | reverse complement strand
TGCAAACTTTAATCGTTCTTTACTGTGGAACCCCCCCCCCCCCCCAAACCCCCCCCCCCCCCCCCCCCCAAGGTCTTTAAACTTTCCACTTAGTGCCGCCCTTCTTTACCACTCCCTCTTTATCCACTTATTACTTAGGTTAGGGCACTTCTTTTGAAGGTCCACCCGTGCGCCCTGGACACCCCCTAAATTGCTTTTCCCCGTCTCACGGACGGATTTGTTTTATTCCATTCAGCCAGGGGCATCCCACATTCAACCCCTCTCCCGTTTTTCCACCCCCTCCACATTTTTCTTCATCCGGGTTTGGTTTTGACACCCCCCCTTCTCTGTTGATAAGGATGTGCTGGTTTACCTTTTCCAGTTTCCTTCCTTCACTTTTTGTTGTTAGCCCTGTTTCCTTTGCTACGTTGGATCTTTGTCTTCCCCACTTTTCTCATCTGTTTTTTCTCTTTCTCAACATGGAATACCCTGAGAGGACGCGCACGCCCGCTTCCCCCCTTCTCTTCTTGCCCAACTCGACCTTGTTTGATTTTCCTCTGGCCAACTTCTGTGAACGGCTTCCTCTCAGGTCCATTCCCCCCTGTCTTTTGGCACTGTTAGTTTTGCCTTCCCTGGCGTACGGTCACCTTTCTTTGAGTCTCTTTCTCCTTTTCTCAATGCTGTAAAGGGTCACCGCCCATTACCTGAGGTCCTCCCCTCCTCTGCGTCTCGCTTTGTCCGTGTCTTTCTCTTCCCTGAAAAGTTCTTTGCGCACCACTTTTTACTCCTCTCTTGTGCCACCCTAGATGTCCCTGTGCCGTACAGGTTCTAACTGCCGACAATGATTCCGTCTGACGATGTCCCCCTGCCTGCAATTTCTCCACGATGTGGGACAGAGCTCCCAAGCCCCTTCTCAGTTGCAGCGTTTCCCCCCAACCTTCGTCCGTTTTCGACGTTCTTTTACCGTCTGATCCCCTTCCTCCCTCCTCCCTGCACTGTGTTGAGTCCATTCCAACTCCCTCTTTCCTCCCTTTTTTTTTTGCTTTTCCTTTGGTGCGTCTTTCCACTCAGTCCGAGAGCATCCCCAACCGTTTCGTTGGTTATAGAGGTTTGTCTGAGTTCTCCAACCTTCCTTGAAGCCCTCGATTTACTTCTTGGGCCAGCCCCTTGCGGCGCCATCAAACCCTTCGCCCCGTGGTAATCTCGGATTTTGTTTTTGCCAAACCTCCTTTTGCTCCGAAACTTTTTTGAGTCACCGCCCCCCCCCCTACCTCCGCCCTCCCTGCTACCTCCCCCCCCCTCGCCGATCTGGCCCCCCACCCCCCCCCTCTTCACCCTCTACCCCCCCTTCCCCTCCCTCCCCCCCGTCCCCCCCCCACTGTGGCCCTTTCTTTTGGTTTTTTCTTTTTTGTTTTTGCACTTGGTCAACTCCCATCATCCTATCCACCCTCCCCCATCCTCCCCACCCTTCACCCCACCCTCGCCCCTCCCTTCCCTCCATTCGCTCTATCTCTTCCTCTCTCCACCCCCCTCCTCCATCCTTCCCCTCTCCTTTGCTCATTCCCACTCCCCCCTCCCCCTCCCCTCCCCCTCTCCGTCTCCCACCCCTCCGCTATCCTCTATATCACTTCTTCTTCCTACCCTCCCGCCCCGTTCTAACTCCCCTTCCTCCCACTTGTTTCTATCGCCCTCCTTACCACTCCTCCCCCCCCACCTCCCCCCTTCCTTACCCCCCCCCCTATCGCCCACCGAATCCGCCCCCCGAACCCCCCCCCTCCACCCCTCCGCTTCCTCCCACTGCCGACTTTCTCACCTTACCTCACATCCCCCCTCCCATCTAACACCCTCCCTCATCTCCCATCCCCAATCCTCTCGCGCCCCTTGCGTTTCGAGCACTTGACTTTTTGGATTTTGTTGGTGTGTCTTCCTCCCCTCTCCTAAAGACTTAAATCCGCGCTTGTAGTCCCCTCCCCCCTCCCACTGTCGTGTCGCCCACGGTCTCTTTTTTCAGAGCCGAAACACTCTCCCGTTTCAGAGTGAATCAGCGGATACCCCACCCCAGCACCTTTTTCTTCTTCTCCTAACAAGGTCTTCTGCAAATGTTTGTGAACCCCTACGGCATCTCTTCCAAACCAGAGTATTCCCCATTTTTCAAACCCGAACCTCCCCCAGCATTTTGTTGACGGGTGTCTGATATTTTTTCTCCCTGATTTTACAAGGCAGAATGCAATGGACAGTCTTTTCTTTCTCACTTGACTCAAGAATCCTTTTTTCTTCCATCTGTCCCCACCCTCTTTCCCCCTCAAAGTTCTTTTGGTTCCTTTGCCTTTTTTTCTCTTTCTTTCGGTTATGAAAATCGCCCCTCAACATTCTTTTTTCAACTGAGTAGGTTTTTTCTCTCTATTTCCTTCATACTTGTTTGTTGTTGATCTCTCTCTACGCTTTTCTTTTCAATTTTGCTTTCCCCCCGAGCCTTCCCTTTCTTGAAAGACCGAAGAATATGACCCCCCCCCTTTCTTTTTATTTAGACTTACGTCAATTTTTCGGTTGTAAGCCGTTTTATTCCTCTTTAACCCCTCCCGTTTTTCATTCTGCCCCCAACCAAAATGTGAGCTAAGATAGCCTAATATAAACTGCTTTTTTCCCTTTTATTTTGTTCACGTTGTGCAATACGTAGGTTGCGCCCCCGCTGATCCGCGTAGTGGTTTCACAGCACGACCTTGTGCTTTGACAATCCACTTTTTTTCATCATTTATGCTCTAGTTTTATCTCCCCCTCCTTCCCCCGTGTTCTTACCTATTTTCCTCAGAGGTCCTCGTTGGGTGACCCCAGCCCCTCCTTTCGATTTGCGACACAGCGCTTTATCGGTTGTTCGCCGTAATGTGGTGTTAAGATCTCGATCCACCCATCCAACGCATTTTCCGTTTCTTCTGTGTTGGAGTATCATCTCCCTCGCTTCCCTCCCTCATTTTGCGACCCCTTAAGTTTCTTCTCCTTCAGGGTTCGTGCCAGCGAACCCGTCCGGAGGCCCTCTTTGAGTCATATACCTCCCTCAGTTCTGAAACCGTTGACTTCCTTCGGCGGTCCTCGCTATCGAAGTTGTTGCGTCCTTTTTTTTGGTAATTTTTTCGACTACTTTTTGCCAAGCCTTCCCTCGAAATTCTTTTTTTTTTCATAATTTCCCCACGTAAAGTGAGTTGCTTTTTCTTTTGTGAATGTCTTTTGGGTGTCAGTATTGGTCCCTTGATGCATCGAAGGTTCATTCCTAACTTTCTCTTTTTGTTTCTGAATGCGTTGGTTTCTTCGCTGTGATCTTCCCCCCTCTCGTTATAGTCAAACAAGGGGCGTAGGAGGTTTTCCTTTTAATGACATGGCGTTTGAGTTCTTCTTTCTCGCCCTCTTTCAGGTATGTTTTGCCCTTACTGTTATGCCGCTTGGGACTCTTAGTTTGTCCTGGTTGAGTTTCAATGTCGGCCGTTGCTCTTAGAGAGCTTACCTATACGGATCATTTTTGTCTGAATGGCTTTTCTCTCCTCCCTCTTTCTTGCCGGTGTAGACTTTGACAGCCTGGACGACATCTGCGTACGGTAGTGGGAAGACTCTAACTCACACTTGCTTGTAGTGACCCCGCAAGCGACCCGTCTTCCCCTCAGTTCTTTTCCCTTTTTCTCGTACGTTCACATTCTTTGGCACCTGCAATCAACCAAGATTTCTGCGTTTTTGCAGAAGCCTTTTTCCCATGATGGTCTCCCCTCCTTTTTCCGATGTTTTTTCTTTGTATTCCCTTTTGCAGTGCCATATCCCCCAACCCCGTATCCTATTAAAACAGTTTGACTACAACCGAAACTTTCTCTCCCCCTTGATTGTAAGCCGTTTTCCACAAGATGTCCTTCCTGAGGACCATTGAACAGGATCTTACCCCCTCTTTCTCCTGATCCTCATATTGGCCCCCCACCTACATGATTCTGTTATTTCCGTGTGGGGTTATTGCGGTTCTGTTGGGTTCGAAGCGGTTAGCTGAATGGGTACACTGCTTTGTCCACTCCTTGGAAGTCCCACACCTCCGTGAATCTTTTCTCTTTCCTCCCTTGGGGCCTTTCTTTTTGCGGTGTCAGTGATCGGCCTCTTGCCGCACTCATCGTCAGGACCTAACTTTACGTTGACTGTTGTTGCCTGTCCCCCCTGCCCCCCGTTTACCTCTTAACATGGATTCATCATCCTCTTTTTAGCATCGCTAGTCTTTTTTCCCTCCTTCTTGGGTTGCTCTTCTCTCTTCCTTCAACTCTCATCGGGGTTTCAGACTTTTTTCCATATGATTTTTACACCCTGCTCCCTCTCCCTCGTTAAACGTCCGACGTTGCCCATTTTAGATCCTCCTTTTTTTTGTCCCTCCCCTTCAGTTTTATGTCCGTTTATTTGCAGCTGTTACAAGCCCCACTCTATTTTTCCTCTAGCAAGGAGTTTTTTCATTAATCCCATTGTCTGTGATCTCCCCTCCATTCCAGCTTCTAAACCCCTCCCCTCACCCCTTCCTTTTTATTTGGTGTCACACCAGATGAGGGCTGTGAAGTTTTATCATCTTTCAGTCTCCTCTCCCCTCCTCCTGTTGGGCTTGAGCCAGGCTCCTTTTAGCACAGTTTCTGAGTTTTTTTTCAAACCTTTTGTCCTCCTGATATGCTCCTTAGGAAGAGATTCCTCTCTTCCCTTTTTCTACCCCCCTCTTTTGCCCACCGACCCCGGTGTTGATTCCCGGGGCCAAAGAATGTGAAAGCCTTGTACGGCCAAGTGCCGTTGCAATTTTTTTTACCATCTCGGTTATTGCCCGCCCCCTTTCTTTTTCTTATATCACAACGATGCCGCCGCTCTTTGAGGTGTTTCTTTTCCCACGCCCATATTCATGTTCTTCCAGTCCTAAGTTGCGCTCTCTCTATGTCCTCGCTTCTTTAGTTAATGGGTCCATTAGCTATACAATCAGTCTTCCTCCATTCTTTCCTTTCTCTACCCCCTCTCCTCTCCAGCATTGAATGTCCCCCCTTTCCCTTTCTATAAATCTGCTGGGCCCTAGCGCCCATGAAGCCCTCCCCACGCCAGAATTTTTTCAAAACGTCTTTGAGAGTGTCTCCCCATTTCCCCTTGTTTCCTTTCCCAGAAACCCTTCAAGTCTTTTGTCCCCTGTCAGCAAACCCTTTGACTCTTTCGCGGGTTACAGGAGGTATCGCTTCAAATGTCCTAAGAGTCCTCGGCCACCCTTACGCCAATTTTTTTCCCTCTATAGGATGCGTATAGGTCCCCTTTCGCATTTTCAGGTTCTCGCACAGCCCCACTGGACATTCCCCCCCACCCTTTTCCTTATCCTGATGTGCCTTTTCTTTTTGAGGAGAGCCTCCCCCACACCCCCTACTCCCCCCTTCCTTCGAGTTGTGGGTGTTTGTGGTCTGATCACTACAGTCTTGACCCAAGTGGTGACCCTTCCTCTGTATTTTCTTTGCTGAAACTGGGTTTCGCCAACCTTTTCGAGCTTTTTCTTTTCCTCCCGGCGGTACTCCTCCCCAATGCTGTTGATGTTGGTGCTTCCAAGACTTTGAGATTTATACCCAACAACCTCCCTGTCCTCAACAAGGGTTGCCCCGTTACCCTCCCGACGTTTTTGAACATACGTATTTCCCAATTGACCCCTCTGTCCACCTTTAGTTGCGGGGGGATTCTCGTTTTTTTCCCTCTTCTTCCTCTTGCGACGGAGTCGGTGTACTAGACATGTCTTTCCCTTCCCAACCACCATGCTCTGTTGCGGCCCATTTGTGTCCCCAATCTTCACCCTCCCCTTACCGTTTCTCTGCGTTTTATGGCCGTGATGACCCCCTCCCCTCCCCCCCACCTTTGATTTCTTCGGTTTCGGTCGTTAGCTAGACTCTTTTCTGTTGTGTGTTTGAGAGAGATTACTTTTTTTCCCCAACCGACTTCGTTTCCCCCTGCTGTTTTCATGGCGGTTTTTTCAATACGAACGTCAGCCTGTCCTTCCACCGAAACTTTTGAGGGTGATCTTTTTTTCAAAAGCGACACGGAGCAGGTTTTAGTGTATAAGCAGTTTTCTCACCCAGATTCCCACGCCCTCGCACCAGCCTTTCCCCATTATGCTGCCACTTCATTTTCCCTCCCCTCCAACGCTTAAAATGCTTTGGCCCTTGGTTTTCCCTTTTTTTGAATTACGTTCGGTTTTACAAAGACGATTTTCGTTCTGCGTTACACATTTTTTCGATTTCCCCTTGTTTTGGACACCATACTTCTTTTTTTTCTCCCTCTGACGCTCGTTGCAAGAATCCTATCCTGCGCGGTTAAACTCTTTCTCCGAGGAGACTCTTTTGTTTACACTAGTGTCCGCTGTTGCCTTTCATAATTTTTTTCTGTCTATCTGTCGTCTTCGCGCTACACCCCTCCCCGATGCGCCAGCTTCGCACCGCTTTTTTTTTTCCTTTAGACCGTGGCCTTCCAGCATATCCGCTTTGTACCGCAGGGGCAGGAGCTTCCTGTTTTTTCGTGCCAGGACCTCTCTCTTCCGTCTGGAGACCTCGCGCCCCCCCAAACTCTCTTTTAAATGTGCGTTCCTTTTCTTTTCTGGCCTTATTAATAGTTTTGGCGTCCCTTTTAGACCCTCTTAACCATGCGAAAGAAGGAATCTGGTGGCGACTCGTCGCCTCCCTTTCTCTGGGGGTCTTGTTTTCTCCTGTCTTTTTCATTGAGAAGTAAGCTTGTCACTGCTCGTTTTGCGCTGACCCTACTCTTTTCTGTCAGTTGGCTCTGCCAGCAGATAGTGATAGACAGCGGCGTCGTCCCCCTTCCTTAATGCGTTGGAAGGAGTAGAGCTTCTTCTTTCTTTCCGTTGCTTTCCTTTTCATTTTATTGTTTTTTTTCCCTTTGCCTTTTTCCTCAAAGGTCTCTTCCATCGCAGCCGGTATGCAAGTTTTTTACGGTTGAACTGATTGATCTTCTCCTCTTTAGGGGTAGCCTCTTCGGGGAACATCGTCTTGGCCCTTTCCGGTGCATCTATAACGTCCCCTTTGGCCCGTTTCTTATCACAGCGCTTTTCCTCTTTTGGTCCCCTTTTCCTTTCTTTCTTTTCAAATTATTTGCCCACGTCGCCAATTGAACTTTCGCTGTTTTTTTTCTTCTTGTTTGTACGGTTTCGTCTCTCTTTCTTCCTCACTTTTTTTTTTGCATAGTATAAAATGGTCTTTTTCCCTTTTTTGCCCCAACACCCGAAAAATATACCTTCGGCATGGATTACCCCAAGGAACTTTCTGCCGTTATCACTTCCCCTGATTTTTTGAACACCGCCCCCCTTTAATGTCCTCCTTGTGGTCCACCAGGGATGACCCGTTTTGCTTTTCCCCTTCGTTCTCCCTGATTTCTTTCTGTGTATCTCCACTCTTGGAGGACTTTTTATCATACCCCCCCTCCTGACTATGCGAATTTGACTTTTGGGCACCTTTTTCAGTCTTTTACCTTTTACGGCCCATAATTTTCGACCTTCCGGCAAGTTTTTTTCTGGTCTTCCCTCTTAAGTGTTTTTTCCTAATTTGTCTTCCTCCCTTTTGGACTCCTCTTTCCACACTCTTCTTCTTGCCTTCCCCCCCTCGCGATGTTTTCCCATACTCTTTTCTCTTCCTTGTTGTTGTACTGATCTACCCCCCTGGGGACTGCATCTACCAGTGGAATCATGGAGTTCTTTACGCGCAGTGCATGTCTTTCCCACTCCCGCTTATCCCCTTCTCTGAATTGCTTCGGCCCCACGAGCCAGTTATTTCCCCCCCCCTTCACACCGTTCCATGAAACAAGCCCCAATTGCGCAAGACGCATTCCGGTTGTTATTATGAAGTTTAGTGGAGAACTAACCCCCTTTCCCACCGCATGGCAACCCGCCTTTCACTACTTTTTTCTGGGGTTTTTACACCCAACGGATGATTTCCCCAAAGGATGACCTTCTGTTTTCCCTTTGGCCCCCTTTTCCCGCCTTCCTCTTTGGTGGCGGCTTGCAGTATCTTTTGAGATAGTTCTTAAAAAACTGTTTTTGCTTTCTATGTTCTATGATGCCCTGGATCCCCTTCAAGCTCTAGTCCACTTCTTTCTGTTCACCGTGTACTTCTTTCCCCCCCACTCCGAATCTCCCCTTTGCAGTGTTCTCAACTTTGCCACCTTTGACCCCCATCTCCCCTTACAATTTCCCAAGGCTGGAGAAATCTTTTGTGCCCCCTTTTCTTACCGACCACGTTTTCCACCTGTTCGTTTGTTTTCCCCCCGATGTCGTCCCATTCAAGTTTTGCTCCCCGCCCCCTTCCTTCGTTCACGTGAAAAGCGCTCAAACCTTGCGTCTAATTCTTCTTTCAGATATTCCTACTTCTCTTGAAATTTTTTCCTGTGTCTCACGCCATTTTTTTTTTTTTTTTTTTTTTTTTTTTTTGCTATCCAACTTTCTTCCCTTGCCAGTAGGTATCTCACTTCCAGAAGGTACACTTCCCAGCCTTCCAAGCTTGATCGCCGCTTGTCCCCATTTTCATAAACGATTCTTCTTTCTGAGTCCCCTTCTCCTTTCCCAAAGCGTTGGAAGTCGCGGTACTCCCCAAACTCTTTTTTACGCTCAGTATTTGGCCCACCCTTCCTTCCTAAGTTCCACCCATTATTTTCCGGACAAGTAGGTCTTTTTCGCCCAAAACTTAGCTTTTCGACGGGTGAAGGTTTTTCGTATTAAACCTATTCTTTCTGCATCCTCCACGCTTCTGCAACTTTTCAAGAGATGCCCTTTCTTCCTTGTGCCCAATCGGCTGTTCGCTGTTCGCTGGCCCAGCCACTTGGAAGGCGACCTCCCACCATCCACTTTTTCTGCACCTGTCTTCTGGTGGTATGATGCTTTTCTCCGGGTGTCCTTCCCACACCCCTCTGCTCCGAAAATTTTGCGAAGTTGTCGGTGTGTCTGGTCTTTCTTGTTGACTCCCTCCTCCCCTTCCTTACCCTCGTTTCCCTATTGGTCTTTTATTCGCACTTATGCGGACTTTTTCCGCCCCCCAACGGTGTTCGCGTCGTACGATTTCCCCTTCGCAAGTTATTCGAGTTTTATCCCCCTCTCTGAAGATCTTTCCCCACCCTCCGTCCTCCTCACCATTTTTCGGTCAACTGGTGACACACTACGACGGCTTGTTTTCTTTTTTTACTACGTATTCCCCACTTTGTAAAAACACCCCCTTTCCCCCACCTTCGGCGGGGATCTCTCTTTTTCCCATATTCCCTTCTTCCGCGACGAAGTCTTTCAACAACTATAACGTTTGCCTTCAGTGTTACCCAATCACTCCCCGACCGTCTGGGATGCTTTTCCCCCTTTGCCTAGGGCTTTTCCCGCCTCCAACCCTTCTTGAACGGACCTCCGGGGTTTTCTCTCTATGATTCCTTCTGTTGTTGTTTTTTTTTTTATCTTCCTTCATTTCTTCTTTGTGTCTTTTTTTTTTTTTCCCCACCCTCCCCTCCTTCCAACGACCGCATAAGGCCCATCACACTTGTCTTTTTTTTTCGATTTTGATCTTGTTGACCCAACTTCCCTTTACTTTGAAGTTTTTTAAGCTATACTCTTTCCCCCCCGCTTTCCAGCTTCCCGGTATCTCTCGGTTTGATAGCCTCCACCCGGCCTTCCTCTTCTTCTGCGTGAGTTTTCCCATGTTGTTTGTTACCTTTTGTGTCCCGCGATTTTTGTTAGTGAAGAGTTTCTTGTTTCGGCCCTACTTTTTTCTTTCTTCGGTTTGAGTCTCTCTCCCCTCCCTTCCTTCGATTCTGTTTAACCGCCTTTCTTTATACTCGAGAATGCCGTCGACCTACTTTCCTCTTCGCTATACAAGAGAGGTTTTTCTTCTTGTTCTTCTTTGATTTAGTTACTCTATCCGATCCACATCCACAGTCCCTTCGAGGTGTGGTTTTACTTCGATCAGCCCTCATGCCCCCAACTCCATCAGCGCTAAACCAATGGCTATTTTTTGGTCCTTTTCTTTGGTGACAGGCTTCCAACGCTCTTTTTACGATTTGGCGCACCGACGACGCCCTTTTTCTTAATCCCGTAATGTCTGCCGAGTGAGACGGGTTTGCCTTTTTCCTCTAGGCATTATCGATTACACGTTTCGCGCCAGAGGACCAGTGTTTTTCTCCCTCATCCCCCCCAACTGCCTTTGCAGGATTGTGTTTGATTTTTTTTTTTGATTTTTTGGTACACTTGACGCTTTCCGAATGACTCGTTTTTTCTCGGCCGCAACCTTCGCGTTGCTTCTCTCCCGAAGTCGTCTCTCAAGCGTTTTTTTTCAGTTCCCGAGTTCTCACACAGGTGGAAGCTGAGGATGTTTCTTTTCTAGTAGGGAGTCTGTAGCATACGTTCTTCTGTCTTTTCCCTTGAGTTCGTTTTCTTTTTTCTTTTCTGGGCCCACCTTTCCCTTTTGCGCCGAAGAGTAGCTTTTCTCTACAGGAAATTTGTGCGTGATGGAACTAGACTCAGTAGCTGTGCCGTTTTTCTTGTTTATGTTAATTTCATTCGAGAATCGCGTCTCCTTCCTTTGGTGAGAGACCCTAAATTGTGAAAGTATGACATGGATCCCCCCTTTTTTTTTAAGATACCATCTTTCTTGTTTGCGTTTTAGTTCTTTTCCCATTTTCTTCTTGGAAAGTTTTTATCATCATTTTGTGTCCAGACTTTCTTTAATTTTGGTCACAAGAGTTTTTCTTATGCTTTAGTATCTCCTGGTATCCATTGTCGCCTATCACCCCAGGTTCCAACAGTTAAAGACCCTATATCCCTTTTTCCTGTCCCCGAAGTACCACCAAAAGGATCATTCTGTCAATGTAGTCATTTGCCAAAGGATTCTTCCCCCTCCACTTCCTTTCTTTGTTGCCTACCACGGGTTTCTCCTCTCTTTCGGAGGGTTCTTTGAAGCTTCCTTTTGTCTGGTTTATTCTTCCTCCCCCCTACCTTTAATGGATCCCCACTACTTCTCTTCTTGATGTTTTTTTTGTGGCGGTCCCGGGGCTTTTTCCACGGTGATCGCGATTGCCGAACTCACTTTTCCTGATGTGGACCCCCGTTCTTTTCTTTGACTAAGTGCTCCTTCCCCGGTTTACACCTCCTTATTTCCAATTTCTCGAACTCCCGAGATGTGGC
>Ga0179593_1630825_pt1 | contig 11162 bp, 12 predicted proteins | sample CZODoug2_1_08_16_FD_185931 | JGI IMG/M metagenome (GOLD analysis project Ga0179593, IMG submission 185931) | Vadose zone soil fungal communities from Angelo Coast Range Reserve, California, USA - CZODoug2_1_08_16fungal (PacBio error correction) | ecosystem: Environmental > Terrestrial > Soil >... | reverse complement strand
CTTCTATATACACCTTTTTTTCCCGCACTCATCGAATCACAGGACGGAATAGTTATATCAGGTCGTAACTCGATGCTCCGCCCAGCAGCCCGGTGTTCTCGATCTCCTCCCGGTGACGTTTGCCAGCATTCCCCCTTTTTTTATCTGGCAGTTGATCTTCCTATCTCGTGGACCCTCGGCCGTGCGATTTTCCCCCCCGCTTCGCCCGCGTTTCCCTTACTCCACCGGTCAGCAAACTTTCACCTCGGTAAGGGTGTTATCAACCTGCAATTCCATGAAGGTCTTTGAAATTGCCGTGCCGTCTTCCAGCTTATTACAGGCTTCTTCACAGCGGGAAGCAGTTCCCTTGCACAGTCAAACCCTTTTGCCGAACCGAAATCCTCCTACCCTGGTAATTGACCTCTTCTCCTATCTTGGTTTTGACTCTTTTTTCGAGAAGCAACTTTTACGAGGTGTTCCTCGGCCCGGGCTCCATCCTGAAAATCAAAGTATTTTTTTGGTCGTTCGATCCTTATCGAATATCCGCGCTAGACCTATCTCTTACTTGGGCGGAGTGTCCCCCAATGCCCCCTAGACTGCTGTTTTTCGGGCGATAGGGCTGCTTGCGAACCTCTCCTTACAATCTTTTTTATCCTGCTTTGTTGGCTCCTCTGAGTCTTGTTGACCACAGTCCCCCCCTCGTGCCCGCGTCCAAAACGGCACGCCTTTCCTTTGTGCGCCGCAGAGTGTCTTCCCTCCCCCTCTCCGGATGGGTCTTTTCCCATAAACTTCAATCTGTCTGCACCCCGCCCTTTACCCTTGAGGAGTACCCCCGGCTACATCATTTTTCCGTTTGTCAGTGAGGAAACCAGTTAATCTCTGCTTCTTGACTCCCCCCGGTTCGATCTCTCTCTTTTTGCGGGGCGTGTTCGACCAAACTGCCTTCCCTTCCGAAATTGATCGTGACGGTCAGATCCGCTCGGAATACCCCCGTAAGATTCCGTTCCACCTGGCTCCTAGCCTTCTCGGCCACGGTTTCTCCGACCCTAATTTTTGACCCCTTCCTCGGACCCAATTTTTTTTTCACCGGGATCTGCCGTACACAACACTTCTTTTAAGACCCCTTCAGCTTGATGTCGTCTACCCCCCCTTCCCTTGTTTTAGCTTTCCAACCCCGATTCTGATCTCTGACCCTCCCGGGCGCGACGGGCTAAGGAGACGACACCAGTTGCAAACCATTGGTGATTCCCCAATTTCCCTTATTCTTTTCCTTCCGACCCCACTCGATCCGTGAAGTGTTCTCCTTTTTTTGGCAAATTGCGCCCCGGGTTTTTAGGGAATGCTTTCAATGGGGGGGGTTTGGGCGGTGGACGTTGTTTTTTTCAAGTTTGGGTACCTTTCTCTCTCCAGTTGCCCGCTGTTTTTTTTCCTTTTAAGGCAACCTCGCTTTCTTCTAGATGGGTCTCCTCTTTCGATTTTATATGTTAGGGCGCCGCTCTTTTTTGTGGGGGGTTTTGAGAGATCGCTGTAATGAGTTAGGCTATTTCTTTTAATGGTTACTAGAGGATTTTGGTAACAACCGACCTCCCAGTAGCTACAATTTCCTTGCTCTTTGATTTTAGTAGTAGATTCGAGGCTCTCCCTTTTTAGAGATGGGCCTACTGCTCCTCACAGACGTATGCTTTTACTCCCCCTGCTTTGAAAGGCCCCTCTCTTTGATTTTTTTTTGGTTCATTGTTTGGGGCTCGAGAGCCCCAGCCTCCGGACCTGCTGGGAAAAGTAATTTTCCTTCCTTCAATGGTTTTCCCTTTCATGTAGAGGGACGTTCTCTTTGGTGAAACACAGTACATTGCCCGGGGGGTCTTGCTTGAAGTTGGTAAACTTCCTCCCTTAGTGACAAAGAGATAGACTTGGCCCTAAGAAGGGGGGGGGGTGAGTCCTTTTTTTTTTAACCGGAGTTCCCCCCGGGTTCCCACAAAAGGAGGACCCTGGTTTGCAAATTAACACCTCTTTAGCCAATAGGAAAACCCCCCCCCATTTGAATATGTCGCGGCCCAAGACGATGTGACTGCGTTTGACCCTTCTTCTTCGAACTCCAGTTATTCCTTCCTTCCTACTGGAAACTTTCCTTCCACTGCTTGCGAACACCCCCGTGGGTCAATCTGCGGTGCCCCGGTCCCCCTTTTTCGGATCCTAGAAACGCTTGCTGATTGTAAGCGCCTTTCCTTGCGACTAACACCTCCCGCCAGTCACGAATGAGTGTACCTTCTTTTCGTCGTCATCCGCTGCGTCACTTGGAAAATAGCCGTCCCCTTTGATCTCTCCGCTCATACCTGGGTCTCTCCCGACAAAGAGGAGAACACTATTTTTTCCGCAAAATTTTACCTTCCTTTCGTGAAACCCTTTCGCGTTTTCAAAGCTTTCTCTTCGGATTCCAACCCCCTCTGACTACCCCCCACGTCCCCCAGGATTGCCTCATCAAGCGCCCTTCCTAACAACCCCCGTCTTGACTCCACCATGGGATAGTTCTTTTTCTGTCGCAGCGAACCTTCCCTCCTACATTTTTCTCCCCCCCAATTGTGTTCCTTTATCGAATCTCCTTCGCGGCTTGGTCTTTCATCCCTTAAGGAGATCAATTGAGGACTCCTTTTTTTTGTTTCTTCTCCGGACTCCCCTTGATGAAACGACAAACACAAGTTGTTGTGTGGTTCATGGTAATTTTTTTTTTTTAGCCTTCCCGGGTTCAAAACGCTTCCAAGTAGCGGTTTTTTTCCACAAAATTCTATTGCACTTTTTCGAACCCTTTCCCTGCGAGAATCGCCCCCGTTGCAAGTATTTCCTTTTGGATTTTGACCTCCTTTTTCACGATTTCCCCCCACTTGCGGAAGCGGAAGTTTTTTTCAACGATAAATGCCATTAAGACGATTCGTGCCTGCGCGGCAGCTTTCCCTGATGGTTTTTACTTCCGGTGATGTTTCTCGGACGGCCATTGCGGCCGGTCTTTGTCTTTTGCCCAGAGCAGTTGTTTTCCCTCATTCTTTCGTGAGATAAATCACTTGTTCTTTGCCACACGTTGTGCCGGTTACTGACGTTTTTTCATCTCTGGGCAGGGAATGATTAAAGACCCCCTTCCGTAGAGAAAAAAAAATCGGATACCGGCTGAGCTGCCCGGACTGGGGCGGGGGGTTTCACGAGTGGACTTATCATCACTGTAGTCGGGAAGGCGGAACGGCCGCCCCACTGACCTGAGGGTCTCGGGTCGGGGCCCCTGAATATCTCGATGGAGACCCCCCTTTAAATTTGTGCGTTCTGGGGGGACCCCTTCCCAATTCTTCCCAACGGAGACCTCCTTTCTCCTCCAGGGCCGCAAAACCGTCGCGATCTCTTCCCCCCCCCAATGGTACGATGATCTTCAGAACGGTCCTGTTCCGTGTATTTCGTCTTAAACGCCTTCCCCCGATGGGAAATATCTCGACCCGTCGGCAATTTATTCATTTTTTTGAATTTCGATTCATGTAGTAGTAGCCCCCTTTCACCGAGGTCTTTGCCTTTGAGGACATTTTTTACCTCCTTCGCATCGGGCGAACTCCCCCCTCCCCTTGGCGACACTCCCGCGGAATGCTCCCCATCCCCTCCTCCTCAGATGATGCAAACTTCCCGTCCGGGTCCCTTGTGGTTTATATGTTGCACGTTTTTAGGTTCTTTACGCATCGACCCCCTTTTTTTTCTACTCGGATCTTTCCCTAATGTTCTTTCCCCGATTTGGATATCTCTATCTTTTCCTCCGTTGTGTGTGGCGGACCCCCCCCCCAGTTTCAATAAAGACACCTTCCTGGGATAGTATATCCTTGGGAGTACACCATTCTCGATTTTGACGGCCCCCTTGCCCCCTTTTTTTCTTTAAATCCCCCCCTGTTCCGGTGACGTGACCCCAAATCCAAGCAGGATATTGCGTTCTTCAGAGTCACCCTTCTCGACTTTTTAGGACAGAGTTTACCTTTTTTCACTTACCCCTTTTGTTTAGAAACCCAAACTTCCCCGCCCAACCCCAAAAAACTTTCCCACCTTCTTATGGTTCTCCCCCCTGGTTGGGAAAGGAATCTTCCCGTCAAGGAATCGGATCTCGTGCCAGTTCCAACCCTCCCTTCCCCAGAGCGGTTTTCCCCTTTATTGTGAGTCAAACTTTGTTCAGCATTTTCTCTTTCTAACGGATTTTTTCTCCGGATAGTTTTGAGCATGGAGTTTCCGAGGGTGTTTTTTGTTCCGGGGCCCTTCCCTAGGGACTTTACCCCCTTTCAATATGGTGAGGGCGATATCTCGATTAGGCCCTTTTTTTCCCGAACTGCCGTTAGTGGATGACATTCTTTCCGAGCTGAATTTCCCTTGGGGACTGCAATTACTCGACCCCCCACCGAACTTAGGCCTCCCCTTTACCCCGGTCTTTCATTTTTCCTTGTTCCCTGAGGATTTGGTTTTTTCCCGTATACCCCTTTCCCCTCTGCCCTGCGTAAACGGAAATCCCTCTTTTTTTCTGAAGAGTTTCTCCCTCCGCTCGGATTTTACCTTGTCTTTCCCAATAAACTGCCTGCCCTTCTGGCTCCCACCCCCCACGGTCGTAACCTAGGCTTCCCGAAACCCCGGTTATAATTTTACCCCTTTTCGTACGCCTGATGTGCGATCTTATTTTTTCGTTTTGGCGACCTCCTCCCCCCAAAAATGACTCGGCCCAGTTTTTCCTGCTTTTTCCCCCCGCCTAGGCTCATTTCAACTTCCTTCTTTCCGAGCTCATTAAAGGCCTTTCGTTAATGCGTCCCCTGAGATAAGGACCTTTTTTGAACTCTTCCCCTTCCCACAGTTTCCGTGGGCCTCTTTTCCCCCCCAACCTCTTCATTTTTTGACCAACCTTTTTTTTGATTGTCCTTCACCCCTCCTTTCATGGAACAACCCAGGACTCTTCCTGGAGGAAAGGCGCCCTACTATTAGGGTTTAAAAGCCAACCCCCCTTTTTCGCCCAGGGACAGTCCTCTTTTTAGTTCAGAATTTCCCCCCCCCCATCAAAGTTTATGGGTTTTTACCTTTGGGGTTGACATTGCTTTCCCCCCTGAGGGGGCACTTGGGTTTCCCTTTAAAATTTTTCGGTTTTAAAAAATTTTCGAAAACAGAGGGGGGGGTCTGGAGGCATTAAAGGGTGGGGATGATCTCTGGCCCAGTTTGAACAACTCTCTGAATTGAACTTGTATGGTGACACCCCCCGATAGACTCAGGGTTTTTTAGTCTCCAGGGTTCAACGTTGTTTGGTCGACTGACAAGGTCTCCGTCTTTCCCCAAGATCAAATGATTGGAGCCTCTTGGCCGGTTAGGGGACTACTTTCTGACGCTTTTAGAGCCGAGAGAGTGCCCTAGTTTATTAGGTTCTCCGGAGACCATACTGTTTTAATAGGATTTTTCCCGGAGACCCTGCCAAAGGAATCTAACAATTCGTGTCTATCTGGATACCGATGCCTGGTTCTTTCTTCTCTATTCCACACCCTTTATCCAACGGTCTCCTCTCTCCACTTGCTCCAGTTTCTTTTTTTCTCATTTCGCCTGAGGACTTTTTTGAGTATTATGCTTTTGGCTCCCCGAGTTTTTTTCTTCTCGAAGCTGTTCCTCGCATGGCCCGCCATCCGATATTCCCCCATTTTTTCTTCAAGTGTTCAGCTCTTGGATATGCTCCTTCAGCTTCTTTGCAACAGCACCAGCTTAAGTTCTTTGGTTCCCGTGGGAAAAACGTTCCGCCCCCACCCTTTTTTTTCCCCCCCCTTCTCCCCCTTCCTCTGTTGTGTTTTTAGATCTTCGGGTAAACGGACTTGCCCTTGGTACCCCCAAAACGCCACCTTTCGGCCTTGGCGCTGTTTTCCGTTAAATATGATATAATTTCTCTTATAACTGAAAACCCTTTCCAATTTAAAGCTCCCCTTTACTCAGAGTCCCGGCGCCGCCCCTTCGAATCCATGGTGGCCTGGGCCCCTCGATAACGGACCCCTTTTTCCCCTCCAATATAATGGCTACCTTCTTGTGGAAACCGGTTCCCCTCCCAGGTGGAAGCCGTCTTCTGACCAGCTTGATCCGAGTGACGATCCTCAGGCGTCCACTTTTTAAACATCCCTCACTGAATGATTTTCTCCCCCCTTTGATTTTTCGTCGTTATACCGCGTGTTTTTTGATAAAGCGCTCTATACCTCCTTTTTTTTGCGCCCGCTACCCTCTTTTTGGGCTCAAAAACCAGCGCCATCGACCCAACTGCGACTCCCACCTCCTGTTTTTTTCCCGCCCATTTATTAGGCCACTGACCTTCCAACCGATTTCTTTTTCCCCCTCTTTTTGTCATGATTAAGGGACACAACTTCCCTGAAGCCCCCCATCCGTAGCTCCGTCCCTCCCCCCAATGCCGCGGTCTTCCCTCCCTTTATGCCCCCCCCCTCCCACGCATGGTTTTTTTTTCTGACGAATTCCTCAACTTCCCCCTTTGTGGAAATGTACACCACTTATAGATTCCCTCCCTCCCCGGATTTGCTTTTCGCCGGGAAGAGTAATGACTTCCGGGGTTGGCCCTCGAACTAAATTTCTTTTACCACTCCAATCAAAGCGCCTTTTCCCCCGTTTTGGTCACCCTTCCATCAGTGTTTTTGAGTTCCTCCACTTCGGTTTTTTCAGAAGCCCCCCTCTTTTCGAGTGGGGCAACTGAACCTTATCTTTCACACCCCCTTTCTCCCTGGCTAAAATTGTCGCCCTTCCCATTAAGGATTATCCGGTGAAGGAGCCTGTCACTTTCACAAGATCAGGTCTCTGCCTATTCGATTTTTTTTTTTTGAACTAATTACCTACCCACCTTCTTTTCCGGCACATGTTCGGTACCCTGCCAATGAGAAAGCCCCAGCTATTCTTCAAAGAAGCCCCTGATAATCATATTGTTTCCCAAGTATCCCTTTTTTTTTCCCCCCGTCCAAAATTACCCTATTTTTTCTCGGAGAACACATTCCGGAGGATGTCTGAATGCTGTACCTTCCCCGTTTTTTTCCTAGGGTCCGGTAACCTGCACTAATAGCGCGGCAACCCCCGAGTTTTTTTAAAGATGTTCCGTGACGCCTTTTTTTCGAGAGGGACTGTTTTTTTGCAGCAACCCTCCTCTGTGCAAAAAAATCCCGGGATTGTTCCCCCCCCCGGTAGAACTTTTTTCTGCGGGTCGCGGTTGCGGCCAGCTTAAAGCCCTCCAAAAGGGCTCCCGCTCCCCCAGTCCGCCGATTTTCCTTTAACGGGTTCGGGAACAAGTCTGCAGGAGGGAATTCGAAGTTTCTTCACCCCCCCTCACCGATGGATTTTCCTCCCTGGGAACGGACCGAACGCAGGACCTTCCCAACAGTCTAAATTTCCTTCTCCGCCTAAACTGAGGGCCGAGTCACCAACACCAAAAAGATTCGTTCTCCCTTCCATGGTTGCCTATGACCCTCGAAATCGACTTTTACCCTTGACCCCCTCTGAGGGAAGGAGTTAAACCCTTTGACCCCCCTCTTTCTATCTTCGAAAAGTGATCTCCCTTAATGCCTTCACGGTTAATTATCCCCACCGGGTTTGCCTCGGTCCTTTCTTTTTCGTTAACAAAGACCGTTTTCCCGAAACCCTTTCCGTAGCTCCCTGCTCGCTTTCACCTCGTCTCTGATGCCGGCACGCCGTTTTCCTTCTTGAACTTTCCCAACCCGGTGAAAAACCCGAGCTCCCCTTTCCAATGGTTTTTGTGCCTTGACCGGCCATCGTACTGCATGTTTGTTCCCCTTCGATAATACTATTTCCCCTCTTGATTCGCTGATTTCGAATTTCCTTTATGTATCTTTTTCTCCTACCTCCTCCTTTGTGTTGTTTCTGCCTACCCTTTTTCCTTTTTGCCCCTCTGAATAGGAAGTCCTTACCCCCCTTCCGAGTAACTGGATTCTGACGCCCTCCGTCCAGGGTCCTGCCTCTCTTTTTCACGGTGACCGTTTTTACATTTTGCTGTTTATCTTTTTTTTTTTTCGCCCCCTCGAGGGACACGCGGCCGGTGGCATCCGCCTCGTACGTTCTCCGTTTCAGGCCCTTGTGAAATTAAGTTCCAGTCCCTCCCTCTGTTAGTTGCTCAAATTTGTACCGCTCCATGGCCATTGCAGTTCTTTCCCCCAGGTCCTTTGTTCCCTCAGCCCCTAAATCGTCTGATTATTCCGAATTGACGCCGTCTAACCTTCATCTTTTCACGCTCATCTTCAACATGGGGCATTTCGTTTTGGTTTCTCCGCCTGATCGATACTTTTTTTCAGCGGTGGATATTTTTTTTTGTGTCCCCCCCCTCTTAATGAACTTACATATTTTTATCTATAGCTTCCGCTTTCCGGACTCCTCTGTCCCGCCAGCTTAAGGTCCTAATGGTTTTGTGCTGCCCTCCGCTTAGAACTGCCTTCGTGTGACTACCATTCGAGGCCCCCCCAACGCGGGACCTACTTTTCCTTCAAGGGTCTACGATTTTCTCGGATATAATGAAGCCCTCATTTTGTGTTATTACCCAGTCCCATTCTTCCCGGCCGTAACCGGAAAAGACCTGCCTTGCGCCCATTCTATGCCCAAGCTAGGCTGGACGGGCAGATGGCCCCCATACCCTTGCCGGCTTCTTCGACAAGTTTTTAGGTACCTCCGGTTTGAATGCTCCACGTCCTCTCCCTTCCGCGTCTGTCTCCCCGGCGTTTCGCCTCTTTCGGGTTTTCGTTGGGCTCGCAAAACTCGTTTTTTCCGCCCAGTCGGTGCAATCTTTCACAAGCCGTTCAAAAGGGCCCGGAGCTACGAGCGCATTGAAAATCCGGCGGCTTCGGTTAGCGTAGTGCAGCATTTGTTTCCCGCCCTTATTGCACTGGAAAGCGGTTTTGACCCGCCCATGGAAATTGATGCCGTTCTACACCCACATGACACCCATTTCTTTTCTTTTCGTTTCTCCTCTTTGCAGGAGATTATTAAAAAAACCATTTTCTCTCTTGACCCCTTCTTTTGACCAAAGGCGTTCCCGATGGCGGTTAAAGTGCCAACCCACATTTTCTCCAATTTCTTTTTCTATTGACCCCCTAGATCCCTTGACGTTGGCCGTAACGGTTTGGTTTTTTTTCCCTTGTAGCCGCTTTCTCGGAAAGCCCCAATGCTCCTAATCGGTGATTATAGCACTTTTTGCCTAAGATCCTTCCTAAAGATGCACAAGACGGATCGTTTGTGAATCAGTACTTCCTCTATTTATGTCGCTCTTGAAACATTGGGTTACTCTTAGGTCAGTTAGGTGTTCTTAGAGATGCCTCAGTGAGTCTGATTAGCCACAGGTTACTACCGCTAGACCCCCCGGAAATTTTTCCAATTATTTTTCCCCATTCATTGATTCTCCCTATCAGATAGTCCCTGGTCGACTATTCACTCTTAAAAGCTGGTCGAATTCTTCCGCCTGCGACCCGTTGGGAAGCCATTGATTGATTTAGCAATTGAAGTGACGGAATTTTTACTAGAGGTTGGTCTGGCAATTTAGCTTGAATCGTCCCCTCCGGTCCTCCCTGAAAGAGGGACCCCGCCACTGGTCCCTAGAGCGGGCGTAGTCTCCTGCTTTCGTGCCCCACAGGCTACCTGGCTGTGTTGTTTTTTTCCAGCCCTTAAAACTTGCCGCTCACAAGCCCACCAATCCTTTCTTTTCTCTTCTCTCCCTTGCCTTGGCCTAAACACCCCACCAACAAACTCCAAACCCCAGAGCGGTTTTCCTCCTCCCCCTTTTGGGTTTTCTAGAGAGTGGTTAAGGGCGTGGAAGTGAACCGGAAACCTCTGCCCTTCGACTGTTTGGGTCCCGAACTCTTTTCTCTCAGCTCGCCGACATCGTTGAACCACCCTTTCCCTTGCAGTCCCTCTTTGCCCAGGTAATTTCAGTGCTGCCCGTTATTCGAACTACTGTGCTTGCACTCCCTACCAAGTACCCTGCTGAAAACTCCCCTTTGTCCTGGCTTAAACAACACTCCATGAGGGTTGCCACCCCCCGGCGTCCGGAGATCGATCCCCATCTGTCCCTTTTTGTAGCGACCTTCTCCATTCTTATCATAGCCTCTAGACAGATTCTGTCCCTGGTGTTCTTTCGTTCCTCCATACCCCCAATGGCCTTAAATCGCCCCTTTACTGAATACCCGCTTCTCCTTTTTTTGACGCGCACATGGGATGCCATCAACGACCCACGGCAAAACCCCTCGGACTTGGACGACACTTTAAGACCCTGTAATGATGTCACCCAACGCTCTAGCTGTTTTCCGCTGGCCGATTCTTTTACATTCCAACCTTTGACCTCATAGAAGCAAAACCTCGCAGGAGGACTGTCATTGAGTTCAGTCCAATCGGAAGAGGGCCACCACATAAAAGGCGTGCGGACCAAGTTCACTTTTCGGAGTTCCCAGCCAAAGAAGACAGTCAGTAGGAACTTATCCCCCTGGTTGGCTTTTTATCGGACCCTTCGCCGGCCGTTCCGTATGTCCCCATTGTGGGCCACTCTCCTTTGGCGAATCGGCCATCATCGAAAGAAAAAAGTTGATTGACCCCAATCCCCCATCCTGTCCGGAGGGGAGTTGTGGTGTCATTGTTTCTCGTTTGGTTGTCTTCCACGCCAACCCCCCGAATTCTGTCACCCTCCCTTTCCCGATTGGCCTTCTTGTGTTCAACCCCCCCAAATTCTTGCTCCGCTAACGGCGGCAAACCTTCCCCTTGATTCTCCGTCTCCTTTCTCGATCGCCCGTTCCCCATTTCTGGGGTCTCCTTGCCCCTCTCCTGGCTGCCAGATTCAAGTAGTGTCCCCTTCTGGTAGGTGAAAACCCCCACTCCCGATCCCAGCGTACGCTAAACTCCAGCCCGGCACATCAGCAGGCAAGCCCCTTTTAAAGCTGTGTGGCAACGTAACTTCAAACTTTCTCTTCTTTCCTTTTCTTGTTTTTTCTCTTTTCCGGTTGAATCCTCATTTTCTTTGGTGTGTTGCGCCAGAGGGAGTGACTTTCAGTTTCTTTTGGCCATGTTCGGTTCCCATCTGTCCCTTAAGACAAATCTGTTCGCGACAAGCGAGGGCAAATTGGGAGCAGGTTATTCTCAGCTCTTTTGGCCTTGTGTATTAGGTCCACAAG
>Ga0179593_1575988_pt1 | contig 11162 bp, 12 predicted proteins | sample CZODoug2_1_08_16_FD_185931 | JGI IMG/M metagenome (GOLD analysis project Ga0179593, IMG submission 185931) | Vadose zone soil fungal communities from Angelo Coast Range Reserve, California, USA - CZODoug2_1_08_16fungal (PacBio error correction) | ecosystem: Environmental > Terrestrial > Soil >... | reverse complement strand
ACCGACGGACCATTCCCTTTTCCTGGGCCTTCCCTTGATCGAGTCTGCGGAGCGCGAATTCCGGTTCTTGCCCCAGTAGCTTTCCTCCTACGATCCCTTCCCCTTCATTTTCTCTTCAGAGAACTCATCGGGTCGAGAAAACCCTTCCCCCACCTCTTCGATCCCCTCACACGCCCGAATAGGTGACCAGCTTCCCTGAATTGCCGTCCATCGGACTCGGGGCCCTTTTCCCCTTTCCCCACCGATCGGTGGACCTCTCTTCTTTTTCCCGCGTGGAACTCACAGCGATTTTCTTTCCACGCTTCCCTTTCAGATCCCCCCCCGTGTGTGTGCCCCACGGCGCGATGATTCCGTCCCCCATTTTTCTTAGCACCCCCGTCGTCACCGCTCACTTCACGGTAACATCGTGGGGGGCGCCTACCGGGCGTTTTCCCATTCATCTCCCAATCGATGGCAATAATGCGGCGGGTAGGCCATTTTCGCCGTTTTTTGAAACATTTTCTTTTCCACTCGCGGTTCGGGTCGGGTCTTGTGGTTTTTGGAAAACCCATACGAGCCACCGGGCAATGTCTTGCTCAGCATCCGCCGTTTTTCCTTATACCTTTTTTTTTCTGTTCATTCCCCGCTGCATCGAGCAACGAATCAGCGGTGTTGCGGCTCTGGCTTTATGATAAACTTTTCCCTTTGTATCTCCTACAACGATCTCCCCTGACGCTTTGGTGTTTTGTCCCCTTACCCCACCTAGAGATTCTCCCCCGGGAAAGAACCCGTTCTTCGGCCCCCTTTTTCTAAAGGCAAGGACTGACCTCCAATAGTGGCTGAGTGGCCTCTTTCCTCGGCTCCCCTTTCTTTGAACAGAGTCCCAAAGCCAACTTATAACCACCGGCTCTTGCTCGCTCCTGTCGCGGCGGTATTACCCTTAATCCAAACACGTGCTTTTACCCCTCACCCCCCTTCCTAATGATTTCGGGGAGAGGTCCCTGCGAATTTCGTGTAGTTCTTGTTTGCTGCTTCCTTTTTCCTTTCTGAAGCGCCTAGGTGCCTCCCCCTTCCTTTTTCCCCACCGCACAAGGCGTTCGGCGCACGTGCCCACGATACCTTTTCCCCTCTAAACCAGCAGTATGTTTTTCTCGTCTTCCCCCCGGCTTTGTGTTGGTACTCGATCCCCCAGTCCCCGATTTCTAGGTCGCTCCCGTTTCAGCACGCTGATCCGTGGTCTCGAGAGACTACACTGCTGCTCTTTCCTTCCCTTTTCCCCCCCCTTTTTACTCTTGATGCATGGAAGGCGATCTGAAGTCCTCGCTTGCCCTTCCTTTCCTTTCGCCAGCGCAGAAGCCTTTCTTTCTTTTTCTCCTTTTTCCCCCCCCACCGTCGTTGCGGTCGCCGGCTACGATCTCAATGATCGTTTCTTCCTGTTATTGGTTCGTGGCGACTGGCGAGTTTCTTTTGTTTGTCCCTCCCCCTGACGTGCACATCTCCTACTCCTCCTACCGTTTGTTTTCAGACCCTCTTGCTTAGTCTCACTTCCCCCCCCCCCCCCCTCCCTATCTAAAAAGGCGTCTGATATCTGTCTGGGGTAAGTTTTTTTTTTATCAGTCTCTTCCTTTCCCTTTCGTAGTGAAGTACTACGACCCCCCCAATCCGAGCCATGGACAGGACGATAATGCTGAATCTCCTGTGACTTGTTGATAGTAACCGGGGCCACTCTTATTTTCGATTCCTCTATTGCAAGACCATTTCCCCCTTTCCATTGACGTGTGGAGAGCCATTTTTTTCCTTTCCCGAATTTTCTCTCGACTTACGAGATATCGCGCTTCACGTTATAGGACGTTTTGACGCCTTTGTTTTATACGACTCAAAGGTTTTTTTTTTCCTCCTTCCCCCTAGTCAGTCACGGCCCAGTCCGCGGTACCTTTCCCTCTGGGCCTAGATAGGAGAGAACGTGATTTTTCTCTACCCCTTGTCGGAACGTCACATCTGATTCAGCCTGACAATCCATCGCAACTCCAAACTACGATTCCTCAGCGGCACGCGCCTTCCTTATTTTTTTTTTCGGTTGGAGCGCCGACAAATTCTTAGGTGCTGACTCGGCCTCTCCCCCCCCTTGGCGGCCCTCCCGTCGGTGGGTTGCCTTGTTTTTTTTCCTTCCTTAGGCCCCGATCACGAAAAGTGACTGACCAGGCCACGCGGAGTTTCCTTTCCTGATTCTTTCCGACTTTCATCGCGACCCCCGCTTGTTGGGTGACGATTTTTCTGGTCTGCTCTCCCACTGGCGTCTTAGTTAGTTGACGGACCGTCGTCTTCTTCCAATCGTTTATAATTAATGCACAAGACGGTCGACTTGGGTTCTTCCATGTCCTTTGAACGGCCCCGCCGGCAGGTTTTGCAGTCCCCGGCTCTTTTGCAATTTTTTGTTCTTTGACAAAACACCCCCCCCCCCCCCCTCTTCCCCCCGTTTTCTTTTTTGAAAATTTCTCCCTCACCACCCGCGGATGGTAGACCCGTCTCGGTTTACGCCGCATTCTCTCTATTTTTTTCCGAGGCCTTTCCAACGCCTCGTTTGGTAGTCGCATCTCCCACTCTGTCCCTCTTTCCGTGCTCTTTTTTTTTTTTTTTTCCCTTTGATCCTTGTCTTCCCTTGAGGTCTTTCCCATCGACGCCGCCATTGTTCCACTTCTCGGACCGTTTGTTCAGGTCCTCGGTCCCGTTCAATCTAGATGTCCTGCCCGATTTTTTTTTGGTCTTTCTTATGCCCCCTTAGGTCCAGGATGCCGACCCTCCATTCAGTACTGGTATTCGGTGGATCTGCTTTTTTCTCTATGGCTTTTTCATGTTATCGATTGTGAGGAAGAAGTGTTCGTCTCTTTCCTGGACCCCCTTCTTTTTTTCTGCGGTGGGCACCTGTGTCCGCTCATGCTGCTATTTCGAGATTTTCCTTGCTCGATCAGGCCGGTAGAAGATCCTTCCCCTTCCTTTTTTTTCCATTTCTTTTTTCCTCTTCTCTTCCCTCCTCGTGGTTGTTGTTTTTAGATAAAGAGGCCCCATCTCGCAACAACTTTTCTAGTCCTCTTCTGGCTCGATATGCGCGAGACCTCCGGTCTCTCCTCTTTCATTCTCCCCCCCGTCACCCGTATCCGACACTCATTTCCCTGCGCCGCACCCCCCCCGGGAGTTTTTTTCTCCCACCCCTCGAGACATCCCGCCAATATCATTCAGACCGGCGTCAGTAAGCCTACCACCATGTGTTCTTCGCCTCGTTTTTACCTAATACTTTTTTCCACGAACGACGTGAATCTGCCCCCCTCTCCTTGCCCGGGAACCAAGTCGCCCTAGGTATTCGCTTTGCCTCTCCTTCCACGGGAGTCGCGTAGGATGCCGACCCAACAAATAGCCCCCGATCCTCTCGGTCCCTCTTCTTCCCTTTTAGTGGGTTGGGCGCCTACACGAGGATTGGCTGGAGCCTACATTTTTTCCGATCTTTGTTTATTTTCCCGAACCCCCCGCGGGTTTTAAAATTCTGGCCTCTTTCCCCCTTTGTTTTCTTTTTTTTTTCCGCTCCAAACGGCGAACTTGCGGCATCATCTTCGCCTCGACTCCTTTCCTCTTCCCTTGTGCTTCCCGCAACGGACAAGTACTAAGGCTGGCTGCAGGAATTCTTGGTCTTTTTTCTTCTCCGTGTTCTTTTCCTTTACGGTCTGACTAAAACGATCTTCTGTTCTTCCGTGGCCGAACTTTTTCCCCTTGAGATTCCCTTCCCCTCCCTTTTTGCGCCATGAGGCCAGAAATTTTAAGCTGACCCCTCTTTTTTTCATGATTTTCTTCTTTCGTCCTTTTCGCGGATCGCGGCCTAGGCCCCAAGCGCCACTCTTCCACCTGGTCGGCGCTGCACGTGAAAGGGGAGGGGAAGACCTTAATCCCCCCCTTTTGGGCTTCTCCCCCTTTCCGCAAAATCCCGTCATGCTTTCGTGGTCGGAGGGCTTATGATGGGTCTTTCCTTTCTTCTGCTGTCCTTTTGCTGCGGCGAAGCAGATCCGGTTCCACGCGAATTGGAAGCCCTTTCATTTCACTTGCGTCTCTCCGCTAAAGAATTGATAGGAATTCTCCTTTTTCTGCTCTACGTTAGCTGTGCGCCTTCGGTACCTCCCGGCCTTTTCGACCCCATTAACGCCGAGGTAGTCCGTACTTTTTTTCCCCTTTTTTCTCCGATATCGTGGCCGAACACGTTGCTCGCTCTCTTGCAGCGCAATTTCTTTGCTTTTTTTTTCTGTTTCGCGGCCGCATCGCCCTAGTTGGTGCCTTTTTTCTTTTTCCGATCCCAGCCGGAGGAAGGCCCGTGCCACGGAGCCTACCTTTCGTCATGGTTCCGGAATTGCCACGACGATTGATTCTTTCAGGACCACGTAGTGTTTTCGCTTGTCCCTTTACGAGTAAATACGGGCAACACCCCTTTTACTTTGTGTTGATGCGAGGGGTAACTTTGCCTTTCATTTTTTCCCGTCCCCCCCCTCAATTGAGGGCCCCCCCCCAAGCGATTTTCGATCCTTGGCAGTTTTTAATTCTACTTCTCTCTTCCAGGCTCCTGAGAACGTTTGCCACTGCCCTCCCTCCGCGGGCGCACAGATTCCCCGCTCTTTTCCCAGGATCTTTTGATCAGTCATAATAATTTCCCACCCTACTTGGCCGCCGAGTGAAGTCCTTACCCTTGTTGGCGAACGGGAGCAAAAGCTTGACCTGTTGTACTATCGCCCACTCCCCCTTCCCCTTTGGGACGGACCTCGGCCGTTTTTTTTCCCCGTGGGGTCGCCGGACACATTTGACGTCGTCGCCGAGTCCTCCTTAGTGGCGAAGCGGCGTCTCGCCCCCCCAGCGGCCGATTTGCCCACAGCCTGTCTCGCCCCCTTCTGCTTCTTGATGTAGGGGAAGTTTTTTTACGGAGCGCTCCCTAACTCCCCCCCGTTTCACCGTAAAAAAGAGCCACAGAATCATCGTCCTCCGCCCCCCCCTCCCCTCCCCCCATGCCCTAATTTTGCGTCCTAGCTTGCCTAGTGTTGTTTTAAGGTTCAGTCCTTTGTCGCGGGCCAGAGACATCCCTCCCCCCCCCCTTTTTTGTTTCGCAGGTTTTCTTTTTGCTTTCCGAGGCGCGATCCGAACCCCCGTTCACGCGCAGTCGGGCTTTCTTTAGTCCCCTTTCCTTCAAGCCTAGCGCGCGCTTTGTTTGAAGATCTCCTTTTTTCATGGTCGTTTTTCCCCCCGGCGTCATCGCGCTCTTCGGTTATTAGAGAGTCCGGTTTTTCCACCTCCCATTTCCAATTCTGGAAAACAGCGGGACGACGTCGATTTTTTCCCCCAAGAGTTTTCTAGAACCGCCACCTTCCGGCTAGTCCGGCAGGGTGCCTGCCTGATCGTCTGCATTTTTTTTCTTTCGTTTTTTTTTTTCTTTGGATTCCCCCGCTCGAGAGTGAAAAAGACAGTGTAACCCCCCCAACCTTATTGTGTCTCTTTTTCGGACCCGCCGCAGATCGGATTTAGATGTACCTTTTTTTTTTCTCTCCATTTTTCCCCTCTTCGACGAAGTGAGCTCGGTATCTCGTTTTGTGACGGTCCCCCCCCCAATTGGTTCTTTTCGGAAGCCACCGGGAGCGGCGTCAGTAGAAGTGTACCTGGGTTCCAGACTTCTTTTTTCTCTCTTACTTTGTTACGGCGTGCGTTGGGAAACCCCCCCCCCCCGTTGAAGAGTTTTCCCTTCGAAGCATTACCACTGGTACCCCGTTTTATCGGCTTGTTGCTTTTTCCCTGATTTTTTTTTTTTCATGTCCTCTGAGGAAGAGGCCCGCGTACGGCCCGCGCGCTTGGCCTTGACCTTTTCTTCGCTTCCTTTGTACACTATATGAAGAAGAGGCTTATCTCTAGCTTGGTCTCCCTCTCCCTCTGTTGCTTCTTTCAGTAGGTCTCTCTTTTAATCTCCCTGTGTTTTTTCTTTTTTCTCTTTTTCCTCAGTATTCCCCCGACCAAGGAGGAGGCGATCTTCGACCGCCTGGCCCGGGTCGCGCTTTCTTCCGGCCTTCTCGTCCACGCTTGTTCAACCGAAATCCCGAAACATTTCCAAGGCCAATTTTTCCGATTTTCCCCTTTTTTTTTTCGCTACAATCAACCGGCCAATCTCATCGCGCGCCGGTAAAAGACTCCCCCTACCGGACCTTTTCCTTTCCTGCGTTTCCCCCTTTTCCCGAGAGGTCTCATCATAGGGACCACCGTCGCCGGAATACGGTGCGGACCCTCCTCCTGGCTTCCCCTTGGGCCCTCCCCGTCGACATTATGAGTTTCCCGCTTGCCCAGGCTCCTTTCCCTGATTTTTTTTTTGACCACCTTTTTCTTGCGATGTATGCCGCCCTCAAAACAAAGACGAGACCGAGCATCGGCCGCTCACCCCGTTCTTGACTTCTCCTTTTGTGAGCGCCTACACGGGCGTGTGCGCCTATGTCAAATCTCCTATCAGTTCCTTTTGTAACATGCGGTTGTTGTGTAATTCTGATATTGTTCACGCTCGCGTTTTTTTTTTTCAGGATTCCTCTTCTTTCCTTTTATCCGCCCCCCCTAGCGCCGGAAGGGCCTGACGATCTCTTGGCGATACCCGCCATCGGCGACGATCTGGTTCTTTTTTTTGGTCAATCTGGCGATTGTATCCGTGTCGAAAAGGACTCTCTCCTCCCCACTGATGAACCCCCCCCCCCCCCCCCCCCCCCTTCTTTCCGCTTCCCCGATATCTTCACCCAGAAAAAAGCGGCGCGCTACGGCGTCTCCCCCCTTTCTTTCCCTGACTCCAGCGTGCCGCTGCGCCGGTCCCAACTGTCCCTTCCAAAAGCTGCACGGAAAAACCGGATGGTTTTCCTTCCCCTCCCCTTTACGGTTTTTCCTTCCCAATCCCAACACGATTTGCGACTATCGACGCAACCTTTTGAACTTTCTTGGCTTTCTCTTTTTTTTTGACTCGCGTTTCTTTTTCGTTTCTGGTGGATTGGCACAGGAGGGGCTAGGGCTGCGGCCTCCATCCCTTCCATTATTCAATCAGGGTTAGCGACGACATCGGCCCCCCTCCTGCTTTCCCTTTTTCTTTTTAAGACTGATGAGATAGGAGGCGGTTTTATATTTTCCTTACGAGGACACCCCCCTTCCCCCGCTCCTTCAGTATCCGTGAATGCAGGCGGCTATAGTGGATCGAGAGCCGTTCGGCTGTTTTTCGCTCTCTTTTTTCCTTTCCGGTGATGCTGGACGGCGAGCTCTCATACGCCTTGACAGGGATTGGAGATCACCGACTTTTTTCTTGCCTTGTAAGTTAGAAAAGGAGACAAAATAGCCAAGCGAGGTCAGGTCGCCAGCGCTCTGCCCTAGCCAATGGAGAGCTCTTCCCCTTTTACAGGGCGTCGCCGCGACATTGCGCGGGCCCTACCCCACCTTCCCCTCTCCCTCCCTAAGTGTTTTATGTTTTCCTTTCCGGACCCTTGCATTGAAGTCCCAGTCCCCCTGCCGGACTTTTCGACATTCGGCGTTCTCGTCCCGGATTATCGATAAGGCTAGTCGTACTTGTACCTTTCGCTAACTCCCTTGGCCAGGCGTATTGAGCGTTCCCTTTCGCTTCCTTTTCAAGCTAGGATCGTGTTGCCAAAGGGCAACCTGCCGTTCCCCTATTTCTCCGCAGCAACCGGACATGGTGGTATTGGGTTTTTCCCTCCTTGTTAGCACTGATCACGAGTCTTTTTTTCTGCTTTTCCGGGCGACCTCGTCGGCGTTTCCTGTTTTTTCTCCCCCACTCCAGAGTTTTTTTTTGCTTTTACTTTTTAGGCCCGCACGTGCTCTTTCTCAGGGCTTAAAATCGCTGGCCTTCTTCGACCAGAATCTTTCCTTAAATTAGACTGAATCCAACCCTTTTTTTGCGTTGCCAAAGCAAACACAGCCCCCTCTTCGCACCCCCCCCCTTCCACGATAAACAGCGCACCCGTCCCCGCCTCAAAGCATGTCGGACTTTTTTGCCCCTCCGGGATTAAGTGAAACTGTTTTTTTTCCCTTCTTGCTTTTCCTCCCTTTCAGGTTGGTTGCGCCTGTTTTTGCTCCCGAGGCTCCCCTTCCTCCTCCCTTTCCAGTGACCAGATGGAGGTCATCCTCCCTTGACTTTTCCTTTTTCCCTTCCTTCTCTTTTCTTGGTTAAGATCTCTCGTTGCCCCAACGTTTTATTTTCGCTCGGTGTATTGAACGTAAGGGTCCGGCGACACGGGCGATCTCTTCCCTCCCCCCTGAATTCCGGTTCACCAGCGGGATCCTTTTTCCCCCCCTTCCGGTCCTTTTTCTCGGAAACCCGACCCACCGGAAGCTAGGCCGGCGCTCGGGCGGATGCTGGAGCTCTTTTTGCTTTTTCTTTGCGGCTCCCCCCACGAACCGCTCTGTGACAAGAGCCCACCAACTCCTCTTTTCCCCCGTCTGGACTCCTTATGATTTGTCTCGATTAGGGTGCGAATAGGCCGCCACGCTTGTAGGCGCCCCCCTTTTGGTCTCTTGCTGTGACGCTTTTCTCTTCTTCGATTTATGGGTCTTTTTCCCATTCGTTTCCTTGTCCCCACCGATCCGGGAGCGGCTCTATGAAGAACCGTTGGTCCTCTTTTTCCCCCCCGATTGGCGCACCGATGCGGCTTTTTTTTTTGGCCACCCGCCTGTTCCCTGTTTAGGTCAAGCTGCCGCAGCTTAACGCAGCCCATGGTACGGTATTCGATCTGTTCTGGTTCCCTTCCTCTTTTTTTGGTCAGGGGTCTGATCTCGAGCCGCGGAAGATGCGCGTCCCGCGCTTGGTTGCCCCCCTGAAGTTCGGGATGCCTTTTCCCTTCTCCTTATCTTTTGTCGACAGTCGCGCTACGAGCTCTTTCTTCTTTCTCCTCTTTTTCCTGCGGAAGTTTCCCCTTTTTTTCCTCCCTTCCTTTTTTCTTAGAGTTTCCCCTCCTCCCAAACTCACAGGAAGTGGGAGGCGAATTCGAAGCTTTGGCTTTTCTTTTGCCTCGACTTTTTTCTCTGATTCATGCCAGGGGACACGCTTGGCCACCGCAATGTCAAGGCCATCCTTCTCGGGTTTTTGATCTTCCTCGTCGAGACAAATCACGGGACATATCATCGCGCGGGCTTCCCCTCCCCCTTTCCTCCCCCCTCCCCATGGATTCCTTCTGTTTTCTTATATGGAACTCCTTTTTCCTTTCGCTCACCTTTATTTTTTCCGGTTTTCAGTATCGTGAAGGAGGGAACTCCCTCGCTTTTTTTTTTCCCCGTCTCTTTTTTTCGGCTTTCCTGGACCAAGGCGTCGTCTTTCTCCCGCCCAACAAAGATGTCTTCTCCTCGTTTTCCCTTTTTCGAACCCTTGTGGGAGGGCGCCTACCACGAGGGTGGCGGGCCTATTACAGCCTTCCCTCTCTTCTTTTTTCCCTGTTTTTTAGCGGGTTAGATTTTTCGTGGTCTTTTTTCTGTTCCCGCGGTTCGGGTGGAGAGTGAATCGATCCAAAGCGGCCCCCCTGCTTCTTTCTTCCTTCCTAGTTTTTCTTTGCTCGATCCAGCCGGCGTGGCGGTTCTCTTCCCCGCGTCACGATCTCCAAGGTCGCCGTTTTTTTTTCCTCTCTCCCTTTTTCTTGAGGAGCGCCAATTACCAGCGACGGTCTCCCCTAACCCCCGACTTCCCCCTTCTTTTTTTCGTCTCTCCCCCCCGGACAACTTCCTTCCCCCTAAAAACCTTGTTTGTTTTCCCATGCCCTCAAGGAACTGACTCCTGGCCTGAGCGGCCTTTTCCCTGGATCGTCTCGTGAAAAGGCAACAGCGCGGTTTTCCAACCCTTTTCTAGGCCCTTTCGGCATTATTAAAATCACCCCCCCCCCTTATTCTGATCTTACCTTAAGAAACTTAGATAATTATTCGTTGCGCGTTTTGCTGTGATGAATAGTGTCCCTCCTTTTTTCCCCCTTGGTTTAGGAGGAGCTCGAGTTTCCCTACCCCCCCCCCCCCCCAAAAAACCAAAACCCACCCCCCCCCCCCACCCCCCAAAAACGGGCATGACTCCCCTCCCCAGTCTTTACCTTCGCGGCCAAGATTTGTCCGACCCCGTTTTCTTATTTCTTCCCGCTCGCCCCCGCTCTGGGGGTACGACCGGCTTTTTTTTTCATTTCCTTTTTCACTCAAGATCGACGCGGTAGCCCCCGGTGACGAGGTGCCCCTCGGGGAGCGCTAAGGTCGGGCGCGACTCCTGCCCCCCCACTCCCTTTGCTGCTTTCCCTTTAGCGCGCATCTGCCCTGTCCCCCTGCTTTTTCTTATCCCGCCTAGATGCCAGAATGACGAGACCCACTTTCCCCCTCCCGTTTTCGTCGCGTGCACGACGACGATCCTGAATCGAGCCCACGCGCTTTGGGCGTCGCCGCTTTTCCGAGTCTTTTTTCTCAACTTGAACACATCATCTATTTCATCCTCTCCGTTTTTTTTTGCTCGCTTTTTTGCCTCATAACGTAAAGTCCCCTTCTTTTTCTTCGCCTTTCCCTGTGGTGAGTGTTTCCTTGCTGCTTTTTTCGTGTGCCCCCCTTCTCCAAGCAAAGACTTTGCTTCCAGGCTTCTGTTTTTGTCGTCCTCTCCCTTTCCTATGTTCTGTCCAGTGGAAATAGGCGATGTGAGTCTTCCTCTCGCCGTCCCGAGGCAACCAGGAACTTTTGTTTTTGACTTTTTTTTCCCGACATACGTGTTTATCTTCTCCCAGACTTTCCGACGGGTTCAACCGGATACGGGTCCAGTATGCTTACTTTTTGTTTTACGTGCCACCCCCGACTTGCAGAGCCGAGAGCTTCCCCTCCTAGGATCCCCCGTCCGCTTAATATATTGGACATTCGCGCATTCTTTGCTGGGGCCTTTCGAAATCGCCTGTATTTTTCCCCCGTCCTCTCTTTTTCGATCGCCAACGCCACCCAGCAAGACACCTCTCCCCCCACCCAGTCGACGAGTCATCCAGCCTTTCTTTTTTTCCGACCCCCCCAAAGCATGATCGGAATTTTTCCGATAGGCCGCAAATCGTTTTTTTTTGTTCTTTTTTCCCTAGAGGGCCGCGACATCCGGTGTTTGCCCTTTTTTTTACTTTTCCCGAGGCGCCGAAACC
>Ga0179593_1421351_pt1 | contig 11162 bp, 6 predicted proteins | sample CZODoug2_1_08_16_FD_185931 | JGI IMG/M metagenome (GOLD analysis project Ga0179593, IMG submission 185931) | Vadose zone soil fungal communities from Angelo Coast Range Reserve, California, USA - CZODoug2_1_08_16fungal (PacBio error correction) | ecosystem: Environmental > Terrestrial > Soil >... | reverse complement strand
TTTTTTTTCCCCTCCCCGCTCGCACCCAAATCAGGCTGGTGCCCTTTTTCCCACCACCCCGTTAGAGATGCCCCTCGGGCCTTCTACACTTTTTATCTTATTTAGAGTCCTAGACTTCCCCCTTCCGCGTGTTAACCGGATCCACTGTACCTCCAAGGGTTTTAACCTGTCCGCTTCTCCGGCAACGGTCTTTTCTTTCCTTAACCTGACCCCCCAAGTGTTTACACCCTGTAGTTTTCCCCCCAGGTGGTGTCTTCACGGTTACTCAGGCAGCAGGGCCACCGATGGTAGTATTTTTTTCTTTTTCTCTCAGACTGGTCGAAGTTGTGCCCTAGTCGAGAGCGCCCCTCCTTCCTTGGATTTATTAGCGTGCCGTGTCCTAGCTGCGATAGACGACTTTCATTCCGCTCGGCCTGGAGTCCCCAGCTTCACATTTTCTTTCTTTTCCACACAGTCTCGGACAGCGCGCGCTCAGTGAGTACGTTTGCGCAAGGTCGATTCATCTGGGTTGCGGGGGCGGGCTTTTTTTTCCTTTCTTTGGGACGGCCTTCCTTCTCCCCCCTCCCCCCCTGCGCTCCTTTGTCGTCCCTTGCGTAGCAATAGCTTTACCGCCTTTTCATGTATCCTTTTTCAAACCCTCTTGGGTTCCTTCCGCCTTTCCCCGTAATACCTAACATACTCTGCACCCGCAACTGGTTTCCCTTCCGGTGAGCTTCCCTTTTTCAAAGACACCCCCATCGTTCTCGAATGTGGGAGACGAATCCATCTGAAATACGAGTCCTTTTAGGCACCCTGGTCCTTCTGCAGTTATGGGACACCTTTTGGTCTCCAATTTTCTTCTTCCTACTTCACGGAGATGCTTAGGGTCATTTTTTTCCTTCCTTTCATCCCCGGTAAGTATCGCATGTTCTCTTCCCTAGACCTGGAGGTCCACTTACGATTTTTATTCATTCTTGTCGATCGCGTTACCAGCCGGGCTTTCCCATTCGCACGGAGCGACACTCCACTCCAATTGGTTTCAAGGGTGTGGCTTCGTCCCTTGACCATTCTTCCCCTTTAGCACTTCCACAACAACAGTCCCCAGGCACCTTCCGCCCATGTGGGCTTCCTTTGTTTTGTTCTTCCCTCCTGTTACTACCCTCTGGTTGTTCCACTTTTCCTCCTTTCTCCTTTTTTTTGAATTCATAAGCTTCCATCGACTTAAGTTTCTATTTATCTATTCTTCAGGATATTCCATCTTTATTTCTTTGAACGAAACATTCTTTCAATTATCTTGCTGCTCACATATTCTTCCCATTCGAACTTGTTTTTTTATATCTCCTTTTCCATATCACTAGTGGATAATCTTACTAATTATATTTTCAGTATTGTTTCGAGTCTTGGTATCGTAGTCACTTTTCACTAATTTTTTTTTTCCTAATTTTACTATGTCAAGCTATCTTTCATTCTTCCCTCTATCTAGCCCCTCACCTTTTATAGCAACCGTCTACGCACTTCTTCTCCCCTTTTTCCCCCACAAACATTTCCCCACCGTGTGCGTCAACTAGTGCCAAAAGGGCCCCTGCAAACCCCTTTATCCTGCTTTTTTCGTTTCTGCAAGTGTCCTGCTAAGTGTGCAGGGTCTTTCTTTCTTTCTTCCAGTACTGGTGTTGACCTAGACACGGGTTCGTTTTCTCCCCCTTTGGGTTGTTGAGAGAGACTTTTTCGGGATCTCTTTAGTTCCTTTCAAAAGTAATTCATCGCTTATGCTGTTTGATCTCCTTTTTTGCCAGTTTCCCTTTTCACTAATGTTTTCCTTCTTGTCGTTGTTTATCTAGAATTGGCATTACCCCAAGGTTTTTTCCTTTTTCAAGGTATGATCAAGATATTAAGCACATTATAGCTCCCCCCTTTTTTTAAGTCTCTTAATCTATACTTCTTCCGATTTTTTTCCCTGGAATGCGCCACCCCCCTCAGAAGTTTTTCCCTTCTTCTCAGTTATTCCTTTTCTAGATCTGGTCCACTCCTAAATTATATAACCTTTCCTTTTCTCCTTTAATAATATTGAATCATATTCCCTCCCTTATGTTTATTCACTGGTAAGATTCCATTTACGATTTCTAGTTTCTATTTGATCTATTAACAGCTCCAATTAGAAAACTTTCTTTTTTTCATTTACTTCCAACCAAAAACTTATTTCCACCTTCTCGTGGCCCACAAGTCTGTCACATGTTATTCGGTAACTTCCACTCGCGCACGTAGCGGTTTTTCAAAATCTTGTTGACTCTGTCTTCTCCCACTTTTCAAGTCCTTCCCGCGTTTCCCCCTGTCTCCCTCCCTTCTATGTTAGTGTCGTTTACTTCTTTCTTCCGCAACCTTGCCGTGGTCCAAAGGACTCTACAGATGATCCCCTTCCCCCATCTTTGTTAAGTTGACCTTTCCCTAAACTTTCCAATCACACGGCTTTTTCTTGTAACCCTCTCATGCTAGGACTAGTTTCGCCATGGAGTTTCTCAGTGGTGTCCTTTTCCTCCTAAGGACCCTTCGGAGGAAGACCTTCTTTGATATATTCGCGCCACCTATCCTTGAATTTTGGTCTTTTACGCCTTTTGATCCCCTTCGTCTTAACTTTGAGGGACCTGCCTATTCTTTTTTCTTATGTCTCTTCAAAACTCTCCGTAAATCATAGAACCGGAGCGTACTTCTCAACTTTTTTCCCCCTTCGACCTGTAGTATACCTTTCAATAAGGGGACCGTTTCTCAGATGTCCCGGTCACCGCCCTGGATCCCCCAGCCCCGCTCCCCCCCTTTCTCTACCTTTCTGCCCGCGTACTCTTCTCTTCTCTCTTTCTTTGGCCTCTGTGGGTAACATGTGCCGGGCCGAGCCGTCCTCCCCTTCTTGATAGCAGCTATACCCTTTTTTTGCTCTACTTCTGCCGCCCATTAGCTTGCGTCCTCTAGGCACAACTCCGGCGTTTTTCCACGAAAGTTGATCCTTCCTTTGACGCCGGGCCTGAGTACCCGTGTCACTTTGGACACCGTTCGTGGGGTTTCCGCTTCTTTCTTTGGTTGGGAGTCTAGGCGAAGAGGGAGTTTTCCCGGAGCTCGGCCGTGTCTAAACGTGCGGTCTTTCCTTTTGATCTTTAAGATTCAGCGTTTTCGTCCTGTCCCTTCTACTTATAAGAAGGAAGGGAGTGTAGGCCTTCCTTAGGGCCCCCCCTCTTCTTGGTGGGGTCTCTTCCCGCAACCCCCGCGTGGTTGCGAGTTTCATTCCATATTTCATCTCGTTTTTTTGATTCTGATAAGTTTTTCTCACACCACTGCTGTTCTTTTTTCCCTGCCCCCCAAACCGGTCAGCGATTTGTCGGCACCCCTTGAAGTATTTTATACTTATTGCTTCCCAGAACCACGCCGTCGCTTTTGAGAACTTTTTTTTCCAATGGACGCACCTGTTTGCTCCCCCCGTTACCTCTCCGTACCACCAGCACATCGTCGCTGAATGCACCGTTCCAAAACTTTTTTCCCCTTGGAGGCCCCCCCGCCAGAAAGGTTTGTCTTTTTTAGGGCAAGTACTCATGCCTCTTTTCACGCTTTGTTAGTTTCCCTTTTTCCTTTTTTCCCCCGCCCGATCCCCGTTATCTTTTTTCTCCGAGATGCACGCTAATGTCGGTTATTTTCCTCCATGGCAGCATTGACCTCCCGTTCTGTCTCTTGGGATGGGTTCCCTGGATCCTGGCGTCAGGTTCCCCACTTTTTTAGCCTTCTCCCCCAGGACCCCATTCGAGTATTCGCAGATACGAGAGGCGCAATGTTTCCATCATTCTGTGCTGGCTCTCTCACCAGTGCGGCCTCTTTTTCAGGTGTAGTCCGTTTCCCGAACGGTACCCTGAGTCTCTTTGCTTCTTCTCCAGAGCCCCCGCTCCGGTTTTCCGACGCAACACGTCCGCCCAAATCTGGGGTGTAAGCATCTCCCCGCCACTCATCTTTCCGTCCCTTGTGGTCCGATTAACCCCCGGATCGTGCCGGAGTGGCTCAACCCCCCTTTTCTTCTCTGGTGGGAGTTTTATGAAAACCGGAGGTAGAACAATTCTTAACTTCCTGCCTTCTGGTACACACTTTTTTTTTTCCCCCCTTTGACGGAAACTGATGTTCTTTTTCTTTCACCTAATCTCTGTAATTCTTGAATTGCCTCGTTAGCGACCTCTGTGTCCGAATTTTGTTCCGTCTTTTCCCTCGGTTTATAACGTTCCCCACGGAACTGGGGTAATCTCGACCCCCTCCGAGTTTTTTTTTAAACCCAAATGACTACAGTAGGCGTGTGTCGCCCCCTGACTGCCACTTAGTGAGTCTCCCGTTCACCTCTCCCAATTTTGACCATCTGACCCTATTTTCTGCGCGTGTAGTTTCGAACCTTTGATTCCTTTTCCTCCTTATTGGGTCACTGGCAACCTGTGAGTAATCTTTTTTAGATTGCGACTCGTCAAGCTTCACGGTTCTTTGCTTTAGATCTTTCTGACTTCCCTTTCCAACATCGTATATCTCTTTTCGCCACTGACCCTCCTCAGGACCTCTTTTCTTCCCCCCTAGGATGGAAATAAAATTATGTACAACGTAACTTTGTTTTCATTCACCTTTCGGACTTCCTATATTACTCTTATCACTTCTTATATTTTCCTCTTTGTTCGCAGTTTTTTTCTTTTAGTTACCCCCTTCTATACATTCATGTTGTGAGATTTAATTTCCCTTTTAATATTTTCCTTCCCATAGGCCCATTTTCTTAACATAATTACTCTTTCACATTCACCCTGTTTTCACTTCCCTACTCTCCCACCCCTCCCCTTTCTTCTCCATGACCAACAAGTCGACATGGCAAAATAAATGATATCGCGTTCTTCCTCACGCATACTGCCCCCGGTGCAGGGATTACTTTCTGGTTATATTTCTTCAGAGATATGGTCGCCCGTGTTTGCGCGCTAATTATTTCTTCAATTTGAATCCCTTCTCTAAAGTCAGACCCCCACCTGTATGCATTATGCTATAACACTGGACCCTCCTTTTTTTCCAGTCAATTTTTTCAATAATTTCACTACTAATGATTTGTGTATATAGAATTTGCATTAAACTTATAAGGAGGCCTCTTTTGCATTCGTAGTTATCCTTTCCTATTTCTCTTCGCTTCCGTATCCCCCATTCCTTCCCTATCCCAAAATAAATCAAGACATTTTACTCAGTTCCCTTTCCTCCCCCTTTTTCCCCCCAGATAGATTAGCCCATTAATTGAGCCGATAGAACATAAGTTCCTACAACTTACACCCCCCTCTTGGTAATACTTGTCCTGCATAATATTTTCATTCCTCCACTGTTTTTCTTTGAAAGAGATAATTTATAGTGATAGAATCTCAATCCCCTCCCCTACGAAATTCTATTTTAGCTGACCCTCTTAAACTAACTTATCCCGGATATTGTGTGGAAACCAAATAGTTCCTCCACCCGTCCCTTTTTCCGACAACTACACGACGGAGCCACGTAGTCCTTTTTGTCTGATTTTTTTTTTTTTTGTTTTGATGGAGACCCTGGGTCAGGCCGATCCCCCCCCCGGGACTCACATGTCTGTGTTCACCCCTCGTTTTCCGAGCTTAATTCATTGCCGGTCTTTCAAAGAAGTCTACCAGATGATCGTTTCCTCTCCTTTTTTTTTTTCTCACACGTCGCGACCCTTCGCTGGTAGGTACCCCCCTACGTATTCGACCTTGCACTCGGGCACTCATTTTTCCTCCAATGTTCTATCACCATCCCCGTGGTACCATACCTATTTCTTTAGGAGTCTTATCATATTGATTCTCGCCCTTATCTGCCTTTGGTTTTGTTTTTCCCGGCACAACGCGGAAGTACACCTTTTCCCTTGACTCTTTTATTTCTTCTGCTGTAAGACAAGAGCTTTTTGGGCGGGTACTTCTTTCTGGTATTTATTGAGAAACGAAGTGGACGAACGTATTCTAAGTTCTCAGTGTATTTCTTCCTTTTCCCGGGGATTCTCTCCCCCTCCCCTTCCACCGGACTTCCCTGGCGAATAGACTCTGCTCTCGAGCTGTTTTCTTTTTTTTATGGTTTCCCCTTTTTTTGGGGCACGCTGCGGGCCCTTGGACTTGGCCCCGCCCCCGGTCTTTAGTCGATCGAGCCTTCCAGCTCCCTGAAGTCTGGTCAGGTGTTTACTGCCCCAAACGTAGACGGCGTCTTTTTCTCAGACAGTTGATAATTAAAACGTCCTCCCTGTATGCTAATTCGAATCCCCCTTTCGTGGCTTTTTTTACTCGCGAAGTTTTGACACCCTGTTGGGTCCTTGTGAAAATTCAGGCGTCCGTGTCTTTTTTCCCGAGTTTCAGCTGGCTTACCCGGTTTTGTACATGGGGTTTTTTTTTATACCACGCTTAGTCTCCCTTTTTCTGTTCATTAACCCCCTCTTGAAAAGGGAGTGTAGGCCAGGCCCTCATTCTTTTCTTTTGGTGGCAAGCACAAGCCTGATTGGGTTGCGCTCGCCATCCATCTTTCCTCATCTTGTGTTGCTCGATAGTGAAGGCGATCCCACCTCAAGGTTTTGCGGGGAGCCCCACCCCGCGCACGATTTGCTTTCTTTTTGAAACCCATTATGCGGCGTTTTCTTTCTGCGTCCCGAACGCGTCGTAAGCGTGGGCTAAACTCTGTGACGCACCTGTTGTTCTCACACTGTCTTCCCCTCCCACCCCTTTCGTCGCTTGCCCCGACCACCCAGTTTTTTCCCTGATAGGAGTGCAACCCCGCCATTGTTGTCCTTTCTGCCTGCCCCTCGTCAGATCGTCACTTTTTTCCCGTACAGAGACCCAGGTTTCTTGGTTTTAGTCGAGCAGCGCACACTAATGGAGCGTCCCAGTAGCGTGGCACGCCCTTGGGGTCCATAGCTGCGGGTACTTTCGGTGTTTTCCCACGTATGTTTTGCCCCAGGGTTCCCACCTTTGGTTTTTTCCTTCCCGCTAGACAGATTCCTCGAGCGTACAGTTTCGGTCATCCTTTAGTGGGTTTTTTTTTGAGCCGCCATGAGTGCAGTGGTCCAGTTCTTTCGTCCGGATCCGGTACCCCTGAGGAGCTAGCTCCTGTCCTTCCCTTTTGATCCACTTTACGCTCCGGGTTCTATATTATTTACCGAAAGCCTCCCCCCCCCCCATCTTTTTTTTTTACACCGTAATACGAACATACACTTTTTCCCGTCTTCGATTAACGTCCGGCGGATCGTGCCTTCGGTTAGGCTAACCCTCCACCCCCTTTCGTGCGCTCGTGGGAGACCCCTTAGAAAGACGAGTCCCTGCCTCCTTGGGTCCCTTACTGCAGTTATTCCCGGATTTTTTTCGCAATCCATCCTTGATCCTTCCTATGTAGTTTCGTATTCCCCACATCCTTATTGTTATCCAGAGGTTCAGAGCTCTGTTTTACCCCCTCATTGGACCGTATCACTTGGTCTAGTCCTTCCCTGGACACATTCCCGTAACTTTCCCCCCCGCCCTCCCCTCCACGCCCCATAACATGCTACTTTTTTCAGTTTTTTGTGCGTTGTTGCAGTCTCATACCCGTAAACCCCCCCCAAGCCAGGCCCTTGACCTTGCGCTGGCGTGTGTTTCTCCGCTCTTCTAATAACTTGGGTTTCCACTGGTCACTTCAATGTCCATACTTCCAGAAAAGGCTTCCTCTTGTATTCAGGATATTCTATCCCCCTTCTTTCTTTTTCGCCCAAGGTAATAACAGTATTCCCAACCAGATGCCTCCTCCCGGAAACCTTCTGTAAACTTGGTTTTCCGTTACTTAGGCAACTTAGTTATACGGTTATATTGGATCATTTATTCTATATTTTTTCTCTGCCTTTTGTATATTAGAAAAAGTGTCTTCTTTGTGTTTCTTCCTAATAATTCAAGGTATGTCAAGCGATATTCTCTCCCCCCCCCCCCCCTTTTTTAAATTAGTACATAAACTTTAATGCAACGGTAGAGATTATAAGTTTACTTCCCTTCTATATACCCACCATCCCCAAATTTCCCTCCAGTTAAAATTATTGACCCCCCCCTGTTTCTTTCCCTCCATCGAATATGACTGTGTCCGCGTTTATGCAAGCATACTCAGGTTTGCAGGATTATTATACTGTTCTATTTCTCTGACCTAGAAATGAGTCTCTCTCTTTTCCTCCGCCTTTTTTGGTTTTCTTCCCCGGTCTGGTACAAAGTAGCGTTGACTATAACCTTAGTAATCCCCCCTTTTCCTCGATGTGGCCCTTCCCAGCGGAAAAGCCCTTTCTTTTTTGTCATTCAGTGCCCTTTTTTCTTTTTTTTTTCATAGTTTTCAACTTAAGGGATGTGAAGGGGCCTTATTACCTTTTTCCCTTAATCTCTCCTGGCCCCGATGATTATCCTGACATATAAAAACTTCATTACCCCCCCACCTTCCAGACCCCTTTGTACTACGACACCACCAGGCTCGACCACAAGATACTTAAATTTTTACGAAGTCATATTTTACCTGATTCCCCCTCCGTTCCTTTTCCTCCCCAACAGTTAAAACAAGTTAGAAATGGGAAATATAACTGTACTCATACATAATTGATACTGTTTATTGGTTCAAAGGTCTACGAGGTTTATAGTAGAATATCCTTTTCCCACCCCCCCTGCCATTTCTCCTTTTTTCGCGGTAAAGATATATGAATAACTTATACGCCCTTATTTTTTTTCCCCCCCCCCTAGCCATCCCATCTTTTTTTTTCTGGTTCCCCCCTTCACTTCGTACTGTCTGAAACTTTTTTTTGTTTTTTCTTTCCTCCACTAAGGGGCAGGAGATGCGCACCTTCACTTCCTATCTGTTATGTGTCAAACCTTTTTTCGACTTTCATGCCGGTGGTCCAGACGTATCTCCCATCTTGACTTCCCCCTTCTTCAGTTGGTCACTAGTAGCGACTGATCTTTTTTTCCCCCCCCCCCCTAATAACGATGATTATTTGTACGCACATTGGAGTTTACTTTCCGCAATTTTTTTCATTTTTTACTAACTGGCTACTTCGGCCCCTGTTCCCTTTTGTCCTCTTATTTCCTATCTTAGTCTCGCCCCTTGCTTTTTTTTTTTTTTTATCCTCCGACTCCGCCCGCAAGTTTTTACTCGGACCGTTTCTGGACGCTCGTTCAGAGGAAGCCCCCCCTCTCTTTTTTTTTTTTTCGGTCAACCATCAACCGTTTCTCTTTCTTCTTGTAACGCAGGGACGAGCCTCTACCGTTTAGACCTTGTCCACGGCGCCGCAACTGTTGCTGCGATCAAGCCCTCCCCCACAGTTTTTGACCTCTTTGCCCCTGTCCATAGTACTTGCTCTCTCTTTACGTTTTTTCTGCTCCGCTGTTTCAACCATGACGCCCGGGCCGATTCAAGTGGCCCGCCCTGCTTTGTTGGAGATCGCAGCTATGCTCCCTTTTCCAGCTTACGGCATTAGCTGTGCTTTTTCTGACTCGTGCCCCACAGTAGGCGTCGTCTTTTCTGTTCCCCCCTTTTTAGCTACTACCATCGTCACGTCCCTCGGGTCCTGTTTCTTACGTGCACGAATGCCCCCCCTGTTTTGTTTTTTTTCCGCCGATTCTCCCCACGTGTTTTTATTGCCTTCCTGCGACAACCGCTGGTTTTCTTGAGGTTCCCAGCGGCGTGGGGCCTGTGCTTCTCACCTTTTCGCGGCGTTAGTGACCCTCCCACTTCAGCCTGAAAGTTGAGTGGTCCTTTTCCGCGGAATCGAGGTTACTTGGGGCTTTCTTTCTCCAAAAGCCTTGATGTGGTGTTTAGCTGAGTCTCTCTTTTTACTCTCCGTTGTTGTTTTTAGTTTTCCATCTCGACCCCACTTCCAAGTGCTTTGAGGGAGCTCCCGGTCCCTCTTCCTTCCCTAGATTTTCCTACACTCACTTTTTCCTTTTCTTTATTCTTAGTTTCTAACACAGGACTAAGTGTCTTTTTCCTTTTTACACATGGGCACCGTGTGTCTGCAGCCGCTCTTTGCCCCATCGTCCTCGCCCCCGACCCAAACTGTTGGCGAACGTCGTCTTCCCCCCCCTGCCAATAACTGTGTCCTTCGGTTCTTATCCTTCCTTTTTAGTACTTGATTTCTCTCCTCTTTGACATTTCACGCTCTTTCTTCGACGTTGTCAGAGTCGATCTCCCTTCCTTTCGGTCTCAGTAGCTGGCCAGGAAAGTTTCCCCCTCCTGCGCTCGAAGACTTGGCCTTGTGGGCCCGTAGGCTCGGGCCCTGGTCCGGTTACTTGTGAGCCGGCATTGCCAAGGTATACTCGAGTTGCATCGTACCCGAGGCGACCTTCGCGGTCATCCTTTTGTTTCGCGTTTTTTTTCTTCTTTAGCAAGTTGTGGCCCCCGGCCGACGGGTTCCTGTCGCGCACGGTACCCCTGATTTTCCTCCGTGCGTGTAATCTCTTCCAGTTTTCTCCCTCCCGTCCACGGACCAAAAATCTCTTTTTTCATATAGCAAGTACTTTACCCCTAGTGCTCCACTGCCCTCTTTCCGCCCTCTTGACGGAGTCGGTCAGACCCCCTGCCGTGCGAAATGTGGAGACTACGATTCAATCAATTACTGGCTCAAAATCCAGCCTTGGTAAACCCTTTGCTTTGTCGGACCCTCCATGGACAAAGGATTAACTTTATTTTTTTGTATGGTCACACTAATTGTAATCTTGTCTCAAGATCCGGGTTTTATGTTCAAAACTTCTTTTTACTTTCCCGTACTGGTAGCGGACCGTCTCCCCGAAGTGTTCGTAGCTCGAACGCACGATTCCCCATCCCCCGGCTGAGTGTTTTGTGAGTTTTTTTTTCTTGCAGTCTCCATACCGTTTCCCCCCCCCCCCACCCCCCGACCCGTTCAGACATCTGACTCTTCGCTTTTTTTGTCGGTTGCGACCGAGATTACATGGCTATCTCCTTGGGTTTTCCCCACCTGCCGATACTTTGCCCATGGTTCCAGCCTTTCGGGACCCTTTCCCCCCAAGATTCTTACTGGTTATCGGATATTTCAAGGATATTAAACTTTCTTTGCACTGAAGAAAACAGTATTTCTTACTTCCAATATGCATTAAAATTTTTCCCCAATTTTTGTAAACTTTTTCCCAGATATCGGAACGTAGGGGACG
>Ga0179593_1399893_pt1 | contig 11162 bp, 13 predicted proteins | sample CZODoug2_1_08_16_FD_185931 | JGI IMG/M metagenome (GOLD analysis project Ga0179593, IMG submission 185931) | Vadose zone soil fungal communities from Angelo Coast Range Reserve, California, USA - CZODoug2_1_08_16fungal (PacBio error correction) | ecosystem: Environmental > Terrestrial > Soil >... | reverse complement strand
CCGTATGCCCCCGGGTTCCTGGAATCGTCTTTCCCGCCGAGCCACGAACTCCATCCCCTTTCAGCCCCGTTTTAACCGGCATACGCTCCTTTCCTCCTGGCGTAGACTCGTCCCTTCGTGCGTGCCTGATGGTGTTCCCCCCACCATCGACCGCTTTCTCTCGTCACCCCACATGTTCGAACATGCTCCAGTCGATCACTTAGAGAGGCGTCTGGTCTTTACGTTTCTTCGCCGGCTATAGTGCTTCCGACCTTAGTTTATTTCTCCCCGGACGCCCCATAGGACTCCTTTCGTTGTACAACCGTCACCTACTTTTCAGACAGAGTCAGGCGACCAACTAGCAGTTTTTTCCTTTTCCTCACCTCGGCTTTCTGGGCTGCCGGGGTTTCCTGGGGAGGAGACCAGCCCTTCCGCCTCCGTTGAACCACCTTTTTCACCCCGGAGACATCCCCCCCCCCCCCCCCCCCAACCCCCCACCCCACCACACCCCCCCCCCCCCCCCCCCCCCCCCCCCCCCCCCTCCTGAAGCGACGTTAGTCCGAAAAAGTTTCAATTACAGTTTCCCCTTAACGGTTAGCCACCTTCCATTCTTCCTTAAGCGCGCAGAACAATTTTCTGAACGCATAGTGTATTTCCTTAGAATGGTGTTTCTCCTCGCAGCAACGAAGGCACGGACCTGCTTTTCCCCCCCCTGAGAAGGAGGGGGCAGCCGTCCGAAAGGCCCCTGTTTTTTTCCCCCCCATGAAAGATGATTCAAGTCTTGTAAGGATACCACCTTTCAGATAGTGTGCCCGCCCCCCTGTAAGCATTTTTGTAACCATACCCCCCCCCCCCAACGCCCAACGAATAGCCGACCTTGAGTACTTTCACGTCTGGAAGGAACCGCTAGAAAGCGGCATCTTTACCCTTCGTCTTTCCCTTCCCCCCCCTACAAAACTTGGTACCCGCCCTTTCTTTTTTTCTCCCCCAGGCGACATCGTTCTGACACAGCGGCTATGCCCTTCCTCCCTGAAATGCTAATAGGGTGCGTTTGATTCCCCACCGTCCCAGCGTGACACCTGATTACCACCCATGGTGCCTTATCCCGTTGAGCCCCCATCAAAAGTGGCGGACTGAAGGTCTCCGAGGTGATTTATCGGGCTCACGGGACCCTCGCCTTTTCTCTCCGGTTTATTCGTCGACTCTATCTTTTTTGACTCCCCACAAGGACCCGTCCCTCCCCCTTGAGGTCTTGCGGGGTAGCCTTTCGAAAATTAACCCTAAAACGCGATGTTATGCGAGCCCCAATAGTTACATGACTGTTTCCCCCTACTCTGTGTGGTCTTCCCTCCCTTTGAACCATTTTGCGGGTGAGACCAACCAAACCCCCCCTTTTAACAAGTCTTTACCGGGGCCCGACCGCGCTGCGTACGTCGTGCGGCATCCCCTAGCCTGTATTTTTAGGTCCTGGTGTGACCTCCCCCCGAAAGTCCTTCTCCAAGAAAGCCCTATACCTGGGAATGGCCCCCCCCCCAATTTCTAATCTTTTCCCTCCCCCTTTTTTTGTATCCGTCGGTTTTTTCCAAAAGGTCTGATTTCCGGGAGATGTTGCGGGTCTAGTGAATGGTTCTTCTGGACCCCGTGTTTTCCCGGCTTACCCTGACACTACTTGTTATTCCCTACCTTCCCTGCCAACGTAGCGGTGATGGTAGGCCACACGTACTGGGTCCAGGTTTTTTCCGTGGTTTTACTACCCTTCTTGTGAAACGGGGTTCTTTTTCAACCCCTCCAACCGTACTTGAGGGCCCCAAGCGTGGCCTTAGGAGGCTGGCGTTGTGGCGCTCAGACCTCTCGTTGTCTTGTGTTCATGGTATCTGGATTAGGATCGGCATTCTCCTCCCAGGAGGTGATTTTTGATTTTTTGGATTCCCCCCTCCAGTATGGCACCTTCGCGAACTTTTGCCGCTGCCCACCACTGAGATTTTCCGTTAGATTCCGTTTCCTTTAGGCCCCCTTGCTGACTGATACATCATAACCGCCCCATTGTTCTGGTTGAGTACCCCCCCCAGTTATTGGCACCCTTTTTTGGTGGCTTTGTCCCGAATTGTGTATCAGCGCCTTATTATTCCCATTATGCCCCTATTTTTAGATCTCCCCCCGACCGAGCGTTGATCTAGTGAATTGTTCCTACCACTCCTTGATTTAAATTACAGCTTGGGGTGGTCTTGGCTAAAGTTTTCCCGGCTTCGTATAGTCTATTTAAAGCGTTTTTTTGCTGAGAGTAAAGTTCCTAGGCACAATTCGCGAGGTGTAGTTGCCGCGCGGGTTTGTGACTGGTTTACCACCGCTTGCCTAAGTAAATTAGGGACCAAGAATGACCCCCTTGTGGTATCGCCCCCCTCAGCTGAGCCCGTTAGTGTGGACTACATGGGCCGTGTGTCCTACCCAGCCAAGAGTTTTTTGAGTTTTTTCTCGGTAAGGTTCCTTCGGGTGCTGCGCAGAACAACGGCGAATTTTCAGACCCTCCCCTTTACTTTCCTTCGTCCCCCTGAATCCCGGATGAAGATTTGAGGCCGCCGGAGTGGCGACCCGTTCCGGCCATGATGTAGGGAAGTTCCCCAAGTAGCTTCTTTTCTTCCACGATAGATCGGCAAATTTCACTCCGAGGTGTCCAAACTTTTGTTTAGTCGTCCCCGGTTTAGGACCTCCTCGTAAACCCCGGAAGACCGCCGCCGCAGTTTTCCCTTCCATCGGTCGCCTTTTTTTTTTGACCTAGGTCTGCCGTTCGTGAAGGGGGATTTGTGACCGATTTCTTCTGTGAGGGTTTGCTCGGTGACCTGTCCTTGTCAGATCTAGCCTTGATTTTAGACTCACTCCCCAGGTTGTCTTTCCTCCCCTCCTTTTATTTATATCCTGGACGCTTCGTCCCCCGTGTGCGAAGATAGGTCGAGGGAACCCCTGCACGCCGACCTGGTACGTCTTCTAAGACTCCGTCTAGTTTGTTGGATTTTTGAAATGGTGTTATTCCTTTCCTTGATTAGTCTTTTTCCGAGGCCAGCGAGTGCCAGGCACTGGCGTGAAGGTCCTTTCCTTTTTTTTTTTCTAGTCTCTTTTCGGCCGAACTTTTTTCTGCTTTAAGCGAGCATTTTCCGCCCGACGATCACCGGGGGCCCCCTCAACTGTCTAAAGATTTCCCCCTCTCCGAGGAACACTACATTTTTTTTTCAGGCTTCCGACCCCCCCCTGAGTCCCCCCCATCTTTTCCATTTTCCTAAATTAGTCCAGGATTGGAGCCTCCGACCAGCGCCTTTTTGCGTTATCTCCCCGTGAGCAGACCGTCCAAAGTAGATAGAAGACCGCGCAGACAATCTTCCCCGGCAGCTCGGTCCACCTCACGAGGCATACCTAGCGGTCTCCACCAAGGTCTAACGAGGTCAGGTTCCCTTAGTAGGGCGGGCTTCCCTTTTTGTGTCGTTGCAGTACATCGGCAGACTCCTTTGAAAACTTGAAAATATTCTTTCATGTGACTGCTATTAGGAAGAAACTCCAGGCCTAATTCAGTCCTCGCGCATTTTTTCCGTCCAGTCCAAATACAGGCGGGACATGCTTCGTCGACCTCCGTTTAGTAATTACCCTTCTGCCCATGATATTTTTTTATTTTTTAGAAACTTTTCCCCCAGAATTGAAACGATACCTCTCCAGAATTTCAGCTCCGCGTGAACCGACCGCCCCGTTCTTCCCACCACATCCCTCCTTCTTTCCAAGAAAGTCCCCCCACAAGTTCAGATAGTTCCCTCACGTTACGATAAGTACTCAGTTCCAAAAAAAAAAGTCCCCCCCTGTCCCTACTACTAGACCATCGAGGCAATCATCACAAGACGGCGTAGCATAAATTTGTGCCCTTGTCTCCTGCCTCCTCAACCAACCGGTAAGGGACCCAAGCCCGATCGTTTTAGACCAAAGTGAAATCGGGCGTACCAAGGGGCCCGCGATCTCTCGGCATCCCTCCATTTTTTAATCCGGGATTCTCGGATCAAGCGTTTTCCACCCGAACCAGAAGTTCACAGAAAAAACCCCCCGGTGCCCGTATCGGTCAGTCAACTTTTTGCCCAAGGGTCTTAGCATGGGTAGCATCTTTTCGCTAGGACTCTCTCATGGTTGCTAAGAGCCGGTGGTTGCGTCGGCCAGCTTTCGTGTGTGATGTGCCTCCAGCCCCTTTTAACCATCTTTTTCTTCCCGGAGGCGATCCGGCTAGTTTGAGACCATGCCACCCCTCCCCGTATGTATGATACAACGAAAAGCATTCTCCCCGCTCAGGGACCCGACGAGGACTTTGCCGTCGGACATGCAAAAGACGAATTTTCGGCTACCATACCACACCTGCCAAGGACATTGGCCCCCCTTCCCAGCACCGTCGTTGGCCCGGAGGTCGCACTTTTCTGGCTGTCGGGGCCGACCCGGTGGACCCTACCACGAACTTCAGGCGACCATAGCCAGGATCGGTTCTTCCACCTTCAAATCTCTAATCCTCCCACGGTTGTTGTGAGCGCGCTTTGCAAGGGGACCACATTCCTTTCCCCCGTTTCGATGGCGTGAGTAGAAGTACGGAGTTATGCCACACCGTTTTAGTGCCTACATTTCAGAAATTTTATCTTGGGACTGAGTCCAGAACCCCAAAGTTCCATCGGGAGGTCCCCGTGCCACTCCCGTAATGGGTACAGTGTGTGTGTAAAGTTTTTGGTCGTTTTTCTTTTCTTTCCCGTAGGTGGAGGGTAGTCTTCCTCATGCATCCGTCCCGTCCTTTTAACACTTTGCATTTCTTCTCCTTGCCTCGATGGTCCTTTTTTCGCTTCCCTACCTTCCCAGTATTCGCCCCTTCCCTCTTTTTGGTGGAGGGGGTTATGGTTTCCTTGAATTTGTCCTCTTTAAGGTCTTCAATGATCCTAATCTCACACAGTCTTTTCGTACCTTGGTTCGCCCGTGTTTGTTTTACCTTGACCCATTCTTCGTACGATCGTGGTACGCCCAACCTTCTTCATTGTAACCTGTCCGACAGGCCCGTAGTCCTTACCTAAACATACGCTCACATGTCACAGTACACTCCACTATGGTTTTGTGTCCCTTCTTTTTTCTCCCCACGTACCCGGGGTTAACCTTTGTGGGTATTCGCCATTTCGTCACGGGGACTTTCCTTCCTACCCCGCTCCCGACCCCTATTATTTTATTCGATTTCATTCGCCTTCTGTCCACGCTTCTGAGTCTGCGACCCGAGTGTAACCTTGCCCCCATTCCAGATGTAGACATTTCTGACATCCCCTACTTTCCCTTTTTTTCCCCCTCCCGTTTACCCGACTTTGCTTGGAGCGTTCCCTCATTCGCACCCAAGTTCTCCCACTTTCGGATAGTCGGCCCCCTTCTTCGTTTCCTGATTCCTCGCACGAGGCCACTTTCACTCTTGTTCCTTCTGCCCGAGTTTCCCCTCCGACGGGTTTGTGATGTCTCCTTCTTCCGGGGCACAACCTGATTGGAGCCCCGCCTCGCTGTTCCACGGATGCTTTGGTTTGTTAGGCCTTTCTTTCCGGTCCCTCTCATGGTATTGTTTTGCCGACCGGGGAGGTTTTTACCTTTTACTCAAATTTGTTTCCCTACATTTCCGGGTCTTCCCTTTTTTTTCTGCGCGTACCTCACCAACTTGATGAATTCACTGTTGAAACGTCTCGTTTCATTCATAACGGTCCTAAGCCTTGAGTGCCCGGAGTCCCCCCGACCAACTGGTTGAGGGGCCATTTCCCCCACTTATCTTTTTTGAGGTATAGACTCCGTGGACTCCTCTTGTTCGAGATTTGATTGATTTTTTTTTGTGTTGTCTTTTTTTTTTTTTTTTTTTTTTCTTTTCTTTTTTTTGTCTCTTTTTTCCCCTCCTTTTTTCGATTCTTTTGTTTTTTTTTTTTTTTTTTTTTTTTTTTTTTTTTTTTTCTTTCTCTTTTCTTCCTTTTTTTTTTTTTTTTTTTTTTTTTTTTTTTCTTACCTTTTTTTTTTTTTTTTTTTTTTTTTTTTTTTTTTTTTTTTTTTTTTTTTTTTTTTTTTTTTTTTTTTTTTTTTTTTTTTTATTTCTTTTTTTTTTTTATGCCTCCGAGGTTGCAATGGTTTTCAAGGACATTCTTCCCCTTCTGTCGGCCGTCATTTTCAACCCCTTCTTGTGCCATCCCCTTCCTAGAAGCGCTTTCCCCCCGGTTCGGCGCCTTTTTGTAGCCGGATCGGTATGTCCATTTTCGTGACTTGTGTCCCCCTTCCCTGCTTGCCGATGTTTGGGTAGTTTCCTCCTGGGGAGGTGTAACGTCCAGCGCATCTTTTTCCTACGCACTCTGTAGATGAATCCTTATATTCCCAGTTTTCCCCTTTTTTCTTTTCTTTTACGCACCAGGATTGTTCCCCCAGAAAACCCCCTTTGTGTTCTCACCAGTGGCTACTTGTCGATTTCGAGGGAACCATCCCCACGCACGACCTCTCCTTCCTCGGTAGAGGGGATACTTTCTTTTTCTCCCTGTTGCTTTTCCCCCCCCCTTCCGGTTTGATACGTACGGTGTTCTGGAGTAGTCCCTTCGCTTTCCCTATAAGAGGCCCCTGGCCCGGGTTTTGTCGATTTTTTTCCCCCCCCATGTTTCCTTTTTGTTGAGAGACGAAGACTCCCCCTTTCCCAAGGGAACAGGTCCTTATTGTTCTCTAGCCCCTCCTCCATCCCCCCCCTCCCTACTTATACCCTGGCCCCGAACCAAGCGGAATATATATTCTTTTTTTTCATATAGTAGAACCAGAGTACAGGTAGACGTGGCCCCGGTCCTTCAATCCCCAAATCCCGTACATCGAGCACCTATCTTCCCTCCTTGAATCCATCTAAACCCAGGTATCCTCAAGTTAGATTGGAGGGCCTGATTCCCCCTCTTTTTTCTTCGCGAGCTTCCCCTCATCTATTGATGAACGGCCAAGAGTTACCGAATACCCGACAATTCACGATATATTAGGTCTCCTTTTCTTCCGTCTCAGTAACAACGTTTGTATATCAGACCATCCTCTTTTTTCCAAACCGTCGTCGAACGGTTTCTTTGGACTCACGTATCGGGTCTGGGTTCTCTTTTTTTCCTTTGTTGTCGGTTTGGTTTTTTCTCCCTGTTCCCTACAATCATTCCCCCCTAAGCTACGTGTGCAATCTAACTTGTGCGCAACTCTGATTTACCTCCCCCCAGCTCGAAGATTGTTTTTTACCCCCCGCAGACGACATGCGCGGTTCGTCTTTGGACCCGGCCCCGGGTAGCAAACTTCAGGCTTAGTCTCAGAGGACTAAACTGTGAAAGGCCGCCCGTTCCCTTCCTTTTTTTCCCTTTTTCCTCCACTGGTTTTTTCTACAACTTGTAAATTTCTCCTTAATTAGAACATAGACTTGCTCCTTCTGACCACCCCATCCCTGACACCATTTTTACTCCCTTTCGTATTTTATTATTCCTCCGACCGGATTCTTGCGACCGTCCAGAGTTGCTACGTTGTTTTTGTTTACCCCCTGTTTGTCAGCTTCTTTTTGCCCGCCGTACTGCTTTTTTCATCCCCTTGTTGTTACCTACATCACCCCCCAAAATGAGTTCGGCACCTCCTAGAAGTAGCAGCTTCAAGGCCCCTCTGTCATCAAATACATCGGTGATCCCTGCCCTTTTCCTCCCATGCGCGAGTCCCTTTTCCTGGCTCCACCCCCATTCCTGGAAGGGACACAACTATCTTTTAGAAACAAGTTTTCTTTCCACGCGTGTGGCTCTTGTCCCGCTGTTTTTTCTCGCTCCAGGCGAAAATTTGGGACACTTCGTTTTCGGATCAAGCAATTAGTCCCCCGGGAAACCTACCAAAGAACTCCCCAACCACAAATTTGGTGTCCCCCTTTTATCTTGCCGTTAAGAACCCTCTACCCCCTTTTTTTATATTTCGGTTGAAAATGCCCTTCCTCTGGCGCGCATCACCTAGCTACACGTGTTGAAAAGAGCCGCGCTTTATCTAAAGATTCAAACGAGTTTTTCCTGTTTTCTTTACTGCCATCCCTTTCTTGCTACCCATAACTCTCCCCCCTGTTTTTCTTAGTGTCCCATACTGTGCCGAGTGCCCGCGCGGCTTCGGTCCCCCAGGTTCGATACTTAGACTTGTTCCCCCTTTTCCCTTTGATCCCATGATTCCCCCCCCTTGTCAAACAAGTTTCTTAGCTCAATCCCCCATAGCTCCTCGCAGACTCTGGGTAACGGTGCAGGTATTCTCACCCGTTGTGTAACCCGCCGCCGGTTTTCCTTCGAACAATCCACAAAACCGTAAAAATTTCAGTATTACGAACCCCCTCCCAGTTCGTTGTTCCGTGGGCAGCTCGTTGTGTCTTAAGATGATTTCCCTTTCCTCCTTCCTCCTTTTGAATCCACCGTCTGTAGCATCCTCCATGACCTCCAGCGGTTTTCCCCTGAGTCTTCTTCTTTGTAAACTCCTATGGTGTTCTTTTTCTCGAGTTTCAGTTTTTCCCCACATCCGGGGATGGTACGGTTTTATTCTGCCCTTTCGTTGGTGTCCCCCAACCTGGTCTTTGCAACCCAAGAAAAGAATTGCTTGTTTGCCCCCGATCGCCGACGGTCTTCGTACCAATCCTATGCTTTTCTTCCCACTACGTTACGTGTTCCAGGGTGTGAGTGGTCAGACGTCACTGCGGCTGGTCACCTGGTTTCTTCCCTCCGACTTCCTAGTATGGAAAAGCGTAGGGAGATATATCTGGGTTCGTTGGCAGACCTCTGGTGCGGTGGTGTCCTTACTGTAGCCTTTCGACTAAGCATACCACATTTTTCCTTTACCCTAGTTGGGTGCCGGAGACGCAGGCTCACGACGCAAATAGTGCCGTACCAAACCTGTCTTCCTTCCCTTCCTCCTTTTCCCTAAGGCAAGGATCGCCTAACCCCTTTCCCCCCAAGCTATTTAAACTACACTCCCACTTTTTGGTGCGTATTTGGCTGCCTTTTCCCCGTCACCTTATTCCTTCCCCAAAATGTGGTGGAGCCTTGCATGGTCTTTACTTTGTTTCCGTGCTTGATCCGAGCCCGTAGCCATAAGGATGAGCATGATGGAACGATTGCTCGCAGCAGATTACTTTCCTTGCTTCTCTCCTTTGGTGAAAAGTAAGTTTCCTTTTTATTACTGGGTTTTTTGGTCCGCTTTCAATTCCCGTTTCCCCCCGGAACCGGATCTTCGTTGCCATGTTATAGCAATCCTTTCTTCCTACTAATTCCACACTCCCTCATTTACTTCTCTTTGACAGCTGGCCGTTTGGTTTGTTTGTTGTTACCACGCTTTGAGTCCAGTGTATCCCCACTTCCTCGCTGCACCTTTTTTTCTACTAGTGCAGTAGTTTCCGCCCCTTCATTTTGTGGAACGACGTGTTGAAGGTTCGTGCCGTTTCGTCTGAAAGGAGTCATCATGGGGCCCCGGCCGGTGTGATGTTCGTGAATTTACACCCCGTCTGACTCCTCCCCCCTTTTCATATGGGCCTCCTGAGTTCTACGAAGTGGACTCACTAAGGTGTCCTTCCCTTTCTGCCCCCCCTCCGCGCGGAAGGACTAGTTAGATTGGTTTAGTCCTGTTCTCTTCCCTCCCCTCCGTTAGGTTTCCCCTTTTTTTTTAACGTGCGCTTTTTTTTTTTTTTCCCAGGCCACGAACAACCTTTCCAAAAAAGCCAATTTTTTTAGCCCGCCGCAGACCTTTCTACCTGAACTCTTTTGGGTGGTTGAGATAGGTCATGCAGTTTTCTCAGACGGTGACCTCGCTCTTTCCAGATGTCTTTTTTTTTTCTATCTTCTTTTACGGTAATGGTGAACGAGATCCTTCTCTCCTCCTCACCCGTTCTGGTCGCTGCCCTCAAATTCCGTCTGATGACTGTTGTTCTGTTCAGAAACGTCCTTTTTTTTTTTCCTCGGGCTAGTGTCGTCTTCGGAACAATCCGACAAGAAATTTACTCTTTTACGCCCCCCCTTGTCGTAGCATCGGTGCGAAAACCTTTGGTACTTTGGACTAGTCCTCGTACTTTCGATTGGAAAAGCTTTTCCGCGGAAACGCGTCAAGGTTCAGTAAGGACAGTGCGATCCTATACCTCCCCCCTTAAGTTTTTTGTTTTTTTCAGTCATTTCGTTTAGTCCTTTCCCTCCCTTGAACTTTTACCCACGAGATGGCCCGAGAACGTCAAACTACCCTTGAATGATCACCTGATAATATTCGGTAGCCAGGTCACGTCTCGGGCGTAGTTCACCTCTTACTTGAGGCGTGGTTTCGTATGGCCAATAAATGCCCCTATCCCCCCAACTCCCCCCATTTCACCCTCTCCTACATCAGGATTTTGTACAGAAAAGAGCTGGTTTTAGTCTACCGTATTACTGTACGTAACCTAGCCTAGACTTCCAAGACCTCAAGCAATCCGGACCCCCAGAAGGGAGAGGCGTCCCAATTCGGCCCACCGAGCGCTTCGACACCAAGTGGTTTTTCAGCTCCTTAAGTAGCAAGTGTATTTGAGTTTTATCTTCATGTTATCTCTTTTTCGTCCGGGTGCGGGCACTGCCTTTATACTCGTTTACCCCCCCCCCCGTTGGCCGTATCGGCTTTGACATAACCTTCCCGAAAGAAGCCCTGACCTTGACCTCCGAAGGAGCTACCTAGATGAACCGTGTCGACAACTTCCTGCTTCCTTCCCGTCTTCGTTCTCCACTTTCTCCTGGGCCAGTTCACTATTGCCTCTCCCTTTTTTTCGTAGCTGCCTCCCGCTTCCCCTTTAACTGAGAAGCAGAGTGTTTCTTCCCAGAATTTGTGGAGTACACACATTTGAAAGTAAAGTCGGCCGGCATCCCCCTGGTCCTCCCGTGGCCCGCCGTCACCTGGTTTAACCCGCCCCCCCCCCTCGGACACTCCCTAACCTAGCACGGGCACTTTGCTGTCCTTAGTATTGATTGAATAAACCTCGCACAGTGCTCCCGCCGGCCGGGCAACCTGTAGTGACGGCCCTGCTCCCCACTCTTGTTTACGGCAAACGTGGTCGATCCCCTTTCCATCGTGCGCCCAATGGGAGGAGAATCGCCTCTAGTGATCTTTTTCTCATCGGTCCGCGTCGTATCCTTCCACTTCGGGAA
>Ga0179593_1327228_pt1 | contig 11162 bp, 8 predicted proteins | sample CZODoug2_1_08_16_FD_185931 | JGI IMG/M metagenome (GOLD analysis project Ga0179593, IMG submission 185931) | Vadose zone soil fungal communities from Angelo Coast Range Reserve, California, USA - CZODoug2_1_08_16fungal (PacBio error correction) | ecosystem: Environmental > Terrestrial > Soil >... | reverse complement strand
CACCGCCCGCAATGCGTTACTTCCTTCCTTTCGTTCCCTGACTGACACCCATCCGGACCTACCACCGCACGACCGTCAGAGCCGGCACTCCATCTCGGGGACGGCCAAATTCCCTCTTTCCCCCTTCACATCTCTCATCAGATCGTTCCCGTCCCCGACTATACCCGCGCTCCCCCCCCTCCTCTGTGGTTGTTGAAGTTTAGACCGATCTCGACGAATCTTTAATCTCTAGGGACTTGCAGCTCTCTTCTTTCTTTCTGGGACTGCGTCACGGAGTTATATTTGCGTTTCCTCTTTTTGATATTGTATCTCCGAGCTTTTGTTTTTGTAGTAGTCTCCTTCTTTGTTCCGTTTTAAGGTTTTTTCCCCCTTCGGTTGTTCCGGTTGTGACGGGTGGTACGGTCCCTTAAATGGAGTCGTATTCTGGCCCCCCTGTTGCTGTTGTCTCACCAGTCATTACCTTTCGATCGTTCCGCGGAAAACCCATACTAACTTTACTTTGTGGTGTCCCCGAGTGGGTTGTTTTCCCCCTCTAGCGGACTGGCCATCTTAGTGGTCCAATATCCGCCCTTTCACCAAGCCTTGCCGTTGGTCAAGTGTGGTTGAGCGAACTCTTCCCCCTCTTATCCAAAAGCTTCATGGGCACATCTCCCCAACCAACCCTTTGCAGTGTCCAGCGCGGTTGAATCCCCCCCTTCCAATTAAACACCGCAGCATTTTGGATTCCTTCCCCCCCCTACCGTGTACGTTACTCTAGGGACTTTACTTTTTCTGTGTCTTTCCTTTCTTTGTCGTACCAAGTTTCCAGTAGTTTCGCGTACCCCCACCAGGACGCACTCTGAAGGCTTCGTTTTTCTCGTGAGAGTCTTTTAAGAGAAGACCAACCAACTTCCCGGCATGTAGAAATCCGTGGTAGGACATCTATCCTTGTGCCGGACGCTGCCCGAATCTCGAGGACCTCGCCTCTGAGTGGATGGGTTTGCGCAGTTTTTTTAGCGCCCTTTCGCCTCACCCTATCCTCCTCGCGGCTGAAAACCGAATTTTGGCTCCAATTCTTGGGTGGCGGTGGCACTTCGGTCCTCCCCGGCCACTCTTGTTTCCTTCCCCTTTGCGCCAAGTTGCCCCCCCGCAAGCAGAGGGTGGCAGTGAGGCGGTCCGGCATGGACGCGTTCCCCGTCTGCTCCTCCGCATTCTTCCCGTTCTCTACACAAAATTCTGTCTTTCTGTTTTCGTGCAACCAGACACGCGTAATGCTTCCCTTTTTCTCCGCTTTCTTATACCAGGTTGAATATAACTGTTGTTCCTTTTGCTAATAGGCGCGCTGCTGTTGTCTCCTTGTTCATCCGCGCTTCATCCGCGACCTCGCAGCTTGGGAGTTCATTTTCAGCAAGCAGTTAACCCGTTTTTGTAGGTCGTCTGCTTTCCCCCGTCCATACCTGGTTCCTCCGGGGTCAAACGCCGTGATCCCCAGCTGCGCTTTGTGAGCGGATTCCTTGTTTTTTCCCGCGTAAGAACTCGCTTTTTTTCCAACATGTTTCCTCCTAGAAACAATAATCGGGGGTGCGTTTTTTTAGGGGTGCGAACCCTTTTCTGGTGCCGCCCGCATCCTTTTTTCCTCTTCCCTCGGCTTCGCATAAGCTCCCTGTGATCGCGCAGTGAAAAGAGTTTCAGGGGAGCGTTTTCTAACGAAACAATCCCATATGTCACTGTTGCATTTGCTCCCAACTCTAATGTTTTTGAATAGCCTAGGTCCCGCTCCTATTAACCTGAGGCAATTCGTTCTTTCCCCATTGTCGGCGCAATCACCGCGGTCCGCTCTTGCAACGATCAACGTTTGGTTCCTTGACAGGTTTTCTCCCTGTTGCCTGTGATGGACGAGAGAACCTTCCACTGAAGCGTGCCCAAACCGACTTTCCCCCATACCTATTTGTGCAATTTCGGTCCGCTGGATTCTGATTCCGTGGGGTTTTTTTCTCCTGCGTCCCCTTCGAACCGTCCCCACATTTACTACGATTCCGCTCATCCTTACTCCGTATTCCCTCGACTGTTTCCTTCCTCACGATGAGCGTTTCCATGTTAAATTTCTCACGGGAGTGATCGAAAACGATTCCGTTATCAGAGATGGGTTCCTTTAAGGAGGACTACTTCTAGACCTATTCCCCACTGGTAAGGAGCTTATGGTGAAATCGCTAGACCTGTCCGTCGTTACTCACTACGTCTACCAGCTTCCAACATTGATTTTCACCTTGCTTTTGACGTGCTGACAATCTTTGGTGCATCTTGGTGGCGTTTTCCTTTTTTTTTCCCCTCTCCCACGTGTGGGCAACAATTTCGGCAGAATCCGTCAACATTTTTTAATGTTTGGGGTCCGGAACGTCGGCGTCCGTTTTTCTGTCCGCTCCTCTATCATCGCCATTCAAATGATCTGGTGTCCAACCCACCACTAGGAGCAGGTGCATCCCCTTGTCCGCAAGGAAGCTGTCTTCTCCGTATCCTTTTAAAGCCAGTTGGTGCCTTTCTCCTCGCATATAGCGCGAGGATATCTCTTTCCCAATCCCCCTGAAAAGTCACGCTTCCGGTGTTCCAGTCCCGAGCTTTGAATTCCCCAGGTTCCGTGACCATCAATTCCCCTTCGCTCCGATCTTCCGTTTTGCCAGCAACTCCGCCATAGCGCGTCCTAGTTCCAATTTTTAATTGTTCGGCCAAATCTTCTCGTCAGCGCGCCAACCTATGGCTGGCCGCCCGTTCAACTTAATGTAACTTTTCAATTTCTTTCCGAAATAAGAGTCTCCCTTCGAAATATCAGTCCCTCCGTTTAGCTTCTGCAAGGAACGGTTTTTTCTATAAAACACAATTCTCCGGACGCCGGTTGCGATACGATGGCTTAACACATATCCCCAGGATGCGCTGAAACGATTTCAGAGTCGCTGATCACCCCCTCCGATGTGGAGACCCTGTAGATGTTTCTCACTGTTGGAACTCTTTGTTTTCCTGCAGTCTGCTTTCACAATTAAACTGCTGTCGGTAAGAGGCCGCGTTCCCGTATGCGCACCGCGCCTTTTTGCAAACTTTTCCCCCCCATGAGCTGTGGCAGTTCAACCCTGATGCAATTCAGTATGGGCGCTCCACTCCCTTCGCTTCAGGCGTCGCTGATTTGCCCTTCCCCCTCCTATTTCGCCCAACGCCTTTGGTATGGCGGTCCCGACGTTTCTTTCTTTCCTCCGTGTTTTTTTTTGTTGCGAGGATTTTTTTACAATTACTCCCGCCATTCAAGTGAGGGCGTTCTCGTGTCATTGGTTTCCCCTATATTTTTTTGGCCCTGAGTGGTTCGATGCCCTTTGTTTTCGTTTCATCGGTTTTTCGAACTGCCACAGAATCGAATTGTGGACCTTTTTTTCTTCTTGCTCGTTTACTTGCTTTTTTTGCTCCGTCTGCCGTGGTTTGTGAAGAAATAGCCCCGCCTGGATACACTGATGTGTTGGCCATTGTTGCAGTCCCAAGGATCCCGGGTATCTGTGAACTCCGGCGCATCGTTGTTTGTTCTCATCGTCTTGCGTTGTTTTTTTGATTCGCGCGCGCCATTGATGGGAATGGTTCTACAGAACTTTGCTTTTTGTAGAAGTTGGCACATTTCCCAGCGCAGTTTGGTATGTTTCCCAATGAAGGTTTTTCCCGAACTTTAAGCGGCCCTCAAAGACATTTTTTTTGAAGTTTTTCTCGAGTTTTCATCGAAGTTGATACCTTCCTTCCGTTAGCGCGGCCCTTGTTGAAGTTCTCTGGCATCCTGAAGATTGCTTTCAGCGACAAATGGGAATGCCTTTTCCTGATTGTCTTTCCCTCTTTTTCCCAACGGTTTGCAAGTTCTTCTGGGCGGATGGCTTATAGGTTAGCAGCAGGCCTTCCCATTTCTATGCGCCTTTTTTTCCCCTAAGCGGCTGCCTTTCATTCTTATTGGCCGGTCCCTTCTTTCTCTAGTGCGTCTGTTCTACCGCTGTCGTGAGACGGAGAAGCTTTGCGTCCTTTTTCTTTGACTGCGGCCTGGAAGTTCACACTGCCGTTTTTTTTTTTTTTCCCCTTCTCTCCGTTGGCCATGATCTGTAGATTCGGCTGGCGCTTTCCGCTGAGTTCCTTTTCCTCCGGCCATATTAATTGTTTAGGATTCTCCCTTTGACAGCTCCGTTTTTTTTCTTGTACTGAATTCCAGCCGTTGCTTCAGATGCCGTTTTTTCACAATGCCCTTCCGGTTGCGCATGGCGCCTTTTGGATTTGATCGGGTCGTCTTTTTTCTCCTTCGCCTCGGATCGCACCCTCTCGGGACGCTTTCTTTTCTGTCCATATTTGGTCGATCGCCGTGATGCCGTCTTAAACTGCTATGGCGAGCGCTTGATTCTTTGAGCACGCCCTTTACTTTTTTTGCTTTTTCTCCGCTTCTCCGGACGCGATCGTAGCCTGTCATGAGCGGCCTTTTGGTATGGATTTACGGTTGTTGAGTGCCGTCACGTAGAACTTCTCGCCTGACCCTTCCTTTTCCTCGGCCACAAACTATGGCTGGAAATGGTTTGTTCCCCCCTTTACGAATCCTATTCTTTCGCTCTGAACTTTTTTCCACCGTTTTCCACCCGATTTCTAGTGTCCCTCGCGTTGTTCATCCGACAGGTTTACTGATTGCGCCCTGTGGATGCTTCCTTTCCGGCAATGCGGAGCCGGCCCGGATTTCCGCGTTTTCTGCATGCTACCTTGTTTTTTGATTAAGCGTAGCCATCATTGGTGATTTGATTTTTCTTTCTGCATTTTGTTGTTTCCCCGGCCTATGTTGCTTTTTTGTTCCCCCTTTCTTTTCTGGCTTTTTTTTTTTTTCAGCGGGCATGGTCTTTTCAGCACCCTTGCTGTTTGACGGAGCACCGAAATTCCACAACCTCCCTCAAACCGCCATTCGTTGTTCGATCTTGGCCTTGCGAACTTTGCCCCCCTGTCTTTCTGCGGGGATTTCCCCCTTGGTTCCTACTTTTTTACTGGTAGCGTGGATCGATCTTCTCCTCGTCGTTTTCTGTGTACTTGGTGCATTTGTCGCGCCTTGACCCGGTCTTTTTCAAGGAAATGATGGCGGATCGTTTTGCGCACGGGAGTTGTATAAATGAGCTTCTTCCCTAGACTTGCTCTCTCCTCCCTTCTTCTTCTTTCCCCCGGGGCAGTATGTCGCTCCCGGGTTTTCGTCAGTAATAGATCGGCGTCCGTCTTTCTTTTTATGGTTTTTTGCGAACCTCCTCCCCGCTTTTTTTCGCGACGGTAATGCTGATTGCTTCTTTGGACTTAATTGCTTCCTCCCCTAAAGGCCTCTTGTAGATGTCTCAGGATTTTCTGGTTCGGCAAATCTTTTTCCGTATGTCTCCCCCCCCTGCCTCAAATGTCAGTCCCGTTGCGCGTTTGTTTTCTTTTCAAAGGCTGGTTTTGATTCGCAAATTTATTCTCCACAAATAATCCCGTCTAAAAGATCCTCCTTCTTCTTGGCCTGTTCATCCTCTTCTACAGATTTCCGGGTCCGGCATATAAATTTATTTCGCCTATGGATGCGTTTTAGGATTTTGACGTCCGACGGCCCGTTTACTGTCCGTTTGGGTCTTATCAAATTCCCTTTGTTCGACATGAAACGCACCGGGACCCACTCTGATTTGGCCTAGTTTTGGTTATTTTCTTCTGTGCTTCGTTGCTTGCGCTGACGTTCCGTTTTCCTTATTGCTGTGAGAATCCCTGAGTTTTCAATGGGTCGGTTTTTTAATTCCTTGACCAAGCCCGTGATGAACGACGCGGCTATGACGTTTTTTGACCCATCCCCCTGTAACCAGTTCGTTCATTTTTTCCTTTTTTCCCCCCGAACGCCACTTTTTCGATCCCTGCTTTCCACCTGAATACTTTTTCTGTCCCACTGGTGGACATGCTTGTGGCGCTTAGCAGAATCCCGAGGTAAAAACCTTTCCCCGCTTGGTCGCGCGTCCTTACATTCTTCTTTTATTCCCCGTTCGTCTCCCTATCCCCAATCTGGCTTAAACTTCAGAATCCGTTTTTTGCTCAGCATTTGGACGGGCCTCCCCTCGTTTTCGTTCCCCACTCTGGCGCCTGAAGGCCGCGACGAGATTTTAATCTTCCTACTCTTTCTACTGTGTGTTGATTTGGAGATTTTTTTTTTTTCTCTCTAAATCTCGTTGGACTTGTGTCATATTTCATATGATTTTCTTCGCAACGGAGCCTTCTATTGCGTGCCGGGATTGTGCTTTGTAGGAGCTGATTTTGGGTGATGGCCCGTATTTTCCGCCCAGACCTGAAGGGTTTTTTCATTACCCTCTTTTACTCGGGTTTTGGACTTTGTTAGTACTCCTCCGATCGTCTCTAGTATGACAATGGGTGCTGGGTAAAACAGTAAGGTCTCTTGGCCGCGGACACCCACCCAACACCCCCCCACCATCCACCCCCCCTGAGTCCGGTGGTGAGGCGGTGCTGAACTCCCGTTTTACTTCGTTTTCTTTTTTCCCCTCTTTGGTAGCGCGTGTCCAAATCAGCCATGTTTTGGTTCCACTTTCTTTTCGGTTCCCTCTTCCCCCCAACACGCACTTTACATGCGCTAGCCTCATACTGTCCCACGGCACCAGGCATCGTTGTGAACGGCCCGAAGTTCAAGCAAGCGCCCCCTATCTTTTTTTACTAAGGGCCGCTGTGTGCTTTCCTTTCGACTTGACCACCTGATTTTTTTTCTAGTGACCACCGGCGTATGTCCTTTTCGTTCTTCTAGATTTTTAGCCAGCGCGCCCCAATCCTCTTCATTCTTTCCCTCCGGGTAGATCCGGCTTACGGTGATCCTACTTTCTCCCTGTAGTTGGACTTTCATTGTCGGGCTGCTTTGTGTTTTACAATCATGTGCGTTTGAGACATCTCCATTTTTTATCCTCGCGTCCCAACTCCTTTTGGACGCCCCTTAGGCGGTAGCGGGTGTTGCCGGTCACTTTCCTTCCCCCTTTACCCCGCGATTGTGCGAGACCCCTTCGCGTCGTTCTTCAAGAAACCGGGACGTGCGTTGCGGTTATTAATGGACGCGTCAGTCGCGTCATCCTCTTGCCTTTCGCCCCGAAACCTTGGGATGGGTTCGAACACTGGACCCGTTCCTTTTACTTACGTCTGTTCCGTCACGGTACGCCCGTAATGGGTGTTCGCCCATTTTTCTTCTCTTCTTGGGAATACCCATGACATACCGACGTTCTTACGTTCTCCCTTTGCGTTTTCCTTGCCTCAGAAATTTGCTTGCAGGCGCCGGGCGGTATTGAAAATCCTGTTCATTTCCTTTCCCTCCTTCCAATAGCTTCCTTTCCCCTCCCGGCCGCGTGCGCCGGGCGGACTTTTGAATACCCGCCTATCCCGAAAGTCGTTCGCGTGTTCTCCTTAATCGGATCGCGTTTTTGTTTTTGAGCTGACCTCCTTTTTGTGTTTCCATCCACGTGTGATCAAAGCTCCCGACTGGCTTTTTAGTAACACGGCCTCCCTGTGCGAGCCCCGAAGTTCCCAATTTTCGCCGTGTTGCTGCTCCCCCCAATCGCGTTCAATACCACATGATTCTTCGTTGCCTCTTTCCCCCATGTCTCTTCACTCGACATTCAGGGCGCTCAGGTTTTCTGCCCTTAATACAATTTCCCTCAGTTCCTTGCGGCTTGTTTACCCTCGCGTCTGAAAACCAATTTCTGTTTTCCAAGTGAGGTTTCGTTTCTATAGGACTCGTGACGAATGAACCCCTTCTGTTACACCCATCCACGGCCTGGGCCATGGAATTTCTAGCTGCAGTGAGCCGTGAGCCGACTTTTTCCCCGGGTAGACCCACATTTTCCAATACAATATCATTTTTTTTTTTACGACAGTTTTGGCCTTTATCCGTTGATCGCGTTCCTTACTCTCAAACTCTTTTCGCTAATTTGCCCGGGAATAAATCTTCTTCCTTGCTTCGAGCGTTTTCCTTTCCGAGCTTGCCCTCAGCCTATTGGCTTCGACCAGCGATATACCATCTTCTACTGGGAAAGTGACCTTCGGGTTTGTGTTTGAAGAGTTTATTCCTCTGCCCCAGCTCTTCCTGGTCGGAACGTCCCATCCCCCCCCCCTTTTAGGTGAGCCCCCTTGGCCTTTTTTACGACGCTCAATTCCATAACCTCTTGCTTCTTTTTGGATCTAGCCCATCCAACTTCGTTGCGCCAAATGCTGTGTCTCCACTTCCACTAATGCGCCTGCGGTCCGGGGGTGGGTGTTTCCCTTCAATTGGATCTTCCGCGCTTTTTCCACGCCTACCTTCTCTCAAGTTATGTTACTTTTCACCACATCGGCGGTGGCTCTTCAGGTTCGGGCAATTTTTTCGCTTCTCCCATGTTGAGGGCCTACGGCCTGTTAATGAGTTGAAGGATAGAGCACACTGCCCGTCTGTTGGCCTTTTTAGACGTCACGCGCATGCGAATTTCAGTCGTGCTTGGCGACACCCAATTCAACTTTTTTCCGGTCTCTTATTAATTTTTCTCCCCTAATCGGTAGGTAGCTTTCTTTTTTCTACCCCTTCTGCAATCTTGGCTCGTTTCCAGTTAACTTAAGGGCTCGCGCACATCTCTCGCTTCCTTGGTAAGTTCAGAGACTCGTCGACATCCATACGCTCTCCCTGCGTTCTCTACGCCCGTTCCGTCAGCTCCGGCCTGTGGGACCCCTAACAACCCACCCCTGCTCGACAGCCGTCGCCTTCCATTTGCCCCCTTTTTTCTTAGAACAACTCCTCAGATGGAGGAATCCCGCTTCCCTTTCCTCACCGACCCTTTCCAATTTTTGAACAACCCACTTCCGCTCATGGATTTTCCATGCTTGTTGTTTTTTGCACATTTTCTCTGGTACTAAGAGAGGTCTTGTCTTCTTTTTTTTTTTTTTTTTTAATTTTCACATTTCTTGTGTCCATTCGCTGTACGTCCCTCCGCTCACCAGGTAACCCAATTGCATTCTGTGGGCTTCGCCACCGTCTCCACCCTCCTCATCGTCCCCCTCCCGCTTTCGGTGGGCCTGAAGCGTCCAGTTGGGCTACCCATGTTTTCTTGGCCAGAACGTTCCTTGGTCGGGTACGTTGTACCTATTTTTCTTTTCCCTATTTTTTTTAGGATGATTTGCAAGACTAACCACACTTCGCTTGTGTTCGGTGGGCCCCACCGCCCCTGTGTTTTGGAATGCTCTTTTTTGCTCAGACATTCGTGGTGGTCTCGCCCCATTCCTTTTTTCTTTAAGCTGGTCTCGCAACTCGAACATCATGGCTTACCTTTTTTTTTCTAGCGGGTTTATTTCGCCTAACAAGTGTTTCCGTGACACTTTTGACTAAAGTGAGAAACCCTTCCAGTACTTGGGATCCCGCTTTTCACCAGACAAATTTTCACCCTATACTGTGTGAACCTTGACCTGCGAAATAGGAGATTTCGCATCTCGCTTGCTTTTGGGATCATCTCTACTTTCATCTCTCACCCCTATGATGGGTCTTCTATCGTCTCTGTAATTTTGTGCACCTTCTTAGCGCATTTTTTTGGCTTTCCACCTGTCCTTGCGCCTGACATATAGGGAGGTGGAAGAGTGTGCGTTTCTCTTTTTCATTTTTTTAGGGAGTTCGCCGAAGTCGCTTGAACTTCACCGGAATGCTCGGTTCGTCGCGAGATCTACCCAGCTTGTTTATACCCTGTTGGCCAAGATCCCTCTCTTTTTCCCGTCCGCATAAAATGGTAGAAGGAATCCGTGTAAAGATTGCCTCTCGTGATGGCTTTGCATTTGTACCTCTTTTGAGCTGGACTTTACTATTTCTGTTTCGCCAATTTAACAATCTGAGTTCCGGCTACAAGCCCCCGTTTCCACGACTATTCCGCTTATTGGGATACTTTCCTCTCATTACAACGTTTCGTTCTCCTTCAGAAACACGCGTGATGGACGGTAAGCCATTTGCGTCTTCGAAAGCGTCCTAGTTTTGAAGAGCAACACTTCTTTTTTTTTGGACACCTGCTGTGACCGATTCTTTTGGCCGGCGCTTACGGACCCCTTCGGCCCTTTGTCCGCGGATACAATTTGGTTAGGCAGACATTTGCACACACTCGTGGAGTTTGGAGATTTTTCCCCCGCAGTTGCTTTTTCCCCATCAATCCCGGTTTTCCTTCGTCGCTTTTCGGGTCGCTGTGCTCGGCCGCCTCTGTATGCAACTGCTTATATTAGTTTTCCCTTGTGTGGCCTGCAACGGGTGCACGCTTTTTCGCAGACGAGGCGCGTTGTAGCGCAATCCCTTGACGACTTTCTTTCCCTCCTCGAATCGTTTGAATACTGACCCTCTTCTTAGCCTGTCCGGCCGTGTAGTGGTTTTTTCCTTTGGACGTGTTGCGACCTTTTACCGCACTTACTGTTCTCATGCATCGCTAGAATTCGGTTTCTTTCACCAACTTCTTGGCTTTTGCATTGGGGTTGGTCACACGTTCCTCTTTGCATTCGCTGAGCTAACTTGCTCTGAACGAAACTACCACTTTACACCCCCCTCCCCTTCTGATATCACGTTCTCCGTGTGTGGACGACCTGCCGCTTCTCGATTTTCCGCATGTTTTTCAGGAGATTTGATTCTGCATGTATGGGTTGATCCAATGCGTGTTCGGCACTTTTTCTTTTTGTTTTTTTTCGCTCGCCCGGCAATTCGCTCGAGCAAATGGCGTCTTTCTGCGTGTTACTCTGGCCGCGGATTCGGTGTCTTTCGCACACACCTTGTATGCGTGAGCGGAACCTCCATGTCTGCTTTTTCAAATCCCCCTCCCTCGTCCTCCGTCTTGATCTGAAACCGGTACCGCGCATCCTTCGAGGGGATTAAACCTTCTTCGGGACTCCGACGGGGTGTTTTTGACTCTTTCTTTCCGTTGATTCCCTATTTTCCCCTTCTTCCCTTTTTTTTTACCCCGGAAAAGGTAAGTGAACTTTGCTGGTCCTGACCGTTTTATTCCTGGAAATCGTCCCCTTTTATTTTAAATGAGCGGGCTTTATACGGCGATCGGCAACTGCTGCGATACTTGCCTCCCTTTCGTTTTGCGCAAACTTTTTCTTTTGTCTTCGACGCTATCTACGCGGGTCTGGTTGCGCACGCCTACTGA
>Ga0179593_1267812_pt1 | contig 11162 bp, 12 predicted proteins | sample CZODoug2_1_08_16_FD_185931 | JGI IMG/M metagenome (GOLD analysis project Ga0179593, IMG submission 185931) | Vadose zone soil fungal communities from Angelo Coast Range Reserve, California, USA - CZODoug2_1_08_16fungal (PacBio error correction) | ecosystem: Environmental > Terrestrial > Soil >... | reverse complement strand
CCTTACTCCATCCAGATTGGATTTCTCCCATCGCGACCGGAAGAAGCCTACCCCCTTTTTTTAGTTTCCGTTAAGTCTTCCTCCGTCCCGATGATTGTTTTTTTGGTACATTCACAAAAGTTTTCAATGAAATCCCCTGATGCCTTTGTCGTTCTTCCTCTCCCACTCAGAACTATGCTTCTTTTTCTCAAATTCGGAGGCGCGGCGGCTTCAAGCCTTACGTTTTTACCCTTTTCCCTCAAGATTCAGCCCCTGCTCCTCCTTTTTTCCTCCTGTTCTTCCCCTTGTCCTTCCCTCCCAACATCGCGAAGTTTGACCACGTTTTGTCTCCGCGCTTTGTCCTTGCACCCCCTTCCTCTTAATCTTCTCGCTATACTGACATAGCTTATACGAGTTTCTTGCCTAGGCGCCCGAGATGGCTCACGTTTTCAACAAAAATCCGCCACCTCTCTCCTTCCCCATCTCCCTGTTACATCTACAACGGTGTTTTTTCTTCTCGGCAACTGATCACATGTCGACCGCAGCCTTTCCAATTGTCGGGAATATGCTCGCCGGATAATCCCTTTCTTTTTCTTCGTTTTTTCTCTTTCCTTTTAGTCTGGCGTTTAACTCTTGACCTGGACCATCCCGGTCGCCGCCCAAGCTTAAGCTCGCCCGGCCCGCGGACGTTGATGCAACTGTCTTGTTGACCTCTTTTGCTTGCTCTTAGTGGTTTCCCATCTTTTGCGACAGAAACGGCCTCTCCTTTCCCGTAATTCCTCTTCTCGGCAACGCTGTATTGGCCTCCCCTGTTCATCCTTTCCTACATCGTGCCTGTTGGTCGCCTTTGGTTTTTACCGTGCGCGAAGTGTTTGATTTTCGCCCAAAGGGTCTTGATGCTTTTTACTTCTTTTTGGATTGAGTTTTGATCATTTTCTACCCCTACCCAGCGTGCTTCACTGCTCGCCGTCCGCCTCGGTTTTTCATACTTAGATCGGAAATTTCCGTAAGCCAACCCCCCTTTTTGACGTTCTCACCGACCGAAACGTCTGTTTTGCCCACCGATAATGCGCGTTTTAATCCCTTCCGTCGCTTCCTCAAAATTTGTGTCTTCCTTTGCCTTCTAAGTCACCCGGCGCCGGCTAGTACGCATCCCCCCCCTTCTTCGGCCCTTCTCCATTCGATTGTTATCCTGCCTCGCGGCCCCTACTTGCCTCCTTTTTTTTCGTTTTTTTTGACGCCGTCTGAATCGTATGCCTGCCTCGATCAAGCCCAATTTTTCCCTTTTAAGATACTAATATATTGTTTTGCCTCCACCCGACTGCACCGACGCCCCTCCCCCGTAATCCATCTCCCTCTTATAAAAACACTCTTCCTTTGGTGCAACAGTGTCCTCTGCCCCTCAATGGCGCCTTCTTGCGAGCTTCGCCACGGCCGGATGACCCCCCTTTTGTTTGATCCTGGGCCGTCGTGTAAATCTGAACCTCCTCTTTCCCATACATGCTTTCTCCCGTGTTCTCAAGATTTTTTTCCGTGTTTTATATTTTCCTCTCCCGTGTTTTGTGTTGCTTCTATCCAGGACCCTGATGATCGCCGTATAGGTCCCCCTTTTTTTCTCGGTATGTTCCTTCATTAAGAAAGGCCCACGGCCCCGTCGTCCCAACTCTTGACTCCGTGCCTGCTTCCGACTCTCTGACGTCTATTGACTCTTCGTCTTGCCTCTTGCTCCAATCCGGAGTATAGATATGGGAATGTATTTCATTTTAGCACACGTGTTCCTTTCCTACGGTATTCGTGGGCGAGAACCTTTCTTTTTATCTTCTTGCGGATTGTGCGCTGTGTCATGCCTTAAATCGTTGGTCTTCCCCAATGAAAGCTGCTTAATTCCTCTCCCCCCCTCGTCTATTGGAGTACTCCTTTTTGAGAAAACCGCCAGATCTGGGAAGAAGGGCTGCGCGCTATTTCATCTCCCGGCGCTTCTTTTCCCGCAGGTGCATGACGGAAATTGAACCCCCCTTTTTTTCAACATAGTACTTTGAGGACCCCGTCGCGCTCATTGTTTTCGCCGTTTTCTTCCTTTCTGGTCGGTGCAATTCCACCGGAGGATGATTGGATTCCCGTTCTTTCGAGTTTGCCGATGATGGAAGCCCTTCTAGTAAGCTAGTTCCAGTTCATTGTAGGATTTCTCCTTGACACCCCCCCCCCCCACCCACTCCGCCCCGCATGCATGGGCGCCCCATCCCCTTCGGGAGATAGTTTTAACCACGCCCGTTGGCCCCCCCTCGTTCCATGTTTCGTCTCCTTCTTCAATTTTGCTTGTTTTTCCCGACGCTGACGCCGCCCTTCAGTCGGGATAGCGCGCTTTTGCGTTTGCAATCTGGCAACCACCTCTCGTCCCCCCCTACCTCTTTTCCCCCCAAAGATTAACGTTCCTTTCCTTTTTCTGCTTGTCCTCTTCCAGTTTGTTTGTCGTCGACCTTGAACACATTTTCTTTGACCGAAACGCCCAAGTACCGCGAATCCTTGTCGCTGGGCCTCCATTCCCCCCCATAGGAAGTTATCTCTGAGCAAGTCTTCCCGACCCTGAGTGCGCCTCTCTTTGTATACTCCTACCTGGAACAATTTTTGTTTAGGAATTCAAAGTCACCCTTGTTAAGATGTACATTATCTTGGTAAGCCCTTTCTTTTTGCTTCATGTTCTGTGATTCTCTTCGCCATCTCCGGCGGCTAAAGCGTTTTTATTCCGTCTATCGCTAGACCTCAAGCTTTGCGCTCCTCCTTCGACGCTATAAACCCTCCGTTTCTGCGCTTCCTCTTCCTCCCCCTGTGGATCTGTCAAAGTTTAAGTCTAGGTCCAAACGGTCCGCGCGGGGCTTTCTTTCTTTTTCTTTTTTTCACTCTTTTTTTTCGGCTCCAGCCCGGCCTCGCCTCCATGGCGCGCCACTTTTCTTCAAACCCATTTTCGATATTTCTGAGTGAGGAGAGATGCCCCGTTTCCGACAAAAGCCATCAGGTTTTGTGATTATTTTATTTCTTTTTTCCATGTACGAAGAACGATTTGCCTTTGTATTTGATTGAATTTCCTTTCTCGGACAACAAAGGAGTGTTGGATTGCTTCTTCGTTTTACGCGATGCGATTTACCTTTCTCGTGGATACGGATTTCTCTTCCACCCCCATTCCCCTTCATTTGTCCAAAAGTATACTGGGCGCGTTTTTTTTCCTTGGACTCGGGTCGCTTTCCTACGGCACTTCCGTCATCTCAGCCGCGCGAGCAGCCAGAACGTCCCCGAGTTGCTGGAATGACGGCTGAAACCACTGCTGATCGGTTGTGGATTACCTCATTCTCCTCCCGAGCGGCTCACATTTCGGTGTCCTGCTTTGTTTTTTTGTACGTCGAACTACGGCTTCCTATGGCTGACCGTCAGAGGCGACCGCCTATTTCCCGTGTTCCTTCTTGAGAGCCTCTTTCGCCCCCCTTGACTTGTTCATGTTTCGACCTGACATTGTTCATGCGTCAGTGTTAGATCCGACTTTCCTCTTCGCTGGTACTTTTTTTTGCCCTGGCAAGTTCGCTCCCTTGATTGATTGTCGACCGCGGGCTTGCCGCACTGGTTGTCGGCCTTCCATGTTCTCGCTTAGCCGCGTTCTTGATCTTTTTTGCGGCTTGCTTTCTCCTTCTGGTGCCAACGAGCTACGCAGAGGGCGGGACCCTTGACCTGCTCTGAAGCCGCTCTCCTTATTTGGTAAGAACGGTCCCGACCCCCAGCGTAGTGATCCCCTTAAACCCCCTTTTTTTTTTCAATTCCGACGGGGACGGTCTGCCTTTTTCCGCTTCTGCCCAACTTTCTTTCCCACTTTTCGTTCGTGCTGACAAAGTTCTCGAACTAACCGATTGCGACCGCTGAGCTTCATCGAGTCGCCCGGAAAATTCACAAATTGGTGACCCCTCCTAAGGGTCCGCTTTTTGCTGAATTGTTGCGCATCTATTCAGCTGCCCATTTCTTCTTTCCCTGTAAAACCAATTCGTGTACTCCCGTTAGGGACGGGCCTGTGCTCAAGGCGTATGCTTTTATTTCTCCCCGTGTGATTTCGCCCCGCTGAATTTCTGATTTCCAACCGGCAATCGCGTTCGATAAGTTTCGGGTCCACCAATCCTCTCTCTTTTTTCCCAACAGGACCCCATCTGTGGCGGGGGTGACTCCCTTTCTTTTTTTCCTTCACCCCACCCTACAATTCTTGCCTCCAGATTCTTTTTCCCAAACCCCCAAAGATTTTTCGAAATGACTCCTGTGGGTTTCGTGCTCTCTTTTAAATTCCGCGTGACGCCTGGTAGGTCGGCGGTCACGGCCCTCGACACCGAAACCGCCCGCTACTTTTCTCGTTCGGAGTTAGAAAAGCATAAGACAGGCTTTTTTTTCTGCGCCAGCGCGTTTCGAACAGGCGTTGAAACCTTTTTTACAGTGGACATGATCTCCCTCTTCTGGTTGTAGAGATCGGCATTCAGGTAGCGCCCCAAAGGTTTCCGCCATTTCGAACGCGTGGCTCCCAGGCCGAGATAATGGTTCTTTCTTGGTTCATCTACGACAGCATCTCCCGTCTCCAGCTTCTGTGCGTTCCGGTTTCGCTTTTCTTCAAGGACGCCCGGCCTGCCATTCCCTAGAGATTTTTTATTCGAGCCGGCCCCCCCCCCCTGAAACAGCAGTCTGGCTTGAGGGCTGTTTTTCTTTCCTTCTTTTTTGGCACCCTCGCGGCGGCTGCCCGCCTTTCTTTTCGTTGGTTGCCTAAGCTTCCATGAGTTTACCCCCCCGCAGCCTCTTTTCTTCTTTCTGAATTACTATCGGCTGGCATCCTTTTATGACTCTTGACTGGGTTTTCCCTTTCCTAACTTCCTTCGGGTTTTTCCCCTTTTTTTCTCCCGGCAGCATCGCATTGAGAGGTCGAATCCCGAACCGGTTCCCCAGTTTTCCGTATTGTTCCTATGCTCAACTTTCTTTTCCTTTTTCCGTTTTCCCCCCCAGCGAGCCCAATTGCTCCTTGTGGCTTTTTCGTTGCCTTTTCCCTATGAAGCTCAGTCCGGTTGAATAGCGTTTTTACTTGCCAACTTTCAGAAGCTCCGCTGTTTTTTTTGGATGGAATTCCCTCCCCCTTCTACGTCGGAACTGACATTTGCCACTCGCTAACGCCGTCAAGTTGTCGCCGTAGGCCCCTCGCTTTTTCTCTCTTTCAGCAGTTATTGCACCCTCTCTTTCTCTAACAAAGCTTTCACGTTCTCCCTCCCAGGCAGGCGCTGGGCCTCAGATCTAGGTCTCGGCAGAAGTCTCTTGCAGGTTATTTGCGCCAAACAGTTATTGACCGCCACCCCTGAGCTGTCTTCACCCCTGAGGCTCTTTAGCGGTCTTATCTCGTCCCCTGCTCCTAGGCTGCCTGCTTCTTTTCCTCCTGAAGTCTTTTTTTCCTGGACCTGTCGAAGATCGATCGCTCTTTTTCGTCCCCTCTTCATGAAACGCGTTTTCGCGCCTGGTCTCACATGGATGTCTCTTTAGTGCCGCTTTGAAAAACGCCCCCCATGAAACCTATTGCTTCTCGATCGGGGACCGCTTTTTTCCCCCCCCCTTGTTTATCCGTCAGTCGCATGCTTAGTTTTTTTGTCTTTTTTTTTTTTCGCGGGCTAGGCTTTTCCTCCTCTTGGCGTAGCGAACGCGTTCCGATCCGCCCGCCGCCCATGGTCTTATTTTCGTTCGCTTCCTTTTTTTGTTTCAAGAATAACGCCGATCGGTTTCAATTTCGCGTCGAGTCCCGTCAGACAGCCTCTTCCCCCCTCTCCTTTTTCACGCGACCTGAGTCGGGAAAGCGACGGCGATGATTGCAATTTTTTCTTAATTTCTTCACCCGACCTTTAGGAAAACTGTCTTTTTTTATCTCTAATTTCACTCCTCAGTTTTGAATCTTCGTTAATTGTTGAATGCTTCCCCCCAATTTGCGTCAATGCCGGAGTCTCTTCCTTTCTCCGCCGCCGCTCCCCTATTGTAGGAAAGAAGGCCGCTTTCCGTGGCCGTTTGTTGTCCTCGGGTCTCCCCTGCAGTTTCCCCTCCCCTCCTCTGCAGACCGGCGTTCTAGCGCTTTTCTTGCTTTTTTGAACGCGCCCCAAAACTTACGGCGTCATGGTTCTCCTCTTCTCCTGACTACGCTACCTCCGAGGCTGCATCTTCCTGATTTTACGATCTCCTCACCAGCAGTGCGACTATCCCCTTTTTTCTACTTAAACACAAGGTGCGGTTGTTTCTGAATTCCTTCCTCCCCCCCACTTTTCAATTTCCACCTTTCGACCGCATATAGGTAGATGCCATGTCTTGCATGCTCCCAGTCACGAGCTCTTCCCCTCCCGACTCGGCCTTCGCCTAGTTTAATCCCGAAAGTTCCCGTCACCCTTTCTTTGTCCGGTGCATTTTCCAATTCTCACGCTCCGCCCTCGGTCCCTTTTCTGCTTGTGTGTTTGGCGATGTTTTGCCTATTTCTCCCGAAAAGTTATTTATGGCCGTCCTTCCAATATTCTTTTTTGCCCCTTGTTGATATTTCCTGATCCCCTTGAATGCGGTTCGCCCTCGCTTTTGATATGAGTTGAAGGGATTGGGCGCCCCCCCCCTTTTTTTCGGGCGGCGGTGAAGTTGTGATTGGTGTTTTCCAATTTAACTCCCTTCCCCCTCCCTTCTGCATTGACCTCTTCTTCACTTTCTTTTTTTTTCTTGTGTCTCCATCTCGCATCTCTTTGAAAAAGGTAAGGTCGCAATGTCCGCCCTCATGTTTGTTTCCCTACTACCCTCCTTCTCCACGCCCATCCTCCTTCTTGTTCCGTCAGCCTCCTTTTATCACCCTTGTTCCGTGACGTCGGCTTCGAAGGCCCCTTCCGGGTAATCCAACCTAGTGAGACGTAACACCTTTCTCTTTTTGTCTCCCCCGCCCCCTAAGATTTTTCTCCGTTCGATTTTTATTAAGAGCAGATTTACGGATGAAGCTCCTCCCGCACAAATCCTCCAGTGACTACGCATGAATAGGTCCTTCCTCCAAGTAGCAATCTACTCCTTCTCCACTTAATACCCTAGAAAAAAATATACTTACTTGGCGCAAGAGGAAGAAGCATTCCTTCGGCCTATAGCGCCGCTTCCGTCGCCCAGTAGGATGACCATCATGTTGTCTGACTGAGGGTCCCTTCTTTTTATTCAAGGAAACTAACCGTCGATGAGTGCCTCCATGTGAGTCCTCTTTTCCTTCTCCCCCACCCCTCTCTTCGTTTTTCGATATTTGCCCGTACCATCTTGATCCCTCTCGGTCTCTCAATCAGTCGTATGTTCGCGTTTTTCAGTCCCGCGGTATTCTTAGAATGGAGGTTTTTTTTGGACTGTCTTATGCAGCCTGTATTTCGTCTTGCCGCTTGGTCCCCCCTGGTCTGATCTTTTTTTCATATGGGAAGGATTCTTTGGTTTTTCCTTGTCTCTGTGCCTCGAAGTTTTCTGCGCGACCTCTTCAGGCTGGCGTCCTTCCCCCCGTGTCGGATTTTCGTTCGAGGCGTCATCCCTTCCCTCGAAAATTTCATTCGTCCAACTGTCCCCCTTCGCCTTCACTGTTTGACCCAAGCGCACTATTGTTTCAGGGGGTGGTTCCTTTCTCCTTTCCTCTTTTACTTGGTGAAACTTTTCTCCGTCGTGGTAAAATTTGCCAGATTATGCTTTTTCGTTCTTTTCGTCTATTGTGCACAAGCTGAGGTCGTCCTTGTCTCCCCTCCCGTTCGGAGGGACCACAACGATGCGCTTCGGTTCGTGCATCTTTTAATTTCGTTTAGTAATTTTTTTCCCCGCCAGAACAAAAATCCCCCCACTGTTCCCCTTTTTTCCCCACACCCTCGCTGGCATGATCGTTTCCAAATAAATTCCAGATGTCGTTTTCTTTCTCTTACCCCCCCTTTTCGCGGCGGCCCCATTCCTCTGTACTCTCTGCATTTTCATCGCGTCATGGCGCCTCTTTCCACAATATCGCCAGCAATCTGTTAATATGGATTGCCGTTCCTGGCTGGCGTTCTCCTTTTCGGACGAATTTTTCGTTCGACTGTCCACATGGGGAACGGATTTCCTTCCAATACGCAGTACCTCGCGCCTTTTTTCATAAGGATGAGTCTTCTCGCATCATGCCCCCCTGCTGGAAGGCGCCCTTTATTGGTTTAAGACCGTTGGTTTCCTTTGCATTTGGCGGAGGAATTCCGACACTCCCTGGTTTTACGAGTAATGGGCATCTTTTCTTCCCCTCCTCGGTCTTTCTTCATGTCACGGCGCATTCTTTCGGTCTCGGAGTCTTTCGTCCATTTACTCTTGATCAAGGAAGGATTGTGTCCTCCCCGGGTCCAACGGGCGACCTTTTATTACCGTTTTCTTGTTTCTTTTGGCCGTGTTGGTTTCTTTTCTTAGTACCCCCGCCGGAACCCCACGGCCGCCCGCGGGGCGCAGCCCCCCCGTTTCTGGACATCTTTAGCCGGCGCCCGCCGCGCGAATTTTCCTTCCAAGGTGTCTATGAGTTTAGGAGGCGACACACCCTCCCTTTTGTTCCCTTCGGGCAATTTCGGGCGTTACTCTAAGACATGCTCATCCGCGTCACTGGAGCGGACAGTTTCCCCCTTAAGTTATGTTAAGGCTTCGCCTCCGTTCGCCATTCCGACTACTCGTCTTAAGGATTTCTTTTCTTGACGTGTGACCAAAGCTATACCTGGCGGATTTGCGTACCGAACATCCCCTTCGTTTAGAATCTTCTCTTTTTCTTCCGCTCTCCGCAGAGATAGGCAATCCTGCGTAACTGACGTTTTTTTTGACCCTTGAGACGGTTCTTCCGCATCGCGACTCTCATGAACGGTCTTTTTTTTCGGTCCAGCTGGACCGCGGGCACCCGGCTCCTTGCTCCATGTGACTGGATTTCTCCCTCGCATCATCTCCAATCGCTGTTTTATTCGACCTGCACAAACGATTACTCTTCGATGCATGCTTTTCCGTCCGCAGACTCGGCGCCCCTCTCGGTTCCGTTGTCGAGTTTTTTTATCCCCTGGTCCTACCCGTTCTCTTCTAGTTTGCCGCCTTTCGTTAATTTGTGGCGCTGTTTTCTCCGTTTGAAAACGGCGCGCCGAGGGCTCTTGCTTTCTCTGACGCCTTCGACAGTTTGCGGCGACTTAGCCACAACGTTTTCCGTTGGGGTTTTTTGTAAAGGTGGTCAATTCCCCGGTGCGGCTTTTTCTTAATGTCGCGCCCCAACGTGCGGTCCCTTTGATCTTTGAAATGTTCCGACACCGCAAATCGATTGCCGTCACCGGCTTTCGCTTTTATCTAGGCGCACTTTCCTCACCACAGGGCGTTTTGAAGATCGCTCTGTGCGATTCTTTGTGATTCCTGCTGTGTAGGCTTTACTCCCTCCGTCAAAACCCCCACCTCGGCTGACACGTCGGCGCTTAATAGTTTATGAGAATGGAGAAGTGATCCCTCCTTAGCTTCAAGCCACCCCCCACCCTTCCCCTCTCCTTTGCGCCGCTTTCCAAGCCTATTCCTCTTCTTCCAAAGCAGAACAGGCTTGCGGGGGTGTTTGCTTAGGAGGTTCCCCCCCTTTCCCCCTCCATCTGCTCACCAGATGTTTCCCCCCCCGCCCCTTGCAACCGCCTTTTTTTGATGTTTTCGGGCGATCGGACGCGTTCTTTCTTTCTTTCTTGAGTATCCTCTGGGGCACCTGGAAAAGAACGGCGGCTTTCTTTTCTCTCTACCCTGCTCGCACATTCTTTCGACCATTCGTCCCCCTGGAGGTTTTTTTCCGTTTAAAGCTATTCTCTTTGCCTTTGTTGAGAGAGATGTTAGGTTTTTTTCGGCGCTTGGTTCTCTGTCTCTTACGACGAGCGTGATGATGCGTCGCCCTGCAGCTCCTCCTCTCTGTTCAGTGTTAAGGGTCTCTGACAGCAGCTCGGCCAGATCTTAGCGCTTCTTCTGAAGCACAGCTCGGTGCGCAGGGCTTCAGGGCGGCTATTTTTTTTTGGGCCTCTGCGTTGATTTTTTTTTTTTGGGCAGAACAAGATTTAACAATACTTTTTTTCTTCTTTAGGACAGCTCGGCTTGGTGTGAACAGAGTTATAGGTATCCTCACCGCCGCTTGCTTTTGGCTGTCGCTCGTCTCCCTTTTTTTCTTTAATTTTTCCTTGTGCGCTTCTCTGCCCTTAAGATTCCATTTTTTTTTGACACCGAGTCTTTCCCCCAAGTGGAAGGCCTCCGTGTTGACTTCCTTCTCCCGAGCGCCCAATTCTATTTGGTTGACTTCCCTTTTGTGCAGTGAGCATTATTTTCAGCCCCTCGTTCTCTACTGGACCTCTCCTTCTCTTAAGAATGTCCCGCGCCGTTGAAGCTCCATTTTACCTTCCGCCCTTTATTTTACCGGTGTCCCACTTTTATTTTTCCTCTGAGCACTGTGTCTTTGCTCTCTTGGCGAGCAGCTTTTTATTTCTTTTTTCGCTCGGGCTTCCCCCTTTGGCCCGATCGTCTGACGCAAAGCTCGCATGGTCTTCCCTCATGCGAGGCGCGAAAAGTAAGTCTAACTTTAGTTTCTTAGCGCAGGACGCCGATCTTCTTCGGCACCGCCCTTCGCGCTCGAAGCTTTCCTCCTATGACAAGCCGTCGAGGCTTCTTTCTCTGAAAGAAGAGGGCCCCATGACTTTCGAAGTCCCGGAACGCGATTGGCGATGATGCTTTCTGTAACGAAGATCTCCATAGGCCGCCTTTTCTGCCCTGCGTGTTTCTCCTTTATTTTTTCTCCGCTGGGCCGCACCTCCCCCAAAAGATTGGCTTCTGCGCTGATCGATGCGTGCACCAGCGTCTTCAATTCTTTTCGGAATTTTCAGTTCCGCAGCCGGCGATTTTGCTTTTTTAGCTCTTGCTTCGAGATGCCACTAAACGCCTGCGTCCGACGCCTCCCCTACTTTTCCCCCCGATAGCCGAACCTGTAACTCTTTTTCCCCGTCTACGGCTTTTTTGGCCCTAATACCTCCTTACTCCAGCGATTTTTGGTCATTCTTTCGGCACAAGACAGAATATTCCAAAACTCGTTACTTTTTCGCGCATGAACGGCAAGCCGCTCGATGCTTTTCCCCATTTACTCCCTTTTCCCCACCCGC
>Ga0179593_1783308_pt1 | contig 11163 bp, 16 predicted proteins | sample CZODoug2_1_08_16_FD_185931 | JGI IMG/M metagenome (GOLD analysis project Ga0179593, IMG submission 185931) | Vadose zone soil fungal communities from Angelo Coast Range Reserve, California, USA - CZODoug2_1_08_16fungal (PacBio error correction) | ecosystem: Environmental > Terrestrial > Soil >... | reverse complement strand
GAGATCGTTCCACTTCCCCTCTTTCCTTCCACATTTGACCCCTCCAATAAGTGGGGAAATCTCCCCGGGCTTACTTTCTTCTCCACCTCTTTCTTAATGCTTCCCCCCCTCGCGAAGATAGTCATAGAGTGGCTTTCTGTAAGTCCCTCTTTTTTTCCTCCAAGAAGCAACTCGAAACTTCCCAGTCCTGCCTTCTTTTTCCGGCAATTAAGGACGAAGTGAATCTATTCTCCTCTCCTTTCTTCCTCCTCTCCCAGTCATTTAGTAGTCTGCTTTCCCTCGAAGCAGCACTTATTCAAATAGATAACGATGTCGCGATCCAGTTCTTTTTTTTCTTTTTTTTCCTTCTCTATCCATTCCTTCCTTCATTCCGGCGTCGAGGTATCGAAGATTTTTTTTTTCCTCCTTTAGTTTCGGTGAGGGAGAGATTGAAGACCTACGTTCCTTTTTTTCCCCCTTTTAAGGTGATTCCCTCCTGTCACCGGGCTTCGGGAAGATACAGAGAGGAAAGCATAGGTTTGCCGCCCGCTTCCTTTTTTTTTTCTTCTCCTCTTTCTTCATGATGGTCGGGGCGTAGATAGAAGCCGCCGAAGACATTCCTTCCTTCTTTTACGTCCTCCTGAACACTCCTCCTTCCCCTCCGGTAGAAGTAGAAATAAGGATTCTGCTGGGCTTCTCCCCCGTGAAGAGGAAACGTCGTTCTTCTCCTTTTCCCTTCCAGGGTTCCCGGAAGGAGTTCTGAATAGCTTTGCGTCCTCCTTTCTTTTTTTTTTTCTCAGGAAGAGGTGTTTAAGCCGGGGCGCTCTTCTTCTTCTCCCCCCCCTTTTCGTACCATTTCCCCTTTCCCCCTTCGCGAAAGAAAGGCACTACTGTTTCCCCTTTTTTTTTCTCTTGCAGAGGTGCGGATACGGTGGAGAGACCGCCTCCGTCCTTTTCCTCCGCTTTTCGTTCCTCGAAAGGAAGTAAGAAAGACTCGTTGCTTCCGTTTCCTCCTCCCTCTCCCTCTTTGATAGTCACATTGAAAATGAGCGGCAGGTTGTAGAGATCCTTTTTCTTCCCCCCTTCTTTTTCCTTTTTCGATCTCCCCCCGTCTCGTGACACGCGATTCAGGACAGAGGGAAGCCTTTTTCTTGATGTTGCGGAGTGTAGTCGGCCGAAGAGCCCCCTTTCCTTTCCCTCCCCTCTTCAAGGTCGAGAAGGTAGGGAAGAGATTCCTGCTTTCCTTCCCTTTTTTTTTTCTTTCCCCTGTGGATGCGGAGATTGACGTGAGCGTAAGCGTCGGCCTCCTTCCCTTCCTTCCTCAGGCTCTCCCTCCTTATGAGGGTAATGAATTAGGTCCCCCCTCTTCGCCCCACTGCCCGACAGAGGAAGACGGCTCGTCTCCCCTTTTTCCCCCCCCCCTCTCAGTTGATTTTCCTTTCCCTCCTTGGGGGAGGAGTTCGAAGCCGCTCCTTTCCTTTTTTCTTTTTCCTAAAAAGGGTTCTTAGGAGCTAAGCAGTTCGACTCGTTTTTCCCCTACTCTTTTTTTCCTCGGGCCCTTTTCGTTTTTTCCCAGAAATGAAAAAGAAAAAATAGGTCACTCTGCTTTGTTTTTCTTCTCTTCCCTCTCTCCCTCTCGCCGCGAGGTCATGGAAGTACAGAGCAACACAGCATTTTTCCTTTGACTTCCTTCTTCCTCCATGATTCTAGATTCTTTCCCCCCCTCTTTCTTGTTACTCTGCTGGTAGAAAACAGATGGTAGTGGATATCTTTTTTCCTTTCTTCCCTTTCTTTTTTTCTCCTTCTTGGCTCTGACGATGCTCATATGAAATTATTCTTGCCGTGGCTGGTTTCGCCCCTTCTTTTTTTTCCCTTTCTTACGGCGCTTTTTCCTCCCCAGAAGCAGAAGATTAAATTTAGTTTGTACTCTGCCCTCCTTTTTTTTTTTTCTCTTCGTCTCTTACTATGGCCGGTGTAGAATATCACGCGCCTTTTTTTCTCTTCTTATGCTCCTTTTCCTTTCCTTTCGTTTGCTGGTACGCGGACCGAAGAGAGATCACTGGGTCATCTCCCCCCCCTCTTCTTTTTTCCCCATTTGACGCGGCGGAGGATCTGTAAAGCGTTCGCGATCTTCCTTAATATAGTCTTTCTTTTTTTTTCTCTTCATGAAGAGGGAACGGAGGGATCTTGTCGTGTGGCTCTTTTTTTTTCTGGAAAGAGGGAGGATAGTCAATCTTGGGGTCACCCCTTCTGGTCGGCTTTTTTTTTCTTTTTCTCAAGTTTCATGACGGACGAACTAGTTGTCTTTTCCTCCCTTTTTTTTTCCCTTCACCCCCATGTACCCCTCGGTAAGAGCCTTTGGTAGCAATATCGGAAGGTGGGGGAGATAAGCGCGGCCGAAGCGTCCTTTCACCCTTTCCCTTTTTCCTTTTTCCTCCTTGCATGAGAATGAGAGACGACTTTTGGCCTTCCTTTTCCCTTTTTTCTCCCGCACGGAAACGTATTAAAAAAGCGGCACCCCACCCCTTTTTTTTCCGTTTCTTCGATTGTCTTTACTGACTCGGTAAAATAGACGAAAATTCGTTTTTCTCCCCCCCCCCTTTTCCCTTTTCCCTTTCTCTCTCCTTCGTGAACAGGGCAACTATCTCCGCCGCCTTTTTTTTTTTTTTTTTTTTCGTCTTTCAAAGCCATGCCTCCCTCCTTTCTTTCTCCGTCGGAAGCGGCAAGACGAGAGGTTGAAGCTGCTGCTTCTTCTTTTCTTTTTTCTTTTTTTACTACCGGCGGGGGAGTAGTAATGGCCAAGCTGTCCCTTGTCTTTTTTTTCCTCTTCTTCTGGCCAGCGGCTTCCCCCCCCCTCCTGGTCGTTGCGATTCTCCGGAAGGAGATGAGAAGGAAGTGAGATCAATTCTCTCCCCTCCCCTCTTTTCCTTTCTTCCTTTTTTCTGTCAGGTCGTGCGCGGAGAGAGGAAGCCGGCGCAGCGGCGATCGTTGCCCCTTTTCCGACTTTCTCTCTCATGTATCCCCTTTTTTTCTTTTCTTGGTGGGGGGCAGAAAGATTGCTCGTATTTTACTATTCCCTTCCCTTTCCCTTCGCCCAGATCGAAAGCAGGATGATAGAGAGGTTGAAGCTTGTTCATACCTTTTTTTTTTTAAAGTACATTCCTTTCCCCCCCAGTCGTAGATACAGTAGAAGGTCAAGGGCCTGGTCCTCCCTTTCCTTTCTTTCTCAGTGTGGCAAGAAGAGGGACGCTTCGGCCTCCCTTTCTCCCCTCCTTTTTTTGGTAACCCCTCTTTTCCTTTCTCCTCCTGCTTCGAGATCGCATGCGTAGAGAAGACACTACTGTCCTTCCTTTTTTTTCCCTCCACGTTCCGTCGTCTGAGACACGCCGATCGGGCGTAGCTCCTTTTTTTCACTTCTCTTTTTAGAGCGACCCTTTCCTTTCTTTCCCGACCAGGATAAAGAGGTCCTCTCTCCGCTCCCCCCCCCTTCTTTTTTCCGGCCTTCATACGCGATACGAAAACGCGGACCAAGAGCTCCCTTTTTTTGCCTTTTTTTCTCCCCTGTGATTTCTTTCCTTCTTCGCGGCCAGCAGCCGGACATTAGGACCCTCCTAGCCTTCCCTCTTTCCTCTTTCTTTTTCCGGTCGGTCGTGATAGTAGAAACGGCGCGGAGCGACGAAGCCCTCCTTTTCCCTTTCTCCCCCGCAAGTTTACCTTTTCTTTTTCTTCGAAGGAGATCAGAATGGACGGCAATCCTTTTCTTTCTTTTTTCTGTCGAAAAAAGCAACGGCAAGAAGAAGGGTCTCTTCTTTTTCTATGTCCCCCGCGACCCTGAGTTTCCTCTATTGGCGACCAGCGATTTCAAAACTCTTCCTTCCTCCTCTTTTTTCTCTGAGTACCCGAGCCGAAATGAATGTGTTGCTGCTTTACGTCCATTCCCCTTTTTCCTATTCCTGACCCTCCCCCGTCTTCATCGAAAGACAAAAGAAGGTATTGCTCTTTTTTCCCTTTCAACGAAAAGGAAAGAGGCAACGCGGGCCTTCCCCTTTTTTTCCTTACCCCTCCTTTGAATTTATTCCTCCCCTTTTTGGCGATGAAGAGAGAGAAAGAACCCTCTCACTTTTTCCTTTTTTTTTCCCCGTACCTGGATGGTGGGGAGTCTAACACGCAGGGCGTCCTTTTTTTGTTCCTTTCTTCGACTCCTCCCCCTCATGCGTGAAGAAAGGACTGAATGATCTCTCCTCTGTTCTTTTTCCCCTTTTTTTTTTTTCCTTTTTTCCGCGAACGGCATCGACGACAATCAACGTTCGGCCTCCTTTCTTCCGCCCTTCTTTCTGCCCTTCCTCTTCCTCCTTTCTGGAGAAAAGGACTGAACAAAAGGGGTCTCGTGCTTTCCCCTCTCTCCGCAAACATAAGGATGACGCTGGCCGGAATCGACGTCCCTCTCTTTTTTTTTTTCTCCCTTCCCGCTTGCCTTTTTTCCCCCAACCCTGCGCGAAGTTAAGGTGCCCTCCCTCTTCTCCTTTCTTTTTCTTTCCTCGGGATGAACGGCGTGAGCGCGCCGGACTTTCTTTCCTTCCCTCTTTCTCAAAAGTGCCTCCCCCCCCCCCGCTGCCTCGAAGCCTTCGTAAGCTGGAAAGGTTCTTTCCTTTCGTCTCTTCTTTTTTACGCAGAGGTGCTGAGGAGAACCGCGAGCGCGTTGTCTCTTTCTCTTTCCTTGACGACGGTCCCTTCCTCTCCTTATGCAGAAAAGCTTCAGTTCGAGCTCGACCTTCCTTTACCCCCTCCTCTTCTCCTCTTCAGGAGATAAAGTAGGCCCTACTTCTTTTTTTTCTTAAGGTCTATTCTCCTTCAGTGTGGAGAGGGAAGGATATAGTCTTCTCCTCTTCCTCTTCCCTTGCCGAATGAATAGAGCGGGAGCTACGCACTACCCCCCCCCCCCCCTTTCGCCATGATTTCCTCTTTTCTCTAAAGACGCGGGAATTAGGGTTCTCCCCCTTTTCCCGGTGGCCTGCAAAGAAAGAGTTCTGCAGCCTCCCCCTTTTTTTTTGTTGTTTTTTTCTTCTTCCCTACGCTGCGGCTTTGTAAGGGCGTTCCTGAGCCTTCCCCCCCCTGCTTGCAAAGAACAGTTGCGGCCCTCTTTCCCTTCCCGTTCTTTTTCAGAATCTTTTTTTTTTCGGGCAGTTCGGCAGAAGACTCCCTACTTCCTTTTTTTTTTTCTCCTTTCCCTTCCTGAATGATCATAGAAAGGAAAGTCGGCTATCGCTGCACTTCCCTTCCCTTTTTCCCCTCGCTAGATCTCTTTTCCGGTTAGAGTTGAGGAGAACGTCTCTCTATCCCCCTCTCTCTTTCTTTCTCCTCTCTTTCGAGGCTTATAGGAAGGAGGGGCGTGGAGCCGAAAGCGCGTCCCCCCTTCCACTTTTTTAGTTTTCCTCAAGAGAAAGGGGAGAAAAGACCTGCCCTCTTCACCTAATCTATCAAGAGAGTTGAACGATTCATCCTCTTGTTCCTTCTTTTTTTTCCTCTGATTTCTCCCCCAGATGGTCCTTTTTTCTTTCGGTTCGTAGGGGTAATGTAGTTTTTTTTCCCCTCCCTCTTTCCCTCTTTTTCAAGAGGAAGGGAGACGGGTTTTCTTCCCTTCTCTTTCCCCCTCCCTTTTTCAAGATCGCCTCCTTTTTGTCCCTGTTTGGCGGGAGAAAACGCTCTCATTCCCTTTTTTTCCCTCCCTTCCAAGCAGACGATAGATAGCGTCCGGCACTTCCGACGCCTTCCCCTTCCTTTCTTTTCTTCAATACTTTTCCCCTCTTCGCCGACGCAGACGGAGGAGTGAGAGTCGACGACCTTTTTCTTTCTCAAGCTTATTCAAATAGAAGAAAGATGCGGCGATCCATTTCCTTTTTTTTCGGAGTTTTTTTTTTTTCCTGCTCTGATAGAAACTGCCTCCTTCTTTTTCTTCTTTTCCTAAGAGAAAGAGGGCGAAGCCTTCGTTTTTCCCCCCCCCCCTTCTTCCTACACCCCTCTTGCATTCCCCTTTCGCGCACGAAGGGGGAGGAATCTACCATACTAAGTAAAGAGTAGTGAAGCTCCCGCTCCTCTTTTTCTCCGGCCTTTCTTTTTCTCTTTGAGGGTTTCTCCTTTCTTCAGTCGCGAAGCGAAGAAGTCTTCCTGTTTTCTTCCTTTCTCCTTTTTTTCCGAGGATAAGTAAAAGCAACACTGCCGCTCCTCTCTTCTCTTCTCCGGTCCTCTTTTTCCTCCTTGTTCGGTCGGAGATTAGGGAAAGGAAAGGTAGAGATCTCCCTTCTTTCTCTCTTCTTTCTTCCCTCCTTAAAGAAAGGGCTTTCCTTTTCCTCTTCTTTTCTAGACTTCGAAAATAGGAGTAAAGACTACCCTTCCCCCTTCCCCTTTTCCCCGACAGGCACGAAATGGTGACAGCGTACGAAGGCGTCTCTTTTTTTGTCTCTTTTTTCTGCAGCGGCGTTCATTTCTCTGAAGCCGATATAGAAGTAAGGAGCTCTCACTCTTTTCTTTTTATCTCCGGGTAAGAGCACAGAAGTAGCAGCCGGTTATCTTCCCCTTGTTTCTTCTTATTTTTTCTCTCTCCTCCCCCTCGCGCGAGTAGTTAGAAAGCAAGAGAGAGCTTCTTTTTTTTTTTTCCTCTCTTTCTCCCCTCGGGAACAGGTGATGTTGAGCGTGTAGTAGCCGAAACTTGTTTTCTCCCCTCTTCTTCTTCTTTAGTGTTTTCTTTTTTTTTCCTCGTTAATCAAGTGGGAGATGCACGTTATGAAGAACGGTTCTTTTCTTCTATCTTTTTTTTTTTTTCCTCTTAAAGAGATGGAAAAGAAACCATCCCCTTTTTTCTCTCTTCTTTTTTTCTTTCCTTCCGGCGTAGGAATTAAATTAGAACAAATGCCCTCTTTTTTTTTCCCCCTTCATTCTAAGTAGCAATGAGGGTAGACGCCCACCTCCCCTCTTCTTTCTTCCTCCTTCCGGGCACCTGCGCAGATAGGAAAGAGCCTACACTTTTCTTTTCTCGCTCTTTCCTCCCTTTCCCCCCAAGAACGGGCCGAGTTGCAGAGGGAATTTTAGTTCGGAGAAATGTGAACCCTCCCCTTTTTTTTTCTCATTCCCTTCCTTGGTCTTTTCTTTCATTTTCCTTCCCGTGCCGACCTCCGCCGAGAGTGTCATGTATTTACAATCCTCCCTTTTTTGTACTAATGCGCGAGAAGATGATAGAATGCGGGATCTATTCCTCCCCCCTTTTTCTTCCCCTTTGATCTGATTTTTCGGTAGCAGATTGCTCAGATATAATGGAGCGTCTGTAATTGCTCCTTTTTTCCCTTTTTTTTTTTTTTTTTTCTCCCCTTCCTAGAGACGAAAGATTACCGAAAGGATTGGCGGCCATTCGGAGCTTTTTCTCCCTTCTTTCTTCCCCCCAACCTTTCCGGAAGATGTCTTTTTCCCTTATTCCTCGCTTAGCGTCGTTCTCTAATAGGACTTTCGACTATCCACGACGCCAGTGAAAACGACTCCCTTTCCTTCTCTCCTTTGTTTTTCCGAGACCCTCAGTTCCCTTTCTCTTCCCCCAATTCAAGAGAGCAGGGGAACATTCCTTGACGCCGTCTTCTTTTCTTCTTTTCCTTTTTCCTTAAGGGGACGATCGTAGATGAGAATGTATGGGAGCTTCTGAGCGGGTACTCTTTCTTTCTCTCACCTCTTTCTTTCTTTCATTTTTCTTTCCTCCCCTAGTAGTTAGACAGAGGAGGGAGGGTTCGAGGCCTTACTTCTTTTTTTCCCCCCCCATGAAGGAAGCAACACGGAGTTTGTCTCTCGACGCATCCTTCCCTTTTTCTCAAATTCCCCCCTCACGCGGAATCGAAGGATTAAGGTAAGACAATTCTTTCCTTTTTTTCTTCTTTCCTTGCAACGGAAGGATACGACCTTGGACCTTCCGGTTCTTCCCTTCTTTTCTTTCGACGCCTTTTTTTGCAGTATTAAGTCTCTTACTCCTTTTTCCTTCTTCCTCTTCCAACAAGAGCAAACTCTCGAGAAGCAGGGTTTTTCCTTTCCTTTCTTTTTTTTCCTTAATCTGTTTTCCCCCCTTCCCCTCGTTCGCCCAAACAAAATAACATATGCGAGGAGGTCTCCTTGCTTTCCCTCTTTCCTTTCTTCCCCTTCGCCGAAGACTTAGTGGAAATTGAAAAAAGATAGCCGCTGCGCCGGGCTTTTCCTTTCCCCCTCCATTCTTCTCTATCGAGTCCTTCGGCTTCCTTCTCTTTTTCGCGCCTGCAGGATGGGATAGAACACGCCGTCTCTCTCCTTTCTCTCCCCTTTCCTTTCTTTTCCCCCCTTGGCCTGGGATAATCTATAGATGGTAATAAGAAGACGTTGTTGTTGTTGAGAGAGCTTCTCCCTTTTTTCGCTTCCTTCATTTACTCCGCCAAAAGAGAGGTAGTTGAGATTTCGCTGCGATAGACTTCCCCCCTTCTCCCTTTTTTTTCTCGATTCAGCGTTTTCTTTTCTTTTTCCTTTCGTTGTCAGGAGGCGAGAGACGATAGGCTCTCTGTCTCTTCCTTTTCCTTCTTCTTATTGCCCGGGTAAAGAAGGGAGGAGGATTTCCTTCTCTTTTTGTCTTCTGAGCTTGTCCCCCCTTTTCCCATTTCCCCTCGAGCCGCCTAGTAGGAGAACCGATCTTCCACTCTTCTTCTTTTTTTTTCTTTTGTGAAGACGTTTAAGTTGAGAATGCCGGAGCTTAACGTCCTTTTTATGTCTCCTTTAATGCCCTCTTTTTCCAGTTCCCAAGGATCAAGTATAAGTGTGCCTCAATCTTTTTTTCTTTTTTCCTTCCCCCCCACATTCAGGAGATTGATACCGAAGCTCGTACCCTCTTTTCCTTTTTTTTTTGTTTTTTTTCTGATTCTTTCTGTCAGACAACTACGGGCGGCAGTATGGAACCAGGTCTCCCCCCCCCCTCTTCCCTTTTTTTTTTTTTCCCGATTCGGTGTCCAGGAGGACACGGATGCCTTTCTTCTTTTCTCATCCCTTTTCAACCGATCCCCTCCCTTCCCCTCTGAAGAAGACCAAGACATTCGCGATAGACGTCCTTCCCCTTCATCTTTCCTTTCCCCCCTCTCCGACGGGTCAAGGAAGTTAAAGAGCAGCGGTGAAGTTGGTGTCTTTTTTTCGTTCCCCACAGCCGGCATTAGAAATCTCGAGCAGTCTCCTTCTCCTTTTTTCTTTTCCTTTTTGATAGTAGACACCGGAGAGGAGAGAAAGACTCGAAGCGATTCCTTTCTTTTCCCGCTCCCCCCTAATTTTCCCTTTTCTTTCGTCGAAGGAGCTCGAATGGAAGGCAACGCCTGTTATTGCCTTTCTTTCCTTTTTTCCCCCTCCCTGAAAGAAGAAGGGAGAGGAGAACGTAAGAACCGCAATTATCATTCTTTTTCTTCTCTTCCCAGCTTTTTGAGCCCTTTCCCCCCCCTATTTTTCCTCATCTAAAGAATTAGATATAGTATAAGGCTTTCTTACCCTATCCTCCTCCTTTCTTTTCCCCTTTCCCTAGAGGTATGCTATGACGACCTCTTTTCCCCCCCTCCCCTTCCGAAGTTTGTCCCTTCTTTTTCTTCATTTCTCCAGAAAAGAAAAGGCTCCCCCCTTTTTCTTTCATTTATGAACGCGACGAAGACACAACTCTTTTTCTTTCCCCCTCTTTTTGAACGTTTTCTTCTTTTTTTTTTCTCTGGCTGCGCCGTACGAAAGGAGAGGATTAGTCCCCCCTCCCCCCCTTCTTTTTTCTTTTTTTTTTTTCCCCTCAGGGAGAAGGAGAAGGAGTATAGGAGGTCAAGTGGGGCTAATTTCCTTTTTTTTTTCCTCATTTTTTTCTCACCTGCTTCTCCTCTCCAGCAGGTGCGGGGACATCGAGGAAGAGGCCTCCCCCTCCTCTCCTTTTCCCCCTCTTCAGAAAGTGAAGATAAAATGGGCTATTACCGCGGAATCTTTCCCTCTCCTTCCTCCTGGACTCCCCCCCTTCTATGAGGAGAAGAAAAGTCCCCCTCCCCCTTCTTTTTTTTTTCCTAATAGAAGGTAAAGAGATAGTAGAAGAATAGACGCGGGCTTTCTTGTTCTTCTCTTTTTTCCCGTGGCCCCTCTTTTAAACTTCTCCCCATTCCCTTGACGATAAAAGGATGAGAAGTATGGTTCTTCTTTACCCCCTTCTTCCCTTTCTTTCCTTTCCTCTCTCAGAGGAAGGAGAGATTCGTCTCCCCCTTTCTTTCCTCTCAAGAAATAGGAAAGAGCCTCTACGCCTTCTTTCCCTTTTTTAGGTGAGAGAAGTGGAAGATTCTCTTTCCTCCTCTTTTTCTTTTCCTCCCCTCGAGAGAGAAAGAGATGAAACCCTTCTTTCCTCTTCAGTCTGACTTTAATCCCCCCCTACGCAGAAAGAATTCCTTTCTCGCATCCTTTCCTAAAGCGAAGAAGAAAGAAGTTTCGCTACTCCTCCCTCATCTCGATTTTTTCTTAAGTAGGAATCTTCATTTTTTGAAGGATATAGTAGGAGAAGCTCTATGTAACCGTCTTTTTCTTTTTTTTTCCTCCCCCCTTCCTTCTAGTCCTACCCTCCCCCCCTCAGAACTGATAATAAAAAAAGTAAAGGGAGGAACTCTATTCTTTCCTTTTTTTTTCTTTTTCCCTGGGAATTAGGTAGATGAATAAAACTTCGTGCGTCGGACTTCTTTCTCCCTTTTCCCCCCTCCCCCTTGCTTATAAGATTTCTTTCTCCCTTACGCGAGGCTTAAGGATGGGAGAGAAGATAAGGATCCCCGCCTCCCTTGTCCTTTTTCCTTCTTTTTCCCTTATCTCCGAAATAGGTAGAGAGGGGAAGAAGCTGCTCGTCCGTTCATCCCCTCCCTCTCCTCTCTGGAGGCAATCCCATTCTCCCGGAAAGTAGGATATAGCTCACTTCTCTTTCTCTTCTTTTGCTGAAGGGAAGTTAGGAGTTGAGGAGACACGCGCGCTCTCCCTTTCCTCCGCTTCTCCTTCTCCTTAGATTATCTTTTCCTTTTCCTTGTGCGGCCCCCCCCCCTTTCCTCTTCCCAGTAGAAAGGGAGAGTGAACTTTCCCCTTCCCCTCCCCGACCTTGTTTTCTCCCCTTCCTCCCCTGAAGATAAGAATATAATAAATCGCTTTTGA
>Ga0179593_1720428_pt1 | contig 11163 bp, 12 predicted proteins | sample CZODoug2_1_08_16_FD_185931 | JGI IMG/M metagenome (GOLD analysis project Ga0179593, IMG submission 185931) | Vadose zone soil fungal communities from Angelo Coast Range Reserve, California, USA - CZODoug2_1_08_16fungal (PacBio error correction) | ecosystem: Environmental > Terrestrial > Soil >... | reverse complement strand
CTCTCACTTCCTTTTAAGATTTTAGCACTTTTACAGATTTTTGCCATTTCTTTTTCGCAGTGTTTTGCCCCTGAGCGAGCCTTTCACCTCACTGGCCGACCCTTGTTTCCCCCCCCCTAAGCCTCGCCTTTCAGAAGCTTCCTGGAGATTCCCCCTTTTGTGACTTGCTCGCAGCAAGGTGGCGGCTGCCACTGCCAGTTCTAACTTCCGCATAAGGTCTCCTGCTTTTCTCTTCCCGACCTAGACTTGCTCTGATGAAGTAAAAGGTCGATTGTTCTTTCGCCGTGCATCGATTCTCCTCGGAGTTTTCTCCCCACCTCCTCCGAACCCTTTTTTTCGAACTGTTTTTCACGCAACGCTTTTTTCCGAAGCCGAGGGACTGACGAGTCCTTCTAGCCTCGCCTCACGACTTCTTTTGGTAATGGCTTCCGCGGAAGAGCTTTGAAAGGTACAGCGACCGCAGATCCCCCACGCACGGAACTTGTTCGGCCAAGCCTCCTTTCTCTGCTTCCTTTCTATGCCCTATCTGATCCCTGACGCTGAAATGAACCTTGCGCTCAAAGGGTTTGACAGGCCCCCTAACGTTCTTTCTTTTTTTTGAAAACTCTTTGTTATCACGCAATGGTCGCTCCTTCCTCACGGCCCGTCGACTGTTTCCTCGCTTTTTTGACAAGCGTCCTACCACCCTGCTTTTGACCGGTCCCGATCTCTTCCTCAACGTGAACCTCCTTTTCCTCGGATCCCGGCGACTATTACGCAAGGGACGGATCCAGATTCCCCTTTGCTTCCATGCGGATCTAGAGTTTTAGGCCGGGCCGTCCATCGCACCCCTATCCCCCTCTTTTTTTCCCCGGTTTCTGGAATTTTTTTATCATTGCGGATATCTAGTTGAGCCCTTCATTGACCGGGTTTTCAGCTTTTTTTTTCTATCCTTTGTGTGGACCCCCAGGACATTTCCAGCCGTGGTGTCTGATTCTCCGAACAAGGATCCTCGCCCTCCTACAACCATTTTCCATTGTCAGCCTTCTTCGTCCCTGTCCGACCCAGCTTCTTTGGAACCCAGTTTTTTCTTGGTCGTCCGATTGACGGTTTTTATGCCCTGAAGACCTCTAAAATTTGGGGTTTTCTCACGCGCGCAGGCTCTTGTTGACCTTGGTCGGCCCGAAGACCCCGAAGTGCCAGATTCTTCTCTGCTCGATACGTTGCGCTGTAAAGCTAGAAATTTCCTAGCACTTTTTCTCTAGGGATGGCTTTCATTCTCCCGTGCCCCTGCTTCGGCTTTTTGGGGGCGCTTCGACAACTTCAGGGCTAGGCAGGTTAGTCTCCCACAGGCTTTTCGAAGGTTTTTATCTTACTCCCTTCAATCCCGCATCCTCCCGCCATCAACGCCTAGATCTATTTGTTTTAATCAAGCTCCGGGAACCTCTAATCTCTTCCTACTTGAGCCTTTTTTACTGAGGTCCTCCCAGACTTGCGTTTCTCGTTTGTGGAAGGGCCTCCACTGGGCAAGCGTGATTTCGGAAACGGTGACTACGCACTTTGAACCTTTTCTTTCGGTTTTTCTTGCCTTCCTTTTTGGGCCTTTTTTTTTTTTTTTCGCACCCCTTTGGGCCCCCTCTTTTCGATACCCCTTCCATGGGTAGTAGCCTGATAAGCCTCTTTTCCTTGGCGGGATTTGGCTTTGATGAACGGGCCCGAGAACCTTTGAGCCTTCTCTCCCCGCGCGCTCGACGGTTCCGGAGCAGGCGTTTTCACGGTTTTAAGGCAGAGATTATGACCCCCCGTCCCCCCCCTTGTCGTCCCTTCACTGCAGACCCCTTTCGACTGCCAGCTCTTTTATTTTTTCTAGTTTTTCCGCTTCTTTCTTTGAATTACCCTGTTCGGTCTTTTAGGTATGTCTTTCGATCCATATTGTGGGAAGCGCTGAGAGTCCCCAGAGTCCTTTCCCTGTTTCTTTACTGCTCTATATTTCTCCCCTTTTGTTTATCACTTTTTAGTTGCTATTGGCGCAAATCCCATGATCCTCTGAGGATGATAGCGTTTTTCTTTTCTTTTTGGGACTCCTCGTAGGGCCGCAGTGGTTTTCGTCACGGACCTGGCCGCTTCTGTTTCCCTTGCCGCCCCCCTTTTTTTCACTTAGCCTCTTCCTTCCGTTGGGTGGCGGGCAGGGTGCTTGAAGGACCCGGCCCTCCTGCTTAGATCCTTTTCTGATTCATTTTCGAGATGTCTTGCTCAGTCGTGCACTGGACAGAGGGTTGGTTTCCCAGCCGGGCCAGGCAGCCTAGGTTCCGGCGGACCCCATCTTTTCGTCCCTGCGAATGGGCCTTATCTGGAAAACTTATCAGTCGGACGAGACAAGCCCAACAACCTCCTTTCTTTTAGCTTGACTTGTATCGGTCCCCCTTTTTCTGTTCAAATCGGCTGGTACCTTTGCGCGAGGTGGTTCTTCCATGTTGCCCAATGTTAGAAATTCCGTAAGGGCTTTGCTTCTCAGCCTACCCCTCTTTTGAACTTTGATCGTTGGTGCCAAACAATTTCTTTTGTACCCATCGGTTAGGTCTTTAGATCTTTTCTCCACCTTTTTAAACGTGTTTCTGTCCCGACCTGTCCACCGTCAATATATCTCTCCGAGCGCGCCTCCTTGTCGCTGAGGGCATTTCCTGGCCCCTTTTCAGTTTTTTTGCTTTTTTGTCTTCTATTCGAGGACATCTTTCATCTCCGCCTCCCCTGGTGATGATTACTTAGGATCCTTCCCTTCGGACTTTCCCCCTGACTTTTTCCTCCGCTCTGTACACCGGCAGTTTAGCGGGGCCATCGTCCCGTTTTCACTTTTTTTTTTCTCAAGTCCCCTCCCCTTTACGTACCTCACGAAATTTCCTTTCCGGTCTTCCTCCTACTCAGTTGTGTTGTTTTTTTCTCGGATCTCTCCCTACAGATTAGGGGTAAAAGGATTTCGTTCTTTCTGGTCTCCGGGACCACCTTCTTTCTTTCTTGACGGAAGTTGCCTTCCGAAGGTCACTTAAAAGGACGAATTGTCGTCTGAACGCCGGGCACCCTTTTCGGTTCCTTCCTAGGATGTTTGACCGCCTGAAGACCCCGGGTGCAGTCCATGCCAGCCGGAGCATTTTAATGGCACAAGTCAAAGTCAGTCGAGCATCTTTTTCGGACGGTATGATATGGCCCGGTGATTGTTTCTCAGAAGCCGCCCTAGAGGACTCGGTTTCCCCGCCGGCCTTGTCTTTTTTTCCCTCAGCACTCCTTGCCGCCCGTTTCCAGAAGATCTGGTTTTGGGCCGGGTCTAGCAGTCCCCCCGAACTGCGCCGCCTTTCCCGGATTCCTAACATTTACTCCCTACCCCTTTGCAAACCTTTAAGACAAGCATTCAAGTCCATCCTCCCTTAGTAAGTTTTCCTACCCAAGTACCCCCTTCTCACAAAAGATCAGGCCCCCTCTTCCCCTTTATCCCCTAGCCCCCCCTTCCTTTCTTGAATATCCCTGGAACCTTTTTTTTTTCCCCTCTGGAACGCACCTTTTTCCTTCGGCCCCCAACCCTTTCACCCCCCAGAAGCTTCCTCCCAAGACGGAGTTCAACGACGCGTGCGTTATCGGCCCCTTCTTCGGCTTACGTCCCTTTCCTTCCCCCCCTCCTTCCCCCCCCTCAGCTTGCTCCCCTAAGTGACCAGATGTTTTATGGCGACACATTTTCGTTTGCCCCGTGACTCTCCGCAAGCCCAGCGGATTTTCCTCCCGCGTCTTTAGTAACTGCTTACCCCATATACTTTTTTTTACTTTAAGCTCCCCCGCTAAATTGCATTAGCGCAGTTAGCACCTTTTCAGGTGAATGTAGATGAAACATCTTCGGTTTCCTCCCTTCACGGTTCTCTCTAAATTCAGCCGTCGAACGCTATAGGTTCTCTAAGGAGTGTAATGGTAGTTCCATCGGTGAATCTAGGGTCCCCAAATGCTTTGACATGTTTTCCCTTCGGTGATTTTTCTGAAGTGCCTGAAACATTATTTTTGAGGGTACGCGACCTCTAATAGGTGAACTTTTCTTTTTTAGACTGAAAATCGCCCGCGCCTGCTGGAGACGTTGCTTTCTTTCCGAAAGCAGGGCCCCGTATTGCTTATGCTCTCCGATCCCTTGCCTTTTCTTCGCAGATGTTCTGGTTCCACTTGCCTTCTGTCGTCGAAGATGCTCTAGTTCCCCACGAAGACTAGGGAGATTTCTTGATATTTAGTAGTCCCTTATTCCTCCCTTCAAATTCCTGAGCCCTTCTTTTTTCGACCTCCCTCCCCTGCGTCGTCTTTGGTCGAGCTCCGTTTTTTTTTTTTCTTCCCTATTTAATCCTACTCCGTTTTTGGTGTGAGATTCTTTACTGATTTCTATTCCCACAAAGTGATCCGCTCTTTTTTTTTTTCGTCTCCTCTTTCCTGTTTCCCCTGGAAGAGATGGACTTCTGATGGGCACGTCTTTCAATATTTTTTCCTATCGCTTCTTGCCTCCCTTGCACCTGTTTTTTTTCTTTTCAATTTACGTCCGCCTTTTATCGCTTGACGCAGGGTCTTCCGGGACGTGATACGGTCTAAGGGGGAATCCTTCTTTCCGAACCGTCTTTTAGATTTTTTTCTAAGTAACTCAGGCAGGCGCTTCGGATGACCTTTTTCCGGTTCATTCTTGTGCTTAATGTCCGGTTTCCCCCGATTGGCGCCTTTGTACCCCCTCCACTGGTGAATGCATGAATCTTCGTCCCACCATCCCCGTCAGCACCAGGACATTGCTCTTCCCTGTTCTCCTGCCCCTTGGCCCTTACGCTTTGCCTGAACTGTCCTCCTACGATCCGGTCCTGGTTTGTTTTTCGGGGAACCTTTAGGATTCTTTTCTCCCCCCACGGAATTTTTCCTGTTTGCGCAAACGTCTTTCGCTTTTGCCGCTTCTGAAGTTTCCCCCCATTGCTGAAAACTGAATTCTCCCATTTAGCACTTCTAGTGGTTAGGACTGCGAGTCTTATTAAATTGCCTGGTCTTTTTTTTCTTCCTGACTTTTTCGCTGCCATCTCGCTTTAGGGCAAGTCTTTCCACTTTTTCCTGCACTTAGCCCGACCTGAGAGACCCGCTGAGTTTTTACATTGTTCCCCTCAATTTTAGCATTCCCCTTCTGGTTACGTCTTCCATTTTTCCCCCATGACTCTGATAGATAAGTCAGGAGTTTACGATCTCTCTCTCCATCTTTTCTTAGAAGTCTACCATTACGGCTGAAAAGCAGGGTGGCTCTCCAGCAGGGCGTAATAAGTTTTTGTGCCGGTTTCACCATTCAACCGGTACTTCCACAGACAATTGTCTTTTTCTTGTCATAAGTTAAATTTGAGGAAAAGTTTACCTTAAAATGGTCGATGCGTTACGTGGAATTCGTTCTTGGTAGATTCTTTCTCTCTAACCAACTTAGCCCCCTTCATGTCTTTTTTTTTGGTTCTACCCCCGTTGGTCTCCATGTTAGACCCTTGGTATTCGAGGCGGCGGATATTCTCGTTCTTCCTTTTAGTCTCCTGTATCCCGGGTCCCCCCTCTGTCCAATTTCGTGTGAACCCCCTGTTCGGCCCCCTATGTCGATATTTTTTGGTCCCAGCTTTTTTTCCCTTTTCTTTCTGCTTCCCGGACAATAGAAGTAGCTTAATTTGGTGAACACATCTTAGGGCACCCTCGCCCAATCGTTTGATTTTTTCTCGGTCCTTCTCTACACTAAGGTCTTTCATTTTGACGACGACAAATGCCAGGCTTTCTCTTCGTCCTCCTTGCAAATCGTCGGTTTCGTGGTGTCCTCCCCACTTCTGGGATGGACGTTATCGTCGCTTTTCAAGGACGCAACCGGAGGAGGCACTGACTTTGACTACTCTCTAGCCCACATCGTCGGTCTTCTTCTAAGGTGTCTCCTTCTTTCTCGCCTTCTTCTTCATGTTGGTGTTGGTGTCTCCGCGCGACCTTATCCAGCTTCTTCTTTACTTCTGAACTTAGACCGTCCTCCATCCCTTTTTTGAAAGTTTTGGCGTGCCGGTTTGCGGTTTTCACTTCGTGAGGAATCCTTCATACGCCTTCTTTGCCGACCGCACACCCTCTCTCTCCTCAGATTCCATCCCTTTCTTCATCTGATCTTCGGGAAAGGGAGGGTTGGCCTTCTAGAAGCTTTTGAGTAGGAAGCAGGATCTCCCCTAGTCCTACTCCTTGATCAGTCCTTGAGTTCCTCTACTGTCTCTGTCGGATATACTGGGACAGATGTAGTATTTTATCAAGACGAAGATCCGACTACCTTCTCTCCTGGATTTTCCGGTCTTCTTTAGATCTTCGAACCCCCATTGTTCCCCTAAAGCGTGTTCAATTGTTTTTTCACGATTCTTCCCTAGCTTCTATTCTAATGTCTTCTCTCCTCCCCCTCCCTTTGCAGTCTTCCTTTCGAACCTCCAACTTCCTTTGTCAGTAGTTAACCACGGGCGCTGCTTTGTGGGTCTCAACCTTCTCCGCTGCCTTCCCTCAGTCTCTCCCTCCCCTGGCTCACCCTTCATTGACCATAATTTCTCCTGTAAATTCTGGCTGATTCCTGAAAGAGTTCATCCGTCAAGGAAGAGTTAAGGCTCTCTTGATGGACACCTTGATGTTTCTTCAAGAAACCCTTATTCCCTTCTTGTTAAGATAAACTTCCTTTGACGTATTGTCTTTTCTCTTCGACCCCCCTCTCTTTGATTCCCTCCCTTTTTTTGCCATTATTAACCTCTTCTTTCGTCCCTCTTTACTTTACACCCCTCAATTTCCTCCAGCAGATGACTCCCCCAGCGTTCTTGCGGACCTGAACGACCCCCTCTGATCTCAATCTCTCCCTGCGAGGTCCCCCCAATTCTTTTTGACTAAGAGGATGTGGGTTTTTGCGGGTCCTTCCGACGGATTGGGACTTTTTCCTTTCGCCTATTCTTGCCTTTCCCCATATTCTCTTTCTTTTTCCACAAGTTCTTCTCTCTTGACTTTGCTCATTTTCTCTAAGGTGAACCCCCCTGAAAATCGCCCCAACTCTTTTTCTATTCACACGTTCTCTAACCCCCCCATTTGAACCTTGTTATTTATCCTATTCCTCCTGAAGGCTCCAGACCCTTCCTTCTCTTTCCGGTCTTTTCCCTCATGGTCTTTTTTTTCACGAATCTTGCCAAAGTGATGTGATGGAGGCAAAATTTTTGGATTGTAGATACCGTTGACCTAATATTTTGAAACCGGACTTTTTCCCCCCCCCTCCCGATCATCCCCTTGTCTTCGCGAAATAGACTCCCTTTGAAGAAGCAATCCTACCCCCTATCGAGCGCCTCCCTTGATGATCCAGCTCCTGGTGTTTCTTAGGTCTTTCTTTGGATCCCCCTCCGAAAGAAGATCCTAAAGGTCACTCATTTTGTTGTCCGGACTCCCTCGGTTCATGTTCCCTATCGAGCCTTTTTCCTCCTCCGCTCTGATTTGAGCTTGATAGTCTTCCCCGTGCATTTAAACAAAGTCCCTACCATTCTCTCCCTCCCCTTGGCGGAATCGGTCCCCCTTCCGGTCTCTTCTTCTTTTTTGTGTTTTTTCTCTCTCTGGAAAATCCCCCCCTTTTTTTTTTAGAGACTTTGAAATTCATGAGGAGTGATCGCCGGACTCAAGCGTCAGGAGCTGGGGATAACAGCGGCTGGGTCGCAGACTTTTTCTAAGCTTCTTTTTTTTACCCTTTTCCTCCTCCTGCTCTTATTCTGTTCCCTTAAATTCTCTTTTTCATCCACATGCGAAAGAAGGGGGCCGACTGATAAGGCCCCCTCTTCGTTGAAGGAAGTCTCGTTTCTGGTTTTGCCGCCATAATCTTTTCCTCTTGGTCTCTTTGACTAGAATTCCTCCCTGTCGAGTTGGCATTTTTGGCTAACTAGGTATGCTTCGAAGACTTTCTCCCATTCCTTCTCTTTTTTTTACCCCTCCCTTTGGTTGCATCTCTTACCTCCAAGTAAGCTCCCCCCCGGCCAAATTTACGTAAGAACCCTACTTTGCGAAGATGCTTTTTTAGGTACCCTTCCATCAGTCTCCACTCCCGCGCCCCTCTTTTTCGGGATCGGGTCAGATAGGATGATCTCCCCTCATGCAAAGGACCTGTTTTGGAGACTCACAGAGAGCGCCCCGTATCCTCTATCTGTCCCCAGAATTGTTCACCCTCTTAACTTCTCTTAGTTCTTTGATTCCTGGCCTCAATCTGGTCTTCTTTCGAAGGAAGACCAGAGGTCCACTCTCTGAACCTTGAGTTATGTTTGTTAGCTCCTTCTGCTTTTAGGTTCGCTGCCATTTAGACCTCTTTCTTTCCCTCTGTTTTTAGTCTTCGTAGTTCTTTCGATTCGCCCCCCAGTTCTGTGCCTCTGCAAAAACTTGTCATTTCTCCATTTTATTGGGCGGTCAGGTTGTTTCTTGGAAGGAACCGTGAAAGGGCTTCGATTTCAGGCTCTTCCTTTTCTTCCTGAGCTTTGGGTTCTATTTATTTCCCTAAGGAAGGCCTGGGTTTATCGTAAACTTTGTGCCTCTCTTTTTTTTTGACCCCTCCCCCCCCTTTTGCCCTTTCGAAAGTTCTTTTCCCTTCTTGGAAACTCTCCTCCTTCTTGAGAGAAGAAATGTCCTTCGATTCCTTTCCTTTGTGCCAATTCTTTTTTCGTTTCCCCCCTTTCCTTTACAAAACTTTTCCTCGGATGGACATGGAAGTGGTTTTGTTTCCCGGGGGTAGAAAACTTCACGTTTTCCCCCCCATGTTAGACAATTCTTCTCCTTAGGGTTCAGAGGCTTCTTCTTTCCTCAGAATCCCCTTTTTCCTAGGAAGGCGCATAAAATACCCTCTGTTAGTTAGGGCGGCCGGTTCTACCAGAAATGGGGCAGAATTCTCCAGCCCTTTTTAGGTCCCCCCTGAGTTCTTTCCTTGGGCTTGGCAGTCATTAGTAAAATAATACTGTAAAAGCTTACTTATAACTGGATTATCCAACCGGTCCTGGAGTTCACATATCGGTTTTCTTCGTGCTTTCTTTCCTTTGTACCCTGGTCACTTCTTTCTTTTTCTATTCGGAAGTCTTTTGTTTCCCGCGGAGAAATTTCATCGCGGTAAAACCTCTAAGTTCTGCACTCTTTTCCCTCTCGCCGAGTCTTCCCTATTCTTTTTCTTTCGGAGGATTCACCCACTTCGGCTTGCTTTCCTTTCTCTGTAGAGGTCCCCACTCCACTTCCGCAAGTTTTCAGGCTTTCCCTCCGTCTACGGGAACTTTCCAGAGCCCCTTTTATTTCCTTTCCCGATCCCGGATTTTTTAAGTTCTCTGATTTCATCATCCGTTCTTTGGGGAGATGATCTAAAATTATCCCCTCCTTATGTCAGTCCTACGCTTAGCCACCTGCTCCTTCTCTCACGTCTGGAATTCGCCCCTCAAATTGAATTTTCTAGTTGGGAAAATTGTTTTTGGGATTTCCTCCACGCCCAGTCTCGGGCCGCGCCCCCAAGTCTTTCCGCGATCCTCCGAGACCCTCGAGATTTTCTCACGGTTGACCTCGGCTCTCCCTAAGGTGGCGCCTGTCTCAACTCCCGTATCTAATGGCCCATTCTTCCCTTCCCCCTCCTTCTATCTCCTCTCTAACGTATGGTCTTAATTAGAAAGTTTCTGCGGTCATATTCTGTCTTTTTTAACTTTTTCCTATTTTCGTAGTGTCTACCAGACCTAGCAGCTCCCCTACCCTACCTTTTCGACTTTCCCCGCCCGCCCCCATGTTGAACCCGGTTCGAACTTGGGGGCAAGACTCAGAAAACTCTTTTTGGTCCCGGCTCCTTGAGGACAACGAGTCTGATCCGACGCCGGCCGTCCCTAGACCTCCTTTTTCCCTGGTAAATCCCACTTCCGTTTAAAACCCCAAAAGAGACCCTAAGAAGGGACCCCTCCCTAAATTCTCATTTCGACTTCCTGTGGATTCCATTCTACACCGAAAGTTAATATTACCGAGTTCCCCGTTTACCAATCTCCAATGTGTTATACCTACGCCCCCAGTAATGGCTTCTCCCATCGTTTCCCTTATAATGTCCTCTGGGTCCCGTTCTCTCATTGCTTGGAACCCTATGGGTTGACCCGTCCCCTCAAAACACTCCCATAGGATTGCTTTCCCCTGAAATATCCCTGCACTCCTTGTTTCCTGCTTCCCCCAATCCGTTGAGAGTAACTTTGGTTAGGAAAGACGAAAACACTGATCCTCCTTCCCTTGCATTTTTTTACTTCCACTACCTGGGTCTTCTTCCATTACGCATGAATGATCCCGACAGAAATGGTTGTTGTTCTTTGGAGGAAGAATTACCTCACTTCGACTCAGCTCACCGCACAAGGTCTGCGGCCTTGACAGCGTTAGGTTTCCCCATCGTCAGAGAAGCAGATGAAGGACTGGGATAGACCCATACTACTCCACAGTGAGAATTTCCCCCCCCTTACGCCGCTAGCCGAAAACTCTTGAGGCTTTTGATACTTTTAGAATAGGAATCAAGGGCAGCATGGGGGTATTTTCAAGGTAGATGGCCCAGAGCGTTCCGAGGTTGGGTCTCTGCAAAGACGTTTCCTCTTACACCTGAAATTAAGCCTTGTGCTGGGATTCTCCGCCCTCCTCGTCGCAGCCTCCCCCTCACTTCCTTTGGTTCCCAGTTAAGGAGGAATTGTTGAATGATGCCCCGACCAGCGGCATGCGCACACCCTTCTTGGGCATGAGTTCCTTTATTCGTCTTTTAGAAGACCTCCCCCACACCCCATATCTGGGAGGGTACCTCTCGAGCAAGGAATAGGTTTCTCCTGAGTATCTCCTAACCTCGACGTCCCTTTCTCATAACAGCCTCTCGAAGTGCGAGCGCTTTGCGAGCCTCCAATTTGGCCATTAGTCGGAGAGGATCCTTTAAGGCAACCGGCCGATCTTCCCCAACTTGCCCGGCCTCTTATATAAGGATTAATTCCGAGCCTGTCGAGCTCTCCTGTGCCCTGTTACGAGTTCCAGCGATTTTTGTTTTTTGGGGCTTCCGGTTTGTCCATTCCAGTAAAGTGCCCCCTTCTTTACCATGAAGTAAGCTGCTTTCCCATTCACCGCTCTCAGAGCGGCTCCGTAGTCTTTGGGTTTTCG
>Ga0179593_1429334_pt1 | contig 11163 bp, 6 predicted proteins | sample CZODoug2_1_08_16_FD_185931 | JGI IMG/M metagenome (GOLD analysis project Ga0179593, IMG submission 185931) | Vadose zone soil fungal communities from Angelo Coast Range Reserve, California, USA - CZODoug2_1_08_16fungal (PacBio error correction) | ecosystem: Environmental > Terrestrial > Soil >... | reverse complement strand
TTCTGGTCTTCTTAGTAAACCGTTGAGTTTGAGGTTCTTTTTTAAAGTTGTCTTCAACCCTATTGACCTCCTCCTCGGCACGCTACCCATGACAGCGCCCTGATCCATTCTTTATTGTTAGTCATTTTACGAGGATTCAGCCTCGTCTTACGATCAGTACGTGCGAAGAGATTTCCTTACCCCCCAGTTTAATGTACGGTCTTCAGCCCCCCACTCCCTATCATTAGAAGCTTTATCCCCCTCTCTCAGCAGATTGGTTTTGTGATCTATATTTATTCCTTTTTGTCTAGAGTCATCAACACACTACGTCCTTTTTTTTGCCTCCGGCCGGGTTGACTCTTCTCCGTACCATTTTCTCCCGCTACAGTGCACTGACCGCTTTTCCCTAATGAATGGAAGCCCCTTCTTCTTTTTCCCCTTCTTCTCAAAGTCGAGCGGGCCCCCTTGCTTTTTTTTTCGCGTGCCTCGAGGTCATTTCCCCCCCATAGGGTCCCGTCCTTCCCCTCAAAGGGCCGTAGAGAATCCAGAACCCCTTGAGGAACTCATACCAGTCGGCTTGCCTCGCTTTTCGATTTTTGTTCGACCTCTTTTCCACTAACTGAAACACGGTGCCCTTTTTTTTTGATTAAGCCGGATCCTCTATCCTTCCTTTACCCTAAGAATTGCACCCCGCCCCTCGTTCCTCCTACCGCTCAGGAACCGGCAACTACCGAAAAATTGGTCCTTTTCCTAACTTTTCAAATCCATGCAGTTGGCTTTTAGTACTTTTCCCCCTTTGAAATGCGTTCTTTTCCTTCATCGAGCTGAGGTATCCAGTCTAAGGTTTTCCCTTAGAGAGTTCTTATGCGGTTCTTTCGTTTCCGCAAATTGCGTTTTTCCGCGATGGCCGGTCTCTTCCTCTAGGAGATTCTTGCTTTGATCCCAAGGGAGAGTATCCTTATTTACCCTTTTTTCTTTCGTTAAAAGAGACGGTTGTTCCCCTTGCCTCTTCCCTTCTTTGCTCCTCGGTACTGGGCGGAATTGAGCGTCTCAGTGCTGTAGCGCTTCCCCTTTTCTGAGGGGTGAGCTCGGGCTTCGGATTTTTAAGCTTCAGGCTCGGTACCAGTCTCTCGTCCCTTTCTTTCCTTTCCCGATCCTTTCTTTGCAGCTTGTTCTCTTAGTCGGTTGGTAATTTTCTGGACTTCCTTTTCCATTTTTTTGATGACTGGGCCCGTGGCTAGATGGAATGTTATGCGGCCTCTTTTCCGCCTTTTTTGAAGGGTAGACCGATTGGTCCCGGTTTTCTCGGCCCAGGCGATGTGATATTCATTCGGGTCAAGTAAGATCGCCGACGCCTTTATTTTCTAGCTCGATCTTTTTCAGTGGAAATAAGTACGTACCACCAGTGTTCCAGGGATCTATATGATGGAACCTTATAGGCCTTCCCCTTGTCAGTTAGTCTCCCTTTCATTCAGTTTTTCCCAATGACGTCAACCTTTTTTCACTCATAATTATTTAAGAAGAGGTCTCCCTACGGTAGGTACCTCTTCTCTTTCCCTTTATATTTCAATTTTTAGCCATCGCCTCCTAAACTGGTCCATATAGAAAATTTCCCCGTCTGGCTCAACGGGAACAACTTATAATCCCTTTTAAGGAAGTATTGATTTCATTCTCTTCTTTTCTATGTCAGGTGCTTGCACAGGCAGTCCCTTCCCCCGGTTTATAGCCTTCAATTCCCCCATGTAAAGGTATGTTTTCCTGGAACGGACATCCAGGTCTCCCTCCAATGTCCCCCCGGCCCGCCCATTTTCCTCTCCCTGACTATATTATTTTAATAATAATTAAGTTTTGTATATGGAGTCTTGTAGTTGTTCTGCTTTTTAGCCGGGCGAAGATCCAGAAGTGGCTGTCACTTTCCGCCGGTCAGAGTCGGCTGGCCGTTTCGTCCCCCCAGTCCCCCCCGTAACTTCCCATAGAATTATTACCCTAGATTTTTGAAGAGTATCCCTCTTACGGAACGCGGGCGAGCCGTCTTGGTTGTGATTCGATTGGCATTGGATATTTCCTCGTTCTTGGATATGGCGACTATTCGTGCGGGATAAGTTTACACCGACCCTTTTGAGTTTCGCCTCCTTCTTGACCACAAATTAATAACCTTCTTGACAGGTAATGAAACGTGCAATTTAGACGAGCACAACAGTTAAGCCTTCCCCTATTTTTTAACTTTCCGAGACTTCTCTCCCCCTTTTGCGAAACTTATGGTCTCGCCTTCCCTGATCTCTATCAGAGCCAGTTTATCATACTTTCTTATCGTACTGATCTCATCTTGATATGAGATAAAAGGCGCCGGCGCTCATGCATAAAAGCTCATACGCTCCTTCCCCCCAGAAGAGGAGCTCGTTCCATTTTCGGACGTCGGCCTTCTTCCAATTTTGACGGCAGTAACACAGATCGCCCCTTTTTCCCTCCGCCACCGAATTTACGACCCCTTCCGGAGATAACCTTGACCTTTTTTTTGTTCCGCGGACCTAGAATGTCTTTTCTTCTTTGCGTGAAAAGCGTTTTTTTTCCCTATACCCCTCCCTCAGTCCACTCACCCAGCAGCCAACAGCCAGATTTTGTGAAAGAACTCACACCGGTAATTTTACGACAACTCCAGCAAAGAGAGACCTCCTTAATTGTACAACAGGATTACACAATAAGCGGACACCCACGTGTTTACAACTCCCCATGGTTCTCCCAGACTAGGCCGATCCCGCTACGCCTTCCCCGGCCCTCACCCCCCCATCAGGTCATACTTCCTGCAACGACCCCTCCCGCCGACATCCCCCTCTTTCTCGCTCACAGCTCCCCGAAGTTTTTTTTTCCCGCAGTATCGCCCGAATTCTATCATGGCCCTGTAGGTAGCAAGACAGGCTGACTCAAAACTATCCTGGACCTGATTTTCTTTCTTTTGATCCCCCTGTGCTTGATACCTTCCTCCTTTAGGCCGGTGTTCCCCTGCTTTTTAAACTCGCAACGCCTCCCTTGGAATTAGCGGTACCTGGTAGGATCTAGTTCCTTAATAAACCTGATGTAGACTACAGGCATTGTCCACCAAGGAATAAACGTCTCTTATCGTTACGAGTGTTGCCCGACTTGGGAGTTTTTCTCGTCCGTTTTTCGGTTCGGTGCGCTGGGCGGCGTCCCCAATCGGATAGGAACCTGCCGCCGCATATTCTCCTTCCGATAGTACACTGCCTCAGTGAAAGTTATCTCCTTCGTGAAGTATTTTAAGCGACACAATAATCTTCCGGAGCGATGACTGATTCCGTCCCTTTCCCCTCCCCCCTTGAAATTAGAAGAGTTATGCTCCCTTTCAGGACGGGTTTGGATATATATATGTTACATATCCGTGTTGTTGTTGTCGAGAAGATCCAACCCGCCGCCCTCTCCTTTTTTTCCAAGTCGGAGACACTCCCTCTTTGTTCCGGGTTGAATGCCTCTCCTAGTCATCCTCCCCCCTCTATGCACCAAACAGAGGAAGGACCTTACTCACCGTCATAAAGGGGCTCCGTTTTGCGTGTCAACGAGCCCATCGGGCAGGTTTCGTTCCACTTCCTTAATACCATCCCTTTCCCTCCAAGTCATGACCCGCAGGTAAAAGAACCGGACTTCGGGAAGTCGATTCTGTTTCCCATGATTCCCCCTCCTCTTGCGCTCCTTTTTCACTGTGTTCTTCCTCTATTTTCCCTTTGGTTTAAACCTGCAAACCCCAGTGAGACCCTTCTTGTTATTCATTCCGCGTGATCCTGCAGGGTTCCCCCCTTCCTAAAACCCTTCTTGCGTTCTACTCCTTCATTACCCGGTGCCCCCCCTTTCTTCCCTCCAGGTCATAACTAAGAGCCCGAAATAAGGAACCAATCCTGAGAAGCGGTACGATTTGAGACTTTCCGGCCTTCATGACCCCCCCCCCCCCTCCAATGGTCCCTCTCTTTCTTTTCAATAGAGATTTCTCTTTCCCCATTAAGGTGGCATCTTTATCCCTTGACTTTTGTGTCTCCCCCTATGTGCCGTCCCGGGACTTACCGGGTAGTTTTTCCTCCCCCCCTTCCGGAAGTCGGATAATGACTCGATTGGCTCGCTCCTTGTCAATTTCTGTAATTCTTTCTTTGGCTGTTAGTGAGCCTTCATTGCCGATTCAGTTCTTCTTTTCATGTTTTTTACATTGTGCTGAGAGTTCGACTTTTCATAGTTTTTCGGCTTCTCGGATCTTTTTCTCCTGTTTTCTAGGAGTGCCTCTGATTTTGAGCTGAGGACCTAGCTCCTGCCGCCCGCGAACGCCGAGGCTCAAAAGGGCCCTTTTTCAGTTTTTGAGGATGGCTCACTGCAGGTCATTCTGCAATGCTTAAAGGCCTGCCTGCCGGTCCGGGTCCCCCTGAATAGAGCCCTCTTCAGCAGCTTTTTTACGATTTTTTTTTAGGTAGTTTGATACCTGTATTTTACGCCCCTCCTTATAGGCTCCCCGTAATAGCTTCCTCTGAGCCGCAGGCAAAGGGCTGTTTCGGCCTGAGAGCTCTTTACGTCAGTCTAAAGACGCTTAGCTTCCCGGACTCTTTTGAATCAATTTGGGAAGAACGATAGTCATGAAGTTTCAGGGCGGGTGTGCTCTACATAGGGCTTGAGACCATGCCATTCATCCTTGTGCAATCCCGGGTAAAGACGCGGCGATCATACGTTTTGTCCTCTTTCGTGATCTCCATCTTTGCCTTTCTATCCAAATCCCTCCCCCCTCCCCGATGGCAAGATCTCCCAAGTGCAAATAGGCTGATACCTGACAAACACCCTCCTCTTAAAGCTTCTTCTTCTTCCTCTCCGATTCTTTTAGTCGTCCCTTCCTTTTTCCGGCAGCGGAAGTATTAGCCAGGAACTCTACTTTTCCTTCTTCGTCTTTTTCAGCGGCCCCACCCTTTTCAGATCGCCCTGCCTAAATGCGTCCTACCCGTCCCGTAAGAATCCTCTCATCTCTATGCATAATAAAACGTTGTTTTCAAATTCTGATGCGGGCAATGGGCGGCCCTTGGCCCCCCAGTGCTTTTCGTGCCTTTTCCGTTCCTAAGGGTCATTATTTCTGCTGGCCTTCTCCGGTTCCCTGCCCTGTCTTTTCCCTACCTCTGATCCGATGTCTCCGGTGGGTCTTTCGTCGTCCCTTTCCGCGGTAGTTTTCCTTTCTGCAAGCCGTGTTCCCTTTTTTCGAAAGATTCTTCGAGTTCACTCTGGCTAGAGACCCTCCCCTTCCAAACCCCCGCGGGAGGGTTTGACTCCTTCTTCCTCTAACAGAAAGAGTCCGCACCCCCTTCCGGTTTACGAGAGTAACCCAATAACCTTACCCCACGGTGTCCAGCCTCTTCTTATACAACGGCGGCCAAGAATTTCGAGCAACACGGACCCCGCTTGGCTGATTCTTACAAGTTTGAGCGATGAGAGTAAGAAGAAGCCCGGCGTGTAGTTCAGGATATTTCTTCCGCACTTGGCTCAAAATGGAGAACGGGCTTGCCGTCTCCCCGAGACATACCTGACCCCTTCCTTCCAGGCTCAACTTTCCTTGTGCCGCTACAGCAGGAAGTCCACCTGTTCTTAATCAGTGTTCCCTCCTAAAGACTTTCCTTCCCTTCGCGTCTCACGGCCCTTCAGCTCGTCCTACTGCGTCATTTCCTGATGCCCACGTCTCGAAACCCCCCTCACCCCTTTCAGCCACCCGCGCCCCGCGTTGCCGCCTCCCATCCTCCCTCTTCACTCTCTCCTCCAAGGCCGCTTGAACTCCGTTGGCCTGGGACCTACGTCTTTCCGACAGTCGCTTGGCACGATTTTTTCCCTTCCCAAAGGTACTCCAAGATGTACCTCCCTTTCCGAGAAGAAATTCAGTTTTTCTTTCAGATTACTTCCTGTAACCACTCCATAGGTCCTGTACCTTATGGCCCGACCCCCACTCACTTCCCAAACCCGACCCTCTCACAGTCCAATAAGCTTTTCCCAACAAGATGACTTCTGCCACCTTCCCGTGACACCCCATTAAAAAAAAAGATTTTGTTTCTGGTAGCACTGCCTCAGGAGAAAATCTCCCCCCCTTTCTTCTCATCTTTTGTAACTCTGAGTTCCCAGCGGAATGATGTGCTTTTCCTTCTCCTCCGCACAGTCTTCTAAGTCTTCGTCCTGCGGAGTCTTCCTTTGTCTTTCAACCCTCCCTTCCTCCTTACCTGGTTGGGCATGGTTGTGTTTTTTCCCCTCTTCATCACGCGAAGATTAAAATCGGTCCAGGTTGATGAGTTCCCCCTCAATTTTAGGATCTCGTCCCGTCACGGTGATTTGAGGGATTAATGGTCTGGTCCCTTCCTTTGGGACCCTACCTCTACAGGAACCCCTTAACCGTAGCCTCTTTGTACTTCGCGAGACTTCCATCCTCTTGACAGGTAAGACCTCGTTGATCAGGTCGGCCGCGCTTTCCAGTCTTCCCTCTTAAGTCTCTACTGAAGGTAAGTGGTCCACTATTGACATTCCTCCTAGTATGAATCAAGTGATTTTTTCTCTTCCTCCCCCCCCCCCCCTTTTTGGAGATCCCCCCCCAATCTGCATTCCTCAACTCTTCTCGGGGTCGTGGACCCCCTTCCCCCTTCTTCTTTCCAGCCTCATCTCCGACATCTGATCACAGATGCATAACCCAGGCCCCGGCCTCCCTAAGCTTTTTTCTTCGTCGTTGATGTCCCAAGCCTTGACGATTTGCCTTTCTTTGGCATGTTTCTGAAGGTACCGACCCCTCAGGGCCCGCCTCAGTGCCCGGTCAACCCGCACGTGTATCTAGCCCTGATGTCCCTTCTTTCCATAATACCCCGGCTTGCGCCTCCGTTAACGTCGCATTTAGATGACTCTTTTCAACTTTTTTTCTTCCAAAAAGTATTCGACAGGCGGTGTTGCCTCAGGTCCTAATTCAAGAGACCTATCTTAAAGAAGAATGTTCTCGCCTAGGAACCCAGACGTCCCCCCCTTCACGTGTCATCCCTCATAGAGACAGAGACATCTGACATCGAGCCTCAGACTGACTGGAGATTTTCTCCTTCCTGAATTGCTCCCCCCCCATGTCCCGGATGGTAGAAATTTGTACCAGAGGATGCGTCTCCTTTGCCTCTTATGCTCGCTTTTTTTTTTGTGTTTTCTCTCCGGGTACCCTCTTAGGGGGTATGTTAGGTATTTTCCATTTCGAGTCTCCTAGCAGTCTCCCTGGTTCCGGCCCCTCTGGTTGCTTGCGTCATTTTCTCCCATTCCGCTTTCTCGCTGAGTTCGGTCCTTGACTTCGGGCAGGCAGTTTCCCATTGTGTCCTTTCCGAGGGTTCTCTTCAGAGATGTGTTTGTCATTTTTCCAGTTTCGATCAGAATGACTTAGACCTCCCCCTTGAAGTTTTTTGCCTGGAAGGATATTCTTGCCGGACCCGAGGATGATATTCCCCCTTTTCTCATTGGGTTGGTTACGTAACTGGTTGTTTCCTCTTGTTTCCTGTGCCAGCAGCTTAGGCTGTCTTACCTGCGACGTCTAGCATCCCTCTCGGAGATGAGAGAAAGTTCTTTTTTGTGAGAGAGGCTCCTTTCAGCAGCGCCAAGCGGTTTCTCGGTTTAGGACAGTGCTTTTCGAACAGGGAACCTTTTCCTTTCTCGGTTGAGTCCGAAAGTGTTTTCGTGTGAAACAAAGTACCACTGTTTTCCGGCCCTGTAACTAGATCCGCAGGCTCCCCTCCCGCGTTCTACCGACTAAGCAGGGAGAGTCCCCCGCCGTCCTTAGAGTCAGATAACTTTCCCCTTCCTGTCTAAGGAAATAATGCCGCCCGCGGCGGAGGCCTCAGATCTCTTCATATTACGGAGGATTGCATTGCATTAGAATCTGAACTCCCCCTTCCCTCCTTCGAGCTGTAACCACTCCCCTCCAAGTTGGAAGCTGGCCGCCCTGCCTACCCCTGCCTCCACCAGCATTCATCCTCATATCCGTGTTTTTTTTCGAGACGAGACTTTAGCTGATGCTTAAGGGAGTCGCTAGTCCATGTGACCCCGCTGAAAAGTGACGCCGTCAAAGAGAGCCCTTTTTCCGCCTTGAGGATTTCCTGTCAACTTCACTTTTCCTTCCTTCCCCCCGATTAAGGCCCTGAGGCCGATACCTACTCTATAGACCGGAAAGGACCCGGACAATCTGTATCCCTGATTTTTTCCCATCCCTTCGGGCAATTGTTGAGAGTCTGTCCGCGTCGGTTCGATTGTCAGAAGGGCCTGCTATTAGATTCCCTCAACCTGCGGGTCTAGAAGAGCGATGCCTTCCCTCCCTCTTCCCAGTTCCGGGCATGGTACACCCATGAACTCCACCTCATAACGTCACCATTGACACGCCACCAGTTCCGAAAGCCTTCCGGAATCGGACCTGAAGTAAAAATCCTTCCCTTTTTTTCTCTTATTACAGAGCCCCCCCCGCTTTCCAGACACGCCCCTCCCCTGTGAATTAGATATATTCCTAAGAGCCCCCAAAGGAGAACTTCTCCCCTACGGGTACATCACCTGCCACATTCGACCTTTTCAAACGGTACCCTGTAATGGCTGACCTAAAGGAGCTCAAACATCTTCTTTTGTCACCCCTGATCCCTCCCCTTTCAGGACAGAGTTCCCCGGCGCAAGGCACCGGCCCTCCACTTTGCGCATCCTGATACCCCATCTCCCTGACTGTTGAACTAACCAAGTCCAGCCACAGGGGGGCATACCCTTTCAGACGCTTTTTCTGTCCCGAACAGCGAGAATCCGTATGGTCCCTCCCGACCCGCTCACGACTATGATTTTTTGTACAAAATCGACTCTTTTTTCTCCCCCCCTCGGCCTGGGAGACGATTGACTTTCTCCCCGAAGCGGTAGGTCCCTTCGGACAAACTACCCCCTCTCACCAGAACTCTCCATATCTATTATAACCCAAAGGCAAATACGAGAAGCCCCCCTTTCTCTTCCATTCCAAGCTCTCTCCCTTCGCCCCCGGTTGGTTCAGCCCTGCCGTTGCAACACCCCCCTCCCCTAATATAGGAGGCCTCTCCGCCGGCCGGTGCCCGAGTTCTGGTCTGCCCCTCCGTGCAGGATGGCCTGGTTTCTGACTGAAATCCCCCTCCTTCGACCCGTCTTTCCGATCAGTCTTGCCCTGGAGGAGGTCGGCTCTTGTTCCATTAGCCACTCTCATTTTTTTTTCTGGTTGCAAGTTTTAGTAAATGCAGGTGACCTGGAAAGGCCTTTAGAGGGAACGGTACTTTTAAGTTATGGCCCCTTAATTTTTCTAGGTTGCTGTGAGTTGTTTTCTTGAACCCTTCTCGCAGGAACGGTCCCTGCCCGACTAGCTTGTATGCCTGAGGAAAGCAGTCCCTTTCTCATGTGATTACTTGCATTTTCTTTATTTCCCTGACTTACCTCCTTCCTGTACCTTCTGCCCTGCACAGTTGACCCCGCTGATTTCGTGATTGGTTATTTCCTTCCTATCCTGTTGTTTCCTTTTATCCCCACACCAGGCACTGCCGCCAAAACGTGTGGTCCCGTCCCCCGGGCATAGGGGAGGAGCGGATCCGTCCTTTCAGACAGCCCCCCAGCGAGCGCAATTCCCCCCCTTCAATGACTTTTCTCTTTCGGCGGTCTCATTTCTCTCAGCTGCCCCCTTCTCTCCCCGGCGATAGGGGCGGTTCGTTCCTATATGTACAGACGTCTAAGGAATGACCCTTGTCACCTCGACCTTAACCACTTAGGCAATTTTCCCCCCCCTTAAAATTTGCCGCTCAGTTTAACGTAGGAATTTCCATTTATATTGCCCCCATGCCCAAGGCTCAGGCCGGGTCATTGAAGAAAATAGACTCCTTCTCCCCAGGTACTTTGACTTCCCTTCTCTGAACAGCCTTTCTTCGTTCTTTTGAACCCCCATAAGGCCCCAGTTCCATCACGCCCATCAAAATAGTTCCTTTCCCTTTTTTTTTGATCTGCGGCGATGATTTCTCTTTTTTGTTTCCCCTCCTTCGAACAGTTACGTGCATGGTGATCTGTCCGCATTTAGAGGTATCCACGTATGCAGTTTTTTAGCCAGATAGCCGCTGGGTCTTGTTTCCCTCTTTCCCCGGACACTATGGTTTGCCTCTTTGCCGGTGTTATCCTCCCGATGCCTCCGCCGGTTGAGATGACCCCCCTTGTTCTTCTTAAAAGAGCTTGGGTCTGCTCTTCCTTTCTGTGTCAAGGCTGATTTCTCGCTGGGTGTTTTACGCGAGCTGTGTGGTGGCAGCGCTTTTTTTTTCTGTCTTTTTTTTTTTTTTTTTACGTTCTGTTGTTTACTCCTGATTTGGCTTGAGTGACCAAAGAAGAAGTTGCCCCCCTTGCTCCCCGCTCTTTCCGGGACGTAGTTTGGCGTTTCTCTGGTCCCACTTGATTTCTCGCCCGGTTCTCTTCTTGAGGGGAAGAAAGTCTTGGCCCGGCTGTCCCTCTGCCCTGGTGCCCCCCTCCTGACTTTCCCTGGTAGCTTCAAAGCTTTTTTATGTATCCGGTTTCGCGGAATAGCTCCTTTCCCTCAGCTTGGACGACCGAACTGTCGTATTCGAGCTTTAGCGCTCCAGCTCTCAAATCCCCCGTGTCGTTCTTTTTTCCCTTCCCCGTGGAGTCCCCTCATTAGTGGCACACGGGGTATTTCTGACTTCCTGGCATGCTTCATCTGGAAAGGACTTTCAATAGTTTCATCCGATACGACACTCCCGAATGTTCTATATCCGGGCGATCCTTGGAGCCCCCAGCCGCCGAAATCTTTCCCCCACTACAGGGCCCATTATTTAAAAGGACCCCAAAATTCCCTCTTTTTCAGTTTGTAAGACGTCCGTTCCTTTTCCCACGTAAGCGAGGTCCCACAGGCGTCCAGGGAATTGCAGGGGACAGGAAGTCTTTTACCCTTGCAGACTCACCTTCCAGGCAGTCTTGATGCCGGAGACTTAACCTTTTTCTTTAAGCGGTCCCTTTATGAACTTCGCCTCGCTCACCCCAGAAAGCTACTCCATCAGTTGTTTGTTTCCTATTCATTTCCTCTCTCGGACCTGGGCTTGACTAGTGGAAGGGTTCCCTTCAAGTGACCGTGATTTCCAGAACTTCCCGCTTTCCCTTTCCTTTCTTTTT
>Ga0179593_1312612_pt1 | contig 11163 bp, 15 predicted proteins | sample CZODoug2_1_08_16_FD_185931 | JGI IMG/M metagenome (GOLD analysis project Ga0179593, IMG submission 185931) | Vadose zone soil fungal communities from Angelo Coast Range Reserve, California, USA - CZODoug2_1_08_16fungal (PacBio error correction) | ecosystem: Environmental > Terrestrial > Soil >... | reverse complement strand
AGGGCCCCATTCAGCAGTTTGTTTTCAAGTCGTCGACTCCCTACGCTCACGCGTGTTTGCGGCACGGGCTTACCCTCCCCTCTCGTCCAGCTGGTCTTTGGCGGGGCGGCACCGTCTTTTTACGTAGCCGACACTCCGCCAGCTGACCCGGCTGCCGATGTTCGTCCTAGTCCAGACCTCTCCTTTGCGTTTTTCTTTCTTGATTCAGAGCGATTAGTCATGACGCCCTTCCAGCGCCACCCCTCCAAGGACTTTGAATCAGTGCTACCCCCTCCTGAGTACACAGAGCGAGCCCAGGCGTTCTTCTCCCAAGGATTCTGATTGATAGTCGCCCGCGCAGTGCGCACCTTCTTCGGAACGGACGTCCCTTTGCCGCACCCCGCATCTACAGAACGCTCCTTTTAAGCGGCGCAAACCCACCCTTCCGCCAGGCAGGTGCCCTCTTTTGGCAGGGTAATTGTGCCTGTCGTGACTTTGAATTTTCCTGCGGTCTTCCCCATCCACACCTTCTCATCAGCAACCCGGCTAGGCGACAGGGTTTTTTTAACTATTTCTCTCACTTTCGCGCACTCGGTGCGCTGTTCGCATGGACAACCCCGTTTGTCGCGTTTGCATGTTAGTAACCCGGTTCGTTCCTGATTCTTTGTGGCCATAGTTCGCGGCTCATCCCCCCGTAAAAGTTGTATCTGCCGGTTCTCGTAGGCCTTTTTGAAGACGCCCCCCTCTGCACCCCTCCCACCCTCTGGCGCCCAATTTCGACAAGGACTTCACGGTCGTCATTTTCCCTGAGACAGCCGGTCGTTCTTGAGCCGCCCTCCCCTACTGGCGGAAGATTCTGTTCGGCGGATCAGAGGCCACTCCCATTTTCCCCGAGTCTCCAAACGTCGCACTTTTCTGAAAGCACGGTTTTTCCGGTTTGGTCTGCATTCCTTCGGCTGAGAACTGAGATGGGCGAGCCCCCTCCCCCTAGATGGCGTGTCCAGCTCAGGCTTCTTTTTTGGTCGGCTTCGCTTCTTATTTTTTTCGTGCCATGCCAAGAGACGCCTGTCCCGCGCGCCGCTTCTTCCCCCCCGATTGTCAGTTCCCGGTGCTACCTCCTCCGCTTAACGCGGGTTCGACGTGCTCTTATCCTCCCAAAATCTTCCTTTCCAGGAGGTTTTGTATCGTGTCGGCGTTGGCCGGATCTCACCTTAGCCCACACTCCTGGATCCCTTCTACCGAGCTTGCGAAGCGTGCAAGAGGTCCCTTGAACCAAAAGTTTTCTCTTAACCTCCCCCCCCCCCCTTTTTTCCTTGACTTATAAGTGAATTCATAAGACCTCCCCTTACCGGCGCTGACTTCGTTTTAGGAATCACTCGTTCCACTTTTTGCTCCACCGCGCGATCTCACGACTGGGCCACTACGGATTTATATCCGTTGACTGACTGGTTTCCCTCCCCCTTCGGCGTTGGTCGGCGATTGATAATAACCGTTCTCCTCTTTCTTGCAAAATTTTCTGAAGACAGGAAGCTTTTTTCTCCTATCGCGATCCTCGGCATTTCCGATTCTGCCGATTGCTTTGACAAGCTCACGCAGTTTTTCGGCCACGTACCCCGTCGATTCCTGCGTTACTTGTGGCGCCCATCGTTTCACCTTTTTCTCGGTGCACGGTCTTCGCTAAGAAAACGTCAAGCTCAAGTGACCCCGGCGAAGGCTGTGCGGTCCCTTCCTCCCTTCGCCTTGCGTTATACATGGGCGTTCTTTTCGGGTCCCGTGCGCGAGCGAGAGCTGCAGAAGGAACCTATCCCTCAGATCTCTAAACTCTGGAGGTTCTGGTCCGCCGCGGTTCCTATCTTTGACCGCGCCTGGGTTAGGGCGAGGGGATCTTCCGACCACATCCGCCCGTGTCCTCAAGGGTTTTCGGTCTCCTCTGCAAAAATTCCTTTTTTCACGACTGAGTTTTGGGTTCAGTGGTCTTCCCGGGTTTTTTCTCGCCTTTAGGAGCTGGCCCTGGCTGCAGCAGGTTTCACGCGTGCGGTGCCTTTTTTTTTGACCAACCCAGGCCGTTAAAGAAGGCCGAGTTCCATACTCTCTCCTCCCCTAGTCTTGACCCGGACCTCATGCCGACGGAGAGTTCAATGTCAAGCGGAGCCGACTGTCGAGTCCAAGTTTTTCTTCTGCGTGCCTTTTCAGCTCCGCGTACGCGCTTATGCGCCCTTTACCCACGCCGCTGGCACTAGCTGCCACCCCCCGGGAGAGTGTTACCTAGTTTGTGTCGTGCCTCGCTGTCCAGCTGTTTCCCCCTGGACCCCGTCCTTCCTCGGCGTACTCGACTTATATTAATTATGTGTTTAGTCTACGCTTGGCAAAACAGATAGCTCCCTCACCCTATTTGTTGTTTTTCGGATAGTTCCAACCCAACCTAGAACACCTCCTCTTCCTCCGTTAGCCCCTTCTCTCTGCCTTTCCTGTGTAGCGGGACCTTCCCTGAGGGCAACGCACTACGATGAAAAGCGACCAGCCCTCCATTCCCTGTCTCCCCCGTTTTTGTCATAATCGTCAGATTTCCCTGACCCGAATGAATCCATAGTAAAAGCATTGCCCTTCATATTCTCCCTCTTTCCAGCTATCAGTATTAGTCTTCATAGAGAGTCCTCTAGTCCTTATTGCGGGATCTCTGGATTGAAAAGGGCCTGGACCATCGACGCGGTTCCCCTCGGAATTCACGGACCCTCTCTTTCCCTGCGCGCTTTATTACTGCCCCACTCCAAACTGCTCCCGGTGCGATACAACCTTCTTTGAGCGCCGAATTCTGCTTGATTGGTGTGTCAGGTCTATACCTTCGCACCAGACCGTTGAGCGGTCACCCTTTACCCTAGCTTGCCCCGCTTTGTTGTTTTGTTAGAACGTCCCTTTTTTCCTTGTTATACTTTAAGCGCCCCTCTACGTTCCTCTCTCCCCCCGCCATGCGACCGACTGACAGGGATCTCTAATGCTTTCCGCCATCCCCTGGACGTTGTTTGAACCCCGACAGAATTGAAAGGAGAAAGTTTGACGACTTCGACACCTTACGCGGAGCCTTTTTCCGACGGGATAGTGCTTCGAGACCTAGCTGTCCCCCTCGGGACCTTCGTCCCTGATTATTATCCCGCGAGTCGACCCCTGCTCTCTACTCATGCCTACCCGTCCCCGGCGCTTCTCTCGGTAGTGTCCTCCCCTCCCCTATGGATCGTCTTTACGAGCCGAGCGGATCTGGACGCAGGGTAGAGCCTTGAGGCGCCGTTTTTCCTTTTTTTCTTTTTTTTTTTTTTTGTCTGCGTTCTTTAGACGACACAATTCGCCTGCGTTTTTTATTAGGATTGCCGTCCTTTCTCCTAGCTTCCCGGTTGTCGACCCTGGCGGAGTGATGCTTTGAATCTCGCCCATCTGTCGCCGGTTTTTTTTTCTCGTCCCTTCCCGACGGGATGATCGAGCCCACCCACTGCCCTTTTCTTCCTCTTGAAGATGTTGTCCTATGCCTTCGGTCATGCCCTCCTCCATAAGTCGTGCCCAGCTTGCACCGTTAGCGCTGCGCGACGATCGCGTCCAGCGACAGGAGGCTCTTGGCAGGGTCCTCGCCCTTTTCCCCCTTGTTCCTCCGTTTCAGACTTTCTGGAATACGTCTTATTAAAATTGATTCGAGCGTGCGTCTTAATACTCGTCCACAACCGGTCTCCCCCCGCCCTTTTTTTACGTGTTTAGAGGTGTGAAAGCCACACCTTTTGCAACAGCCGATGCTGTAAGTCTTCGGTTAGCTGCCCCCCCCGAAGGCGAGCCTTTCTTGTCTAGAAATAAGAACTTGAAAGTTTTCAGAAATTGGGTCCCCCCCTCGGGGTATTCATTTTTCCTCTTTGCGGTCCCTGGAAGAGTCGTCGACCGGCCAATCCCCCGGCCAGAAACTTACTTGTCCCCCCCCCCTTTTCTCTGTGGATCTTCCACCGGGGTGTGGAATCCGGTCTTTTTTGAAGAGGCGTCGGTGGTGTCATTTATCCACAGAGCAACGAGTGACCCCCTTTTGCGATCGCCTACCCTTCCTCCCCTTTCGCTATTTTTTTTTCTTCGAGAAGCGCGTGAGATTCGTCAGCCCCGCGGCGAATTTTCTCAGACAGGCCTCTTTGAATGAAGATCTTGCCCTCCATGCGTCAGGTGGTGGGCGCCGTTCTTTTTGTTCCTCTTTTCTGTGATTAGTGTTGGTTTATGATTGTTCTTATTTACTGATCCGGCTCCGATTCTCTTCTCCATCAGCTCATTGTTTTCTCCCGGAAAGCGCGTGACTGCAGCGTGACGCTCCGCGCTCCGTTGTTTGTTTTTTCTCTTTTCCTGTCTTTCATTCTCTCCGTGAAATCCGTCCAGACTTTAGACTCTTTCCCTTCATTGTAGATCTCGATAGTACTTCCAGCTTTTTGCAGCAGTGTCAAGAATGCCCTTTTAGGATTCATCCCCGCTCTTTCCCGACCTCCCTCCCTACCTGATTACTGCTTCCCCCTTTACAGAGTTCCCCACGCCTCGGCAAAAAGCTGACTTTGTGCTTCTGCAGCTTTCTCCGTTTCCATTTGGCCTCCCCTCTTTTTTTCCTCCTCTCTTTTTTGTTTTTTTAGTGTCCCGTAAGCAGCTTGACGCTCTCGACTCCCTTGCTTGGCACCTCTCTTGACACTTGCCGGCACTTGGGCGCCTCCGAGAATAAAGGCGAAGGAAGCGGGCTTGTGGCCGAGACTTCTCTTTCTCCCCTCCATCCATCAGTCTGTTTCCTTTGTCCGTTCTTCTGAGTCGCATTTACCTTGCGCTGCTCGAGTCGCTTTTTCGCTCGTAGCGTCCTACGTCTCTCATGGACCGCTCCCCTCTACAACGCCACTTCTGTCTCGCGGCTTCCCCCCTCTCTTCCCCCGCCTTTCCTAGGCTCCGAATACAGGAAGGATATCGCGGCGCCGAGTTCTTAAAGGCTAGGAACCTTACGTGAGTCTCCCGCCACACCAGCTACTTTCCCTCCCCCCTCCGAACCGCCTTTTCTAACAAACATCAGCAAGGGTCCAACTTTTTAATCGTGAAGGTTCGGGCTGTATTCGTCGAATTCGCCGGCCTTTGCGTCCTACCCCATCCCCTTTCCTCCTGCTTTTCATAGACCCCCTTCCCACTTCCAGAAAGGTGGCAAAAACTTTGGGGTAGTGGTGGGACAGACAACTTGTTCTCACGGTTTCCTGTTCACATGGACACCCTACGGACTAGCCCGATTCCAACCCCCCGGTTCTCTTCGCCTGTTGTTCCCCCTTATTTTTGGTCATCTTCAACTTTGGCGGGACGGTCGTTCTCTCCGTGCCCGGGTTAATGACCGAAAACGATGCTGCACCCCAACGATGGTTTTCGAGTCTTTCCCCTTTCTTTTAGATGTTCTAGACCCCTTCCTTCAAGGTATCCTCCGCAATATGGTCGCAAAGCCTCGGGCTTTTCCGCTGCCCCTTTTTTTCGCTTTGCGAAGAACCGGACTCGTCTCATAAACTTGCCAAGCCCTTCCCCCGGCTGTTTCTTTTTGCTTTCTGTAGGCCTATTTGACGAGCGAGGGGCGCTTCCAACTGAGATGGTCAGGAGGTCCCCTCCCCCCGTTCCTTTTCCTTTCTGTCGAAGCTTCTCTTGTTTCGGCCGCTCCCTCAGCGTACGGCGCGCGCTCTCGTCGCAGACTTTCGGCGCTCCTCCGCTGTCTCCTTCCGCCGCCTGCTCTGGGCAGGACTTCTGCCTTCATCGTCCTTCGCTTAAGAACGGTTGTCAGGTGTCGGAGTTGTGCCTCCCTTTCCCGGCGGGATACCAGCCACTCTTTCCGACATATGGGAGATGCTCAGAGAGCATCCACCCAGGGTTCTAATTCCCTTCAAGTCGACGCGCGACCTCCCTCAAAGGCAACTGCGCCGGCGTCCCTTCCCTTAGCTCCTCGCCGAACTTTGCCGCCTCTCTTCTCTGCTCTGGGCTCTCCCCTTCTTCCGATTCGTCGAGTAGATTCTTCGGATCGGTTCTGCTCTTGCCCTTCCCCCTCTTTTTTCGCGCGCCGTGTTAAAATTCCTCCCTCCTCACCTTAATTTTTTTCCCATGCGACCACACCCCACCACCCCCCCCCTGTACCCCGCACGGTTCCTTGATCGTCGCCGTAAACCGACAAAAAGAAAACGAGTCTCCGCGAGCTCTTCCCCCCAAACCAATCTACCCGAATTTTTCTTTCCGAACGGATCCCTTAAACGTTCCCCCGCCGTTACCCAGGCATCAGCGCTCCCAGTAACGGTCCCAGTACCAAGACCCAACGTACAACCATGTATAACGGAACATCGTCAGTTCCACAAGTGCCCGCCCACCCTTCTCCTTCCCGTTTACTACCTTCTTGCAGGTTCACTCTCGCGCACGACGCAGCAATTTTTTAGAAGCCCCACTTGAGAGCAAGGACCAAAAAAACCCCCACAACCCCAGTCTCCCCCACCTACACGTACTCTTTAGAACCAACGCGCGGGCGCGGAACCGCACCCCCTTTCCTCTTGTTTGGATAGTTTTGTTGTACTTTAATCGGTTATTTTGGCCACGAGTTGGCATAGGAGGCGTTATATTACTCAGTCTTTTTTTTTTTTTTTTTTTTTTTGATTGTTAACGTCGGATTCCCCAAATCCGGTGCGACAGTCGAATTTTTTGGGCGGAGGCGAGAGATGGTTTATATTGCCGGAATAAACCCGACCCCCACAGATAGGATCGGACCTCACACCACAGCTTCTTCTCCTTCCAGATCCCTGCTCCCGCAGCTGAGTTTTTTCTCACACATTTTTGAAACTGCCTATATCATAAAATCACATTTTTAGTACCCTTCTCACGCGCTGTCCTGTTCTGCGAAGCGCCCTGCCCAACGGGGTCTCGTGGGGTTTTTGCTTTTCCGGCTTCTCTTTGATAGGCGCGTTCCGGAGTGGTTGCGTTTAGTCCAGGGAGCGATGGAGGCCCCGCCCCTTACAGGAGCTCGTACCATCTTGTCGCAACCGAGCTGGCGACCCGCTGGAACCCCACACTCGGCCCTGAAACTCAACTTATTCACACCCCCTTCTTTCATATCCATTCCCTCGCCAACTTATCGAAGGCACAGACGGCGCATACACCACATCAGGTCCACACCGCGTCCACCCTACCCGTACAAAGCAAGACAGACCTATACCCCCCCCCCGAGCCCCCTCGACTGGTCCATCCCTTTTTCTCCTCGTACACGTGTACCGTTGACTCCCACGAACCACCGACGCCCCTCAGAGGTTCCACGCCACATTCACACCACCCCAACTCACGGGACACTTCCGCTGCGCGGGGCGTTTTTTTGGGGCTGGCGGTGTTTGGGATACTATTATGTTTTCTCTCTTCTCCTAGCTATTTTGTGGAAACCCGTTCCTTCTCTCTTTTCCTCATGTGGTGGTGTGTGAGCCGATTCAGATCAACACCCCACAAAACACCAAATCCAGAGTTCATCCTTTTAAACATAATTAATTCCCAAGTACATCCCTCTCTCTGGCTATTTCCCCTTTCCTTCTCCACCCCTGGCACGCCCACTGGGGGGAGAGTTGGGGGCGGGGTTTCTCACGACGATGTTCAACACCAAACCGGCCCCACCCTAAGGCCAAAAACCCACACAGCCACAGGGGGTGGGTTAGTTTTGGGGTTTTGTTTTGCACTCGTGCAGTTTTGTTTTGTTGTCGAGCGGGTGGTGTTTTTTATGGGGGCGCGGTGGTGGAATGGTGGCGGTTTAGGGGGGTGGGCTCCGCTGCCCCCCCAGTTCTCGCTTCGCGGGAGTGGGGGGAGCGTGAGTTTAGGGCGGGAACGTGTGCTTGGGTTAGTTTGGTTGATCTTTCTCAGCCACCCACGCTCCCCTTTCGCGGGGCGCGGGTCTATGTTATTAATGTGTGGACTTTGGAGCTGATTTGGCGCGTCAGTGCGGGAGTGTGGGTGCGGGTGCTTGTAGCACGAGGGGGGGACCCCACAGCACCTTTCATGGTTGGAGGGGGGTTATTGTGTTTTGTCGGGCGCGCGTGCCCGGGTGGTCGGTTTCTTGGGGGGGGGGGGGGGGGGGGGGGGGGGTTTTTTTTTTACCCGCGGCACAGACCCACCTGCCCCTTAAACACACCGCACACAGCAATCGTGTCACCCCACCAAGCGAGAAGACTTTCAAAGCGCAAAACCCTGTAACCTATTCATTTCCCATAGCGTTTCTCTCCCCCCACATGTATCCAAACAAAACATCCATCTTTGCCTTCGTGACACGCACTCGAACCAGCACCCTTAAATACTCTCGGACAATACCGAAGGTGGAACTGTGTACCCGTCCACCCTAACTCCCCATTTCTCTGCCTACCCCTGTTATTTCCGGGGTTGTGCACCCCTTTGATGACATACCCCCTGCGTTTTGAGGCGTTTGCGTCTGGCGGCTTCTGGCGAGCGGGCGCGGGCGGGGGTTGGGATCCCCCACCCACCCCATTTTTGGGTGGGGGGTTTGTGTTGGTTTTAATCAGACATTCTCCTTGAGGCACTACCATTTCCCCTTATCATATTTCCCTACGAATCGGATCAAACACTTTTCCTCCAAGAGCACGACCCCCGCCAGTGTCATACCTCTTAACTTTCACCTTCTCTTTCCAAATTTCTCCCCATTATCCCTGAAACGATGTCCTGAATTATGGAACTGCCTTGACTCCCGACCCTCTACCCACACTTCCTTGCCGGTGAATCCCCCCCTTCTCCACCCCCCCTTTTTTCCCTTCTGTCCAGAAGATTCTTTCAACTAGTTGTTTCTTTGGTTGGGGGGCGTTGGGGCGGCGCGCGGAGCGTGCGTGAGCTTGGTGAGCTGGTTGGGGGTTAGACTCCCCATGCCTTTACAATAATTGGGGTGGAGGGTTGTGTGCTCACCTTGACTCACCCCCCCCCGCACCCAAGTTATCACTAATGACCCTCTTCTTCCAACCCTTTCCCCCCTTTGCGCCGAACTGGGGGGTGAGAGGGGTGGGGTTTGGGGGTGAGTGGGGTTTAGTTGAGTCGGGGTTCGAACGCGGCTTGGGGGTGGTGGTGGTATGGGAGGTGAGGTACGACCTTCACCGAGCGCAGCCCTCCCCCCTCACCAAAAAGACCCGCTTTTCCTCTCCCACTGCGAGCGACCACCCCTCAGAGACCTTGGCAGGTGGAGTGTTCACATCAATTTAATAATTATCGAACCGGTTAATTCCCCCCCCGTCCTGAGCGCAGTCACCGCCATCTTTCTTATCCTCCTTCAAGAGAATTTTACGATTCACCATTATCTTCTGACACACACATGTTTCCTCCGTGCATTAAATACTATTGTAAACAGCTCTACCTCACCCCTTTCCCGGTTCCCAGAGTCAGGCTCGGCGCCTAGGCACCCACACAACGGCCTGAATACCAACACAAACCCCCCCCCCAAACAACACAAACTTAAACCCCAATTCCTCAACGCCAGACCCTAAGGAAAAAGAATGCTGTACTAGATGTGTCGATGACAACCTCACGACTCACAAACACACTAGCACGTCCAAGACCTTATCCTCGGCACCCTGTTGTCCACAGCCGCAGAGATCCACCCCCCTGTAAAGTCACGCACGACCGAAATTCCTTTGCAATCGTTCATCTCTTAAATAAAAGTACCGCACCAACCCCCCCCAGCCCCCTTCCGTAGTCCCAACACATCATCCTACACCCTTCTCTATGCGAAACCATACTCCTCCTCTTATTTGTCCGAAAGTTGGGGTGATTTCCCAACAGCAGCCCACCCCAAACATGATCGTTAGTACCTTCCCACATACTACAATTCCTGATTTCAGAACAAAGAGAACTCAGTGCTCTATGAGAACAGTTTTTCCTAGCAATCTCTATCCCAGAAATTCTTGCCATCCCCCTTCTCCCAGCCGCAACATGGTGTCTTAGCCAACTACCCCCAGAGACCCAAACCCCCCCCGGGTGGGGGGGGTGTATGTTGGTCGATCTGAAGGTTTACGAGGGTTGTTTTGGTGTTTTCTCTGGGAGAGGAGTTCTTTCCCCGATGTACCTCCCATGGTGTCTAACTTTTTTGGGTCAGTCAAACCACTGTGTTCAAATGACGGGGGCGTGGTGGGTTTTGTTTTGAGGGGTATTACTTGTTTGCGCGGGAGAGCGGGCGGTGCTGGTGGTAGGGGGTGCCGCGGTTATATGGGTAGAGGGGGCAGTGTGGCCATTGCCCCCGTGTTCCCACCTTAACAACTGCCCCCCCTTGTTTCGTGCTTTTTTTGTATCCCTTTCCCCCGCGCGGGGTTTGTGGGTTTCCTTTGGGACGTATTGGGTCGGACAGTTTGATTGGGCGACAGCGATTTTGTGGCCCCCCGGTGGGTGTGGGGGCTCTGGGGTGGTCAGTTGTACAGGACAGGCGGAGGGAAGTGTTTTTTTTGCGTGTGGTTGTGGTGTGGTGGGGTCACCGTGTTTTGCTACCCTCCTAAGCCTCCTGGTACCATTTTTTCGCCTCTAGAACGATCTTTTCTTTTGTCTCCTGCCCCGTCGGCATGGTGTTTCACAACCCCGTCAGAACCTGTGAATTGAGTCCTCCTCCCCAGGCCCCGAACGAACCATCGCACATTTTTGGATTCCTTCTGTTTAGGTACAAAACCACACCCCTGTTCGCGCCGAGTTTTGAACCACTTATTCGCACCGTTCTATAAATAGCAATGCTCGGGTGACTTCGAGGCATCTCTTCCAACTAAGCCCTTTTTCATTCCCTTTCGCCACGACATTCCCTCTCATCAGTAATTGGTGCCAATTTCTGCCGCATTTGGTCCCTTTGTACTGCAGTCGAATTTACGCAGCAAGAAGTACAAACTTCACCCGATTGCTTTGTCGTGTCGACTGTTCGGATGCAGTCACTCCCTTCTCTCCTCAAATCTTACGCGACCGACTCTTACTCTCCTTAGAGATGCTCGACCTAACCTCCGGCAGCAGCTTGAGATGACTTTCGCCTTCACTAGCTCCCTCCTGAAAACACCTTTGGAAGAACCTGTTTGAGAAATGAGCCCTTCGTTGACTTCCCTTCCCTTTCCCTCAGGTGTCCTTCCCCTTGTGTTCCTTGAGCCTTCCCAGCAGCGGACCAACGCAGCTGGATCTTGCTCCCCC
>Ga0179593_1308574_pt1 | contig 11163 bp, 18 predicted proteins | sample CZODoug2_1_08_16_FD_185931 | JGI IMG/M metagenome (GOLD analysis project Ga0179593, IMG submission 185931) | Vadose zone soil fungal communities from Angelo Coast Range Reserve, California, USA - CZODoug2_1_08_16fungal (PacBio error correction) | ecosystem: Environmental > Terrestrial > Soil >... | reverse complement strand
CATTCGTTCGCTTTTCGAAGTCTGAGTTCCTTTCCCGTACCTTTCGAATTCGCCCAATCGACCCCTTCTTCACTTTTCTTCTATTCCTTCATGTATTCAAGACTCAGTACTAGACTGTCACCTGCCTTTGTCGCTGATTTTTAAGGTATTGTCCCCTTTTTTTCCTTTTTCTTCCTTGTCTCATGGTGATTCTGAACTTGAACGCGCTCCCAATGCGTTTGTTTCTTTGTTTTCTTTCCTTCTTTTTTATTTGATCTTGTCCTTTTCTTCCCCTTCTGTCTTCTTCCTGGTGTACGCTTTTGAGTCTCGGCACTTTCGTTGTCCTCCCCATTCAGTTTGAGTCATTTTTCGAATGTTTTCTCCATCTCCATGCCGTCCCTCGTCTACCCGAGTTTCCATACCCCTTCTCACACCATTTTTGGTTGTCCCCCACGTCCCTGACGACATGTCCTTTGGTCATTGATTCCTTGATAGGTTTTTTCATCTCGTTTTTGTGTCCCAGCCACCACGTTGAGTCCCGATTCCTTTGAGAATTAGAAAGATTTTTCCCCCTTCCTCCCGAATTCTTGAACCTCTTCTTTGCATTGTATACCAGCCCCCTTGTTACCCTCGGCCCCTTTTCTTTTTGACTACCTTTTTTTACGGATTCCATCACTGTCTTTCGCTTTTTGCCCAGCATAACCTGCTGCTTCCATACAGCCCCCTTCCTCTTCCTCCTTCTTACCTTTTTTGACTAAACCCCGTCCTCTGACGCGACTATGATTGTAGCTCCCCCTTGCTTATTTTTGTATCCCTTCCTCTAGTCTTTGCTTCTCCTATTTGTTTTTTTTTTTTTTTCTGCCCCCCCAATGAGCCCCCTTTAATTGATTGTCCTCTCGTGGCTCTCGATTTCTGTTTTACTGGATTCTCCATGTCCCACGTTAGTCAGAGTTTTTTACCTTCTCTTTTCTTATCCTTTTTCTATAATACTTGGTCGATGAAGCTATTGCGATCTTCGGGCAGTGTCCTTATACCTTGGTGGCTATTAACCCTTTTTTTCCTCCTACTCTGTTCCCTCTTTTTGGTAGCCCCCGTCCGGTTTAGGCGTCCTTATAATAGGAAAGTTTCGTGCCAACCTCACTGTCCTTTTCCGTATTTGTAGTATCTTTTACAGTTTCTACACTAGGAACCATCTTCCGTTTTCATCCCCTGGTTTCCTATTGCCCCTCCCCCCCTCCTTTTTTCTGATAAACCAAGAGATTTTCTTCTTTTAGTTCTCTCTTTGCAGCCCCTTGTCATTGTGTTCCTTCAGTTCTTGAGTGATTTTTTGGTGCCGCTTTGTCCATCTTATCGATTATGACATGTTCTCTTTTTTTTTTTTCTTTGATCTCACTCGCCGCCCATTGCCATTTTGCATTCCCCCATCATATGCGATCCCTCCTTTTTTGTCTTTCTTTGCTCGGCTTGTTCTCGTCCCCCTGAATCCTTCCCCTTACCCTCGTCTTCCCCTTCAAGATTCGCTCGTCCGGGTTGTTGTTTAGCCCCCTCAGGTTTCCATTTCTTCCTCTTGTCCTTTTGGCGTTTCCGACCCCGGAGACGTCCCCTCCTTCTTTTTCTTTCGTTTCCTTTTGCGTTGCCCTGCTAGTAACCGTACTCCACCTCACTTTGTCCCGCGTCTGCTTACCCCACCCTTGAATATGTGTCTCTTTAGGTGTAGATATTCTCTTCCAGCGTGTCACTATCCTTTGTATACTCGATATGAAACGTTTACCTTTGTTGGTGAGATGGTCTTGCTGCAGCATGGGTGCGAAATGTTATTCGAATACAATCTAATGTTCAGTCTTATCTTCTTTTTGCCTTTTTTTTCTCCCTTTTTTTCTCCCTCTTCCCCTCTTCCTTCCTTTTCTTCTCTTCTTCTCCTTTCTTTCTCTTTTTCTTTTTCCCCTTCCCTTTTTCTCTCTCTCCTTTTTCTTTTTTCTTCCCCCCCCCTTCCCCCCCCCCCCTTCCCCTCCCCCCCCCCCCTCCTCCCCCCCCCCCCCCCCCCCCCCCCCGTAGATAGATTTGCGTCGGTTTCCTTTTCGACCGCGTTCCTCTTTAATCACTTTTGTGGCTAATCTATAGGGTAGTAGACCCCTGCCATCTCGGAATTCTCTGTCTTCTCCTTCCCTTTGCTCTCCCCGCCATGGCTGGGGCCTTCCTTTTTTCGGGTAGTAGACATTCATTTTCCCTTATCGCCCTTCTACTTTGACCCTTATGCACTCTGATTCTCCTGTCTTTGCTCTGATTGTTTTTTCTTATTTGGCTGCCTGCCCAGATCTTTTGTTTCTTCTTTTTTTTTCGGTTCCCCGCGCTACCCATTCCGTTTTATTGTTTCTATCCGTCTTGTCCCTCCTCTATTTTTTCCTTTCCCCATGCAATCATCCTCTTATTCCCTTTTTCATTCACGTTCCGTTCTTTCTTTAGATTTCTTTTCTACTTCCTGGCATTGTGTCATTGTTCATTTTTTCCCTCAATCTTCGCTACCTACCTCCTTGTCTTCGCTGTCTTCCCCCATTGGAATTTCGATGCGCGTCGCCTCTTACCATGCGTTTTCCCGAGGGATTGTTTGTTTTTCTTTTTTATTGATTTTTCCCCCATTCCCTTCATTTCCAAAGAATACACTCACTGTTTTCGCTCTTTACATATCTTTTTTAAGTTGCTTTTTACTTCCTTTGGGATTATTCTCTTTCTTTTTTTTCGCTTTTTTTTTCCCCCGTCATCTCTGTACTATGATGCATCTTCTTTCCTTTCCTCCCGTCTTTTTCTTTCTTTTTTGGATTTCTCGAGCTTTGAACTTTCTGTTTGTGACACTAGGTTTCTTTGAAAATACTTCCCCCCTCATTAGCCCTTCTTTTTCCTTGGAATCTATTGCGATCCTACAGTCGTCCGCCCTTTCACGCACTTCCCCTTCTGCGTCTCGAGTCGCGTGGACAAACTCTGATTGCCTTTTTTTCTGGTTGGTTTTGTCAAAGATAAATTTTTTTCCCTTCCTTTGCTTAGTCCCGTCCTTCTTAGTCTTTTTATTGCCTTGTAGACGCTTCAGCTTGTTGGCGTTCTGGGTTCGCCTTCTTTAGGGCGGACCCCTTCTTCGCTTTGTGTGTCTGTGCCTCTTTAGTCCGTGCATATAATTTTTCCGTTTTCCCTTCCCCCCCTTCATTGGTCGCGCTTACCGTACGGGTTTCCCATTTGTGTTCATTTTTCGTTTCGCTCGTTCCTCTGCCCTTTCGTTTTTTCCGCGTTGCTTTAAGTTTCCTCTGTTCCTCGTTTCACCTTTTTTTCTCTTTGTCAACTCACGGTAGAGAGAGTTGAACTTCAATCCGCTTTACACGTAGGCCTCATCCCCCGCGATGGTAGTCCACATTTGCCATTCCTTCTCTATCCTCATTTTTTCTTATCATTCCCGTCACCCTCCCCTTGACCTTTCTTTGTGATGTTTAACACACACGGAGGGCCCCGTGTTTCGAAGGCCCGTTATGTCCTCTTTTTTTTTGGTTCGTTTGTTCAGGCTGACTTGCCCCCTGTGCTCTCCCCCCCCTTTTTGTTGGCTCCCCTACTTGGCATGTCGTCTCCTTTGGAGCAGATTCTTCTCCTTAGTAAGGCCCCAGTTTTATTCTGCTCTCTTTCTGATTCTTTCCTGTCTGTCTGTTGCTTGCTCTCTTCTACTTTCCTTTGTGAATGAAAGGTCCTCGCCTCGGAGTACCCATCTTCACATATATCAGACCTCTTCCCGATCTTTCCGTGTCTGCCAATCGCATCTTTTGCACCTCCCAGACCACGATTCTCTCGATTTCGCCTTCCACCGTCCTGATTTCACATAACATTCTTGGTTTCACTATTCCTTTGAATATTCTTTCCCTTTTGTCAAATGTTTCGGACCCCCCTTATTTTTTTGTTTCTTTTTTCCTGTTACCCTTCTGGTATGTATTTGTCCCTAATGCTCGCCTTTTGTCTTTGCTCCCGTCTTCTACGTTTTTTCTTTTTTTTTTACCCTTTTCTGTTTTTCCAGATTCTCTCTTCGATTCCATGGTTTTTGTTGCTCATTTTTCTTGTTCTCCAGATCCCTTCTTGAACTTTGCACGCCCGTATCTCTTCTTCCTCCTCTTTCTTGTTATAATTATATCACCCCCTTCAAACACTTTCTCTCTTCTGATTCATCAGCGTGATAGATTATTTTTAATTTTCGATTACGGCGCAGGTTTTTTTTGTGTCTATCGAGCGGTCCCCGTCATCTTCTTTCCCCTTTTCTTTCTTCTCTTCTTCTTTTTCCTGAGAATGTTGTCCGCCTCTGAATTTTTTTCTTGGACTGTCCTTACCTAAGCCTTCTTTCTAGTTACTCCTCTTTTTTGCATCCTCCGAAAGCCTCCTTTTTTTCTCAGCATTTTCTGTCTTCGTGAATACGGTTTACTGCCTTTTTTTTTCCTTTTTTGGTGTGAGTGTCTTGCGTCCCCATGTCCCTCCCATGTAGTTTCCTTTCCATCAGCCTTCTTTTCCTGCGAAGTCCTTAACCGTATGTCACTTTTCTGTATTTTTTTTTTTTAGACGACTCTGAATTCTCTGTCTTCTGTCCTTTGTCCCTTTTCTTATTCCGTTTGTGTTTGCGTATTTCCTTCGTTTTTCCCTGATGATCTATGGTCTCTTCTTTTTCTGTTCCTAAAAATTTTTTTCCTTTCCCAGTTTCCCTCATATACTGGGATTCCCGTTTGATGTAACTTTGGTAGTCTTACGCTGCTCTTTTCCTTCCATCTTATCAGCACTGTGACTTTTCCCTGTCTGAGTTTAATTCCCGGTTGTTCAAGGATCGGTCCTAAGACTTATCTTTTCTGTCTTTTTTTCCACATTGTCGACCTTTTTTTTTCATGATATGGCAGTTTCCTGTTAGTCATCTTTCTTTTTTTTCTTTTTGTGTTTGCACCCCGTTCTCGTGTTTTGCTCCTTTTAGAAGCCTTCTCCTCCTTCCTGTCAACAATCCTTCTTTCCGTGTCTCATTTTTCGTGTTGTTTATCTCCTTCTCCTTTATCTATTGATTGTATTTATCTTCCACCTTCCTCTCACGTGTCTGTGAATGTTTTTTTTTACCCAAGGCCTTTTTTTACTTCTCCTGGTTAGTCTTGATCCTCACATTCACTCCCTTTTTTGGTCGGTCTATGTCTGTTGTTTTTCGCAGCTTTTTCCCCTCCTTTTCACGCCTTTGGTCATCCGTTGGCATTTTCTGTAATGCTTCAAGCGGTTATATGACTTTTCCCGCTTATTTTGCTTATCCCTCCCTTCATCTCTCCGTTCCCACTTTCCTATGCTTATACGCGTTTTGCTGTATTTCTTTTTCTTTGGTTAGTTGAGATACGTTTTGACGATCCTCTCCCCTTTTGACTACTCGTACCTTCCCCCCCTTCCCGCGCCCCGCCAGTGTCGTGTCCTTCGCACCTTGATAGCCAGCCCCGTAGTCCTTTTTTTTCTCCGGTGTCAGACCTTTTTTTTTCACTCTGAAGAACACGTTTTTTTCCGGCCATTTCTCCTGGTTTGGTGACTTCGCTTTTTGTTCTCTCCTGTCACCCCCTTCAGCCCGTTTCTCTTTTCAGCTGTAACTTTTTCCTTATAAAGGCACGGCGGCTTGCATCTATCTTCTTTCTGCCGGTTTTTTGTATGATTCCGATTCTCTGCGAGGTTTTGAACTCTTCTTTCTTCTTTTTCTTATCGTTAACATATTTCGTTTATAGAGGCGCTCTCCGTATTACTTCCTGTTCGTACTTCATTTGATTCCCTCTGTCATCCTTAACTCATTTGGGATGGGCTGACTTTTTTCGTATTTGCGCTTGAACGGCTTCCTCGATACAGATCTGTCCTACAATTGCGGGAGCGACTTTTCCCTAGTGTTAGGCTTGAGCTCATCCAACAGCATAAGAACAATGTTCAGTCCTCGTCTTTAGTGAGACGGGCTTGTCGATCTTGGAGGGTTCCTCTTTCGTTTCATGTCCCGACAGCTTTTTTTTCTCCTCTCCTAAAGCGTTTGGTAAGATCTTTTGTACGCTTCTGGTGTTGTTTCCTTTCGACGATCCCCCCCTTTTCCTGTGAACCTCGGAGTTTTTCAGTCCTGCGTTACACTTTCCCTGTCTTGTGCTTCGCGTTCGACTCCCCGTTTTCCTATGGTTACTCGCATCGCGGTATTTTTTCCTTTTATTGTAATTTCAACATCGTATCTTTCCGGCATCATACTTTGCCCCGCTGTAGTTATGTAGGTCCTTTGTTCTTTTTTTTTTCGGTGGTTTTGTATACTCTCGCGGCGTTACCCTTAGTTTGAATAGTTTTGATCGTTATTATGAGATTTCTCTTTTGAATTTCTCCTTCCCTCTACCTCTGACGTTTCCCTGCCCCGGTAATTATTAAGGGAGGCGCTTTTCATCTTTCTTTTGATGTTTTTTTTTCTGCCCTCGTTATATGTATTCGTTTTCTTCTCTCTTTTTTTTCCCCCTTTCTCCCGGTGTAACTATTAAATTTCTCTCAAGGGTTTCCCCCACCTCTGCATGGTTTCCCTTTCACATGTATCCCGTGTTAAGCCCTTCCATTATTTTTCTCCTTTTCCTTTGTTCCAGCCCACGCGGGTTCTCGAATCTCCTTGTTTTTGTCGGCCGGGTCTGTTCAGAATTCGGGTCCTTTTTTCTTGCGTGTTTCCCTCTTCTCTTTTATTAAAAACGCTCAGGCAAATATTGACCACGTGATGTCACCCTCGTCCTTCCCCTTTTCCTTGACCTGAGTGGTGTGCGTGGGTGTTGGGAATTTTTATTGTGACCAGTTCCTCCTTTACTGCTTTCCCTCGTAGGACTTGCCTTGAACAGATGCGCTCCCTATTTTTGCGTCCCCTAGACGTACTTTGGAGATTTCGCTTATAGTTTTCCCTCTTACTAAAGCGAGCGACTTTTGTTCCTTGTAATCTTTTACTTTTTCGGCACTCTCATTTTCTTCGTCGTATGCTGTTCCACGTTTCTTTTTGTATTTTCTTTAACCCTTTTTTACTGTTGGAATTCGCCTGTGGCTCTCTCCCTTGATGTTTTTTTTTTTTTTTTTGTGCCTCTGTATGCCGTCATGTGGCGTAATTTTCGGCTGACTCTGCTTGCTTCTGTGTCACGCCGTGGCTCTTTTTTTGAGGTAACAGCGCCTTCACTCTACTTTGTAACTCTTTCTCCGCCTTGTTTGTTGTTGCCTCCTGTAGAAATTTGTCCCGGATTTTTGTAAGAAGGCCCCGACCCCCTTTTTTTCTTCCGGTTTTTCCTTACCTTGTCTAAGAACTTCTGTTCCATAATGTCTCCCTGACGTGAATCCCTCCTCCTTCCCCACGGACCCCCCTCTTTTTTTTTTTAATTTTCCCCCTGAGTTCCATTTCCACCCCTCTTGGTCCCTCCTAATATTATATTTGATGTAAATCCCCCTTCACCCTTGCCCTCTTCTTTTCCGTCCCTTTCTTCCCCTTTTTACCTCGGTATCTTCTTATAGATTTTCTCCCTGTTTCCGGCTCTTTGCGATTGTTCTAGTTGTCCCATCCGTGTTCTGCATTTGCCTTTGTTGCCTTCAGCCCTGAAATTATCCCCCCGCCATGCCTACTGTTATCTTCTCCGCTTTTTTTCCTGGACCTACCCATCTCCCATTATAATTCCTTTGACCTCCGGTTTTCCTTAACGGAGCGTTTTCCGAAGAGAGACCCCTCCCCTGCGCGCCTTCTTCATTGCTTTTTTTCGTCCCGCCTACACCACTTTGCCTCTCCGAACTCGCCGAGTGATTTTTGGCATTCTCCTCTGAATAAGGTACTTTGTCTTCCACTGTTTCCTCGTGAGAGGGGATCCCTCCGACTTGCACTTTTTTCTGGTTTTCCCCTCACTCGACTTTTCCCCCTGATTCTTTGCGATTCCTCCCTTTAAGACTACTGAGTTTTCCCCTCTTCACTGCTCTGCGAATTCCGGTGTAGTAGTTGATGCGCCGTTTTTTTCTTCCAATGGCACCTTCCCGCTTTCTTTTTTTGTATCCTCTTTCCTCCTGATGCAAGAGGTAGTCTTTCTCCCTCCCTTTTTTCCCCCTCCCACTCCACTTTTCTAAATTGTCTTCGGACCTCCTTTTCCACTGCCCTTGTCTATCAGTTTGATTATTCTTGGGCTCCTCTGATGACTGCTCCCCAGTCCTGGTCCCTCCGGTCCATGACCTTGTCTTGGTTAGCAGCGCTTGGAGTGCTCCCCTTTTTCCCGACATCTTCCCTTGGTCTCTCCTCAAAGAAGATACTGGTATCGTCTAATTTGACTGCTGTACACCTTGCACAACAGGCGGCCTCATAGATCTGAACTGTCTGTCATCCCTTTTAACCTTTTTGCCGGTTTTCCTTTCCGCTGTTGGGATAATTTTAGGATCTTCTGATATCGTGTCTTCCTACTGTTCCCTGCCGCCTTTGATCTACCCGCTCGATTATACGTTTCTTCTTTTCCTTTTTGTTAATTTATGCCGTCTCTCTTTTTCCTGGCGGGAGAGGGTTTCTTCCCGCGATCCTCATCCGTTTTCCTAGCTTCCAAGGTCGTTCCTTTTTGCACATTGCCTTTGCTCCCGATTGTTCTTAGTCGATCATTCCTTTCCCTCGTTGAATGGCTTGGTCTCAGATTACGTCCCCGTCGTTCGTGCCCTTTCTCATTTTTTTTAAATGGTTTTTTTTTTCCCTTCGTTCGCCTTTTCCCACCCCCTCCGATCTTTTTCGCTCCTTCCGTTATTTGTGAACCGGTTGTTGGCATGTCGTTGTCAAACAGGCAAGAGCGCCGCTCTATCCTTTCCTCCTCCCATTTTTGTTTTTGTTTCTTATCCTGTGCCCGCCTGTCCGTCGTGCCTTGATTGCATACACCGGTTTTTTCATGTCTCTCTTCCGCTCTTTTGTTCGTTCGGTCCTTCTCTTCAGTCCAAGCTTCCCTTCCACCCCCTTTTCCGCCTGCCCCGTTTCCGTCCGGGGTGTACCTCGTCCACCCTTTTTCCCTGCGTGCATTAGCCCATTTTTCTGTTTCGCAATCCGGTCGGCTATTAGTATTGATTAGATTTTTCTGTTTCTTTTTAGCTCTTACCTCCTTCGCCTCCTTATCCAGAACACATATCGTCCCTCGTTAGGATATCCCGTTCCCCTTTGTACGGTACTGTGTAGATCCTGATTCAGATAGAAGGTTTTTTCTGTCGACTTCCCCCCTTTCTTACCCTCCCTTTTGATTCTGGGCTTTATATAAGTCTCTTGATTACCCTTCTCTTTTTTTTCTATTGGCCCCGAGTTCCAGTTTTACCGTTCTGCTGCCCTTGTCCCTCTGAATTTGCTATACAATCCCCTCTCGCCCTTTGGGCGTAGTGTTCCTCCACTACATTTGTTTCGCGTCCTCCCTCCCGGTCGTTGTTTGCTCCCTTTCTTGATGCCGTTTTTTACCTCTGTTATAACCCCACCCGTCTCCCCCGCTCGCATTTCGCATTTTTCGCCCTTCCCAGGCTTGTAGACTAGGCACGACTTTTAAATTTTGTCGTCAGTTTCTCCCTTGTGGTGTCCTACGCTATGCGGCTGACTCCCTGATTTTGCCCTTCTTGATTTCCCGCCGACTCCTTTTTTGCCGTGTTTTTTTCCTTGCTTCGAAACTCTGCTTCTTGTCCCGCTTCTTATCTTATTTCCGTCGTTCCTTTTCTTTTTTCCTTCAGGCTTCTACATTTTACATTTTTTCTTGGCCTACTGTCTTTTCTCTTTCCCTTCCTTGGTGACGTGTATCCTTTTATCTTTTTGTTTCGAGTGTTTCAACCCTTTTATTGTGCTGTTCACCTGTCTTCTGTCCTTAAAGCCGTACATTTTATTCTCACCTAACTGACTTTCCGCGTGATTTTTTGTAGCCTTACCTCTTTTTCCTTGCCCTTCGTGTACTCAGATTTCTCGGGGCGTCCTTCTTTTGTTTGGTCCTCCTCCTCTTAGCTTGTCTCAAACGATTTGTTTTCCACAGGAAATAAGGATTTCTTTTCTTCCCCTTTTTTTCTCTTTTCTATCGAATAGTGGTTCCGTTCCTTTTTCTTTTGTTTGTTGTCGGTCTTTGTTTTTTGTCTGAGTTTTTTCGACGCATTGTGGCAAATTCGAAGTGCCTGCTCGGTCCTCCTCCTCAACGCGACAGCGAGAGTTTTTGCGCATGCCCATCCCCCCCCCGTCTTGGTTTTACGCACCATTGTCGGATGAAGGGCTTTTTATCCATTTATTAACGGGGTTCATCTCTCCGGATCGTTTTCGTGCTGGTTTCTTTTCTGGCAGTTGATGTCCGCGATCCTGCGCCATGATAGGTTCGGCTTTTTCTCTCCTGTGATCTGCTGTCCGGCTGCGCTTTCTTCTAGACATTCTTTTTTTCGTAAGGTGAAATTCTTTCCCTTTTCTTTTCCTCCTCCTCCGTTTTTTGTTTTTTTCTCTTAGATTCCTCCTTCCTCTGTACTTCGACCGGTTTTGTTCTGCTTTTTCGGCGCCCGAAATCAGGAGCTTTTCCTTTTCTTTTATAGAATTTTGCCCTATCTCCCCTCCCCCCGCCGGACGGTATGTTCTCGTACTTCTATTTTTTCCTTTTTGTACTCTTCTCCATTTTCTTCCCTGGATCATACGGTCCAAGGATTGTTTTTCTCATTCTTTTTATGCCATTCGCTCTGATTCCGTCCGTTTGCGCTTTTTCCCTCCGCATTTAGTTTGCCCGTTATTCCCTGCATACTTGTCTCCTTCTGTTCAAATTCTTTCATCTCGGTCGGCGCTCTTCCCCCCTCCGATCAACTCCTTGAATCAAACCTTTTCGTCACGCCTTCCGTCCAGTGCTCTCTCTTCCTGTATTCCGATTTCCCCCTTTTTTTGAATTATGCTTTTTGTTTTAGTGTTCATGTTTCCCCCCCCCTTTCGATGGGCCGCCTTACGAATTTCCTTTCCTTCGCACAGATATTTTTCCCCATCTGGATTATTTCTCCGAACCAGAATGACCCCGTGTTTCATTGATGCTTTGCCCTTCTTTCCATTGCCGGTGAGTCTATTTTCTCCTCCTTCATCGTCCCCCTTCAGTCCCCTGCTCTGTTTTAATATCCGATTTGAATGCGCTTCGGATCTTCTTCTTTCCTTTTTTTTTTTTCTCCCTGGTTTTTTTG
>Ga0179593_1275840_pt1 | contig 11163 bp, 7 predicted proteins | sample CZODoug2_1_08_16_FD_185931 | JGI IMG/M metagenome (GOLD analysis project Ga0179593, IMG submission 185931) | Vadose zone soil fungal communities from Angelo Coast Range Reserve, California, USA - CZODoug2_1_08_16fungal (PacBio error correction) | ecosystem: Environmental > Terrestrial > Soil >... | reverse complement strand
TTATATACAAAGAATCCCTACCTGGTTTTAATTTTTTACCAGGCTGTGGTTCAACAAAAAAACATTCAACTTCTATTGATTGGGACAAGGCCCGGGAGGGTAGGAACCCCACCCAGGATTCCGAACCCTCCTGGTTTTTTTGACTCGCGATTGATGGGGGTTCCGCCCCCCCCCCGCATTTGTTAACGCATGTGTTTCCGGGAAACCCCCTTGGGCCATGTTTAAAGTTTCCCTCTGTTGGATTTTCCCGATTGGAGTCCCCGGTTTACGCGACCCCTTGAGGGCGGTTCTCAACATCAATGACCCCCGTGTGGATCAGCGCCACCGTGACCAAATGCCCCTTTTGGTGCAAATAAATCGTCGTGATTAGGGGCGTGCAGGTTTCACATTTCCAGGTTTTTTCCGTTCGATGTGATTTAACATGTAATCCAGCTTGAACCCCCTTTGGTTTCTTGGGGCCAAAATTTTAGCGGGACCCCCCCTCTTCTCCAGGTTCCAAAACGTTTTAAAGTACAGAACGTCTTGTTCCCCCCGAAACTGATTTGGTTCGGGGTCGACAGTCGGGACGGGCTTCCGGCTTCCTAGGGGTTTTGACCCCCCATTGTGCTTATCCGCCCTGTGCTGTGCAAAAAGATTGTAAAGTATTATGAACAGGTCAGGGGGGACCGGGTCTCCCTTTTTGGAAATGGTTTTCCAACTCGGACCCCTTTTTTCCTTCCGTAAAGGAACACCGTTCGGGGACGTGCGTGCGTTGCTTATGGGGGTGTCCTTGTGCTGCCCGTTTGCCGTGTCCTTCCCGTCGTTACGGTACCCATCCTTTTGGGAAACCGGCAGCGTGGGTGTGGGGTGCCCCGACTTGTTTTTTTGCATGGGTCGCCCCCCAAAGTCCCCCCAAGAACTAGGGCGCCCTTCCTTGGCCTTTTGCATCTCCCTTTGGCTCGTCCAGCGTCAAAAAAACCGAATGTGCTAACGATTTGTCTTTTTTTTTTTTTGCTTTGGACAACCCTTTTACGTGGTTCAACCAAGCCCCCTTCCGACACAGGGCTGGCGGACCCCCCCGACATGGGGGATGACACCCACCCCCTTAGGGGAGGGGGGGACCAACAATGTCCACCAGGGCGGTTGAAGGTTGCCGCAAGTTTTTTGTTCTCCCCGACTCCGATGCGGCATGATTTTCCCGCCCCCCTTTTCCCCCTTCCCCCCCCCCCCCCAATGAAATTCCCCTCCCCCTCGTGGCTTTTTGGACGGATTAAGACGGTGTGTGTTCTAGTTCGTTGTTCCCGTGCCCAATAAGAAATCTTGTACTTGGGGACAGGTATTCCCACGGGGACCTATTGTTGGTTTTGGTTGAGAGACCAAATGCGCCGGGGTTTACCCGGGCCTGGCCATTGTGTTTAATAATACACTGTGGGGATTAAATTTTCATGCTGGGTCCCAGATGAACCAAGGACTTCCTCCATGATGAACTGAGAACTTCCAAGGCAAAGATTTGACCCTTCCCCAGGATTGTAACGAAGCCATTTTCCTCGTGAATTGAGCCCCGAGGCGAAAACCAACCTTTTCAATGACCCAGGGAATTACGCTCTACGGACTCTTGGCCAGGGAAAGGACTCCCTCATTCCCCGCAAAGATTTCCATCCTTTGAGTATCTATTTTTCTCCCGAATCGTTTCAGTTGTCATCCTTTGTTCCGCCGTCAAAAAGGGGGACAGGGGACCCTTTGCCCGGTCCACCACAATTGCCCGGGTCAAGTTTAGTTCCGATTACCCCATTTTCCACATTGGTTGAAGATCCCTTCCCTGGGCCCCCAACCTCCAGGAAACTAAGTTTGATTTTTTGATGGTTTATCCAGGAGATGAAAGGGTGGGGGGGGGAAAGTTCAAAAAATGAAATTTTTACCCATCATCTTGGGTGCATGACTTTTTCACGTCCCCCTGGACAAGGGGGACATGGTTTTTTTTTTTCCGCGCAGCTACTTGCCCACCCCTGGTAACCCTTTCCAAAAAAGTGGAAACCCTCAGGCGGTGGTTAAGTTTTTAGCCCCCTCATACCATTTTTCTTGATGATTGTAACGCTTTTTGATTCTGATCACGTTTTTTAATTCCCCCGTTTGCACTTTTCGGTGACCCTGAGGGACCTTGCCGCATGAGGGATGCGGTTTCTAAACCTCGACCTTTTGGTACAATTCGACGTCTTTTTTCGTTCAGGAAGACCGGGAGGGCCTCAAAAACCCCCCCATCCTGGTTTACATCAACCGAGGGATTGCCCAAGAACGGACGGAGGATGCCCTGAACCCAAAACCAAAACTATGGCATTTGTCCTCGGTAATAACTTCCTAGTGGGGAGGATTGAACTGAGAGTGATACGGGCCAAGGGAGGACTGGTTGACCCTCCCCCCCGACCTTACAAACCGTGCTCCCCACAAACGGTGACACATTTGCGCCAGCCCCCCTCGTTTGGCGGGGGACACCCACACAGGAAATTTTGCGGACTTTCCCCGCCGAATGTCAGGAGTTTTCCCCTTTTCCACCCCCCGATCTTTACCAAAGGGTTTTGGTTTAACCGTTATTAAAAAAACCGGGGTTCTGTTGCCAATACTTACACGCTTGCCTCCGTTGCGCCTCATTTTTCTGTTCCCGAATTGGGGTGGCCCCGCCTCACTTCGTCCCTTTTCTTTGTCGTGTCGTTTGTTTTGCCCGTTTGTTAGATCGGGTCTACCCCCCCCCCCACAACGCATATCGTAACGCCAGACGGCCATTTTTGTACGTTGGCCACCCTTTTTCCCCCCAAAAAAGATACGGCTTCTTTCTGTCCCGGGCCCCAATTGTGAGTGATAGGGTCAAACACCCATAGGGCTGATTGTTTTTGGCCACCTTCTTTTCGGCGTCGCGCCTACCCCGGGCAGCTGGGGTGTGGGGGTACCCCCCAAGTTACTTTTCCCATTCCCCCGGGTAAATATTGAAAATGCCTCCTTCCCCCCTTTCGCCCCCCCCCCCCCGGGCTATGGGGGTCAATCTGTCTGGGGAACACCTTTGGGTCAACGAAATGAATTTACAGGGACCCGGATAATGGGAATGTCCTTGTCAAAAAAAGATTTCCCCCCGAAAAAAAACCCCCGTCCAAAAAAATCCCCCCACTGCGTATTTCTTCGGAACTTTCCGTGGGGGACGGTTTCCTTTCCCCCCCCGGCCCCTCCCAGGGCCTTTAACCACCCTCTTTTCCTTTTGCTGCCCCCGTAAGGTGAATATCCCCGTTTTTTGTCTTCCTTCTCTTGAACTTTTCCCGCGGGTCAAACCCCCAATTCACCTTTTTCGTCCCGGCTACCCCCCTTTTTGGGTTTTTTGGTCAAAAACATCATACCCCCCCCGCTGTATCCCCAATCAAAATCAGGCCTAACGACACTTCCCTGTGATCCTGCCACCGTTTCGTTTGAGGGGAGGGTCCCGCCCTTCCCCAAGGGAACCCTTAATGACACTTCCGGGCTTTGCGTATGTAGAAGGTGAAACACTTCGGATGTTGCTGCTGGGGTTTCGGGTCCCTGCTTTTGACACGGGGTGCGGAATTCAGTTTTCAGGCAATTCTACGGTAAAGAGCGTCATCCCCGGTTCCTCGCGGTTCCTCGCCGCCTCGGTTTCATAGACTTGTTCTTTATTTTTGGCCATCCAAAATGACCCCTGCTTTGTGTGAAATTGACCTTCCCCCCCCCCCCGGTTGCGGGCCCTGTGGGTTTGGGGTCGATCCCCAGTTTTTTTTTCAGATACCCCAGCCCACCCGGACTTTGTTTTTGTAGGGTTCCCCCCTACTGTTCATGCCCTGGAAGGACACTTGGAAAAACATTTCTCCAATCCCTCTTCTGTTTAAAAAATACAAAGTTTTTTTTTTGATAGGCTCTTGGATGAGTTAGTCCCGTTCTCGGGTCCCCCCAGTTAGTTTTTTTCCCCCGCCAATGAGTTGCGCTACACCGGAAGCAGATATTCCCCAAAACAGAGCGCCTGTTGCCTTGAGCCCGGAGAGGGGCATTTTGGGGTCTTCTCCGCCAAAATCTTTACAAGGGCAAGCTGTGGGAACCCCCGCCCCCCTGGCTTTGGGAGTCCAGAGGCTCTACTCTCCTTCACGGTTCCGCTCCCAGCCCCGTGAACGGCGCCCGTGGTCCAGGTTCCTTCCTGTTCTGGGGCTTGGGATCCGTTTCACCCTTCCCCTTCTGACCGCCAAAAGCATTTGCCGTTTCCCCCCCTTTTTAGTTGCAAATTTCTGTTTGAGCCCTCAACCCTTCCTGTGGTATCACCGGGATGGTCTCGTACTTCCTTCGGGTGTTCATTTGAGCAACTTCTTTTGTGGCACGTTTTTTAACCTGGCAAAAAAAGGTAGGGCTTCTCCCATTATCTGTTTTTCACCCTAAGTTCTCTTTCCGCCCCCCTCGACCCCCTTTCCCGGAAACCCTCTTTCTATTTAGTTTCCGAACATCTTTCTGTTTTTTAACTTGCTTTGGGCGGCTGTGCCTTTGGTTGGTTGTTGGGACCCGTATCCCGAGCCCGCCTACCTCTTCTTTTTCTTTTGTGTCGTTCGACCCTCGTCCCGCAGTGCCCTTAATTCTTTATTCTTCCTTTCCGCCCTGGTTGGCCCCAGTTCATTTCGTCCTCTGGTCGCTCCCCACAGCTCTTTTTACCGGCCCCCCCCCCCTTTTCGAAACCGGGTTTCGACCTTTAGTACCCCCTACGGATCCCTTCCAGAGGGGGGTAAGGCGCCCCCGTTCGCTTCGGGTTCCCCCACCAAAGATTTCCCCCCGCCCCCAAATTGTCCCCCCCGCCCAGGGTAGTATTGGTTTTCCCCCCCTTTCCCCCGATGGGAGGTAGGGAATCCTACCTCTGGGCTGTTTTCGGGCACGCCCCCACTTTTTTTTTCCTCCTCTTCGGCCAACGCACCAGTGACCATGGGCCCTGGGAAAGAGGGTAGTGGTTCCCCCCAATTTTTCATATGGTTTGGGTCCCCCCCCGTTTCATTTAGCGCCTTGGCGTGCACCGTTGCTTTTTGCTGAAGACGGTCAAGCCTTTGAAGACACAAAGGTCCTCGCCCCCGGGGACCAAAGTGCACTTGGGCTGTGAGTATAGTTTTGAAAGTCCCTTTTGGGTTTGGCCCCCTTGAGGGGGGATTGGGGGAGTGTCACCCCTTTTTTTTCCTTTTGAATCGCCCTGTTATAAAAGCCGGTCCCCGTTCAGTAATCACGCCCCGTGCTTTGGAGGTTTGGGGGCTTTCACTTCCACGTCCGGGTTTTGCAGTGCCTTTACGAGGCATCTACCCTCACATTCATTCGAGGTTTTGTTCCCCACAAAACCTTCGTTTGCCCGGGCCCTCTGGCCTTTTCCTCGAAAGTGGACGGGACAAATGCTGTTTGTTTCATTTTTTCCCTCTCCATTTTGAAGGATCAATTGTATCGTTTGTGACCGAAAACACTGTTCGTCGATTTTTTAATGATTCACAGCCCCCTTTGATAATTAGGGAACTGAAAGGTGATGTGTCTTTGGTTTGCGGACAGAACCAGGGACAGTTGGTACTGCTCCCCCCCGATGTGGGAAGTTAAAGTGCAAGGTTTGGGAGAGGCAGAGGGTTGACGTCTCCAAATTGGACTTTTGTGACAGGGAAAGCAGATTTTTTTCCCCCCCCTGGTGTGCGTTTTCGAGTACTGCACTTTCCTGGGCGCGGGCATGAAATAGTTCCCCCCTGGTCCCCCTTGCCCGGAGCTGGTTTTTTAAAGACCACGCGGTTGGGGCTTTGGAATTTTTAGAAACCTAGGGGTGTCCTAGGGGGTTTGCCAGCCTTCTTTCTGCTTTTTTGGGGTGGTAGGGGGAAAATTCCCCGCCCCGCCACACGATACTCGGATGAAGTCCCTTGTCTCCTTTTTTCGGTCATGTATTGTATGAAATACAATTAGCGGATTTTTTGCCGAGTATTGTGGGTAACCTGGGCTCTTCATTTTGGCCTGATGTTGGAAGCAACGGGTTTTTTCGAAGATCATTGGATTTTGTCGGTCATGCAGTTTGAAGATTCCTCGTCCCATGGGGCCATCACCCCCAATTCCCGGGTGCTGGTCCTCAGCTTCTACAACGGTCCGCCTTTTGCTTGTCCAACCCCGTCGCCAGAAGGTTCCTCCCGGCGTTTTTTGGGTGGCAAAACCCTCCCCCGGTAATGCCCCTTCCTTCACTGGGACACGGTTTGCCCCTTTCTTTTTTCTTTCCGTTTTTATCCGCCGTGGAATTTATTTCTTAGGGGATACCCTTCTTCTTCCACTGCTGGGACTTGGGAAATATTTGTAATGTTTTTTTCCTCCCCCCCCCCCCCGAACTGCGTTCCTGAGTTTTTTTAGTAACAAACGTCCCCACATTTTTGTTTCACATAAAAAAAAACACCGTGGAACTGACTTTTACTTCCTTGAAAGGCTGCAGTACTTTTTTTTTTTTCTACTTTAGGCTTTATCAAACCTCCCCCTTTTATTAGAAAGATTAGATTTGTTTAACCCAGACAAGGGCGAGGTGGCCCTCCTTCGACCCCGGGTTGTTAGGGTGGACGTTAAAAGCCCATTGTATTTTCGACAACAAAAATGTATCGGAATCACGGTTCTTGCCGAAACCAGGGGAAAGTGAGTTGCCTTGCCCCCCGCGACTTCGGACTGGCCGGGAATTTTGGAGACCCCTTCTTTCTTTTGACCCGGGGCCCGCCCAGCAAACATGCAACGGCCCCCTGGGCTAACGGGCTGTCGCACCGGTTTGACTTTCCAGGGGCAGTCGCAGTTTACTATCCCTCCCCCCCCCCCTATCTCGCATTAGGGCTTTTCTATTCAAACAGGTGGGGGTTTTGAGTCACCAGTTACCCCCTTTCTGAGTTGAGCTGAGGAGTCCCCCCCTTGTGCCCCCTTACCACCTGCGTGGGCCACGTCTCTTTGGACATCGGTCCTCAACCTGATTGACTAGGCATTTAAGGTACCCACCCCTTGATGTCTTAAGGGGTCTTTAGTTTTTTCCCCGTGCCCCTCTCAACTCCATTGTGGATGTTACACCCCCTCTACCTGGAATTCCAAGCAGAAGGACCGGTTCGGCCAGTACTTTCCTGGCAGGGTAGGAAACCTTTTCAATATTCCAGGCACGGGATCGAGATTAAACCCGACCTTCCCGGCGGAAGTGTTATTAATACCCTTCCTACTCTAGCTTAGTTTTCTTCGCAAGCCTGCCCTCTATGAAATCGTCCCCGGTCTGATTTATTTTGGCTATCTTTTTCTTCTTTTTTCTCCCTTAATTCCGTTTTTTTTTTTTTGTTTGTTTCAGGCGGATTTGATTAGATCACTTGACATTCACCATTACCGTTTTTTTCCGGGACTTCCGCAAAGCTGTGGATTACAACCAAAAACTTATAGTGAATACGGGTTGACGGAAAAGCAGGGGGCTTTCCGGTGGGAATTTCCCAAAACCAAAAACCAGTTCACTCCGTGTTTGATCTGTTCGCGTCTGTAACGTTAATATGAGCTGGGGGAGCAAGTACCCTTAAGGTCACGTCTTCTTGGCCGACCGATGCGTGGGTTCTCTTAAGTTTCTGGTTTTCTAGGGCCAGAGAGTCCCAAATAGGAAGGTGTGGCGGTGTTGTTGGGCCACCCCCTTTTCCCCATTCACTGAAGAGCCCCACTTGTAAAAAAAACCCCTCCCTTTCTCACTCGTTGATTCTTGCCCCGCTTCCATTTTCTTGGTTTCGTCTGCTGGGATTTTTAACTTCCATTCTTTTTCCCCTTTCTTTTGCCTTGCAATTTTTTTCGACGGGACCCAAAGCTTCCTTTCCCGGGGTGGCCCAGGACCAACCTTCTTTTTTTGCCCCCAAAAAGACAAAATTCCCCGTACCCCATAGGAATCCTCGCTTTGTGGGAGGTTTCGATTGACAGCTACTTTCCTGGATACCAATATGTCTCTTTGGTGGCTGACGCAAGTACCCCCGTTGGTGATTTCACTTGCGGTTCCCAATGAGTTTGTAACAAGTGCCCAAGTTAAAGGTGGGGGACGAGGTGCTCTTTCCAAGTGCTCTCCCTGAGTTTTCCAGACTGGGGGAAAACAAAAACCAGGGCCCTTTTTGACGTTCCTTTCTTAAGATTTCTTTTTGCCTGTCCTCTGTTAGACTGTTCGGTGCCTGAGCAAGGGACAGCTTCCCCTCTTCCCCCATACTGGAAGGGGAACATTGTTTTTGTTGGTGGGTTCAACAAGATCCCAGGACCGAGAACACGGAGGGGGGATAAATTTTCGAATGTTTGCGGGTCCCCCACGGACATCGGGGGACAAAAAACACTGAACGGATAACGGGATAAGATTTCTTTTCGGTTTTTTTTTTGTGGATGGCCAACAAGGTTTAAAGTGGGGCCCCTTCTGGAAGAAGTCCCCCTGTTTAACAGTTTTTTTTCCTTAAACTTTAGGAGGACCAAAAAATGGGGGAAAAGTTGCCAAATCATTTTTGTTTTACGGTTATGGGATGGGGTCTGAGGATTTTTGATGATTATCCCTTTTCCCACCCGTTTCCCTTCAACAACACCGGACATCTGGTCAGGAGGTGGCCATTACGAGGGTTCTTTTGGAAAACCAGGGTCCCAAACCGGACCCGGGTACCCCCGTCCCCCCTTTTTTTGTGCGAGGTGTTCACAACGTTGTTCGACGTTTCTCCTCTCGTACCTCACCCGTACACTTGGGTGACTGTGCTTACGAACCGCTAACAACAAATACTCCCGAGCTGACATCGGTCCAACCCGGGAACCACCCCCCCCGTCATTTTCGACCTTTTGGTTTTGGCTCCCTCCCATTCCAATTTGAAAAATATCTCCCCGGGGTGGAATGGCGGGGAAATTCAGTGCATTCATCCATTTACAACCAACTTAAAGACCAAAAAGCATTTCACAAAGTCCACCGACTTCTTCCTCGCGCTTTCATCCATGCCCGGGGAATACATTCTGGGAAAAAGGGCCCTTTCAGGAAACCTTGAAAAGTGCTGCTTCTTTTCCTTATTCTTTTGTTGGGCGTTGGGGGTGGTCCGGGGTTTGGCACTCGGGGATCTAGAAAGATTTACAAAACTTCAGTAAAAAGTTTGGCGGGGAATTACCCCCCCTCACACTGTGGAGGACTTTTGGTTCTTTGTGATTTTTATCGTTTCCCTCCCCGCTTTTTCGGCCTAGCTTCCTTCCCTTGCGGACCTTTTTCTCTTTCTTCTGGTTGGCACCAGCGCCCCGAGTGGTTTGCTTGCAATGTTGGGGGGTAAAGGCCCCCTCCACTTTTCTTCTTAGTGGGAGAATTCCTGCCAAAATGTGAAGGCAAATGGACTGTCTACCCCCCCCAGGGGTCATCCGCCATTACCCCAGGCAAAATTGAAGGGGAACACAGTTTCCCACTAAAATGGACGCTGGAGTTTCTTCAATGGCCCATTTGAACACCCATCCCTTTTCGCCGCGAGGCTGACCTTCTGAATTGATCTTTGATTCCCTAAGGAACTCAAATGGGTTGTTGATGCTGACCACGAGAAGGGGGGAGAAATGGCACCATTTCCAGGGCTCCTAGGCATACCCCGGGCAAGTACAGAAGATGATTCCGTTTCTTCTTGCCCCTACTGGTTTTTCTCTGAAAGGATAGAAATTATGCGAGGGGTGAGAAAGCCAACCCCCCCAGTGGTTTTATTGCCTGAATTTTTACTCCAATAGGGGGGTAAGTTTTTTAGAAGGGTTGGGAAGGTTAGTTTTGTTCGGCCACCAGCTCCTACGGGGGTTAAAGGGGACCTTGTTTAACGGGAATAGGGTACCGTGGTCCAACCACCAAACCAAGGTCACAGAAATGGTTTATAACTCCAATCCCCAAAAGGCAGGGGCGGCTTTTTCCCCCGAAAATTTTCCCCCCCTTTCTTTTGCTTTCCGTCTACCCCAAACACAAAGTTCGGGTACCCGATACCTATTTTGGTGCCCACCTACCCTCTGTGTAGTGAGAGGGGATCTTGTGGGTGGCCCGTGCCCTTACCACCTTAGAAATTATTAGCCCCCCCAATTTTTGTTTTCCTCATGATAGAGTGGTTTTTCTGGCAGACCAAAAATTTGCCTCTAGACCTCAGTTTTCAAATGCAATCCTAAATTATGTACCCACCCGTTAGTTAACCCTGATGGAAGGGACCCTTGGGAGTTTTCGGCTTTTTGAACAACCACTTTTGTGAAAACCCTCTTCTCCCGGCCCCCCTTGGATACCCCCGCATCTCTAAGAAGGTGGGCACATTTTCTGTTACAAATGTTAAAATCGTACCTCCCAGTTCCCCAGCCCTGGGGATACATCCCAGCCTTATGCTGGATCAGGTCCTGCCCCAGCTCCGTTTGGTTGTCCTTCCTCTCCCCCCAGTTGAAGATCTTTTGGCATGCAGTGGAGGAGGAGTTTGACCAAGCCCCCCCCTTCCCTCCCCGCCTCTCGGGGCTGTATCTTGGTTGACCCGGTAGCATTCCCTCCCCCCTTCCCCCCCCCCCCCCCGCACTCTGCTCAGTCTTAATATCCGTTTTGGTGGGGCCCCCCCCCCCGCTATTTTTTTTTGCCCTTTTTGGAAAACCAACGCGCACCCCAGACTCCTCACCTGTGGGCCTCCTTTTTTTGTGGCCCCAGCCAATAGCTCAGGCATCCCCCCCATCCCCTTCGTCTCGGTCCCCTCCTTTTTCCCTTCCCTCCACCGGCGTGTGGAGGGGGCTCCCGTTTTTTTTTCCGGTTCAATTGACGTACCTCTTTTTTTTTTAAAACGTCACGCTTGGCTTCGGGCCTCCCAGGGTTTGAAAAAACAAAGGCCTGGCAGGCCTGGACCAATTTAGCTTCCTGGATGGGGAAACGGAGAGAGAGGGGATGGGACCCGATGGGGTTATCATTGCGTAATAAGAAGGACCGAGTCGAACACGCACCCTCGGGTGAATAATTCATCAGGGGTCGGTCTTTGATTCGGTATTACATTTTTCAAACCTTTCCCCCCGGTTCTTCCTCTAACAGGTTGTTGCCCCCCGGACCCCAAAGTGGTTTTGTTACGATCCCAGGTACTCTTCTCCCCACTCCCCCCCAGCCTTTCCCCCCTGTCCCCCCAATTCATTGGGGGCCCCGGATAGACGGGGTGGGACCCGAAAAAATTTCATTTCCAA
>Ga0179593_1659763_pt1 | contig 11164 bp, 6 predicted proteins | sample CZODoug2_1_08_16_FD_185931 | JGI IMG/M metagenome (GOLD analysis project Ga0179593, IMG submission 185931) | Vadose zone soil fungal communities from Angelo Coast Range Reserve, California, USA - CZODoug2_1_08_16fungal (PacBio error correction) | ecosystem: Environmental > Terrestrial > Soil >... | reverse complement strand
CTTGTTGAAGCCCTGCTGTTGCCTGACCTTCCCGGCCGCGTATCTGCACGCCGATTCTCCCATCCCCTTCTCGATATGTTCGAGAATCCTCCTTAGAGAGGCAGCGCCCGGGATAGTCCGTCTCCGCCGAGCCAGCCTTTTCGGCTGCGGCTGAACCCACGAGTCCCCTTCTTCCGTTAGTGCCACTAGCCCCGGCCCCCCTTGTTGGGGCAGTGGCCCCCTCCTCAAGGACCCTCTCTTATTTCCCTTCCTGGACACAAGCAGTTGAATTTGTGGCTCCGAGCGACCCACGTCAGTCACCTTTCGAGACGCACGGCGCTTACTCTCCCTTTTTTAGACCGTAGTCGTTCTCGTAGTAGCCAAATTTAGTCGCAATTGTCGCAGGATAGGAGAGCGTCCGGTGAGAGGTTAGGTGCTTTGCACCCCCCCTAGAAACTTTCCTCCTCGGCATTCTTCCTGAGTTGAGATTTTGAATTCCTCTTGCTGTATCGACGGCCCTTAAATACCCCAGATGTCTGCAGTGAATCTTTGCACGCTTTTCCGCTTTTCCCTCGCGGTATCCGGCCCCCAAGCATAAAAGTTTCCACGTCCTCCTCTTAGGCATTTCCACCTCACTAGCTGAACCTCCCTCATTCCGAATTTCGTATTTGCATAGTAGTCTTCAGTTTTTTTCTTCCCTTTTTACCTGACCCCCGCTTCGTTCTAAGGGTCCGGTCGTTTTAAGCCCGCGTTAGAGCAGCGTGATCGGCGTTCTCCCAGAGAACCTCGCTTTTTTTGCGAGTCTCGGTGGCAGGATTTCGTCCCCGTTTTTTGGCCCGTCGCCCATTTCTCCGTGGCCCGCACCGACCGTTCAGCCCCTCCCACCTTTCTCAGATTCAAATTCAAGAACCTCACTTTGCCCGTGGATGAATTTCAGTCTTCTAGGTGTTGGAGTAGCGTGTTTTTTCAACCACCCTGTTTAAGTGTCGTCCCCCGAGCGTCCGCGGTAGGCCGATCGTGTGAAAAGCCGGTCCTACGAAGCAGGGTCAGGGCTCAAGGCTCACTAGAAATTAGGGAAGGTTGTCGTGCTCATATTTCCTCGGAAAATAGTTGATCAAAGATACATAATTGGGAGTCCCCTGTTGAAGTTTTACGATTTGTTACCTTTGTCAAGGATTCGCTTGCAGGTATACTAGGGTGCCTCGGTATACCGTGGTAATATCATGGATTCGCGGATGATCGTTCCTTTTAAGTTCTCCTCTTTTCTCCTGACCCTAATTTTCTTTAATGCACCCAGAGAAGAGGTACGGCTCCACGTTTTTTTAGATAAAGCGTCTGCGACGTACATAACAACCCCAAGAAACTCCCTCCTCGGATAGTCATTTACGAGCATTGGTGCCAGGCTTCCTGGCAGTGGCCAGCTTAGTAAATTGACCCCCCTGTGAGGTCATAAAGGCACCTTTTTTGGGAAGCTCTTACTGCTTCGGTCAAGTTTCGTGGTATGTTAATAGGAGTCATGCCATGGATGGATGTCACATTCCAAAACCCCAGATAACAGTTTCGACCTTACATAGTTTTTCTCTTCTACCCTCCGGGATAACAGCTGGCCTGTAACGCTGCCGTGCAGTGATAGGACTGTGGCCTCCGCAAACACTGAATCCGAGGAGAGATCCCTTTATCCTTTCCGTGGAAGACAGTAGATAGCGACGAGTCCGTAGGGCCCCAACCCTCCCCAAGTTCCCCTCGGCGCCTCCTTCACCCCGCCAGAACCCGTTCCCATACGCGGTCTTCTTCCTCCTCGTCTTTTATTGCTTACGCCTTTCTTCGAGCATTAGATGTCCAATCCCAACACGTTAATATAGTTTGAGGTGTCCTTTAGACCATAGACCCCGCCCCTCAGTGCTGAGGTAGAGAATTGGTCCATTGTACTATATTTTCGATAAGCCTCTCCGAGATACTTCGTCAGGAATAAGCCTAATACACCCCCGGAGTCGGAGACCCCACTAGCACACGTTTACAAGCCCACTTTCTTTCGTAAATCTGCTAAGACAGCGCATGAGGTCGCGTGAACGTGACAATGACCATGAGAAAAATAGTGAAAGAGCCCCTAAGATGTCCAACGTGATTTCCTCCCTCGGAGGCTTTCTTCCCCTGTCCTAGCGACCATTTACCGTTGTATGCCAATGAGCGAACGCCACTAAGGTAAGGTAGCGACATCCTAGCCTCCCCCCCTCTGTCCGGTACCTCTTCGTATGGCGCATGCTCCCTTTCCCGACGATTCGGCCCCCTGCTACTTTCAAATGTAGTGGGGCCCCTTTTCACCCGTCTCTTATTCCGCGCCTCCCCCCGCTTTTTTCCTCGTTCTCCTTCCCCCGTTTTGTTGTTGTCTTCTCTACCAACGCGGGCTTCGCATCGAAGGTTTCAGCACTTCTCCCAACAACATGGTGCATCGTGCCGTAGCTCTTATATTTCCCAAGCTCGACTCTCCGAGGTCCCCCCGCTACCGTCTCCGTCTTCGCCCGCCTGACCTGCCCTTCCGTCAGTTCCGCCCGTTTCGCTTGTCTACCGGGGACCCTCCCTCTACCTTGGGCTCTTCCGCAGCGGAGTCCCACTTAATTTGGGAGGAAAATCGCGCGCGCGTTCCATGTGCCAATCGTTCCTAGGGGTCTCGCATCTTTATTAGTCGGTCCGTATACCCCAGTGGCTGAAGGAGGGCCTTACTTCCTTTGAAAAGTTCCTTCCAATTCTCTCTCGTATGAATGTCGTTAAAGAAGTCGGCTTCTTTTCGACGGTACCAGTAATCGTACTTTCAGTCTCGGTAGGTATAGAATTCCCAGGAGAAGTCAATTTGACCCTAGCCCAAGAGTAGCCGGATTTCTCTCTCAACATAGAAGGAGGTCGCCTTTTATCGGTTCCCCTCCCCGGTCTAACAACTTACTTCTTCTCCCCCGTTTGCTTTTCCCTCGAAGGCTCCCTCAGTTCGCTGTGGAAAGAAGGTTAGTGACCCTGTTCCCTCGCGCAGACTCCTGATGCGGGTTTTTTTTTTTTCAAGGAATGCTTTCGTTGGTGATGGCTTTCGTTTTTTACGAATATAAACAGAACACTATCCTCGGGTCCAGTTCGATAACCCCTGTCACCAGTGAGCCCGTCAGTGAGTTTCTTTCGGTAACACCATGGAAACCCCATAATTTCCATGCATAACCTTCCTGCTTAGTCCCTTGATCATGACCGCTGGCAGTTTTTCGTTTACACCGCTTTGGCCCCGTTTTCCCGACCCCCTCCCCTACCAACAGAGATATCCTCTATGAAGACAAAGTCCCCGAGCTCGGCTGGCATCTCGTCCCAACAGGCCCGTCCGTACGCGCCCCCGCTTCCCGGGTTAATTTCGAAGAATTACTTCGCCACGCTGACCCTACCACATGCTGGCCCCGCCTTTCCTTCCCTTTACCGCCTTGGCTTGGGGTTTCTTTGTTCCTCTATTGGTGATCGGTTACGGCCCCCCCCACTACGCAATTTTGACCCTTTTTTACGTTCAGGTTAAATCGCCAGATCCCGTCCCGGCAGTCCCCCCTGACATCGGTCCTGCCAGTGCAGAGACTTTTAATGCGGATTATCTCTTCCCCCCCACCCATTCGCCATTTAGTCTTTCCCCTAGAAACGGCCATTCCGGTCCGAACTTTTTTTGAAACACACTCAGGAGTCCCTTCAAAATGTTCCATCCCCGGATGATCTTGTCCATCGCGCGGTCCCCCGACGTTGATAGGCGATAACCGGCCCCTACCAGACTTTACATTGCCCGGAGGGCCCCCTTCGCCAGGCATTCCCCTCCGGTTTTTTTCGGTTGAATTTCCTACCCTCCTAGCTTCAGTGACTCACCCTTCTCTTTTGTTACTGAAAAGAATCTAAGCCCCCCTATGTACCATTCTTGACGATACCTTGCCCCCCACTCTTGGGGAGGTTTTCTTCTTTCTGTGTCACCATGGGTCGTTGACCGACGGTACAGTGAGGGCCCCGCGTAAGGTCGTGCCTTTTCTTGGACTTCCGCATAAGACACCTCCTTCCCGAGTCATTCTGTCTGGTGGAGAAAGACTCGCCGCCGAGCTCTAACGGATCACTCTTCTCTTGGAACCTTTGCAAATTTCTATTCCCAGCTAGAGGACGGAGGCGGGTAAGACGGGTCTTTTTAAGTCCATTTAGTTCGAGTGACGCCTTCCTCCGCGATCGGTCAAACCCTCCCCTGCATTTCCTCTCTCTGAAGCGCGGAAGAGGACAAGATAAAGACCTTATCAGCCACAGGGGCTGAAGTCTCGTTTTGAGAAACGACCTTGTAGGCCGCTTGCAAGGTCTCTGGGAAGGGTAGTTCTAGCGAGTTAACGGTTTCTTTCCTGGTGAAGCGAACTGACCACAAGCCCGGAGCTTACTCTCGCTTTAGACTACCTAGAGCCTAATCCCCTGTTTCAAGGTGATTTTTGATGGTCACCCAGCATCCGCAAAGTTAATAAGTTCTCCAACGTCAAGACTTTCTTGCTCTTGAAAAGTTGCATCTGCGTTATCGCCCCCAACCGCGGCGTCGACGGAGACCTTATTACCCCCTATACCCTCTGGTCCCGAGGCCCTTTTATTTTTCTAGACATGTGGACACCCTCTCACCACCAGGGGTTTTTTGCGATCTGGCAGACCCCCGACTTTTCTCGAGTCGCTTCCCCGAGAGGATTCTCCCCCTTGGCTCTTCGGGCTAATTATCGCTTCTGGCGCTATCCAATTTCCTACGTCCCGTCTCGTGCACCAGCTCCCCCCCGACTTGAGAAGGTCCGCTCCCCCGGCCTTTGACTCCCTGGGACGATTTTAAGCCGCGTCCGCCTGGCTGCAAGCCAAGATTCCCCCCCCCTCCTCCTCCGTTGTTTTTCCGAGTTCGAGATTGTTTTCCTACCTCTGGCTCCCCTGCCTTACAGCCTAGTCTTTGATCGTCCGCCTCGTTGTTTGACTCTCCATTGAAGGTGGCATTTGCCCTTTGTCGGCCTATCTGTGGATAGCCGGAGCTCGCTTCTGCCCCGATGGCAAGCCTCGGGCGGACCTCCCCCGCGCTGTTTTCGTCCCGTTCCTTGCGTAGTCGGCCATACTGTACCCCAACTGTTGGTTAAGTTTCTCGCCTAAGACCCCGTGTCTATGCCTTTCCTTTCAATTGACGGTGGACTTTCTGCACTTTCGGCTTGCCTCTCGGCTTTCCTTCTAAACACTTCACAAGGAATCTCCTCCCTTTTGCCCAGTGCATCGACACTTTTTGCTGTTCTAGTTCTTCTGTATCATTAGATAGCACCTCCCGGCACTTTTTTGAGCGGATTCTACAGGCTCGGTTAGTCCCGGACTGGCTTTTCTCACAGAGGGAACTTGGCGATCAACCGACCTAGGCTGCGCCCTTTACGATGCCGCCGGCCTGGTCTTTATATCCCCTTACCTTTGCATTTGCCCCATGTTATTCTGCCTACCGTAGAACATCTTCTTTACGAGTCCATCCTAGAAGCCTTGTATGGATGAATCTTTTACGATTACGCAGTCCATCGCGAACTCAAGACTTCCCATAGTTACTATATTCCAATCGCGTCCTAATTCCCCTTTCTAGATGTTCCTTCCGGATTCTGCCTTTTTGTAGAGTAGCTTCAGATATGATCTCTTTGACCAAGGTCCTCTCTTGGGGATAAGAAGAGGTTTTCGGCCATCTCTGCCCAAGCTAACGACTTCTGGGACGCGGCTTATCCCGCCCCCCCTTCTTTGGACGCCCATGGATATCGTTTTCGCTCACGACACAATCCCAATCGTTCCGTGTGATTCCGGCAGGATTTCTCCCCCTTTTCTTGAATAGTTTGTCTCACACTGACACCACAAGTCACTGTGTTTTCCAGTCAAGATGAGAGATCTCGATGAGTTGAAGAGCTTCCATCAGAAACATGTTTCATCGAAGTATCGTAAGAACTGTTTCCTCAGTCGCGTCGGAGGAAATGTTGAATTGCCGCTTTTAGGGTAGAAGAATGGTGCTCAAAGTAAAAAGGAAATATTTTCTTTGGACAGTTTTACCAGACTAGAGTGGAACCCTAACCCCCACCCACACACCCACACCCAACACCACCCTGTTTTCGAATTAATTCGTTGCCGGTCCTACAAGGTTTCACGAGACGGGTTTCTCCTTCTGTTCTAGCCTATCGGCTACGTACAATGCCTGGCTTTATCCATTCGAATCTAAGTTTCGTCTTATCGGCCGGCCGCCTGTTTTTTCCTTTAGAGTTGACAACCCGAAGAGGCCGTTCCGTAGTGGTTGCTTACCCGGTCTCAGTTGCCTCCAGTATAAGAAAACCCACCACACGTCAGTCTTTTGGTTCGCGATTAATTTTAGTCCTAGAGAGCATTTTCGGGTTTTCCTAGACCTTTTCTCCTTTAGCAAGTCTTGCCCCTCAAAATGGTCGTCCCCCCCAACATGCTCCTTCCTTGTGGTGCGCTGCGTCTGAGGCCCTATTTCCTTTTTTGTGGGGAATTTCTTCTGGATCCTTCATTCCCTGGTTTAACGGCGTCTGCTCTGTCCCCCCTCCACCCTTTCGCTCCCTTCTCGGAGAAGGATAACTTGCTTTTTTTTTTCCCCGGTCCTCCTGAATGTAGGCCTTTGGCAGAGGGTCATTGCCCCTCTAAGACGGCCAAAGTTAATCTTTGCGTTTCCTTCCTCGTCTGTCGACACAGTGTCCCCGTGATCAGCGCTTCGTTTTTCTGGTAAAGAGGACGACCTCAACCTCCTTCCTTACTCGACCTTGTTTTTCCCCGCCACAAAGAAGAGGTGCCCTTGTGGAATTCTTATAACGTCTCGCTGTTCTTGCTCCACGGGGGGGGGCTTGAAACAATAGGGGTCGCCTCGGCGACCTCGCCCCCCGAATCAGTTGCGGGCGTCGTCATCCCCCTTCCGCCGCCTATCATGAGTTCGCTAGCTCCCTAACGGTAGCTTTTCGAAATTGCCTCGGTCGATCCTCTCCTCTGAGTGAATTTAGATGACCGGCATTCCGGAGCCCCTTCCCAGGTTTATGCCCCCGATCTGCGCACGACGGTCCCGTTCCTGTTTTTTTTCAAAGATGACAAGAGATCTCCCGAGGTTGAGTTCAGTACGCACGAAGATCTGAGGGACCGGTGTTCCAAGAGACATCTTCCGAGATTTTTTGCAGCCCCCGTGCTTTAGCCGTTGAGCCTCCCAGGTTCAGATTGGCCGAGTTTCACGGTCCTCGGTTTTGATCCCCCATCCTCCATCCCTTAAATGCCAGAAGGTCCGTTCCCTCTTGGCATGTAGATTCTCGTGCCCGGAGTCGGATGACGCAATTTCTAGAGTATCCTGGCTTCCTTTTTTTTTTTCTTCCCCCGCATGGGTGAGTTACCTTTACTTCTCTATTTTCAGCTCGCCAGAGTTGTATATACCCTCTCTTGTTGTTGTTGATACTCTTAACCTCTTGAGTTCCTTCGTCTAATAGTTTACTGTTTACACGTCCCCACACCCCCCCTGGGCAGCGCGGCCATCGTTCTTTGAACGAGCCTCGTACATCAATTCCATGCGAGCGGCCTTTGTCTCTCGACTTGATCAGCTCTGCCTTCCTCTACAACGTTCCTTGCTCGCTGGAGGCGCTGACGGGGAAGCCCCTTCCAGGAGGTCCTTCCTCGCCAGCTTGTGGCCCAATAAAGTGGTGTAGGAATTCTAGGATTTTCGTGCAGACGTAAAATGGTTCCGATAGGCTACTTTTCTTACTACGCCGGGACTCGTATTTCTGCATTGATCTTTTCCCCCTCCCTATTAAGGAGGCTTTTCTCTGTTCTCTAAAGAGGAGAAGGAGGACGGTTCAGGCGATAGGACTCGTCCGTCGGATGTTTTGACTGTGCATACGGATCTCAGATGGCTCCAAAATCGCACCCGCTTCTTTCTCATCGTTTCTTCGCAGGGCGGCTGCGAGTGGTCATACGGACTTCCGCCCTCCCCCCCCCACTTACGTTCTTCTCGAATTTTTTCTTTCGGTCGACCCAGCACTCCGAGAAGTACGCGGTCGGCCCACAAATCGAGTACTTGACGGCCCCCGTCGCCTGGGCAACCCTCGGGCTTGGCGTTTTGTGTCAGATTACGTTCCGAATCTCCACTGGTTGGGTCGGGGCTGGATTCGGTGAGCCTTACTTATCCGCGTCTCGCGCGCGGGGAGCAAGTTTCTTCAGGGCCGCCTACGGGGCGCAATATTTCCTGTTTGAGGGCCGGGAAAAATTCACCCCTCCCCCGGCGCGGTTTTCAGTTTCCCTCCGGGCGCCCCGAAATGATTGCCAGGAATCTGAAGTTGTCGTTTTACCGAGCGGTGGCCCTATTTCTGCCGCCCCCCCCCCTCCTCTTCAGAATGATCTGCCCCCTCTTACCACACCTACCACGGTAAGTCTATCCGGAGTCGATTCCCCCGTCACGGCACTTCTCCATCGGGCAAGTTTTCATCCCTACTACTCTCCCAAGTGCCGTTCTGCCCAACTGGACCCTATGGCTCGCGGCGGATGACCTCTCCAACTCTCTCCCCTTCCGTGCTTGTGGTCTTCTACGAATTCCTTAGACAACCTTTTCTCCCCAGGTCAAACACTCCCGTCAACCGTTACCTCTTCGCTTTTCCTCAAATCGTGTCACTCCTTCGTACCATTCCCTCCCCTTAGCTAAGTCTGACCGGACTGGCAATCACGTACAGAGAGACCGTCCTAGAGCAGATCCCTGACCTCTCTTTTTTTAACAAAAAGTTCGCCCCCTAGAGCCACTCCGCGTCTCATAAGCGAATCTTTCCCCCCCCAAGACGTCCCCCCCCGTGTTTTTCCACTAAAAGGGGCCCCCCCTTGATCCGGCGTTCTACGGGGGGGTTAGCTGAGTTCTAAACCCGACCCCAGAGATCGTTCTTTTACATCATTTACTCAAGTGCCGTAGGAATTCCGTAGGTTTTTCTTTAGAAAGGTCTTCTTCCTTTTTCTCTTTTTCCAAACTCTTATTCTCGACCTTATTCTGAATTTCCCTTTCCAATTCCTTGGGCCCCGGTTTTTTGAAGTCCAGCCATTCATGCCCTCACCGATCTTACCTTTCCCCTGATCTTCCACTTCCGCCGGGTGGATGTGGTTCTGTGTTGAGGACTGAGATCTTTCGGTTGGAGTTTTTCAGTCCGTCGACTTTGATTAAAGTCAACATGCCTAGGATTTCTTCAGGCTGACAAATGAAGGATCCTTTCAAGAGGCCTTTATCCCCATCTTCTATTTCTCATTTCTTTTCTCCCCTACAGGAGCTTCCATCGCCCTTCGGCAGATGAAGTCCAGGGCAAAAGGCAGTTATAGGCCGACTCCCGGCTTGCTACTACGTTCATGCGGTACCTCCTTTCGGATTTACACGTAGGCACTTTTTGGAAGAAGTACGGTATGACTAAACCTCTTTTTTAGGCAAGTGATCCGATCAGACGACTCCAAGCGGTACGCTTAAATTTTTCCCCTATTTACGTGACGTCATTCTTTTCCCTTTCCCATGGATTTTCTTTCCTGTCGACGAAAATCGGCCCCGCTTCGACATTTAGGGAAGGCCTCTCCTTTTCTGGAACGAGCTTCCTTGATTTGCCGCCTCTTGCGCCCCTGACTCCTCGGTCGCCGTCCCCTCTCCCCCTTTTCCTCCACGGGTCTCTCTCATTGCTGGTTTCTTATACCGGTGCGTCCGTCACCCGTGCATCTTGGGCAACTCAAGAGTGAGTCCTGAGTTTTTCTGACTTTCAACGAAGTTTTTTTCGGCTCCCCAAAGTTTAGATGATTCACTATCCCTTTTTGTTTTATGGACCCTTTTCTAGGATTTTTTTCTTTTCGTGAAGTTGGGACATTCCTTTTTGGTGTGCGCTCGGGAAACCGGCGACTTAAAACCGCGTTTGGATAAACCTCTCTGATCTTGGATTCCCATATCTTTCCTGAGCACGTATCCCAAAATCCCTTTACTTCCTTTTTACCAACTAAGACTCTCCTGTCCCGATCTCTCTTCAAAGTCGCCCTTTGGTTCGACGCTTTTTCTGACCAGCAGGGCTTCCCCTGAACACTCTCTCACTTTCCCCAACCTTGGGAGAGATATAGTGAGGATGAAGATTGGTCCCCGCGCCGACAAGTAGGACTGCCTTTCTCCTCTGAATGATCATTCTGTCCGATTTCCTATTCCTTCGTATTGATTATGCTTCGTTTTTGCCTGCTGTCTCGTTAGCCCCTCCTATTCGTTGCGTAAAGCCCCTGTTTTGATCGCCACCACGCGCCGTTTCCTTTTTAGAAGAGAGCTTTACCCTTTTTGGGACCTGCGTGTTCCATTCGAAGAATCCTGTACCGAGGCCCCCTGCCCTTCTAGGGTTTGCTTCCGCTCCCCCCCCCCCTGCGAATTTTTCATGAAAAGGGGCGTTGGACCCTCTCTTTCGTTTTGCCAGCGGTAGCTCTCGTTTTAGGCCCTTTCCCGACCCCGCATGTAGACTGGTCCCATGTATGAAATATTATGGGAGCGCAGGTGAAGGCGGCGGGTTCGGACTCGCTGTCGCGCCCACTCTTCTTTTTCCTCTGGAAGCTTGCTAGCACCGTTCGGCTTCGTGCCTTGCTAATTTTCCACACTTCTTTTTTCTAGACGAACCCCGGGACGGGCTTCTTGGCCTCCTTTTTTCCGATTCGGGTCCCCTTTAGATTTTCAACGGACCTCTTTTAGGGCCCTCCCCCTCATCCTCAAGGAGTTCGGTTTTCAAAAAGTTCCCCCCTCCCGACTCCTAGTATACTCCAGAGTCACCTTAGAGGACGAACCTGCAAGGGGGAAGGCCGTGCCCCCCGCTTGCCTTCATCTCTTTCTGCCAGGCTCGCCCCATTCGACATTATGTGCTGCGTGAGAAGTGGGGCGGCTTGCCCGGCAGCCAACCCCCCCGTTACGGCATTACCCCGCCCTGAGGTTCCCCTACCTGTCTCTCCTATAAAACTCCTCCCTCACACCCTTTCGGTTATATGATAGTTGAGGTGCTAGGGAGTTATGGCGTTCTTGTCCCCGCACCCAGACTTCTTTAACTGCCGTCTGCAGAGGTAGTCGATCACGCGACCACGGTCCCCCTCTAAGCCGTTTTTTCCCCTCCTCGCAACGTTTTCTTTTAAGGGGGCCAGAAGATTT
>Ga0179593_1549626_pt1 | contig 11164 bp, 17 predicted proteins | sample CZODoug2_1_08_16_FD_185931 | JGI IMG/M metagenome (GOLD analysis project Ga0179593, IMG submission 185931) | Vadose zone soil fungal communities from Angelo Coast Range Reserve, California, USA - CZODoug2_1_08_16fungal (PacBio error correction) | ecosystem: Environmental > Terrestrial > Soil >... | reverse complement strand
ACTATTCTCTTTTTCGCAGACGAGTTCGTAGAAGAGGGCCAGGGTTTTTGCTTTCCTTTTCCTCTTTCCCTTTCTGATTTTCGTCTTTAAATAGGGAGAAGGGAGGCGGGGCTCTTCAGGGTAGGGTCCGCCAGCCGGTGCTCTTTTTTTCCCATTCTCCCTCCTTCCTCGTTTGCCGTAGCCAATGGGGTCCGGCTCGGACTCTTTCTTTTCCCATTGGAAGATGAGGATATGTGCTTTGTCCCTTTCTTTTGGGGCCGCTGTTCCGTAGTTGTAGACCTTTTTCCGTCTCTCTCTTTTTTTTTTTCCGTATTAACGAGGATGTAGGTAAATCCCCCTTGGTCGCACGGTGTTGGGGTTCTGTCTCTTCTTTTCGCGCTATCGTTTGTCCCACAGGCCGAGATGCTTGAGGTTGTTATGGCTCCCCTTCTCTTTTTTCCTCCCCTTACAGCAACAGGCACGATCAGGATGGTCGCTTCTTTCAGCGTGAACCCCCGCCGCCGCATGCGCCACCCCCTCTCCCTTTCTTTTTAATCTTCAGACCGACGGCGCTAGTAGCGAATCTTCTTTCCCTCCTCTTTCTCCCCCTTCCTGTAGGTCGGGGGAATAGGTATCCTCCCTACCCGGGCAGGGCAGACCGGTGGCAATTGCACTCTTTCCCCTCCCTCTTTTTTTTTCCTTCGTCGAAAGCGGTCGATTGCAGGGCCCTTCCCTTCTTATTCCCCCCGCGGGGACCGTAAATGGACCTCCACGCTCCTCCCAAACACAGCGGGGAGGCCATTTTTCTCTCTCTTTTTCTGTTTTCTAGAATGGTGGAAAGCTATCCCTTCCGTACTCCTTTTTTTTTTTCCTGCTTCGACGCCGGTAAGTCAAGGGGCGTCTTCAATCGCTGTTGAGACCTGGCTTTCTCACCCTTTTTTCTTTAGTTACGCTTTTTAGTTCATGTGTGTAGGGATTTTTCTCTTTCCTCTCTGGACGAGGAAAAACGCTCTTTCCCCTGTGGCCTCACGGTCGCATCAGATCCCTTCGCCCCCCCCACCATGCAAGATATGGAGAGGGTAAGGTACAATCCTCCCTATCTTTTTCTCTTTTTCTTTTCTTCCCTCCTCGGTGAAGCGGAAATTCCTGTTCCTTTTTTCTGACCGTCGCAAGACGGTGGGAGATGATCACGGACTCCCTTCCCCCTTCCTTCCTCCAAAGGCTACTTCCTCACGAGTCGAGCGAGCTGGTCGCCTCGTCGTAGCCCTCTCATTCTTTTTTTCTTATGGACCAGGGCAATAGAAACTCTCTCCCTTCCCCGATCGCGACCGTAGTATGGTAAACGCCTTTCCCTCACTCCTCTTTCACAGTTAGGGCGTGCCAGATTAGAATCTGCCCTTCCTTTTCTTTCTTCTTGCCGTAGGGACGATATTGTATGCTCCCTTTTTAGGGACACGTCCTGGGGAAAGATTCCCACCTTTCTTTCCTCGGGTACGCGGGAAGTCGCTCCTTCTTCTTTTTTCCTCCACACCGGCCATGCCCGGAGGGGTTTCCCTTTTGGCGATGTGGAATGAAAGGCCCTCTCTTGTTTTTCCCGATCTGCCCGATGCCCAGCCCGGGCTTCTTTCTTTTTCTTCTGTACGGAACATTCCTTCCGTGCAGTTCCCCTCTTCGAGGTGACAGTGACTCCCCTTTTTTTCTCCTCTGTAGGTACTTACTCAATTCTTACCCCTTTTGCTCTTTCTTTTTTCTTTTCGTCTGTTTTTCGAGCAAGTACCATCACCCCCCCCTCCCTTTCTTATCCTCATCAATCAGTTGTTGTTGTTGATCTATCTTTTTTTCCTCTTTTCCCAAAGCCAGACAACATCATACACAACGGCACACCATCGGCCCCTATTTTTTATTTTTTTTCCTCCATTTCCTTCTGGAGGTAACGGCCCGCCCTCTGTAATATCCTTAAGATACCCTTCCTTCCTTTTTTTTCATTTTTGTACATGCGCGGAAGTCGCTGACTTCTTTTTTTTCAGAGTGTCGCGCTAGTAGGCAATGCCGCCCTCCTTCCATCTAACGCTTTTTTGTCCCCCCTCTCCCAACCCTTCCGGCTCTAAGTTCCCACCGACACGCTCCATTCTGTTTTCTCTTCCCTTCTTCCGAGGACCTGACAGCCCGATCCGAACTCATCGATTCCGGCTTTTTTTTCTTCCAGACGTGATCATGTTAGGCCGCACTCTCCTTCCTCCCTCTTCCAGCCGGGCACCCGCGAAGAGGGCCTCTCTATCGACAGGGACAAAGCGTAACTTTTCCTTTTTTTCACAATCCTGACCGGTAGGAGAGCGGGGAGGGAGCTGTCCTTTCTGTTTCTTCCCTTTTTTTCGGATTGCACGGGACATATAACCGAGACCCCTTCCAGATAGTTGCTCAGAACCGATTCTCCCCCTCCTCTTCCGCCTTAGATGCGTGCTCAGAACGGCGAATCGCCTCTTTGTCTTTCTTTTTTCTTCTTCTTTCCTCGCCAAAAACGTTGCTGGGACTTCCTCCATCTTGTGATCAAGGAGGGCCTCTTCCCCTTGGCCGCCCTACCGAAGAATTGTCTCTGCCCTCTCTTTTTTCTCCCTTCCCTCTCTCTCTTTTCCAATTTGATAGGACGTTCGTTTTTTTTTTTTTTCTTCACGAGGCCAACCTGTTATTCTGTTATCGATTCTGGGCCTTCGTTCGCTCCGCTACACTCGACCAACACTCCCCCTTTCTCTGAATCACTACTGGTCCATGAAGCCATCCTCCCCGCTCTCAAAAAGCACGTCTTTTCCTCTCCCAGACACTGGCGCCCCCGGACTTAACAGCTTTCCTTTTTTTTTTTCCCTCCTCGGTCGAACGGCTTCGCGGTTAACCCCCTCCCTCACAAACGTAGGGGCGCTTCCTTTTCTTTGTGCTTCAGGTCGACGGGCGGTGGTCATGTACGTCCGTCTTTTTTGTTCGGTCAAGTCGGCCGAGGAAGGATCCTTCCTCGAGAACGAGGTGTATCGTCGACACGGCAGTCCTTCATCTTTTCCCCTTTTTTTTTCTCTCTTGCCGGGCTAGTACGGGGCGGGCGAAGACCTCCCCCTTTTTTTCTTTCCTCTCTTTCCCACGACGCGGACCTTATAGATCTCTCTTTTTCTGCTGTCTTCGGCGTGCTCACGATTCCACGCGAAGTCCCTTCCCCCTTTTCCTGGTCTTCGGCGAGGCGGGGGTTTTTGTCCCTCTCTCTTGTTTTTGTTTTTCTTCGCCCTTTCCTCTCCATACAGATCGGCTGTGGATTGAAGGCGGTAACTTCCCCCCTTTTGGTACCCGATAGGTCCAGATAAACACAACTCAACTCTTTTTTGTTTTAAAATCGCTTCCCAGCCCGGGCTCTTTCTTTCCTTTTCCCCCACTCCTCTTCTTACGAAAACACTTCGTGCTTTAACTACTTTGGATTGCGGAACCTATTCCTTTTTTTCCCCCCCAGACGGCGCGCCCCACTGACAGCAAATAAGTTCTCTGCCTCTCCCTCTCGCTCCGGACGGCATGTCGGAGCAGGACCCCTTTGCCGATCGCGTTTACTGCGACATTGGCCCTCTTCGTTTTTCCTCCCTTGCTTTTTCTTCTTCTTCTTCTTCTAATCTTTTCGCGACATAAAGGACGGGAAGAGGCCAACATTTTTTTCACACGAATTATTGAGTTACCGTTAAACGACTTCCTCTCTCTCCCCTTTTCGAGAGAGATCTGCCGGCATTTGGACAGGGCTGGAACGGAAGATCGTTTCGTTGTTCCCGCCCTTCCTCTTTTTTTTTTTCTTCTGTCCCTTCCTTGATGTATGCGTTTTCTAGATCCTTCTCCTCTCTTTTCAGAGTCTTAGGGTTACGTAATTCGCGGTCTCTCTTGGTCCACTCCTTTTGCCGTATCCATGGGGTCCGCTCGAAGCGGAGGGCATAGGACCTTCTTAATCCGTCTTTTTTTCTTCTTCTCTCCCTTGTTTCTGGGGAGCTGAAGTAGTTGTTCTTTTCGATAGGCGCATCCTGATAGATTTCCTTTCTTATTCTTTCCCTTTTTGTGTCGCATCCTTTGGTCAGCGTGTTGGGGATGGAACGACACTAGCCGGGCTTTACCCTTCTTTTCTTTTTCTTTTTCTCCACCCCGGCCGAGATGCTTGAGGGTGTTCTGGCCCCTTTACTATTAGGAATTGTGTACCGAGGCGGCCCACCATTCCTCTCCTTCTTTTTCTTTTCCCCCAAATATTATCTCGTGAAACCCAGCCAGAAGACAGCGACCCGCATTTTCTTTTTGTTTTTTTTCCCCCGTGCTTCGATAGTAGAAGAACTCGGCGGGATCTCTTCTTTTTGACCAATTGCGGTAGGTCGTTGCTTTTGGACAGGCCCCCTACTTCCCTCTCTTTTTTCCCTACGGTTCCCGGGCGAAAGGTGAAACTGCACTGTCTCCCTCTTTTTCTTTTTCCTCTCTCTGCGACCGCGAGTAGATTGACGCGGATTCTTCCCAGAGGAAGTACAGGAAAACCGCCGCTTTTCCTCTCTCCTTTGGAACTTTGGTCTCCTGCCTGTTTTCTTTTTGATTGAAATAGAACTGGCTGGAATGTACCTCTCTCTGGCACGCCGCTTAACGTGCGACGAAACGCTTTCCTTCCTTTCTCTCTATTTCTGCCCAATCGTGTCTTGGCGGATGGAGCTCGTTCCCCCTCTCTATTCTTTTTCTTTTCTTTTTAGGGTGGGTAGATCCTTCAGCTAGAACGAGCCACACCGCTTTTTCTTTTTTACCCTCATTTGACTCCCTCCTCCCTTTCTCAGCCTTCTCACCCCTGCAGCTAGGAGAGGGTCCGTCACCTTTCCCCCCCAATTCTTCGCCTGCGTCCAAGGCCCTCGTGGCCCTTCTTCTGGTATCACAAAGATGCGAGCCGCCCCGCGGCCTCGACTCTTCTTTTCTCCCGGTCCTCCGGTGCCAGATAGTCAGATATCGTGTTCCCTTTCTTCCCTCTCGCTCTCCGACTCTCCTCTTCTTTTTTAGCCGTCGCGGACGGGTGCGGAGGATGGCGCCGGTTCTCTCCCCTTTTTCCCGGACAGCTCACCGGCCGTTTCTCGCTCTTTTGGGAACGACAAGATTTCGAACTCTTTCTTTTTTTTTCTCTCGATCTGGCCCCTCGGTCGCGAGATTACCAGGTCTTTCTGTTCTTTCCCTCTTCTTTTCATCTGAACAGGAGACAAGTAATGCCGGGCTTTGCCCCAATCTTCTCGGAATCTGATTTCGTGAAGAGGGAAGTCTTTTCTCCCTTTCTCCCCCCCCCCCGGACTGAGTCGGGGTCTGTATGTCTTTTTTTGCGGATCGTGGACTTGACGGAAAAGATAGTGTCTCCCTCTCTTCCCCCGCATGCCACCGGAAAGCCCCGGATTACGATCCTACAGGAACTTCCATTACCTAAGTGAAGGTAGTTCCTATTTCGGTGCCGTGAAGACGTGAAACGACCCTTTCTTTTTTTTTTTCTCCCCTTCCCCTCTGGGGAGAGGTGCTCACGGGTTTCTTCTTTTAGATTAAGACCACGACTAAATAGCCACCCCTTCTTCCTCCTTGTTGTTTGCTGAGATTGTGGGCGGGTACCGTTCTTCTCCCCCCCCCCAGACACTAACAGGGCCTCGCCAATCTTTCCGAAGAGAGATACTTGTTTTCCTTTCCCTCTCCCCAATGATCCCGAATTCCCTTCCCTCCTTTTCTCCATGCTCTGCCATTCCCTCTTTCCCCCCCCTTCTCCCCCACCTCCCCTCCTTTCCCCTTTCTTCACTTCTTTTCCTCCTTTCCTCCCCTCCCCTTCTTTTTCCTCCCCCCCCCCCCGAAGATGTCCGTCTCCTTTTTTCTCTTTGACTGTGACGGTCATGCCCTTTTTTCCCGTGGGTCGCCCTAGGGTAGAGCTCTTCTTTTTTTCTTTTTCCCCAAGTTACAAAGATAGAACAACATGATGCTTCTTTTTCCGCAGTGCCGCCGTCCTCTTTTTTGTGCAGCGAAGAAAGAGAACTTCCTCTTCTCCCCCCCGAGCTTTTTCCGCCGATGGCGTCCCCCTTTTCCGGACGAAAGATCTTCCTCCCTACCAATATTTTTTCGCCAACGGCCCTCCTCTTCTTTTCGTAGGGCCGAGACTCTACTTCTCTTTTCCAACGCGACACGAGTTAATCTTCTTTCTTCTTTCTTTTTCGGCCGAGCGGGGCGTGCAGCTTTCTGTTTCTTTTTTGGTTTTTTGGACCCTATCCTAAGCTCTTTCCCCTTTTCGGCGTCCCAGCCTTTCGATCGACTGCGGACTCCTCCCTTTTTGCAGGAAGTAGATCTCTTCCCGTCCGTGATAATCGCCACACGTTTTTTTTTTTTCTTTTTTTTTTCGGTCCTGGTCCGGATAGCACGCTTTGTGATCCAGGAGTTGCCGTGTTCTTCCCTCTTATCTCCTCCTTCTCGCTTTTTCCGCTCGGGCGGAGGTACAATTTGGCAACCTCTGCCAATTTGATTATGATAGTAGTTCTTTTTTTCGACATTTGCCCACAGATGGCTCGACGTCCGATCCTTTTTTTTCTTTCGTTCTGTGCTTCAATAGATTCAACAACCTACCCTTTCCTACTGGTTCCTGACGAATTTTTCTCCTCCCCTGCGCTTGTTGAACCCCCCTCCCCTGTCCTCCTTTTTCTTCCCCTCGCCTTCAGCGGAACTCGTGCGGACCGCTCGTACGAGGTTCTTTCCAACCTCAACAAAAAGAGGGTTCCTCTTTTTCTCGACTTTGGTTCAACATTTGCCACCGAGGGGGCTTCCTTATTCTTTTTCCTTGAGTCTTTCATTACGTAGCGTGTGGTCAAGTTTTTCCCCTTTCCCTGCCGACAATCGACAGAGTTTAGCGATCTCTTTTTCTTTTCTTCGGCCCTGGATTTCCACCGGTCGACCGGGCACGGGTAGTAGTTTCTTGTCCCATTTTCTACCTCTTTTTCACACGACCCCTACCGTTCCTCTTTCTTCGAGTTCGGCGAAGGATCGAGGCGGGTGTCCCCTCTTCCTTCTTCGAGATTGGTCGCGGGAGGAGGAGGTGGGTTACTGCTCCCCTATCATTTTTTTTTTTCTCATTGCTCAGGGTTTGTCCAAAAGGTCCGAGGATGTCGGCGCTTTCCTTTTCCCCGCATTTCTTCCCCTGGGGATCCCAAACTACGAGAGAGATGATGACCTCCTTTCCCCATCTTCCCCCCGCGACCAGGATTACGAAACCATTGTTCTTTCCCTTTTTACAGGATGAGTTGGAACGATCGACTTTCTTTTATTCCCCTTTCTCCTGATTAAGGTAGAGGAAAGAAACAAGATCCTTCCTCTTCTTTCTTTTTTTCGGCTTGAGCCGGGGAACCCCATGGGTCTACGTCCCCTCTTCCTCGTTATGCGACATTGACCGATAACCGGCTGCGGACCCTCTTTTCTTTTCTTTTTTGGCATTTTGCAAGATCGACGACATCAAGGACGTTTCCCCCCCCCGCTCTCTTCCTGTTCCTGGCGAAACAAACGAAACGATTCTTCCCTTCTTTTTCCTCTTCTCTATTTTCCTCCTCATCTAGTTGTGGTTGTGCTACTCTCTCTTTCTTTTTTCTTTTCGTTATTTTTGCCGCCAGGAAGGTATGTAGACGAGGGTCCGTGGTTTTCTCTTCTTTTCTTTCCGGCGCTTACTTGAACAGGAGAGGCGAGGGGATCTCATTGTTTTTTTTTGCATGTCGCAGTACAGCGATCCGCATTAGCCTTTTTTTTGTCCCTCTTCTTCCGCATTTTGCTAATCGGACAGTGGAAGCTTCTTCTTTTTTTTTTCTTTTTCTTTTTGTCGATGCAGTCGTGTAGACCTTTTTTCGTCTCAGGACGCCATGAATGATCAGATTTTGTCCTTCCTTTTTTCCTCTTAATTTGTTTTCGTAATCTTTGTTCTCTGTTTTTTTTCCCCCTCTCTCCGGGATGGGGAGCTTTCTTGTACTTCCTTCCTGAGATGCTTGAGGCGTGTTCTGCCAACCTCCCGCCCTACGGACCTTTTGGAACGCCTTCCCTTTCCCCTGTCCGATTCAGGATGGCGATGATGGCGATTTTAACCCCCCCCCGCCGCCGCGAGACCAACGATCGTTTCTTCCCCTTTTTTCTTCACGCTCGGCTATAGTCGAAGAAATCGGCGGTGACTCTTCTATTTTCCCCTCCTCTTCCCTTCGGTAGGTGTCGTGTGAAAGGTCTCTTCCCCCTACTACACGGGCAAGGGCTTTTTTCCCTTTCGGTGACTCGAGTCTGGCGAACGCGGTCGATTGCGTTCTTCTTTACTTTGGCCCGCTTCTTCCCACAGGACCACAGAAGCTCTCCTTCTTTTCGGCCAGGTCGCCGCCGCATCTTTCCTCTGTTTTTCTCTTTGTTGAACGCGAGCCCTTAGACGGCTGGCGCACGCTTTTATTTTTTTCGAGTTCCGTTAGTCGGACCTTTAATAGCCTTTTTTTTTTCTCTGAGAAGGACCAGGATTCCTTTTTCTTCTTTTCCTTTTTTTTTTTGGAACCCTGATAGGAAGTCGATTCATCGTTTTCCCCTTTGTCCTCTCCCCCTACGTCATATCAAATGGCCAGCGCGGAGAGGTTCCCCCTTTTTCCCAAGCGGGCGAGAATTATTCTTTTTTCCTTTCTTTTTTTTCTCTCACCCAGATGCGATCCGCCCGAGGACAGTCGCCAGCAGGTTTTCCTCTTACCTTCCTTCTCTTTGCCCTCTTTCTCTGCGCTGTCTGCACAGGCTCTCGCTCTCAGAGCTCTCTTTCTACTTTACGAGCACGGCAGGGTCCGCGGATTCCTTTTTTTTCCTTCGCATGCCGCCTCTAAAGTCTAAAGACCGCTCGACGACCGTTTTCTTCCCCTCCTTCCTTTTCCTTTTTTCCGTTTCCCGGCGGGCGGCCGATTCGATCTCGGCCTCTTTTTCCGATAGGCGATATTGTCGGCGATCGTGCAGTCTTCCCTTCCCCTGAGATTCTCCATAAAGGCCGCGTTTTTTTTTTTTCCTTTTTCCCCTTTCCTCTTTCGGTCGCGTGCCGTCAAATCAAAATACTCTCCCTCAAAAGAAGCAGAAGGATGGTCTCTTTTTTCTTCTGGTCCTTCGCGCGAACCCGCTGCCCCTCTTCCGCGTGAAAGGCCAGATGCCCTCCTTGAAGGGGGTTTTTCTTCCCTCTCCTATGCCGGTGAAAGGTCGGACGCGTGATCCCCTTCTTTCTCCCTTCCTCACTCTCACCATATGGGGGAGGCCAGGTTTTTCTCTTCTTTTCCCTACCATTACACTAGAAACACACCCCGTTGTTTTTGCGAGAGGATTTTTCGTGTCCTTCCTTTCTCAAAAGATAGACCCTCACACGGCCTCCTCCTTCCCGACGAGCGACACTTGTCCCTTCTTTTTTTCACATTCCCCTATGTAATATTCAAGCTACACTTCCTTCTCCCTCGGTCCCTTGCGCTGCATGTTCTTTTAGCTAAAGGGCTGGGCCTCTTTTTCTTTCTTTCCTCTTTTGGCAGGCAATCCAAAGATCGCAAACCTTCCTCCCGGCTTTCCCTCTCCTGCGGTGCTTGAAGAAAGAGACGACCCTCTCCTTCAAGAGACTCACGAGGCAGGCTTTTCCTTTACGGATATGTTAGGCGGCCCCCCTCTTTCCCCCTTTCTCCAGACGAGGGGCAGAGATCGAATCGGCCGCCTCCCTTTCCCCTACTAGTCTCATCGTGTCTTCCGGTCCTTTCTTCTTCCGAGCGGGGAGTGAAGATGTCGGTTTCCTCCTCCCTTTTTTTTCCTCCCACTTTTCTGTGTCGAAGAGGCGACCAGCTCTTTTTCTTTTTTTTTTTTTTCGTGTCGTCCCCTGACGATTGATGAGGCGACCGGACGTGCCGTGATCCCTCCCCCCTTTTCTGGATGATCTTTTTTGATCCAGGAGGGGCCGTCTCCCTTCTTCCTTTTCTTCTCCCTTATTGTATGTAAAGGACCCTCTCCGAGATCTCTTTTTTTCTCTTTTATTACTTTTGGTCTCCGAGGGAGCGGAAGCTCCTCTTCCCCCCCCCTTTCCATCACGTTGCTTACGCTTCCCTCGGACCCACCCCCCCCTATGATACGACACGAATTCCTCTTTCCCGCGGTTGCTGCGATCCCCGCCCCCTTTCCCTCTGGCCCCCTACCAGGACTCTTGCGTCTTCCGTCTTCCCCTCTAGCCGGGAAGCGTGCGCCCAGCTTCGTCCCTTTCCCTCCCTTTTAAAACTACAAAAAGAGTTTCCCCTCCCTTCCCTTCTCACAGGCTTCGAGGGTCCATCGGAGAAGCTCTTTCCCTTTCTTCCTCCGCGTTTTCATCAGTAGGCCGGGCCGCGGCCTTCCCCTCGACTAAGTCGTTCTCTTTTCTCAGGACTACAGACTGGCGGCACGTGCATTCCCCCCCCCCTTTCCCCTTTTTTTTCCTCTTGGGACCGTGGCGACCCTCAGACCATGTAGACCTTTCAGTCACCGCCTCCTTTTCTGCAAACGCCTGGGATCGATTCCCTCCTTCCCTTTTCTCTCGCCCTTGCAGGCGTGTCGATCCCGTCTCCTCAATGAGTAAGCGATTCGGTTTTTCTTTCCCTCTGTCGTCGCCTATTGGGGTTGATCGCCATCGACCCTCTTTTTTTCTTCTTTTTCCCTCGTGTCCCCCAAAGGTTCGAGAGTCCGGCTCCTCCCACGTGCCCAGACAATCCCCTCTCCTTTTCCAGACTTCGCAGAAGAGCAGTATTCAAGCTCTCCCCTAAGCCCCTGTCGGAGGCGTTCTCCCCACCACACCGCTTTCCCTCCCCATTCTGTTCTTAAATGTCACTCCCTTTTTTCTCATATGCATATCGAGGATCTGATCCCCTTTTCCCCTTTTTCAGCGCTTCTCCCCGAGCAATCACTTTTCTCCCCTAAGAGCATCAGGCTTCCAATGTTCCGAGGTTTTTTTCGAGCTTTCACCCAATGGGCTACGGACACGGGTTACATTTCTCTGCTACATATGCCCCCTGATCACCGGCTTGCGGAACCCGACCCTTACTTTTTTTTTTTTTCAAGTACGGCCGGCAGCACCTCCTTCTCCCTCCCCCTTCCTGGTACCTTTCGGACTAGTCCGGGCGCAACACACGACTCTCTTTTTCTTTTCTCT
>Ga0179593_1532247_pt1 | contig 11164 bp, 12 predicted proteins | sample CZODoug2_1_08_16_FD_185931 | JGI IMG/M metagenome (GOLD analysis project Ga0179593, IMG submission 185931) | Vadose zone soil fungal communities from Angelo Coast Range Reserve, California, USA - CZODoug2_1_08_16fungal (PacBio error correction) | ecosystem: Environmental > Terrestrial > Soil >... | reverse complement strand
GTCTTCTGCGAGCAATATAGACCCTCCCTTTTTCTTTTTCCCCCTCCCCCTTTTTTCCCCCGGACAAAGGACCGAGCATTTTTTTTTTGTTCCTTCACCAGGATGTCGCCGCCCCCCCCTTTGGCGTCGAAAAGTCATCCCTCTTTTCCCCCCCTCCGGAAGAGAAAATCTTTTCCCCTCTACTTAGTGCTGGACCTTTCTTTGGGGCGGGGGGGAGAACCGTTCTCCTCCCCTCCCCCCCCCGACGAGATAAAGTTTTCCTTGTTTTCATGTGGCAGAGGTCCCTTCAAGGCAGTCCTGTCCATCGGATTTTCTCTCCTCTTAGGATCATTTTTTCCCTTTCTTTTTTCGTTGCGTGATGCCGTCGCCCAGAGACAGATAAGTGCTCCTCTCTTTCTCGAGAGAAGAGTCTCTTCGTCCGTGTCACAAAGACGGGGTCGACCTGTCCAGGAACGGAGCTCCCCCCTCCTCCCTTTTTTCCCTTCTCAAGAAGTATGCTTTTCAACCCCATTAGTAGTGCACCTTTGAGAGGAGTGGCCTTCCCTTCCAAGAGTAGTGTTCCTTTCTTGCAACCCCCCAGAGGCCACTTTCGGCGGGCGTGAGTAAGGTTTTCTTTTTTTTCCCTTTTTTTCCCTTGCGGTGGAAGGTTCCCAGGCTTTTTTTACCCGGTAAAAGTGGCAGGATAGGATGCGGCCCCGTTTTTTCCTTTCCCCCTTTTCCCCGCGGCCGGGAAATGACGCGCTTTCATTTTTCCGTCTCCCCCCTTTGGAGATGGGAACGAGGCCGCGCTGAGCGGGTCTTCCCCCTCCCTTCCCCCCCGGGCGACGGGCCAAAGCGGTTTCTGCTCCTTCCCGGTTGCCCCCCCCCGAGGGTGGTGCTGTCCACGTCCGGTGGGCCCCCCTTCCATCCTCCCCCCCCTTTCTTGCCGCTGTCCGGTGCCCTAACCACTGTCCTTGGTAGCGGTACCGCTCCCCCCCTCCCTTGTCACGTCGCAGGGCAACCGTCCCCTGACCCTTCCCCCCCCCCCCCCCCCCCCCCCCCCCCTTGGGCCTCCTTGTTCTCCTGGCTTTTAGGATTGGCTCTTTCTCAAACGGGCCCTCCATTTTTTTCCTGGAGGAGATGCTTCTTTTTTCGCGGTGACTGATGGAGTCCCCCCCCCCCTTTTTTTTTCTGCTGCCAGGGGAAAGATTTTCTCCTTCACCGTGGAGCGCGCCCTTCCTGGGCTGGGAAGAAAGAAATCCCCCCACCCTTCCCTTTTGCCTTATTTCCTGGAAGTGATCACGTTTTGATCCCCCCCCATTGGCGGAGGACCCCTGAAAAGATGTTTTTCTTTCTTTTTTTCCCCCCGAGGGAGGGTGTCTTTTTCACCAAGAGTGGAGTGGTCCCCTGGTTAGAGAAAGATTTTTCTCCCCCCCCCCCCTCCCTCTGGCGGAGCGGGCCCTGTCACGGAATCTTTTGGGAAGTGGCGTGATTTCGGCGCAAGGAACGTCCTGTTTCTCCCCCGCCGCATGCGTTTCTGTTTTCCCTCGATAGGCGGCACGCTCGGCTGGAACACGTTCGTTTTCTCTTTAAGAGGCCTTTTTTTTCGGGAGTCACCTTTTTTTTTTCCCCCTTTGAGAAAAAGCTCTGTTTTCTTACGAATGTAAGATGCCGCTGAGTGCCCTTATCTTTTTTTCTTTTTGCGGGAATGGCTTCCTCCCCGGTCGCCCCACACCCCCATGACATATTCCTTTTTTTCTTCAGCAGGTTCAGGTCCCCCTTCGTGTCCCACCCACTTTTTTTTTTCTTTCCCCTTTCCGTGGCGGGAGCACTGAAGGATGGTTCCCTCTTCCCCCCTTGGCGTTCAACCGCCTCGGCGGTGAATAAATTCTCTTTCCCCCCTTCCTTTTTTTTTTTTTCCCCCACAAGAATCAACCCCCCCCTTCCGATGATGATGCTTTTTTCTGCGCACTCCGTCTTTTTCTGTTTTTCCTTCCCCCTTACCGGAGATACCGCCTTTCGTCTCCTGTTTTCTGTGAGATGCGCCGGGGCCGGAATTGCTTTTCCCGGCACCCCAGCACTCTGATTTTTTGAAAGTGCCTTGCCGTGCAGTTCCTTCCTTTCTTTCCCCCGATTGTTTTTCCTGTTTTTTTGATCGCCTCTTGATTTTTTCCCCCCTCCTCTTCCCGACGAAGAGAAGTGTACAATTTTTTTCCCCCCCCCCCTCTTTGGTCCCCCCAAACTCACAATCTGGTCCTTTTGCAGCGTCTCGGTTGCCGACGAGCTTTTTTTTCTTTTTCCCCTTTTTTTTTGTTCAGCTTTGCTGATAGCCCCTTTTTTTTGGCCCTTGCCCACCCAATTTTGATTGACATTGTTCAACCATTCTTGACCGTTCTTTCCCTCTTGACCGTTAAGGAGGCCGTCCTTCTCTCTCGGACACGTCGTCCCTAGGCCAAGAAACTTTTTCCCTGCTTTCCTTTTTTTTTGAGCGCCTGCCTTGTTTTTATGGTAGATGACGTTCTTTTCCCCCACCAGAAAGAGCTGCTTTTTTTGCCTTTCTTCCAAACCGCGTATTTTTTGAGATGTCTGACCACCCCCCCTTTCCGGAATTGGCCGCCTTTTCGTTTCTGACCAGGTGCTCTTCGGTCCCCCTTTTTTTTCCAGGGATTGAAAGAGCCTTATCATTTTCCCGAGTTCGGCAGGGGTTAGGTTCCCCTCCCTTCCCCCCCGGAGTGGCACCTTCGCCCAAAGGACACCCCCCCCGGCGGCAAGCCTCCCTCCCCCTCTCCTGATGTATTTGCCCCCCTTCCCCCAACGCGCGTGTTGCGGTGGCTTTTTCTTTTTCTTTTTTTCCCGTACCCGCCCGGCGGACCCCATTGTGCACACCCTGCGGGCCGTCTTTTTTCCCGGCTGGACATTTCCCCCTTTCTTTTTTTTTTTTTTTTTTTTCTTAGCCCCCTTGATGGCACTCTTTCCCTTGCTCGGGCAGGCCCTTAATGATCTATAGCTTTTTTTTTTTTTTTTTCCTCCCCCCCTTTTTTTTTTTGTTGAGAGAGATCCTTTTTTCTTTTTTCCCGTGAGATGAGGGCCAAGCCCGCAAGGGGGCCTCCTTTTTCTTGGACCGGGACCAGCCGTCTCCTACGTCCAAGGTGGTCCCTCGGCCATGGGCTGGGGTCCCTGTCCTTTTCTTTGTAAGGCCCCCCCCTCCTTTCAGAAGCAACCTGCGAGGGGGAAGGTCCCCCCCTTTTTTTCTTTCCTTCAAATCGGTCTCTTTGGCAGAAGGTTTTTCTTTTTTTCCCCGGGGGTCGTTTTCCCCGTGAAGACACCACGCTTTGTTTTTCAAGGGGTCCTCCCTTTTCCCCCCCTTTTTTGACCTTCCTGGAACACCCTTCTCCGGCCCCCCACTGGTCAGGGCCCCCCCACGGGCAAGTCCCCTCCCCCCCGGGTTTTTCCCCCCCCCCGGCGGCAGGGCCCCCCCCTTTTTTTCATGCCGTCAAGCCCCCCTTTGGTCGACCATCTCGTCCCTTCCTCGGCGAAACGCCGCTTTGGGCCCCCTTGATGATGGTGAGCAGCATTCCTTTTCTTTTTTTTTTTTCTTTGACCAACAATCACGTCATCTCCCCGCCCCTCCCCCTTTCCCTGCTCGTGTTAGAGACCACCCCCGTTAAGTGTTTATGATTGGGATTTATTTTTTACCCCCCCCCCCTCCCCCTTCTGTCCCCTGCCCTCATCCAGGCTTTGTGGGGCGTCCGGACTCCGTGGGTCCTTTTTTGGTAAACTTTTTTTTTTTCTTGGGTGAACAATGTCCCCCCCCCGGCAATTGCCCCTTTTTTTTGGGGCGGCCCGCCCCCCTTTCCTTTGTTCATTAAAGCAGCCCCCCATTACCGCAAAAGGACAACTTCCTTTCCCCCCCCCTGAGGTACGCTGCCACGGATGGCTTTCCCTCCCAGATTGTGGAGGGTTTTCCTTTTTTTTCCTTGGATGGTGGAAACCTTTTTTGGTTGAATGGACAACGGCCTTCTTTTGATTCGGCAACACCACCCTCCCACCTTTCTTTTTCCTCCCGATGAAAGGTCCCCCATTTCCCTCCGGTTGATCAAGGAAACTTTCCCTCAGGCCCGCCCCTTTCCCCCTCCTTTTTTTTTTTTTTTTCCCCTCCGGGTTTCATCGGCTTGGCTCTGTCCCCAGAAGGCCAGCTCGTTCCCCCTCATTTTAGCAGAAGCATCCTCCCAGGCTGAGGATTTTTTTTATTCGACGGTTTCCGGTTCCTTTTTTTTCCCTAAACCAAAAAATGTGCAGAACTCCCCCATTTCTTGCAAAGGAGCGGCCCGCTGGTTTCTCGGGATGATTTGTGCACAAAAAACCTTTGCATGGGATCAACCTTCTTTATCACGGAGGTGGGAAGGCGCCCCCCCCCGGGATGCCAGACTACGCTCCTCCTGCAGGATAACCGCCCTTTTCCCCCTTTCCCCAGTCACCCCCCCCGGGGTTCATTTGTCCTCCCCCCCCCCCTGAAACCTGCTCCCCTCCCCTTTTTTCCCCCCCCTAAGTTGGAAAGGCGGGCCGGGTTCAGCCCAGTTCCTCCCCTTAATCGCCACCGAGGACGAAAGAGGGGGGGAACGTTCGTGAACGGCGCTTTTGCGCGTCTTTTCGCTGGGGATCACCCCTTCCCCTAGGTGGGAACTCTTTCTCGTCCCTTTCCCCCCCTTTTAGGGCAAAGACGAATTCTTCCCGGCTGAAGTGGGCCGTCTCTTAGAGGTTCAAAAACCCCCCTCGGCGTGATAGGGCCATTTTGGCCGGGAAGAACCGCCCTCCCCTTTTTTTTCTTTCCCCACCGCAAAGTAAAAGCTCCTCCTCTGAAAGTGGGACTACGGCCTCTTTTTTTGGAGATTTCTTGTTTTCTTCCCCCCCCCTTTTCCATTCCCCGTTCTTGTAATCAAAGTTCCCGTCCTCCCTCTGATCCCTATTTTTTTTCGGATTCTCCCAAGTCGGTACCACGTCTGTGTTCCTTCGAGGATGGTAGCCCTCCTTTTTTTTTGGCTGTTGGATGCGTTCGTCCCCCTTTTTTTTTGCCCTTTTTTCGTGGGGGGGGCGGCTTCTCTTTTTCTTATTCGGGGCACCGGGGGGCCTTTCCTCGACCACGCCACCCCGGTTTTTTTCCCCCCTCAGAAAACCGCGAATAGTCCGAGAAGCCTTCCCTTTTTCTCTTGAATTTGCCTTTCTCCCTCCTAGACCTATCCGCCCTTTCTTCCCCCCAGTACGTCACCATTTTTGTGGTCCGTGACAGGTTTTCCGTCGGGAGGCTGTGCCCGCCCTCCTTTTCTTGTAGGCAGTTTTTCTTCCCTTTACCACATTTTTTGTTTTCCCCTCTTTTACACGGAGGTTCCTGTCTTTCCCCGGGAAGGTATTTTTTTTCCTTCCCGGAAAGCACCACCTCTTTGTCCCCTTCTTTTTCCGGTGTCCCCCCCCCCCTTTTTAAAGTAGAGGGTCCCTTTTGCCGGCAGGGGCCCGCTTTTTCTCCTTTTTCCCTCTATAAACGTAGGGCCCTCCCCCCCCCCTCCACCCCACCTTTCCCGGACTCGATTTTGTTTCCTTAATTTTGAGCTTTCTCTTCCCGGGGGTCGTGTCCCTCAGAAAGATCTCCCTTTCCTGGTTTAGTGCTATTGTTCCAAGTGTTTTTCCGCATGCGACAGGGTCACCCCTCTTTTCACCTGGAGATTGAAACCCCCCCCGTACAAACGCCGTTTTTCTTTCGAAGGACTTTCTTTTTTCCCCTGTTCTCCTGTTGAAAAGACGGATTCGACGCCCCTTTTTTTTTTGGTTGAGGTTTTTTCCCCCCCCCCTTTGGAGATGTTTCGACTTTTCTACTTAAGGGGAGCTTTTTTTTTTCCGTACTGGGGGAACCCTTCTCTTTGGTTTCTCCACAGGTTGGGTTTTTCCCTTTTTTTCCTTTTTTTTGTCACCCAGGAAGAGATACGCAGGGCTTGCTTTTTTCTTTTTAGGAAGGGATTCGTGAGTGAAGCCTGAATAGGGAGTTCGAATAAACCCGTCTCCCTTTTTTAGCTTTGGAAAAGAGCCTCAAGGAGAATAGCGTTTCACTTCTCTTTCCCTCTTTGGAAGGAATTTAGTCCTTTCCCTCTATCCAACCGCGAGACACCCTTTTTTCTCTTTTTGATATACAGAGGTGTTTTTTGTAGGTATTCCCTGTTCAGGGAGAAAGGGCCCCCTTTTGATTGCTTTTTGGAATTCCTCTCCTGAGGAGATCCTTTTAACGGTGGCACCATCCTCTTTTCGCGTCCCGGGGAGGGTTTCGGATCCCGTTCCCTTTTCTCCCGACGAAGAGAACCTGAGGGAGGCGTCCTCGTCCACCGGCGCGGGGCCTGGTCTGTTTCTTTTTTTCTCCGCTGCGGAAAGTGGTTTTTTTCTTCTCCTGCACAGTCTGTTCCTCCTCCCTTCCTAAGTTGGTTGTTTTTTCATTTTTTTTTTCCTTGGTTGTTTTGCGGAGACAAACAGACTTTTTTTCTTCCCCTGCATGCGGGGATGGGTCCTCTTTTTCTCCCCCTTCTCCTCCTTGGCAAGAGAACAAGGATTTTTTTTCCTTTTTTTTGGACCGTTGCCATCCCTACAGCCGTTCCCTTCTTCCCCCTTTTTTTTTAATAGAATCGTCCTTTTTTCCTTTTTTCCAACCCCCGGCGACGAAATTGGCCCTCCCCCCCCGCCCTTTTTCCGATCCAGCTCCGGTTCTTCGGTAGAGCACTCCTTTTTTTCAACGGGAAGCCCCTCGTCCGTAAAGATATTTAACTTCTTTCTCTTTTCGGGATAAGGTTTCTTCTTTTGGGATGGGCCCTCCACTTTTTTTTCTTTCACACCAGCGAAGCTACGTTGGCTCCCCTTTTTCCCTTTTTTCGAGGGAGCGTTTTCCCCCCCCCGGTCCGTGGAGGGAAACTTTCCTCTTGTCGAACACCTCTTTTTAAGTGAGTTTTTCCAATCGTTATGATCTTTTTTTCCCCTTTAGTAGTGTAAAAAGCACACCCCTTGGTTCTTTCTTTTTTTTTGCGTGGAGGCTCTTTTTTTTGATTCAGGAATGGAGACCTTTTTTTTCCCCCCCAGAAGAAAACGTTCTTTTTTTCTGGAGGGAGTTTGTGGCGGAGTTTCTTTTGTTCCGTTTTGGCCGGATTTACCCCCTTTTCTGAAGAATATACTCCCCTACATAATTAGGCTGGGCCGCTTTCTTCTTTTTCAATGGTTTTTTTTTCTCCTTTAAATGGAACCCCCCCTGAGTGCCGGGGATGGTCTCCCCTGGTGAGAGGCTTCCTTCTTCTTCCCGGATGGGAGCTTTTTCCCAGCGATGCGCGGTGGTTTTCTTTGGAAGAACCCCTTGTTCTGGACGGGACCACCCCGCGGGGTGTTTTGGTACCTCTTTTTTTTTCTGTTTTGCTAGGCAGGGCCCAGCTTTTGCTGGCCCGGGCACATTTCCCTTCCGGTGGCCTCCCACGTTTCCGGTGACACGGGGGGTTTCTTTTTTCCCTGGCTGCTGCCTCTTGAGGAATGAGGGGGGGTCATCCTTCCGCAATGGACGCCCTTCTTTGTATGTGGGAAGTACTTTTTCCCTACGACGTCTTTTTCTAGGGGATTCCGGGTTTAATGATAAGGATACTCCCCTCCTGTAAGGAGCTGGATAGCTTCTTCCATTAGAGGTTCTCACCCCCCCGGTGGAGTGGTCTGTTTTGTAGGCTGCCATTTTCTTTTTGCCCGGCCGAGATCCGGGCCACGTTTTTCCCCAACTGCAAAGGTACTGGCTGGGTCCTTTGACATACCCGGGAGGCCGGGCGGATCCTTTTTTTGACTAACAGCACTCTCCCTTTGACTATCACGAGGGCCTGACCCTTCTCAGCGGCGGTGTGCCTGGTTTCCTTCCGGGAGTGCTTTTTTATCCGATCGATAGGACGCCTTTCTTCTTTTCCACCCGGGCGGGAAGTTTTTCTTTCCCTTTGGAAAAGTTGGATGGTGATTCTTTCGTTTTTGGAAAGGGGAAAAGCATGGTCCCTTCCCTGCTTAGTTAGTGACCGCGTCCCCCTCCCAGGGGACACTTTTCAGTGGCGAGGTTCGCCTGTTTTGGGCCCCGGTCCTGTCCTTTTCAGGGTTGATACCAAAGGCTTCCTGGGGGCCGAGCAAACGTCCCCCCCCTTCCGCCACTTAGTGAGATTCCCTTTTGGCGGACCGGGGGGCCTGCTTTCCCTTCCTATTAAATGCCGGGTGCTGGAGCCTTTTCCCTTCCCATGGGGACCTCCAGGTGAAACGGGCCACCTTTTTGCGGTTAGGGCCCTGCAGTTAGGGAGAAAGGCTTTTTCCACGCGGTGGACTTCCCCCGTGATAAACGTCCCCCTTTTCTTCGTAAGAGGGGGTTTCTTCCCCACTGTGGAGTGAATTCCGCTTGGCGATAGTATGAGGAACTCTTTTCTCTGATGGTTGGTCCCTTTAAACGAAGACGCAATGCTTTTCTTTCTCCCCGCTTTTTGCTGATGCTGCGGCCGGTTCCCCCCCTTAGATGGACTTATGTTCCTCATTTGAGGAACCCGGAGGTTTCTACCGTCGGGGATGCCGTGGTTTTCTTCGGGAGATGTTCTTCTCCCCGTTTTGATACGTTCCCCTCCGAAGGTGGGATTCCCCCGACGAACGCCCCTCCTTCCCCCTGATCCCCCTGGACGGCCGTGTTTTTTCGGGCACGCCTTCCCCCACTTGGGCATTACGTATGCAGCATTCCTTTTTCCCCCCTCTTTCCTTTGCCCGCCGAGCGGTCCTGTCGTTAATTGTTGATGTTCGCTGCCCTAAACCCTTTGGGCGGGCCGCCCACCCCCCTTTTTCCTCTGGCACATCCCTTTTTTCAACCAACCATCTTGGACCGTAGAGGTCTTCCTGTTCACTTCAGGAGTCCCTCCCCGGAGATGGAATTTTCTTTTTGCCTGGTTCATAGCCAAGCCACTTTCGCTTTTCCCCCCCAAAAACTCTGGCCGGTTCCCCTTTTTCCCTGTCAGGAAGCGTGGTTTCCGTAAGCACCCAGTGTCTGGATCCAAAATAACGTGTGTTTTTTTTCAAGGGAAAGTCTCCCACCCTCAAAGATGTAGAAACCCCCTTTTCTGAAAGGTGTTTTTTCCTGAGGTACTTGTCTATTTGTGAACCGGGGGCCAGAGAGGTTTTCGTGCAAAGTTGCCGAAGGGTTTTCCCGGAGGCTCTCCCTTAAAGACCGCTTTTTCCCCCCCCCCGCTTATGTTTTTGTTGTTTCGGCTCTTCCCAAAAGGAGTGGAGGGGGTCCCTTTCCCCCCCACTTGCCCCCCCGGGAGTCGCCCCTTTCCCTTTCCCTGCGCCCGCTTAAGATGTCCCTAACGGCCCCCGCTCTTTTTTTTTTTTCTCTTTTTTGGTTGGCTTGATGAGATGGTTCGGTGGAGTTAACCCCCCTTCACCCCCTTGCCAGAATGGGCCTTTAGCCCCCCTTCGGTTCAGTAAGATTTTTTTTTGGAAAGAGTCTATGTTAGACACATGGATTTTGGCCCCCCTTCCCCTTGATGCCTGGATGGAAATACCCTTCATTTTTCCTCCTCCATCCGTGTTTGTTTTTTTTTTCCGGGGCAAGTGTCTCGCTTATGGCCAGCAACGGATCTTTTTGCAAGGGTTTTTGGCTACGGGCCCTTCCTTTCGTGGGCCTCTAAACGTCCCTTCCCCTTTTTGGCTCGCATGCTGTTTTCTGGGTAAGGAGGTTTTTTCTGTCCCACCCCCGCCGACTGTTAACCTCCCCTCCCCCCCCCCCCCCGGGCCGCCTGGGCCTTTTTTTTTTTTTTCTTTACCTTCCGTTTTCGTCGCGGCTTTTGGGTCGGGGTGGGGCACTTTTTTTTTCTCCGGGTCACCAACCGACGGTGGTGTTTTTTTTTTTTGTTTTCTGACGAACAACAGGACGTCCCCTCCTCCTTTAACCTTCGGGATCCCCCCCTTCCACCCCCCCCGTTTTTTGTCAAGGAAAGGGACGGCCAAAACGTTACTGGACCACGTATTCTCCTACACCGGTTTCCCCCCTTCAACGCCCAGGCAATAGCCCCCCCCTCTCCTAACCCGTGGGGTTTTTTTCCCATTTTCTAGAAAACACCCCCCTTTTGGGGATTTTTTTTCCCTTGCCCCCCCAAAAAACGTGGATTTAAGTTTCTCTTGGTTGATTGACCCCCCCCTTCCCCCCCCTTTTTCTTTCGAAAAGAAAACGTTCCCCCTTCCCCAGATAGTAGATGTCCCCGCCGGTTCACAGCGATCCCATGGGATTCTTTGCAGACGAATTTTTCTGATGATCAATGCTTCTCGGGGGAGTACGGCCTCCTCTCCCCGCTGGGTAACTCCCCTTCTTTTTTCCCGGTTCAAGGCTTTTCCAAATGTAATAGACACCCCCCCCCCCCTTCAACCCTCCCCCAAGGGGCGGGTGGGCGGCCCTCCCCCTTTATTTGTTTCAGGAGCTATTCCCCTGAACCAGGAAAATCTCCCCCCTTCCCCCAGATAGTCTTGCACCAGAGGACGGCTGGCCTTTTTATTTTCTTCCTCCCCCCGGAATGCCAAACACGGCGGGAAAGTCTTCCCCCTCCTGGCCCGGGGATAGGCCCCCAGGATCATCTAAGTTCTTAGGGAACCCCCCCCTCTTACCTTTTTCTTCTATACCCCCCGGGAGATAGCCGGGCAGATTCAGGAACTTCCCTCTTGAAACCGAACGGTCACTTCATAGGGATTGGTTTTTTCCCCCCCCCCCAGTTACAGGGAAAGGCTCGTTCCTTTTTTCAGGGAAGAAGGTTCCCCTGCCAGCAGGGGGCTTCTTTTTTCCTGTACCTTTCGTGCTAACCCCCCACCCCTTTTTTCTTTTTCCAGGTTGCAGACGAGCGGCCCCCCCTTCCGCGGCCACGTCTGGTTTTTCGGAGATCTGTGCCCCTCGAACATTGGGTACCCTCCTTGGGAGCGTTTCTTTTTTTTCACGGATTCCCACCGCGGTTTCGGCAGACCTCTCTGTCTCCCCTTTTTTTGCTAAAGAACCTCCCTCCGTACCTGGGTGGACAACTCCCTTTTTCCCCGAACTGCATTTCTCCCCCCTGAACCTTGATCCCCCCTGGGAACGGCGGCCCGTTCCAGGGGAGTACATCCAGTTCCCCCTACTTGCAAG
>Ga0179593_1348691_pt1 | contig 11164 bp, 19 predicted proteins | sample CZODoug2_1_08_16_FD_185931 | JGI IMG/M metagenome (GOLD analysis project Ga0179593, IMG submission 185931) | Vadose zone soil fungal communities from Angelo Coast Range Reserve, California, USA - CZODoug2_1_08_16fungal (PacBio error correction) | ecosystem: Environmental > Terrestrial > Soil >... | reverse complement strand
CTGATCTTTTTAACTTTTTTTGTGTCTTGACATTTTTGGGTTGACGGACCATTTCCCTGGCAGGTATCGATTTTTTTTTTTTGTGGCGGGAGGCCACTCTTCAACCCCACTCCTTTTTTCCCTTGTTTTCCGGATGCCGTGCTCTGTTGACATTTGCCACCTCTCCTCCTACGTTCCCACTGGACCAGCCCCCCGTCGTTGGTGCTTTTGTTTTCGCCAGGCCATTCCCCCCAATTATGTCCACCGAGCTGGTCCCCCTTCCCGATCTTGCTTTCACGGCGGAACGATGGTCGGTTACGGATCCGGACAACGGCCCCCCTCCCGCTTTTTTTCCCTTTCCGTTTCTTACTCCCCAAAAATCGTTTGGTCTAGCCTCCTGCTTTCTACCCGCTCCTTTTTGTGCATTTCAAACACGACAACGTGCAGAGTCGTCCCCCTGCCTGCCTACGGAGCAATCGGCTCCCCCTTCCAATTATACCTCCCCCCCTGACCTGCCCGGGTCACTGACGTAACTACCCCGATTCCGCCTTGCCCGGTTTTCCCCTTTCACTTCCACCCCCCCAAACGTTTTTTTTCCCTGGGCCCATGTTCCTACCCCTGCTGCGTATCGACTTTTCCCCCCCCTCTAAATCATGTCCCCCCGGGGACGGCAGCATAAACACATATATTTCTTTCCACCATCTCCAACTGTTCCACCCCCACGCTTGTCCCAAACCACCCCGTTAGCTGTTGCAATATTGGTCCCCCCCCCACATAATAATCGGCGGAGTTTGGCACTTCCCCCTCCCCACGACATGCCCCCCAGTCTCCCTGCCCCCCACCAGTCCCCCAATCTTCACAATTTGGCGTTTTTACTCCAAGGCCCTTCCCCTATGGGTTTTGCCCTTTTCCGGGTCCAATCGCCTACCGCCGATTGGGCTCCCCCTTTCCCCCATTTTGCCTTTCCCCCCCCCCCAAACGTACTTGTCCCTTTTCATTTTTCGGCCTGAGATACAACTCCTCGAAACACTGCTTCTTCTACATGTTTTCAAACGCCCCGTTATGAATTTCACACCGCACCCCCCGTCTCAAAACACCCTTTGTTTTCCCGTTGTGGTCCCCACCCCACTCCACTGGTTTACCCCTTCAAGTTTGCCGACCCTACCCCGTTTTCATTGGGCATTACCCCTATCGAGCTTTCCCCGCATTTGCTTTTTTGCCCATGAACAGTTTTCCCTTCCCCTCATGGTTTTTTTTTTTTTTCCCCCTCGCCAAAACATAGAATCTTGCAGTGTTTTGCCGTTTGACCACCCCCCTTTCCCGGCAGTTCCTTCCCTACAATTTTACCAGTAACCTTTCCACCCCCCCTTGGCCGCCCCTCACTTTTTTGTTCAGAGAGTTTAGGACACCCAACTTCGTTCCGAAGGGACTTCCCCCACCCTTGTTTTTCATCTTGGTTCAAGTTATCGTATTCCGTGTTTTTACCGGACCCCAACTACCTGCTTTGTTGAAATGCTGCTGCGCGGCTTTCCTTTTTGGTGGTCTTCGTTGAAGTCACGACCACCGCTTTTTTTCCCCATTGGATGGACGCTCGCAAGCCACTTTCACTGTTTTCCAAACACTTTACGGCCCACCACACCAATACCCCCTTTCCAAATACCCCTTTCCAAACCTGACGATTGTGCCCTTTCTGCGAACTTTCCCTCCCCATCTCGGCCGCTCGTTTTTTGATTGAATCCCCCGATGCAGGCCAGCGGTCGTTGCTGCTGTCCCATAAACTTTACGTGAAACGGGGGACCTTTGTTCGCGGCCCGTGTTTGCGCCTTTCTCGGGTCAATCGCGCCGGTGTCGGCACGGGCGCTCTACCCCTCCCTTTTTTGGAACTCCCGCAGCCAACTTTTGAGGAACTCCCCTACTTTTTTGGGGCATGGAAATTTTTCCACTTGATTCTTCGGCTGGTCAGCGAGCCGCAGTTTTGAACGGACCGTCAACCGTCAGACCTACCCCCCCACCTCCCCCCCCCGGTTTTTGACGTCTTGGAGCGCCTCCCCTCGCGTTCACTCCTGGGTTTGGTTGCGCGGGTCCAAAACCTTTGATCAATTTACATCTGGATTCTCTTTTTTTGCGTCATTCTTCGCGAATCCGGGTTTCACCCAAATTTTTTCGTCGGACCCCCCCCCCCATTGGCCGATGGCTAACTGGATTTTTGCGGTGCCCTCACACCGTTCAACCCTTAGAACTACTCACCCCACCCTCGTCCCCACAACCGCTGTGTTTCGTCTCATTGGTTGGCCACGTTTTTTTGGTTTTTTGGGGTGTTTTTGTTCGGGGACCCAATCGGTTTGTGGGGAACCACGATCACCCCACAAATTCGTTTGGGGTATTGGAAAGGTTACAGCCTTTTTCCCCCCCCCAGCCCCCCCCTTTTTCCTCCCCCCATTCTCACACTCCTCACCTTCACCCCCCGCCTGTCCACTTGCCTCACCCCTCAATGCCCCTTCCCCCTCCCCCCCTCCTCGTTTCCCCCACTCCCCCCCGCCCCGCATCCTTCTCCTTCTTTACTTCTTCGTCACCCGCTGCCCTTCCCCACTTCCCCCCTCCTATCGCTCCTTCGATCAACATGCTCCCTTCCGCTTACCCCTCTCTTTCCGCGTGCGTTCCACTGCCTCGCCCTTCCCCCCCCCAACCACCTATACCATTCCTTCTCAACTGCTCACCCTCCTCCTCACCTCCCCCCCCCAATCCCCCCCCATCTAATTTCCACCTCCGCTCCCCACTTCTCTTCTTCAAGCCCTCCCCCTCTCTCCTCCTCGCTGCTTCGTCCCTAACACCCTCTCCCCTCCTTCTGCCCCCTCTCTTCTACTCTTGTACACCCACTTCCTAACTCCCCCCCCCCACCTTTGTTTCTTTACATTACCCACACCCACCTCCTCCCCGTCTATATTACCCCCCTTCACATCCTTTTCCACATCCCCCATTATCTTTTTTCCCAGCCCATCCCTCCGCTCCTCCCCTTCCATATATTCCTTCCCTCCCCCCCCACCCTACCCCTCCTTTCCTCCCCGTCTCCCCCATCTCTTGCCCAAGCTCCCCTACTGCTCCCCCCACCCCCACCTTCCTAGCTTATTCTTGGCCACCTTATATCAGCCCTCCTTCACTCCTTCCTCCACTCCTCGCCCCCCGCGTATATCCCTCCCAACTCCTGCCCCTCCCCAGCTCACCTTGAAGTTCCTCTTTCTCCCCACATCTCTGACCCTTTTTCCCCCCCCCCCTCCTCCCCCCTACTCACGCCCACAGTTGTCGGCCGGGCTCTGCAACTTCCATAATCTTCCCGTTCCACTCACATTTCCTTCCTCCCCTTTATCCCCACTCCCTACTCACACCACCCCTCTCACCTCCGCTACGCCTGCTCCACCCGCACACCTTATTACGAGCTAAACCGTCCCTCGGTACCCTCACCCGCTACGTCACTCTTCCCCTCCACCGTCTATCCCCCCCCCTTCTTTCTGACCCCCCCTCCCCCTTCCCCCCCCCCCCTCTATTCTCCTTTACCATAACTGTACCCCACAGCCAGTTACCCCCTCTCTATCTCTAGTCCACTCCTCCCTCCATCCCACCCCACCTCCCCTCCCTCCCTTCCCCACCCCCCCCACTCCATTCTTCTCTACCCTTCTATTCCCCCCCTCCCACTTCCTTTTAATCACACCCCTCGCTATCCATCCCCTCCAGATCCAATGCCCAATCCCACACTCCCAACCACCCCCCACTCAGTTCACCCCCACTACTTTTTTCCCTACCAGCTCTTTGTATTAAACCGCTCCCGTCTAAATCACCACCGCGACCACCCTCCCCAGTTCTTCCTCAATCCCCACATCATCCCCACATAATCCCACCTCATCTGTATTCTCTTCAACCCCCCCCCCCTATCGCATATTCCCCCCTCCCCCCCTACCCTTTGTCCCACCATCCTTCCCCTGGCGCCCCTCTCCCCCCACCACACTCACCACTGCCTCTCCATCACCCCTATCCTCCTTTTCTCTCGTCTACCCGGTTCCTCCCCACACCTCCCCCCTCCCCTTCTTTCCCCCCCTCGCCTCACCTAATTTCACACCACCCCTCCCCCCTTTCACCCCCTTATTATCTCCTACCCACCCGCTCCTCCTCCATATCTCATTCTTCCCTACATCCCACCTCCCCCCCCCCTTCCTCTCTCTCCCTCGTCTTTTTCCCCCCTACCTACCCTCCTCGCCTGTTCGACCCGTAACTCTTTAACATTCCCCTCCTCTTTTTACCCTTCCTTCTCACTCCTATCCCCTCCCCTTTTTTTTTCGCTACTTCTTTCAATTCCAAACCGTACTTGTTTCCGTGCCAGATTCCCCAATCTGCTTTGTTCCTCCCGAGGTGGAGCCAGCCTGCTGTCACAGGGTTCCCCATCATCGGTAGTTCGGATTTATGTTGGGTTTTGAACAGAGCTTCCCCTCTTTGTGTTTCCCCTTCTGGTTGTCCTTGCCGCAATTCCCAGCGCTTGTCCCACCTTCTTCCCATGGGGTCCCGCCCTGGGCAGAAAGTTTCTTCCTCCCTTTAACTTTTTTTTGGTTTTTTGCTTGGATTTTTTTACACTTTTTGCAAGCGGTCTGCTTCAAGATTGTTTGTCCTCTCCCCCCCCCCCTGGTTGTTTTTTTCCCCGCCCGAGCCCCCCCCAAGGTAACCGTCTGGGCGACGCACTGCATTCCTTCCTCGTGGGTTAAAGTGTTGGTGTGTGGTTCTTTTTGACGGTCCCTCCCAACCCATGGCCGGCAGTATGCTCCCATCTGACCTAATTCCGCCCACCCATCCGAACGGTTTTTGACTGTTGCATTGTGCAAGTTCCCTTCAAGGGCTTTTTTTTTGTAGGTTCCTTCTTCAGGTGGCGTTCCAGCAGTAGTCTTGGCCCTAGGCCCCGGTACCCAACGCTCCTCTATCCAGAGGCGGGGCGGACGCGTTCACCCCCACTATTTCTCCCTTCCTTTTTTATGTAAACCTGTTCCCCGGAACAGCTTACCTCCTCCCGTATGATACCACGCGTGTGCTGTCCCGCATTTCTTCCACGTTCCCTCCTTTTTTTCCGAATTCCCCTTTACCCCCTTCGTCAGGTTTTTGTTCTTTGGGTAGGGCCCAGGTTTAATGTTGGTTTCGTTATTAAGTCTTCTTTTCCCCCTTGGTGGGGGCGTTATTTTGATAGGACCCTTCTCTTCCTTACAGTTTTTTTTGTCCCCTTTAGGTGTGTTCTTCTGACCAACCTTCTTTTCCGCTCCTCCGAGTCCCGTCCCCTCCCCCCCCCCTCCTGTTATTTGCCGGATCTCCCCCCCCCTCATCGATTGTTAAGCCGTGGACCCCCCCCCTTTGACTTCAGTTCCCGTCCCGATTTTTTTGTCCACGTGTAAACCTCTCTGCCAAGATTTGCTTGCGTGGCCTTTTGTGCACATCATATTTATTGCCCCCTGGTAAGTTGGCGGGGGAAGATTTTGGTTTTTTTTCCCCTGCAACCTTCACCGTGACGAACGGACGATTTTTGGTTTTTGGCGTTTTTTATTCATGGTGGCAGATTTCTTTTTCCCCTTGGTTCCATTTTTTTTTTTGCCGGTCCCAATGCCCTGCGATCTACGGTTTTAACCTAATTTGACCCCTTTTTTTTCTTGGCTGTTCCTCACGGCGTTTTTTCATTTTTTTGGTTTTTTTCCCCCCCCCTCAAAGTTTTTTTGTGTTCTGACATGTGGCGGTGGTCTGGCCCGGAAGTTTTGCTTTTCCCTTTCCCCCCCCCAATGTCCCGGACTCGGCAGTGTTTTGGGATGAGGTGGTCTTCCGGCGCCGTCCATGCCCGGTGCCCCCGTTTGTTGATCGCCTGGGGTGAACAAATACGACCCAGGCTTTTTTTAACTTGGCGAATTTCCTTCCCCAGTCAAAAGGTCTCCGGGTCTGTCGTACAAAACATCGACAGAGCTGTTGTTTTTTTGTTTTTTTGGCGCCTTTTTAACCCCGCTTGTTGCGGGCGGTTGTAAGCCCACCGCCGTCCTCCTTTGTTCGTAGAAGTTGATGGAGTTTTTTTCCCACAATAGGTGCGGCCCAATCTTTTTTTGTTCGCCTGGAAAACGAATACATTTGTTGGTGAGGCTTCCCCGGGTTTGTCCTGCGATGGTTTTCTGCGTGACCCAAATTCGTTATTGATTGTCGGTTTTTTTTTTCACCCCAGCCCCTGTTGTCTGTGGTCCAGTACACACTTGTTTTTTGGCTTTGACCACTTTTTTTTTACGCTGCCCCTTCCCCTCGTTCTTTTTTGTGATCGTTCAGTTTTCAAACAAAACGGTGGTCTGGAGAATTTTATTTGGAGTGTTTGATGTAATCCCCTCCAATTGTGCTTCGATGGAACTCCTTGTTTCGTGGTGGCAGTGCCTTTGCAGATGCCGTGCTGGTTTTTGAACACTGGACCCCCCGGGTCGCCCTTTATTTTTTTTCCATGGTGAGGTTTATAGCCCCCCCAAAAACTATTTTGCGTTCCTGATGGTTTGAAAGTGTTGTATTTTTCCCTTGCCCGGCGGCCCCCCTTACCTTCCTCATCGGTTAATTTTGGGCGGATAGCCCTCCATTTCTGCCCTTTTTTGTTTCCCCCCTTGATGGTCCATCTTGCGCACGCAAACGACTGGCTTTTCCGTACAAGGCCACTTCTCCTTTGCTTCCTGAAAAAGAGTCCCCCTCTCTATACTGTAGGATGTTTTTTTGTCTCGGGGCCGCCTCCCGGGTCCCCCTGACGCTCTGAGCGCTGGGGACGGTGTGTCTTCCTCTTTAATCCCCCCCAACGTACAAAGATTGGCTATCAATTGAATCCTCCTCCGTGTTTTTTTTTTCGATTCCTTGGTGGATCCCCCCTTCCCCCTTTTTTTGCGCCCCCGGACCACCTTCGGCGGCCAATCTTCAGTTTTTTTTTGATTCCCTCGTCTCCAACAACATCATTTTTTTGAACTTATTTTTTCTTGGCTTTTTTTGTTGCTTCCCCTCTTTCCATACGCAAGACCCCCACCGTCGTTGGGGTCTCCGTGCGCAAACCTCTCCCTCATGCCGAGCCACGTCCTTCACCGTTCTCTGCCTACAGGATGTTGACAGTGCGGGGGCTTCCCGCTCGAACATGCTTTTCAAAAACTCTCCTATGTTGCAACCATAGTTTTTGTGTGTCTTCCTCCTCGGATATCTGATACCAGCTTGTACAATTCACCTTTTAACCCAACCCACGTGGGACCATGGCTTACTTTTGTTGCAAGACTTCTTGATTCCTTCCAATTATTTCCTCCAACCCTCTTTTGCGCTTCTTGTTTTCCCTTTTGCGAACTGATGGGAATTTGTCGGTCACCCTTGTCCCTTCCCTACTCCCCTTCCAAACCACCCCCCCCCCCTTTTTACTGACTCAGTTTTTTCGTGCCACCCTTTCTGGATTCACACGCCCAACCCTCCACTTTGCACCCCCCCCACCGGGGGGACTCATTCACCCCCCCCCTATCTTTCTCAACCCCATCGTGACAAATTTCCCCCCCCATTGCAAACCTCGCTCCTGAACCACCTAACTCTGAGGTGTCCCTTTACCCCCACGCCCGTTCGTCCCTCCTTTTTGCCCAAGTCTCGTCCCCCCAGCCACCCAGTATTTCCCCCTTCGCTTTCCTACCAAGACCGAGACGTCTTTTCCTTTTGATTTTTTCCCCTTCATGTGAACCTATGTGGCTTTTCTGTCCCCTTTTTTTCTCTAAAAAAAGATTTTTCATTTCTTCCCTTGGCGAATCCCCCACATCAATCTCCCCTGATGGAGGTTGGACCCATTTTTACACTCTTGGCCCCCCGCACCCCCCCCCATGTTTCCCCTCCAAAAAACTTTTCGGGTTTTCCCCCCAAACGTTGCCCCCTTTTTCTTCACCTTGCCCCGTGCTCCAACAGAAACCTTTTTTAAGTTTCAACCAGTTTCTTATCCCCGGGTCTGCTACCCCCCCTGACCCCTTATTCTTTGCCTTTTTCATCCACCACTCTCAGAAAATTTCCTTCTCGGGAAGTGCCATTGTCCACCTCCTTACCCCGAGTGATTGCCCAATCCCTTTCCCAAAGATACTTTCCCAAATTGGCGCCTTTCATCTTGTCTTTCCCTTTTACACCCCCCCACATCGTCACACTACAGAATGTTATTTCCTGCCAAGTTTTCTCCGATGAAGTTGATAAGGCAAGACTGTTATTTTTTTCTGCGTGATTTGTTTTCTCGGTGTTTTTTTTTTTCATGTGTTACCACCCCATTTTTTCAATTTTTCGGAGTTCTTTCTCCGTTTTGCCCATCGTCCCCCCCCCTTTTTGTCCCAAACATTTTCACTAACCCCCCCATTCCCCCGAAAATACCCCCCCCCAATCCCCAATGTCCTGATTTTTTAACGGAAGTTTTTGTCTTTTCCCCGCCATCTTTGACCCTCTCCCCACGTTGCGTTTGCTCCTTACCCCCGCCTCTGTAGCTTTGCCCAGCGGTTTTTCATCGGTGACATACAAGTTACGTTTTTCCCTGGGAAATGGTCTGTTTTTTCCAGTCCCCGGGCGGTCCCTTTGTATACATGTCGGTTTCCTCCCTCAGTACTTTCCCCCGGCCAACCTTTTTCCCCCGCGATCCCCTTTCTCCATCATTTGCGCGGTTGCCCCTTCTTTTTCCCCCCAATGTCCCTCCCCCGGTCCGATGTGTTTTCAATTATGAGTAAGGATTCGTTTGCCCTTCCTTTTTCACGGATTTTCCCCCCCCCCCTAAGCCCCCCCCACTGGAACCCTTACTAAAATGAGGTAACTCTCCGCAGCGCCTGTTCTTGGGTTTTTTTTTCTGGGGGTCGCCATGGTGTTGACCTCTGTGATGTCTCTTTCTTTCGACTTTTTTTTCCTCTGCTCATCCCGTGGCGCTCCAACCCCCAATTTCCTTGCCACTGGTTTGGAGGTCCCCCCCAATGTGTCCCGAACTGGCTTTGAACCAACTTTGCGTTCCTCCCCCCCCCCCCGTTACCACCTTCTACCCCTCTACCTGTTCACACCCATTCGTCAAAACACCTTACTATCCCCCCTTTTTCGGGGTTTTTTCTCCAGGCTGGCCCCCCCAATTGTTGGGAAAATACCCTTGACTGGACCTCTTTTCTAACACTTCCCTTTTGAATTTTAAATTTTCTCATCTTCTCTAATGACTACCGTGTTTTTTTTTGTTTTGATTTTAGAGAGTTTTGTAAAACACCTTGATTTTTTTCTTTCTTCGTGTTTCAGATTATTTTTACGCCTGTAAAGACTTGGGGACCGCCTTCCTCGACCAGGCTCTTCCTTGCGTTCTTTTTTCCGATGTGCTCTTTTTTGTGGCTTTTTTTTTTTGAACTGTTTTGTTCTTTTCCGTTCCAGGACTGACCCAGGCCCCTTTTCTGCAAATTGGTTTTCCGCCCCGTTCAGAGTTGGTGATCGGCTTACGCCGGTTTTCCCCAATTAAGAGCGCTTCACCTCTTTACCCCTATCCAACCCCGGTTTTTTTTCCACGTTAAGCGCCAACCTAAGGTTCCCGTTCGCGTTTGCGCGCCGGGTCCTTTAGTCAGCTTCAGGGTAGGGTTTTGAGTCCTTTCAATTGGCGGCTCCGCTTCTTTCCTCCCTTCTATTTAGAATCCATTTTCCCATCCCCTCGAACTTGACCTGCTTGCATGTTTCCCAGCCGTCCCCCTCCAACGGGTATTGGGGCGCTTTCACCCCTTTTTCGACTGATTTTGATTTTCTTGCGTTTTGTCCAGGTACCAACGCGAGGTGACTTTCACCACGTCTTCGCCTCGTCCCCCTTCCCGTTCTAAACGCTGAATTCGTAAGTGAGTAAAACCTTCCTCCCCAGGTAATACGGCGATACTCGCGTAGCTTTTTTTGACTCCACCCGTTTCGGTTGCTGTCTCCCGGTGATTGGGTCCAAACCTTCTCCGCTTTTTTTCTTAAGGTGGTTGGATTGGTGTATGTACTTTGGGCCTTTTTTTTTTTCTTTTTTTTTTGTTTAGAACTGTTTAGTTGGGTTGATGCACGGAGCCCCCTTCCCTCCCCAGTTGGGCCCAACTTTGACTGCCGTATTCCAACTCCCTTTCACACCCCCTCCCGCGCCATCGCGCTTCCCCGTCACCCCCAGCCACATTCCCCCCTCGTCTTTCCAGTTTTTCCCCCCCCGGTTTTTTTCCCTTGATTTTTTTTCCCCGCTGACAAGGGTTTCCGTTCTTTCTATGTTGGTTTTTTGGGCCCTTTATCGCCCCCACGATTTGCGGCCCTCTTTTTCCTATTTTTGTAACATTCACTTTGTACTTTTCTGTGTTTCCCGCTTGTACTTGATTTTTATTTTTTTTCTTTTCGTACCACCCTTTGACAAGTTTTGTATGGTTTTCTTGGGATCATGTCCTCCCACTTTTTTTTTCGAGTTGACCCTCTAGCGGGCGTCCCGCACTTGGTGTATTCTGACCCCTGTTTTTTTTTTCTTGCTCTGCACCGGTTTTTTGAACTTTCGCTGGGTTGCCCCCCGGCCCCTGTTGGAGTTTCTTTTTAGAGTTAGGTGGGGTGCCGGTGCGTTTTTTTTACGGCTCTGTAACACAATCCAGAAAGCGTGGTTTCGATGTCGGTTTTTCCCGAAGCGTAAAGGCCATTTTGGTTCGCACCTGGGACCAAATGCCACCGGGTTTGGGAACCCCTTTTCTCCCCGGGGACAAAGTTCCCCCGTCCGTATAAAAGTTCCCCTTTTGAAAGATGTGCTGGTTTTGGGTGGTTTGGCGACCCCCCAGGGCGGTTTTTTTTTTGTTCTTTTTACCGCGTTTTTTTTTTTTTGGAGAGGAGTTTGTGCTCTTTTAGTTATTTTGTTCCCCTCCTTGGTCCCGTTTTAGATTTGGACTATATTCCTTTTTTGTGTTCTGTCCGGTCCGTGGTGTGACTGGATGTTTCTGCCTTTTCACACAATTCTATTACTTTTTGTTGGTTCTGGTCATCTTTTGACATGTAATTGTTGTTGGTTGGAAGTTGCTTTAGTCCCTCTCCCGGCCCGGCTCCCCCTTTCTTTATTTTCCTCTTCCCCTCCTGGAACCCCGGTCTTTCATTTTTTCGTTCTTCCATTGGAACTTGGAGGCCCCTATTCGGTGGCTCAGGACCTTGGCTG
>Ga0179593_1329026_pt1 | contig 11164 bp, 7 predicted proteins | sample CZODoug2_1_08_16_FD_185931 | JGI IMG/M metagenome (GOLD analysis project Ga0179593, IMG submission 185931) | Vadose zone soil fungal communities from Angelo Coast Range Reserve, California, USA - CZODoug2_1_08_16fungal (PacBio error correction) | ecosystem: Environmental > Terrestrial > Soil >... | reverse complement strand
GGGTGTCTTCTCCTCTTCCACCCAGTTTTCCTTGTGACCCACATGTTTGCTTCGAAGACTGGCGAAAGTTTTTCCCTTCGTTTCGCCGCTTCCCCCTCGGTCCCCTCCAAAGAAGAACAGAACTATTACGGTGGACATCGCTTTTTACTCGGTGCAAGTTTGCCGATATAGAGCAGTATTTTATGGCTGTTACGCGTTCCCCCGATAGCCAGTTGAAGTTGGTCCCAGAGGTAGTTGCGGAGTCGCGTCCCCCGTTTCACCAGGCTAGAGTCCGTGGTTAGCTTTTAACCCCATTTTCTTTTTCGCCGTGACCCCCTTGAAGGGCGGAATTATTTTTGCGTTATGAAACGTCCCCCCTGTCTAGAGAGCATCCGAAGGACCCTTTATTTCGACCAAGAGAATTTTGAGAACTTGGCGGTGCGACGGTTAAGGGACGTCTCCTGCCTTTGCCCAACGCAATCGTCTCTTTTTACCACCATTCAAGTTACTTCGTCGGATGTTGATCGCGGAGCTTTAAGTTGCTGACTCTTCCTTCTAAGTATAACTGAACCTCCTTTTTTACTGTGAATTCACCTCCCCCCTTTTGTTTTTACGCATCTCCTCCGACGGTTCGGCTTTTCGTGCATCGACGTTAGTGATTGAATCCTCTGGAACCTTTTCGGTTTACCATTACTTCGAAACGTTTTGCAGCCCTTACTTTGTGGGGTCCTGACGAGCGAAGAAGCATACGCGGAACGCTGCAGTTTTTCCCTCGGACAAAGATTCCTTTTCCAACCCTCTCTTTTGGTTCTTACATCACCAACAACCCTCCTCTACACTACTCACGCCCTCCCTCTAGCTTTTCACCGTTTTCCCAGAAAGGTTGAGATGCCAACTCCCAGAATCGCTCTTCTTTTTTTTTTCTCCAAAGTTGACGGGGCGCACTTCCATGATAGTACCTTTTCCCCCCCTTTCTAGGAGGCGGAGGGTACTAGTCGCTCACTGCCTTATTATCGCGTACCAGGTTTCCTAAGCCGCCGAAATTGTGGCGATTTTTTTTCCCCACTTCATAGACTTTTTTCGAAGGAGAAACACAAAAGACCTCGTCTTTTTTGCTCTCCCCTTTAGGGAGTCGCGGCCTCGGGAGTGTCCCTCCCCAACCAAATTGCGGAAGCACCGTATTTGATCGCACACAAATACCCCACGCCCCCACAGGACCCGGCCCCAGTTTCCCCAAACCTTGCGCGGCCCTTCGCCAGCCAGGTTAAGGAAAATCCACCCATACTTCGAACAGGAAATCTCTTCAGACGAAACACGCGGCGCAGGGCTCCCAAGGCGCCATCTCTGCCTGAACCAACTGGAATGCGTGGGCGCCGCCGGTCCGTCCAGATGACCATAGGAGGGAAGTTGTTCGTCCTCGATGGGACTCGTTGAATTCCTTTCCTTTCTGACCCCTTTGGATCTACAACCCTCGTTAGGCCATCCGTGCTCTTATGTGCCGACGACTTCCACATTCACCTCTTCCCCCAAAGACACTCCAGCGCTTGCTGGGTAGCAGCAGTATTTCCCCTCAGCGCCCCTTTCTGGAAGGGTGTTCCTCTACCCCCCATAAAATTTTTTCGGTTTGGCTGTGAGATCCTCTAGAGCACGAGCTCCCTCTCAGCATGTTCTGGGCCCGTGCTGCCCGTCCTTTTCGCGTCTCCTTCGAAACCACGATGTGGGAAAGCGTCCCCCGAGACATTCCTTTTTTTTGAGGATTTCGGTCTGACACATTTCCTTCGTTCCCTCCCTCGCTAACAGTGGCGCCCGCAGCATGCTTCCGGCCACAAGGCTCCCCCCCGACTGCCGGCCGATGAATCTCAGTAAGGGTCCACCGGATAGGCTGGCTTTCGAGGTTCTAGTTAACCCCTTTTGTTCCCCGGGGTAACACTCCACCCATTTCCGGCCAACAGACACACCTGAAGCCAGCACCCGCGCCACCTTCTCCCCTTTACCTTGTCCGTTACATTTCGAGGCAGCGCCGTCCCAGGTTCCCCCGCCCTAACGTTGATCTCCTCTCTCTTAGCGCTGCTCGCTCCCTCTCCCTTTTGTGTCGATCTTTTTTTTCCCTCGGATCTTCCCTTTAAGTTGGCATCGGATTAAAGGGAATCGAACAGTTTTTCGCTCACAGTTCCCCCCCCCAGCGCCCCTCGTGACCTGAGAGACGATGACCTCCTTTCGCTCCTCCTCCCTGCCTGCTACGCATTTTGATTTTCTTTTCCCCCCGCCGACCAGTCCCCTCTCATCTATCGGGGTAAATAATGAATCCTGCTGCCAGGCTACTGCATTTGTGGTTACTTACCTCCCCCTGCGTTGCCTTTCCCTTGGTTAAGCTTTCCATGGGAAACCAGCGGCAACTCGCTACGTACTTCCTGACTTGGGCGTCGTCTTCCCGCCCCTTCGGGGTGCACAGCCGCCGGAAAACATGAACGTTTTGATTTCCGCTGGCTTTTGAGACCTTCCGTTTTCTTCTTCGTTCAATGCCTGGAACATTTTTTTTGATGAACTGGTGCTTGCCTTTCCCACTTGGGCCTGCGTCCCCCCTACTGTCTCTGTACGCGGCCCTGTTCAAGACTGATGGTCGGTGGGCCTTAGCAAGTGTTCTTTTTGCCTTGAGCCTTTTTTCCCCACACCCGCGCTTCCCAAGTTACTTTTGCTATTACCCGGCGACGATCCCTCATTCCTCGGGGTCAAGAATCGTAGAGCGTACCTTTGGATCCTGGTTTTTTTTTTCACGCCGGGAAGCCCCACTTTTCTTCTCCCAAGAATATTTCTCTGATGTTGTCGGAGGCTCGCTGCCTTGTCCCTGTGGTTTCGCGAGGCCCGTCCCCCTATGCTTCATAGCTCCCTTGCCTGGAGGGCTGTGGTTTTTTTTTCGTTTGATTGGTGCCCACCTCTTCCTTTTGGTCCCAGCGAATCCCCACGTCGATTCTGGTCTTCAGCTCGTTCCAAGAATCATTTTTTATCTACTTTGACCCGATGCCGATGGCGGAGATCGTTGAGAGAAGACGATTTGGGTTTGCCCAGTTTAGGACACCTCTCTCTCCCCGCCCTCCTGTAGTATCTGAAAGGCGTCCCCTCCCCCCTTGTTCAAACTCACGCGTTGAGTGAGTTCTTCTCCCTTTTTGGTGGGATATTCTCATTCTGATTCGGGAGCAGAGCCCTATCCTGTTTACTTTTGGTGGACTGCAGTAAGGGCGGCTCCCCCACATCCTGGATCTTCTGATATGGGTATTCCCTCTTTTTCGTCCTCGGCTTGTTTCTTCCTCCATTTGTACTTCCGGCAGCGCATCGAGAAAGGGTCTTGAATATAAAGGGTGTTACGTTTTGCGTGCCATGGACTCTCCCTAGGAAATAGCGGTTCTTGGTCACGGTGCACCCCCCCCCGAGTACGCGCACGGTCTTGTTTTGTGAAAGTGTGGCGGTATCTCCTCACTCCTCAGTGGTGTGTTAGATAGCCCCCCCCCACTTAGCAAATATTTTTGAAGCGTATATACGGGACCAAGTGATTGACGCCGCTAGTTCGTCTTCTTCCTCAAGGTTAAAATGAGTCACCCCCCCCTTAGATAGTCCCTGCTTAGCCTTTTTCTCATTTTCTGAGCTGCCGGCTTCTGACCTGGCAGTGTCAACAATTAGATGCAAAGGGAATTCCCGCGAGATCTTGATGGGTCGGTCCCCCTTCCTAGAGGAAGACGTTTCGTTACCACGGGATCACTTGCAGCCCGAATTCCTCCTCGACCCCCTCCCAGGGAAGGGTCCCCTCGAACTCACAGAGTTGTTAGACATTGAGGTTCGATGACCTCTTCCTCACTGATTCCCCTGACCCCCCCTCAGTGCTAGTTTCTCCGGCATGAGACCAAACTCTTTTTGCTGCGCTCGATCCCCTGCCAGCGGAATCCAACCGAGGAGCCAGTGTGGTCCTCCGGCTACGGCTTTCGGTTCGGCCATAGACCACCCGGAATCGTGGTCCCTCCCACCACAGATTTTTGGCAAACAACCACCTACGCATGAGACAGTCAAGCGATCCGATTCGTGCCTCGGCTCCACGTTTTTAACTGCGCTTCTGCCTCCGACCCCAAGACGACCCATTTTCGTCTTGGAGAGCCCCTGGCGAGCGTGGAACACCCAGGAGCCCTGAAGTCCTGCCTCGCTCGATGAGTTTGCCCCCGAGGAAACCAAACAACCACCCCCCCCCCACAAACCCCCCCCAAACAAAAAAAACCCACCCCACCACCAAAAACAAAAACCAAAAACAAACCACAAAAAACCCCCCAAAAACAACCCCCAACCCCAAGATTGAAAGGACTCGCCGTGTACTCGCAACCTATTTTGAAGCGAGGGGATGTTAATGAGAAAGGCCACCGGACTCAGTTTCTCTGCCCCCCCATCCGACCCCGGCTTTTAATCGCCCCAGTCCTCCCCTCGTACAGTATCATCATGGAGCCTCGTCACCCCAATGTTGGGTGGAACTCCACCGCGCCCGATCCACAGTTCCGCCGAGTTTTTTTTTCAGTCAGGTCTAACACCCACGCCGATCCGCTTTTTTTTCCTCGCTCCCCCCCCTTTTCCTTTTTGATTTCTCCGTCCCGCTCCTGAGCGGGTTTTTAAGATATAACAGTCCAAGAAGACGTAGATTCGCGCAATCTGTTTATTTCTGCTCCCCTGGTTATTCCGCTTTTCGCTTTACCCAGTACAGGAGAACTTACTGCCGCGGTATTAATGTTCTGCCCCCCCCGATACTCTTCCCGCCCCTGGTTCCCCTTAGTCGTTTCTTTACCCTCCCCCTCAAAATGTTTTTGGAGAGCGGTTTGCCGGCGGCGCTCTTAATATTCCGTACTCCTTGCATCTTCTCGATTTTCGTCTTCCCTTCCTGACAATTCCGTCTCTTTCCGCGCTTCCTCTGGACAGAATATCGACGTACTTTTCTAATAGAGAAAGTGTCCTTCTAAGGTGTGGAGGGCGCACCGGGATTTTAGAGCTAATGACGGCACTATTACAATGTCTCCGGTTGTCACGTGACAGTTGTCTTCTTTTCCCTTTTTTTTTTCGTGTTTGTTTAAATGGTTTTGGTTATCCCCGTTTTAAGACGGTTACGTCCGACACAGCCATTATGGTTCGCTTTCGGATATTTCATCTTGAAGATAGCTTGTGTAGCTTGTTTGCCCTCCCTATTTCTTTCGTGTCCCTGGCACCTTTTTAGCTTCTCCGGACTCCGGACGCTTTCCAGAGAATAATAGATTTCATTAATGGCTGTTCGATTCGACAAGCGTGGTCTGAGAACCGAAGTCCGCTTTTTTTTTTTTTTTTTTTTTTTTTTTTTTATTTCAGGCACGGCAACTTATTTGATGATTTAGACTTTTTATTTTCTAGCCGAGACATCATTGTCGACGCTTCCCAAAGCGTGCCTCTTGCCTATCTTCGGAACAGCCCTTCCTTGTCTTTGTGGCCGGTTGTTTCAGCTGTACGTAGGCGCACAGACTCGGACCCATGCTGAGTGTAAAAGGGAAGGGGGGTTTGTTGCTCCTTCCTTTCCCCTCGCCTTCCTTTCCCCTTCTTTCCCCCCTCTCTACCCCCCCCCCCCCCTTTTTCTCCCCACTTTCCTCCTCATCCTGTGTTCCTAAACCTAGGGGAAGAAGTCAGATTCAAAGTCGAGAGACACCCCGATGAGTGCTTCAAGCTATTTCCCACTTTCTTGTGCGGGTTCCCGGTTTTCCTAGTCCCCTCTTTCCGCACCCCCTTTTTTTTCCTCCCGACTTTTTCTGGCAGCGATGTGTTGGTAAGCAATTTCTGCTGTTCTGCTTTTTTGACGATTTTTTTCTATGGGGGTGAGTTTTGCGCGTAAGACTGATGGCCCTTCCCTCTTTTCCCCCCTCTTTTCATTTGACGCGCCGTTGGTGGGTTTGGTTTGATCGCCGTCGTAATTGGATTTTGGTGGGGCGGACACTCTTGCCCCGCCCCCTCTTCAATTGCGTCTCTCACACCGTTGGTTGATACCTGCTACTTTTGCCTGAAGTGGGATGATAGTCAACAACGGCGGTTTTGCCTTCTCTCTTTTCCTCTTTCCCCTTTTTTTTTTCCATCCTCCCCTCCTGCGCGCCTAAGGAACGAGTCTCTCTGGGAATGTCGCCGTCCCGTGATCAGAATCAGCTCTTTTCTTTTTTGGCGACTCCCGCCGTTCTGCGGGGCGCCTCTAGAGGGCATTTCTCTTCTTCCCCTGGTTGGGTTATGTACAAGCTTTGCCAAAATTCACATTTGGTTCAGATGGCCCACTCAAGATTTACTGTACTTTCTTGCTTCGTCCTTCCGCCCCCCCCGCTTTTCCTCTTGCGCTGCGATAGTCCCCCAATTAAGGTTACTCTGACTGTCCAGGACACCTGTGCCAGCACGGAACGCCTCGACGACCTGCAGTCAGGTTTACCACAAAACCGCATGTAGTTTTCTCTTCCCAACAATTTTTTTTTCAGTCGCGCCTCGGAGCGAGCCTTTTTTCTTCGGCTCTTAGACTCGACTCGCGCCCATTTTTCGTCGTAGACTTTCGTTGTGGTCCCCTTTTCTGGCTTTTTTTTCCCAAAATGACCTTCTCTCTTCCTCGCATCCCGAAAGGCGCGCCCAAAGGATCTCTCCGGGTCCTTCGTATCGCGCCAGCGTTAAGCAGCTTCAGCGTCTCCGTTTTCTCCCTTAGAGCCCCAGCTCTTCCCTGCCCTTCCGGACTCGACTTTTGAAGGATGCTTTTTTACGGAGACTCCCTTTCCACTTCCCGTATCTCCGCTACACCACTCGGTCCCTCGTCAAACTGCTAGATCGCCTTCACCTCGCCCATCGTTCCTAGAAATTGACAATGTCGATGATTGGGATTCCCTTTTTCCCTCGAAAGTTCCCACTCGTTTCCTTTTTTCGTATGGTTTTTGAAAGGCCCACCCAGATTTTTTTCCCCTAGGCCCAGCTCCGGTCTCTCCGACAGATATATTTTCATATTGTTGTTGTTGAGCGAGACCTTTCTACGCGGCAAGCTGTTGCCTTTTCCCCACAGCTGTTCCCGAACCTCATCTTTTTCTTAACCCCGTTCTCGCCGCTAGCCGGATCATCAGCAAGAGGACATTTCAAGACGTCTAGGAGGAACTTGCTTTTTGTGCCAGCGGAGTCTAAGAGTACTTTTTTTTCGTCGCGGTTGGACGCGGGTTTTAACTTGCTTTTCTCTCCAGTTCCTCGGAAAAGGCGCCGAGTCGCAGAGGTTGAAGTAACATCTCCCCTAGTCGTGAATTTTCCTTTGTAGATTTTTCTCGGTGACAGTGAAACGGGGACTTTTTTGAAGCTTTCTCTTTTTGAAACGCTGGTCGAGCATCACGGAACCGGAAGATAGAAACTCGCGGCGCGCCGGGCGGCCGTCACAGGGACTAGTCCCCCGAGATGAAGCGTCATTTTTTTCCCTTTTTTGGTGGACCCCCCACCGGAAAAGTCTACGTTACGACATTGCTGTTTTGAGGAGCGGAGCCCGCCAGGCTTCTGCTTGCATGCCGATTCTCCCCCCTTCCTGTTGGGAGCGCACTCCAGTGGTTTCCAACGCCGTACGCTGCGAGGCCTGTCCGCCATCTGCCGCAGGTGACGCAGCTGGAACAAAGGTAGGCGTTACCCTTACTTTCGTACCCGCTCGCCCCATAGCCCGTCTGGGGCGTCCGGACCTACCAGAAGGTTTAAGTGGAAGCGCCTGTGGTCCTTCAACGAACCCAAAGCTTTGGAATGGTCCCCCACTAGCGTTTGGCCGTATCCACCCCGCTGCTCCACTACATCAGAATTTCCATCAGCGTCCAGAAAAATTCGTTTAGCAGACAATACACCTGACTGCTTATTCTGATCCACGTTGACCGCGCTACATCCAGGCCTATACCCCCACATCGTTTCCCTTAGCGCGCCGCGGTGACGTAAGTCCATCCAATGCCATAGTAGTCGATATCGTCGAATCCTGCCGGCCTCCCATGATTATTTTTTTTCAATTCAAGCTTTGGTATCAGGAAGCAACCCCTCATCTGTTTCACCCCTTCCCTGTGCTCTGCTCGGTAGGCCCAGACTCTTTTTGTTGTCACAGACAACCCCACAAATACTTCAGAACTCAGATCACAACCACTACAGACTTCGGCATCACCCCCCCCGTTTTCTCCTCCGGCGCATCGGCCCCGATCCTCCCCCACTGAGGAAAAATCGGCAGTAAGATCCCCACTACGAAAGCACCCCCTTCGCACAGTGCCTGACCATCGTTCCTAATTGGGCGCCGCCTTCCTTTCCCCCGAATCGTTAAGCGAGTGATTTTTCGTTGGACCGTAGTCGGGAATGCGGATGGCGGGAGAGACCCAATCAGTCTTCTCTTCATGTAGCCCTCTTCGCCCGATAGCTGACCCCCCACAATCCAATCTGGGTCGCATAGCTAGTGACCCTGCGCCATCGTGTCTTCCCCTTCGGCGAACACCCCTGATGCGGTGGGGCGTGATGAGAAGATCGGACAGAGACCCGCATCATGGATGTGGCTTTCCCCAGCGCTTCTTGCCTTCTAAACGCAGACGGGCCTCTGTTGTCACGGACTATCAGCTCTTTCATTTCTGGCTTCCGTAGCAACTGACAGTAAAGTCGAGTGTCCTACCGTGTAATCACGAAGTTTGAGGGCCACAAGCACCTCTATCTGCCGCCTACCTCTCCATCAGAAATAACGGATAGCCGTCGCGGGGGCGCCCAGTTAGCACCCTGGGTAAGAACAACTATCAACACGAACAAGGCCAGCACCGTCTGCCCCCCCTTATTCACCAGTGTCTATGTGCACGTTTGACATTTCCACCGGGCACATTCCCCCTCCCCCCCCCCGTCCACGCACCACCTTTATTCTGATTCTCGATTATGCGGGTACTCGTCGATCTTATTTTCCCAGCTCACTAGCTGCTCCTTTGCACGCTGGTTTTGGACTCGACATCGCTTGCCAGCCGCACGTTCCTAAGCTTCCGGAAAGAGTTGCCGCCGCCACGCGCTCCTCCATTTGATTTTTCTTGTTTTTCAAGCTCTACCCGCTTGCATATAATGTTGGTAAACCGATGACTCGCATGGAGTTCGCCTTGTCGTACGCCGCCCCCTTTTTTCCCGGGGCCTAACACATGAACCATTTGAGCTTGTGAAGATTTGTTGGCAGGTCTCTGGACCTAGAGATAGCGGAAACCGGCCCCTCCCAACCCTCCTTACCTTTTGGGCGTATTCAGACCCCGAGTCGTGGTATGTCCACCCCCCTCCCCTGCTTTTTTCTTTGTACCATCTACCCTCCGCTCCTAACGGCCATTTGTCCGTTACCATGGTTTCTTTAGACGTGGGCCTGCTCCCTTCAGCCCACGCGTCCGGAGAATGAGATGACGACTTGCCTTTTTAGGTGGACCTACCGTCGAGTAAGGAAGTTTTTTCTCATTTAAACTCATCCCACACTGTTGCCTTCCTTCTGTTTCCCGGGCAGGAGTCAGCGAAGTTCAATCCTTACTGGGTCCCACTCACCCGCTCGGCGTACTGCCTTTCGTTTTTTTTTTCAACAAACCGCAACTCATGAACCCTCCAGCGTCTTTTCTGTTGGAGGGGCAGACCCGTTTAAAATGTTTTTCTTATTAGGCACAGAACTCCTCCCCCCCTATCGCTTCCTCTGCTCTGTGAAGGTTGGTTTTTGTTTGGCCGTCAATGTTTCGCTTTTCAACGATCGTGGCATTTCGGAAGAACTGCCTCTTCTTTTTTTTTTTCCCGGAGGCCGCTTGAAGCCTGTATCTCGCTTGGTGCGCCTTCTCTCTCTTTCGTTCGTAGAGCAGTTACCCCTCCGAGGGTTTTTTTCATTGTCTTTTGGATAAACTATGCCTATCGCCTTCCCCTCATTTGACTTGAACGTTTCCACGCACTTTTTGTCGCTCTTCCCTTTTTCCTTGTAGTCGGGGATTGGTTCTTCTTTCTTCTTATCAACCACGCCGGTTAGCACCTTCCCTTTTCTCAATGTGGACCGTGTCTCCCTTTTTTCGGTTTTTCCGCGACTTTACTTTACATTTCCCTCGCGTTTTTATCCTGGGCTTTTACTTTCTTGTTCTGTCCAGTTTTGTTGGCAGTTGACTCTTCTTTCGGTAAGCGCATCTCCCCCCTTTCTTTTTTGTGATAACGTGCTCTTCTTGGCTTCGAGTATCTCTTGTGATCGGTTTACGCCGTTCGCATATGCGTCCTTGGCCTTATACTTTTGACACTCTCGCGGGGTCAAGGTCACGGTTCCACACGCTTGGACTCTCCCGGCGCTCCTTTTTTTTTTCCGTGTGGTTATGTCTATCTCTCTCTTTTACGTTTTTTTTTTCGGCCCACACTTTTTACGTTAGATGTGCGTTTGCCTTTCTTTGTTTGTATGTATTGCACCTGCCACGGTGCGACCCAGTCCTCACTTCCTTTCCTTTTTTCATTTCCCCTTTTCCTCCTCATGGGCACTTCGTAACACTACCTTTTTTGTCGCTTAGTCCCCTTTTCCCCCTGATGCCACTGTTTACGTCCTTCTGGCTCCCTGTGGATTCTTTCCTATGCGTAGTATTCACTCGTTTACGACACACCTGGTCCCTGCATCAGTGCTTTTTTCCCGTGATCTTTTTTGGGCGCCTTTCGTCGGCCCCCCCAGGCCATCCCTTTTTTTTCCTTTTATGCCCTAGCGTGCGTATTACACAGTCTTTTGAAGCGTGTGATCCCCTACATTACTCCCCCCAGCCCGCTCCACCACGTGTTGGACCAGCAGAACTCCCGTTGCGGTCCCCGCTTCCCCCTGCTCCCCCCCCTCTCTATCATCCCTCGTGTCCGTTCCTTTTTGTCTTGCTTAGTGATCGCAGACTAAAACACCCCCCCGTGCTTTCGTTTTTGTCCCCCCCTTTGCCTCTGCAGAATTCAACCTTCCTGTGTAATCTAGACAGAATTTTAGGTTGAGTCTTACAAAGTGATGTTTTCCTTTTTGTTCATCTGTTCCGCTTCCACCTTTCTAGAACCTGATTTTAGTTTCCTTCTTTGCAGTCCCATCAACATCTTTGAAATCCTCTCCCAGCTCGTTCTTATTGTTCTTGTTGTCTTTTCCTGCCTCCCTTTTCGGGCCTTCAAATTCTTTATGCTAGGCAATTTA
>Ga0179593_1328873_pt1 | contig 11164 bp, 20 predicted proteins | sample CZODoug2_1_08_16_FD_185931 | JGI IMG/M metagenome (GOLD analysis project Ga0179593, IMG submission 185931) | Vadose zone soil fungal communities from Angelo Coast Range Reserve, California, USA - CZODoug2_1_08_16fungal (PacBio error correction) | ecosystem: Environmental > Terrestrial > Soil >... | reverse complement strand
TTACTGCTTTTTGTTTTTTTTTTTTTTTGTTTGTAAGAGAGAAACCTTTTTTCTCCCCCCTCCGGCTGTTAGGGGATGTGCTTCCCCCCACTTGGGTCACCTTTGGGGGTTTCTGCAGGTTCCCCATCACCATACAACCCTTGACAGGTTTGTCCGGTGGCACCGGCTTTTTACCTCCTCTAACTTGGCCCTTAAAGGGGAAGGAGTGAACTTGTGACTTTTGCAACCTCCCCCCCCCCTTTAAATGACCATTTTTTTCCGGTTTTTAAAGTTTTTGTTGTGGCTTTTGTTTCTCGTCCTTTCTTGCGGGAGCTTTTCTTTTGTAATTTTCAGGCTTTTTTTAGGTTCAAGGTTCCCTGGCCACCTTTGGCCCACTGTTTTTTTTGAGGATGGTCGCAGGCGGCTTCTTACTCCCCCACCAGTTCTCACCCCGTACTTTCCAAGCCCCCCACTTGGTGACCCCCCCCCCCTTCCACGCCCCGAAAAGGACCACCCCTGTGTTTGCTATGGGTTTGGTTCCCCTCTCCAGCACACTTTCCCGCGACCCGTTTTCGCCCCAGTCCTTTTTTCCCTCCCCCCCAGGTGTCCCGTTGGCTTAAGCAGTTTTCACGTCCATATTTTTCCTTATGTTCATCCACCTTTTCCGTTTTTTTTGGACCCTTGAGACGTGTTTCACCTTATTCCCTATGGTCACCCTCGTTTTTACTTTTTCACTTTTTCTGAGGGCCCCCAGTTTGTTGGAGTGTGAATGTGAAAACCGAGAGTGTTTTTGTTTCTCGCCACACACCTGGTTATCCTCTTTGGGGCTTTGGTGAATTTTTCCAGCCTTTGTTTTTTTGCCCCCAGTTTTCTTTCGTTGGTAGGATAATCTCTTTCCCTCGCATTTTTTTTTTATTCAACGAATGGGTTTGCTCGGTTTTCAGGGGTGGGATCCACCACTTTCTTGGATCTCTCCCCCCATTCCCCCCCAACAAGAGTTTTCTTGTTGACCTGACCAATCATTTCCCCCCCCTTTTAAAGGAAGGGGGTAATGCCCCTGGAACGGGGTGGTGAGCTCTGGTTTTGATTGAAGCCACGTTTGTTGTTTTTTTTGTTATCCAGACATGGGATTTAGAAACCTTAACGTTGTTTCTTGGCTGTTCCAGTCCTGGTCCACCGGCATCATGTTTTAGTGTCACCTTCAGTCTTTTCCCGTACAAACTGCGTGGACGCGCGTCCTTTTCTCAAATTCCACCAAATGGGTTTTTTCCTGCGTATCCCTTCCCAACTCAATACGACTTTACAGGGCAGGATGGAGTTTTGGTGGACTCGGATGCGTGACCCCCGAAAACACTTGATCCCGTCTTCTGCCTTTTGTTTGTTTTGGTTTTCACATTACAAAAAAAATTTTCACTTCCTTCTTTCCGCCAGCCAGACTCTTCCCCCCCCTTCTTGATTTTCCCCAAACGGCGTTGCCCTGGTGTGTTTTCTTTGCTTTTTTTTGACCCCTGTCCTGAGGGCGACCCATTGGGGACTTTGGCGGTGATTGCCCCCTTTATTGCCAGCCGTCCAAGCTAAGACGTTGTTGGATAGCGCTTTCTTCCTCGTGGGGGGTTTTTTTGGTAGTCGGACCACGTTTCACCCCCCCCCTATTTACAGAAATACCCCTTCCCTCCTTAGCCTGTGTCCGACCATTTCATGAGGACTAGGGCTTTGTCCCCCCCCCTGAGTTTTTTCCATTTCGGTTTCGACCCCCGTCAACTGGGGTCACTCCCGGACCACGGTTTAGTTCGTCCACTTTTTTTCCCTTTTTTGTCGTGGATGGTTCCTTTTATTTGTATTGACCCCTTTTATAACCGTTGATTTTGCTTTTGCGGTGCGTGCACTTCTTCTCCCCGCAGGTCCCCCCCACTTTCCTTTTATTTTCTGTTTTTGTCTGCTTCGTGCACCCAACCCCTTTGTTTTTTTCAATCTATTCCCCTTCTCGAAATCTCCCTTGGGATCCAGGTTCACACGTTTCCGGACCCATGGACTGCCTTGTTGTCCCCCCGGATTCTTTCTTCTCACCCCGTTTGTTGCCTCCTTCTCGGCTTTCTTTTCTTCGCCCACCGTCCCCGTACACCTCCCCGGTTCCGTGCAGTTCCCCCCTTAAAGAGCGCCCTTTCCCTGTTTTTCAATTGTTTCCCCTCTATCATATTGGTTGTGGAAGTGCTTTCCAAGCCCTCTTGGTTGATCCACTCTTGGCCTCCCGTTTGGTTCACCGGCCTGCTTCCGAGTCCTCCCCCAGGCTCTTTGGCATTCACGCGAGCCCCCTTCAAGCTCTCTTACCCCCTTTGGTGTTTTTGCTACATTCCCCCCCCCGCCCTGCTTTCTCCCCCGTTTTTTCGCCTCCCTTCAGTGCAATTCTTCTTCGTATAGTTTAGTAACCCTGTCCCCCCCCCTTTTTTTGCCTCCGACGCATGAACCCCCTTACACGCTTACATCCGGTGTCTGTTTTTCGTCTGTCCCTTTGGCCGGGACTTGTCTTTTTTTTCACGTTCTTTTCCAGCTGCTGTCCCCGTTTTTTGCACCCCTTGCCCGAGGTTTGCCTTTACTCCACATTTTTACTTTTTTTTGCTTTCTTCGAGAAGATTTGACCCCCCCCTCTTTTTCAACATTACCCCCCGGCCCCGGCCCTGCCCTACACGTTCTCCCTTTCCCTTATTTCCCATCCCCCCCCCCCCCAAGATGGAAATTCAGCTTATTTCCGTTGGCAGCACCGTTCCCACCTACTGGAAGTCCTGGTATTCTGCGTGTCCTGATCCTCCATTTTTTTTGCCCCGTACTATCTTGGTGACTGTCCCTGCCCCTGTCTGGTTGGCCCGTGATGAACCCCCCCCCCGTTACTTTTTGAACCCCCAATTTCCTCCCCTTATTGATTGGGTTTTCCGACACCTGGTTGCATTCCCACTCACCCCTCCTTACCCCCCTTAAAGCCGGCCTTGGCGTGTACTTCTTCTCCCCAGAAGCCTGCTTTCGATTTGAACCCTAGTCCCGTCGATTTGAGCTTTTTTCCGCATTAATGTGATTTCCCCTTTTTTTTTTGCCTTGGTTTTGCCCCCCTTATACTATTTACCACCTACCCTCTTGTTTTTTTTTTTTGTCGACGCCGTCCACCGTTTCTCCCCCCCATGGTTGCCCCTCCCCCCTAATTTTGGCTATTACCCCTTTTCTCGGAACCTTGCCCCGCTTGTTTTCACCAATTTCACGATTTGACTACACCCAATACTTGTGGGGGGTTCGGTTGGACTTTCCCCCCTTACCCCTATTGCCCCGGGCTTTTCCCCGCCTAGTATCCTCACGTGCAGTGCGTTGTAAGATTGATTTTTCTACCTTGTACCCTTCCTTTCTGTGGTCTCCAGTTTTTAACTGTTGGGGTTGTTTCCCTCCGGGCAACACCCACTTACCCACACGGTGGCCCTGCCTATCAGTCAGTCACTTTACATGAATGTTCCCACAAATTTTTGTTTTTTTTCTTCTGTCGTTCCCGGCCTTGGCCATGGGTCACCGCCCCTTTTTTTTGTAGTTCTTCTTTGGCTTGGTTTGAGATTTTTTCATTATTTTTCGCGTTCTTCGTACTTTGTCTCCCCCCCTTTTTAGGGGTCCTTTGCCCCATTTGAACACGGTCCTTTTTTCAGTTTAGTTTGCCCCCGTCGTTCGAAGGCTTTTCTTCCTTTTCCCTTTCCGGGCGGTACTAAATTCTTTTTTTAACAATCACGTCGACCACCCCTCCCCTCAGTGGGACCTTTTTTTTGTAACTGTACATCCCCGTGGACCCTGTTGCGCACAGGTGTACTTCCCTCCCAATCCCCCCCTTTCCCACGCACATTTCCGGACGCTTTACTTTGCTTCCTGTCGCCGACCTCCCCCCCTGGGATCCCCTTTTCAAACGCGACGGCCGTTTTCATTTTCCCTTGAGGGACCTGGCTTGACGCAAGGCGTTTTTGGTTCTTTTTTTTTGGTCCCCCCCACAACCCCCACCGTTTTTAACTTTTTTGGCGTGCTTTTGACCGGTTTTTGCGTGCTCCCTGGCGGTGAGGGACCCCAAAAGGTTGAGTTTCGACCCATCCTCGGTAAGGAACGGCCCCCCCCCCCCCCCGCTCCAGGAAGGGTGTTGTTGTTGGTTTGCTCGTCTTTTCTTTCCTTTTGGCTCCCACCAACTGGGTCTACGCCCCTGTCCCTACCAAACCTTTTTGATCGCTGTTTTTTGCTGGGAACGGCCAGTCCCTTCGGTTCCCCCGTTCCCCCTCTAACTGGCACCACTTCCCCCTTTTTGCGTACTATTGGTTGTGACCCCCCCTTTTTGGGACCGTTGCGGTGACAAGGAGCAATGTCCCTCCCTCTGTGATCGTTTCCTGGTTTTTGTGGCCTAAATTCAATTTACGTTGTCCAACCCTTCAATTTTCTCTGGTCCGGAAACCTTTTTCAGCCGTAGAAAGCGGATTAGTCCTTTAATAACTACCCCAACCCCCCTTTTTTTCATTCCAATATCCCAGATTTCCTACCCCGCAGTGTTTACCTTGCATTTGCGTTTTCCGTCGCCGCCGGGGGCCCCCTCACCTTCTTTACTTTCCACTTCGGGGAACCTACATGCGTTTCGTGTCGCCAACGTTCCGGAAAACTTTTTTCCCTCTTTTTTTCCCTCCCTCCGGTTACCCTCCCCCAAAAGTTGTGGTTCCCTGGTTTTTTTTTATTCCAGTTTGATGGGGGAGTTTGTGAGGCAGTTGACCCATTGGGAGGGGCGCGTTAGGTGCTCACGTTCCCTGATCTTTTTCCAACCTACTGGGGGTTTTTCTTGAGTGTTCCAGACTTCTTTCTGTTTTTTTTGAGAGTACGGCGAGCAACGGCCCCCAAAACCCCTTCTTTTCTCCTTTTTAGTATTCCTCCTTTTGGACATTCACCTCCCCATTTCACTCTGTGCTCCTGCAAACGTAGGGTTTTTTCCCATTGCGGTGCCCCAGTTTTTTTCCCACTTTGTTCCAGCCAGCCTTCGTTTTGAATTCTTTTTTCTTGCTTTCCGGGGGGTTTCGACCGTTGCGTCCATTTGCCCACCCCGGTGGGTGGCTTAAAGTTTTGCGGTTTCTTTTCCTTAGCTTCTTTTCAATGCCAATTTCGTAGTGTCTGGGTGGACTTTCTTTTTTTTCATCGTGACGCCCCTGTTGGAATCCCTTTTACACTTTGCCATTTCCCTTTTGCCCGTTTTTTGGCCCGAGTTTCCGGCCGTTTGCCATGACATTTACTTGCCCCCCCGATTTCCTTTCTGCCACCTTTTTTTTTTGAGGATAGTTGGTCTTCTTGTTTTCCGTCCACCGCCCCTTAACACTCCTCGTTGGCCCCTTGTCGGGGTTTCAAGGTACCCCTGCTTTTTTAATTTTCATGGTTCCTGGTTTCATCTGGTTTCGGGACATTTTTTTCCTTAAATCCTCTTGGCCTCATTGGTCCGTCTTTTGTTTTTGTTTCGCTGAGAAATCGATTGCCTCTTCTCTTGACGTTGCCCCCCTTTGAGTCGCAACACCCCCAGTTCCCCAGGTTGTTTTTTTTTCTCCCAACGCGCTTTTTTTTTGCCCCCTGCGCATGGGCACCCCCCTTATAAAGTTTCTCCTGTCGTTTTCTCGTGAATGGGCATACCCTTTTTTTTCACGTTTTTTTTTTTTCCGTTTTCCGCAGAACGTGACCCCCTTGTTTGCCCCCTTCTGAATCGGCCGTGTTTGTTCTCCCTGGCCTTGTGTCTTCGTATTTGTCTCCGGTCTCCCCCCAGTTCTTTCAGGGCTCTGACCCCCACAACGAGGTGGTTCTTTTTTTTTTTTCGTCGTTCCAAATTACCCCAGGTAGGAAAATTGGAGCCCCGCTTCCCCTACCCGCCTTTTTTTTTTTTCTCAACGTTTTCCTTACCAGCGTTTTTTTCGGTCCAAGAACCTTTTTTGCGCCGTACTTTTGAAGACCCCCACTTTTTTTTCCATCCGGATAGGTTCCTTCTTTAAACGAACCCCCTGCAGTTTTCACACAGACTTTTTTGCCTTTTCTTCCCATGTTGGGTCGTTTTCCTCCCTTTAAGATTCCCCCCCATTTTTTTTACTTTCAACCGTCGACTTTCTTTTTTGCAGTCCCCCCCCGCGTCCACCGGACATGGGGGACTTGTTTTGTCCAGGGATTGACGAACCCCATTTCTTTTTTTTTCTTTTTTTTTCTGTTGACCCCCCCCACATAATTGGTTTCTTTTGGTTACCACAAACCCCCCCCCTACCCTGTCAAAGCTTGGGTATTGATTAGGTTGGGGACGTTTTTCTTCACCCACTTGGGGAAACTCACTTTTCCCTTTTTTTTCCCTGTTTTTTATACTCCCGGGTCTGGAGTTTTTCCATTTCGTTTTCTGACGCACCCCCCCCCTGTCCCCTTTGGTGTCTCAGGGTAAATTTTCATACTTTTTAAAATTTTGCCGATGGAATTGCTTTCTGACAGGCTCCCGTGATTTTGTGGTACTTTTTCATTTGGGCACACCTACATGTTGAATTTCCACTTTTTTTTTTGTTTTTTGGAGCGTGTTTCGTGGGTGACCACCCACGTGTGCTCCATGTGGGCCCCTCACTTGTTCCCTGTTACCTTTCTCTTCAGTTGGTCTCCAGACTTAAACCTCATTTTCCTTTTCCCCTTATTCGCTTCTGTCATTTCTTTCTTAAGGAGAGCTTTGTCGACCTCTCCCCCTCCCTAAACTTTTCTTTTTTTTCCAGACGCTCCTCCGCTTACTTTTTCTCCTACCAGCACCTTTCACCCCCCTTTTCTTCTCTCCCCCCTCTTTTTCTTTTTTACTGACTTTTCTTGGGAGTAATACCCCCTTCTTTCCCCACCTTTTTACCAATTTTTCCCCGACCCTCCCCTCTTCCTTTCTTCTCTTACGTTTTTCCCCTCCAATTAGGCTTAGTCCCCTGTTGTAGGGGATTCCTTCTTTGTGGGCGATTTTTAGACCCACCTTTCCCCTCCCCCTGGTCGGCCCACACTGGCTATTTTTTTCACCCTCCCCCGACCCTATTTGCTCATTCTTTCTCCCTCTGCCCTTTCCTTCATTTTACAGTCAGGCCCCAGTTTCTTTCTTTTCCTGTTTTTTCGGGTTGCTTCCCTTGTTGCCCCCTATTTATACATTCCTTCTCTTTTTCCCCCCCTCAATATCAACTCCCTTTCCCCTCTCTTCTCCCCCCCCCCGGTCCGTTTTATCCGTTCTCTAGGTGTTTTTCACCCTTCGTTTCCGCACTCCGACCAGGGGCTACCCATCACCCCCTTTTTTTGCGTACACGTCTGAGCCACCCTGGTCCCCTACTTGTTTGGCCACTCTTCGGTTCCCTAAAGACTTAGCCACCCACGCCTTTTCACCTCCCCGGAATTTGAACACGTTTTATATTTCACCTTCTCCCTGCTGTACCATCTTCTGTTCTTTTTGGGAGTGTATTCGCATGAACGAATAGTGGGCACGCGGCTCTCCCCTTTTTTTTTTTCTTTGCTCTCTTTCCCTTCCCCTTCTTTTTCCCTCCCCCCCCCTCCTGGAGTGGGCCCGTCTCTTCCTCTCGCTTCTCTTTTATCCCCCTTTTGTTTTTCTTACCCTCCCTGTTCCCCTTCGTCCTTTCCTCCCATTTTCATTGGCGTTCCCCCTCTTTTCCTCTTGGGTTGAACTTAATTTCCCTTTTATTTGGACTGGCAGGCCTGTCCGTTTTGCGACCCGCGGGCGATTTTTTCTTCCTGCCCGCCCTTTCCCTCTTTTCCTATTTCCTTCCAACTTTTTTTTTCCACCTGTAGAGGAATAAACCTCCTTCCTTTAGAACTGCTTTCTCCCGGTACACTCTTTTCTTCTTATTTTTCCAAACCCGCCCCCCCCCCCTCCCCCTCCACTAACGTTGTTTGAAATGGGGGGTGTGGTTGTCTCTTCCCTCTTTACTCTTTGGCTTCCTCTTCCCCCCTTTCTTGCTCGTTCTTTTTCCCTCGGTGGCCCATCACGTGTCCTGGCCCATGACACCCCCTCCCCTCTACATATTTTCTTTCCAGTTTTTTCCCTCCCTTAGGCGAAATATCTCCTTTGTCTACGGCCTTATCCACCACTGTCCCTGTCACCCTTTTCCCCATTGTGGAAGACTATTTTTTCCTGGGTTTCTCCCACTTTTGCTTTTCCCATTTTTGTTCCCCACGGGTTGATTTTAACCTCTTTTGTTGTCCCCCCCTACCGTTTTGCTTTGGACCTCCGTTTTTCTACTCTTTGTACACTTCTACATACTTTGACCTTGATTCCTCAATCTATGTCCTTCCCTTGTCCTGTTTACCCACAACGGCGCCTTCCTGTGGGGTATTCATTCCTTCGAATTCCCTCCCCTTCTGTGTGTACCTCCCCTTCTTTCTCCCCCCAAAAACAACGGGTTTTTCCTTTTAATCTACTCCCCGGCCTGTCTTTTCCCACGGTCTTTCCCACCCGGTCTCCCTGTGCCTTTTCTCCCTCGCGTCTTCCTTCCCTATTGACAACCTCCCCTCTCCTTCCCACCCCGTTATGTTCTGATCGTTCGGTAACGCACCTTTTTTTCCCCCTTTACACTTCCTGCTCTTGTTTTCTTCTCCCTTACTCCTTTCACTTATTCAATTTTTAAACAAAGTTGTTTCATCAAACCACCCCCCCTTTCTGTCCTGTGGGACTTCCTCCTTTTTGGGGATCCCCCAGTAAAATGGCCCTCGTGGGACCTTGACTCCCTACTGTTGACGGCTCACCATTGCCACTCCCGGCTGGCATTTTGTTTTACCTTCTGTGTTTCCCCCCCCTTCTATTCTTTTGTTAATTCTAACACCCCCATCTTTACGCCCCCTTATTTGTACCTTTTCTTTCTACCTACCTATCCTATGGTGCCTTTCCCTACCATTAGAATACTTTTTTTTTTCCCTCACTTTCCCCCCCCTTTTTTTCTCTCCCCATTGTGACCCTCCTTTCTGGTCGCGCCACCCCCTTTCCCTTATCCCTTTTCCCCTCCCGTCCCAACGATGGTTTTTTTTGCGTCTTGACTTTCCCCAGTATTTTTAAACCGTTGCCCCTGTACTCAGCCCAAGTCACTTCTTGCACTAATACACTTTTGCAGGTTTCCCGAGCTTCGCGCCCCCTAGTGCCCTCCTCTATCCTTTTTTTGATTGTCGCCTTTTTTTCCCCTCAGCTGGGGTCCCCCCCAAACCTATTTTATACACACCTCTCCCTTTCTTTCTAGGGTCTGCGTTTCACACTTTTCCTTCAACCTCCCGATGTCTGGGTACGTTCAGAACGATTTCCCCGTATTCTCCGCACCCCCTTCTGATGACCTTTACGTTTTGTCCCGGTTGGTTTCCTTTTTCTGGCCCTTCTTTCTGTTGCAACGCACTTTTGGTGTCCCTGGCCCTTTTACCCCCCCAGTTTCCATCCCCCCTCGTTTCCTCCCTTTTTTTTGGTTTGGGGTTTGTGGACCACCCTTCCCCCCTTTCTTCCGTCAGGTGCCTTCCCTCCTGTACCTTTTTGGGATTTTCACACGTAAAAATCTCTACCCCTTTTTTTTGGGATTTTTTATCCTTTTTCTCCACTTATGCCTTCCCCCCCCCCGGTCCTTTTTGTTGAAGTTAAGTGATAAACTTTCCCGCCCATCACTCCTTCCATTTCCGTTCTTCACTTTTTTTGACTTCCAGTGTGTGGAATTCCCTGTCTCTTCCTGTTTGCGTTCTTCAGCTCTTTTCTCTCTGCCCCCGAGTTTCAAAACCTTTCTTTTTTTTTTTTCAAACCCCCGTTTTCCCCCCCCTCTTCAAAGCTACCGTTTAAGTTTTTTTGCCTGTTCGGGATTTGGAGTCTTTTTCCTGTTACCTATGTTTTCTGTTATTTGGTCCCCCATTCCAGCTCAGGCAACAGTTTTCCTGTTGATTTTTTCACCTTAGGGGGGTTTCTTCTCCGACCTTCCCCCGGACCCGTTTAGCAGTACGTTTTCCCCCCTTTTATTTCCTGATTCGTTCCCTGGTCTCTTTTTGTGATATTTCACCAACCTTGAAGGGACCACCTGGGCTTTCCCCCCCTGCAGTGTGGCTTCTACTAAAGTTTTTGTTGTCCAGAAATTTTTCGGGTCCTGATACCCTTGTTCCTTTGTTCCCCCTTTCCTCCATGCCCCTCCCTCTCCTTTTACTTGTCCCCCATTGGATCGTGAATCTTACAGGCTTTGTTTGGTCCATTCTGTTCTGTCCCCTTTTGACACCGCTTTTTACCCGTACTACACTCTTTCGAGCACTTCCCCCCTTGTGTATTAGTGTACCGAAGTCCCTTTTTTCCACCTGACCCTTCATTTGTGCTCTTGGTGGGGGGCTTTGTTCCCGTGTTGCTTTTTCTCCAACTCCTTTAATTTGTTCTCTGGGATGACTTTTCTTTTTTACCTCCCTCGGGTGGTCACATACACTCCCCCTTCCAGGGGTCGGTTTTTCCTTCTATTCTCTCTACTCCTTTCACCAACTAACCCTTGGTGCCGGCTCCCCCCGCATAACTTTTTTTCTTCTTTTCCCCCCTTTTGAACACCCCCTGTTTGAATCTGATTTTCACCAGTTTCTGACCTTCCTGTCCTATTTTTATCCTCCTCGACTCATTTTCCTCGTCATACATTTACAAGCCCCACACCGATTTCACACCTTTTTGGGGTTGTTTTTTTTTCTTCCCCTCCTCACCCCACCTCGCCCTTCTGTCAACGTGGTTTTCTTCTAGCTCTCCTCCTACCCCCCTTCCCATTTACTTTTCACAGTCGTTCTTTGTGTTTTCCTTCTATTGGGAGACCTGCTCTTCCTTTTAACCCCACCCCTTTTCAGGTAACCCGTCTTAGGTCTTTTTATGAGATGTTTGCCTTGTTCTCCCCACCTTACCCCCACTACAGTCCCCTTCCCCGTTTCTCTCCTTCGTTGACTCTTTCTGACTGTTGGGTTTTTTTTCGGACCGTTTTCTCTCGGTGGCGCGCGCTTGTCCGACTCTTTTTTTTATTTTGCCCCCCTTTTTTTCTATCCCCACCCTCTATCTGTGGTCTTTATTAGCTGTCCCATTTCCTTTCCCCCAGCGGTTTGCCTTCTTTGCTCCTCTTTGTTATGATCCCCCTGCTTCGAACCCCCCTTTCCTTGTCTCAACCGTTCTTGCCGC
>Ga0179593_1564083_pt1 | contig 11165 bp, 7 predicted proteins | sample CZODoug2_1_08_16_FD_185931 | JGI IMG/M metagenome (GOLD analysis project Ga0179593, IMG submission 185931) | Vadose zone soil fungal communities from Angelo Coast Range Reserve, California, USA - CZODoug2_1_08_16fungal (PacBio error correction) | ecosystem: Environmental > Terrestrial > Soil >... | reverse complement strand
TCCCCTTTTTCCTCATCTCGTTAACGGAAACCGCATATGTTTTTTTTTTTATGGCAATTTTTGTTTCATCTTTCAGACAATTCCCCTTAGTTCACTTTTGCTTCTTGCCCTTGACGGGCATCCGCTCGGCTGCCTGCAACAAATCCCCGCCCGTTCCCGTTCGTTTTTCCACCTGGCCCTTTGTACGAATTTCTACAACCTTTCACGGTTCCTTCTTCCCGTTTTTCATCCATACTACCATACACCAAAAAACGCTGCCCTTTTTTACCCCTAGTTTTCCTGTTTTTTTCTGGGTGCTTTAATAACGTCTTCTATTTTCCCTTTGTCCTCTTCATTCTTATGTTCATTTTCACATTGGGCGAGAAGTTCTCCCTATTTTTTGCTTTAGTGTCAACCGTTACTCTTTTTTCATTTATTAATTTGTCATCTTGACCTTTAGTCTCCAATCCCGCAAGTATCCAATTCTGCGCTGCTCCCCTTAGACCCTTTTCCTTTCATTCCCCCAAGCACACCAAAACTTTTTTTCTTCTGGTCATACGATTGTGGCAATTCTATATTCCTTTGGCATGGGGTAACCCTTTATGGTGTCCAGCATGGTTTACCCCTCCACTTTTCGATTAAGCCACGTCGATAACTGTCTTGTTGTAGATCCCCCGGTTTTTATCCTTTCCCTTTCAGAGCCAGAGAAGAGGCACGGAAAACAAGCCTGCCCCCTGTCTTTGATTTGACTGTAATGTTTATGTTTTTCACTCTTTCCCTCTCCAAAAGACCTCAATCCCCCGTTATCCCTAGCCCTGGCCTTTCGTTTCTCTGCTTGGTTGGTCTGTTGTTTCCCTCCCACGCTTTACCAGTTTTCCTGCCTTTCCCCTTCTCGGCCAAGCCCGGAGGCTACCGTTTTTTTTTTTTTTTTGTTTTTGATGTCGGTCCCCTCCTTTTCACGGGTCAAACCAACCATTCTTCCCCCAAAAGTCTTCGTGTCGTGGTCCCAAGTAATACTATGCATGGCGGTGCACTTCTCCCCCAAGGATGGCCCGCTAGAGTACTCTAGGTTCTCTCGCCTCCAGTAAGGCGAGGAAACCGTCGGCTTTTTCCTTAGTTTGGACCCAAAGACCCTCTGGCTGTCTGAAGATCAGCTAAGGGTGCACCTCTTCGAAATGTTATCCACTTTAGCCTCTTGCTTTTTTTCGTTCTTTGGCGGACTTAGCTTCCTCTTTTTTCCTCTTTCTGTCGAGGTTCAGACGTCTTGTTGCTCCCATTTTTTTTCCCCTCTGGGTTTTTTTCCCTTTCCCTTTTCTTGGATTATTAGTTTCCCTCCCCGGCCCCTCATCCTTTTTTTTGAGTGTTGATCCTTTTTTCCATTCCCTTTTTGCCAACATCTTTGCCGTTTCGTGGCCCTTTTTTCCCCCAGTTCTCTCCTTTTTTTGGTTATGAATTGATGCTCGTCGTGAAATTTGTTTCCCCGGTCCCAACGGTGCTAGAACCCTCTGTTCGCTTCCTCTTGCTCCGAATTTATCCTTTTGACAATTCGCGTTCGGCTCCTTTTCCGAGAAAAGCCCCCGAGGTCCTCGGTGATTAAGGTGGCTTCAGCTTTTTTCTTGGCCTGGAGCTTTTTTAAGCATTTTTGATCCCCCAAGCCTCCCTTTCATAGTTCTTTCCTCCCTCCCCCGGACCGCGGTGCCCTTCGAATTACAGTAGTATTGCCTTCTCTTTTTGCCCTAGGCCGCTGGTGGCATGAGGGGTGATTGAGCTGACTTGTCTTTTTTCTTGAATTGATCGGATCGGCAATTGCTTTTTCTTTTCCGGGTTTATCGATTGGGGCGAGAGTGGCAGCCACTTCGTAGTTCCTCTTCCCGGGTTCCAATAGCGACGGATACCGGAAATGGGCATTAGTGTGCCTAGAATGTGCTTCGACCCTTCATAGCTATCCCGGCCCTCCCCCAAACCTTCCTTCCTCTATTCCACCATTCGCGCTGCTGAGACCTTTGTTTGTTTTTGGTTTTTGTTTTACGATTGTCCCAGAGATGACTTCTCTCCCTTTGTGCGCTAATGGCCACGGCGTATTTTCGGAAAGTCCATTTTTTTACCGGCGAAACCTTTTTGATTGCGATGGTTGTGCCTTTCCGTTTTTAGTTTTAAAAGAGAACGGCCCACCCCGCCCCCCCCCGTTGTTTATCTTCCCGGTGCGGTCAATGCCGGTGTTTTTTTTTTTTTTCTTACCAGGGCGATAATTATAATGTGCATACCAGTCCTTTTTGTGTTTCGTCAGTTTTCTGCCCTTGAGTACCTCTTGCATCTTTTGCTTGGCCGCAGGCGGGGACCTTTTTACCCCAGTAGGTTTTTGGTATGGGGGCGTTCAGTGATTTTTCGTCCGTCCTTTTTTTTTCCCACCAATTTCGGCTAGCAAAACGTTGAGCAGTTATCGTTTTGCGCTCTAGTGCCGTAGCCTTTGCTCTTTAGGTCCTTTTTTTTCCGTTAGCTTCTGGTTTCGGGGTTGGGCTTGTCATCAGTTCTTCCACTGTTTTGCGATTTCGCGTCTATTCAGTGGTCAGTTCGCACTCATTGGATGTCCGCGATTTTCTTTCGGAAGGTTTAGCCAAACTCCTTTTTCTCCTCTCCCCTTTGAAATCGAGCTGTGAGGCCTTCGGCTTTTGGGTTTTTTGCACGGCAGGAGTAAAGCGGCGGTCTGCTCCCCCTTTTCCTTTGATTAGTGGCGTACCGGTTTCCCTTGTTCTCCGTTTCGCGGTTTGGTCGTCGGTCCTTTATTGTTCCTCCCCTCTCTTTTATCCCACTTTTTTTCTCTCCCAACGTGGGCAAGCGTCTTCGATTCCTATTCCCTAGAATCTTCCCCCCACCCGTTTCAGCTCTTGCGGGACTTCTGTGTTTTTTTTGTGAGACTTGCCCTGTGGTCTTTTTGATCTCTCCTTTCCTCTCCTCTTTTCTCTTCCCTGACCCTTGTTGGTACCCCCCTGTCTCACTTCTTTCTTCGGGAAAACCTTACTATCTGGAGCGCCGCTTGCCCTCTGGTTTTAAGCGAAATTCCTTCTATTCTTTTGATACCGGCGAGTGATTTTTCTTTTTTCTCCTTACAGAGACACCTCTCATTTATGTCCTCCCTTTTTCGACCGTCAATTCATTGTTACCTCCCTCTCTTTTTTTTCCGAAGCTGCGACACCCGCGCACTCTACGAGCCCTGAACCTTGCTCTATTGTGGTTATATTTCCTCACCTATCTTGTCTCCCTATTCCGTCCAGCCCAGCCGGTGAGAAAGTTTTTCGAATAGACTTTACCTCTCCGAACGGACGAGACGTTCGCCTCTGAGGTCCCAGGAAAGACCCGGCTTTTACTGCCCGGATTCGAGCGTTTCTCATTCCCCTTGTCAAGAGATGACCTCCTCGAGAGCACGTCAAAAACGCATCCTCTCCCACGAGAAGATTTTGCGCGTCTTCCCAAATTTTTCCCCCTCTCACTTTTTCACTAAAGGAACGCAGCGAGACCAACCCTTTCCGTCCTCCCCCAATGCCTTTCCCTCCTTCTCAGGATCGCTCCGCCGCTGCTTCTCTCGTTGAAGCTTTATCCTTCCGTTGGTAAAGCACACCTCGTGACATGTATTGCACCGATACAGCCTTCCCCCCCCCTTTTCTGGGAGAAACACCACCACCACAACCACCGCGCATTGACCTTATCTGACCTTTTTCCTGCTGTGTTCTGGCAGCCTAGTCCTTGCGCGGCAGCAACACCATCCTCCCCCCCTAAGGGTGAAAGGAAAAAACTGCTTTCCTCGTTTTGTTTTATTGCCATTTTGCCCCCTTTAGCGATGGTCGTGATCGGGACAAAGCACCTTTTCCCCCCCCAAAGATTCCTTCTCTCACTGTATTGGTGCGCATGAGCGTCCCCTCATTTTTTCGGTTAGCGATCTGCTGCTCTCCCTTTCCTCAAATCACATGGCGATCTCAGTGGACCCTTTTCCTCGTCTCGGTCTTGAACACGATTTCATTTTCATTCTTTTTTCGTCCCACCGACCCTGTCGTAGTTTTCCCCTCGTCTTCGGATTTCCCTTTCCTTCGTGATCAACGACCGACACCCCCCCCCCCCCCCCCCCCCCCCCCCCCCCCCCCACCCCCCCCCCCCCCCCCCCCCCCCCCCCCCCCCCCCCCCCCCCCCCCCCCCCCCCCCCCCCCCCCCCCCCCCCCCCCCCCCCTTTCACTGCATATCATGCCTTTTGGTGCCCGCCCCCCCGGAGAACTATGTCCGCCTCTTTTTTTCGTTCTTCCGGCCCCCCCCTCCCTTAGGGTTTGTGTTCCGGAACTCTGAACATTTGTTGAATGTTTGGAGGCTCTGCTAAACACGCCTCCATTCTTCATTCAGCCCTCCACCCCCTTCCCCTCTTCGTGTCATCGGTTCTTGGTATGCTTTCTGAGAACCCGACAATTGTCTCTGACATTTCGTCGCGCCTCCTTCTTTAAGCGTTTTTAATGCCCGTTTTCTTTTCAGTTCGTTACCAAATCACGACGGGCATGCAACCAATATCCTACGTGTTTCACTACAGGCGCCCCCTTCCACAATTAGCCGGCTCCTCTTTCACCACTGGGGACGTGGAAACCTTTCATCCCCCCCTTCCCATTTGACGGACCGTAATTTTTTTTTCTTCACACTGAGGTTCAAAGTCTATCTCTGGGAGCTGAAATACGGAGTGACTCTACTCAGAAGTCGACAGGCCAGTGGTAATTCCCCTCCCCCTGGTCCTTTTCGAATTGGTGAGCCGTCTTTCTTTTTTTCCCCCGTTTCCCTCGGCAAATGATTCCCAGACCCTTCCTCCCTGCGAAGGGGTCTAATAGACTTTCCATTCAAACGGTCTCCTTCCTTCCCCTCGTCGACTCGAACGAGCATTTTCAGTCCGCTATGGGTAGGCGTAGTCATCCCCCCCTTTCCTTGGTGCAATGTCACCTTTTTTTTACACCCAGCAGCTCTCTTGTGGGGTTTGACCCCTAAATGGGTTTTTGTTTTCCCCCTACACCCCCCCAACCACACCCCTCCCGACCCACCCCACGACAGACCAGCCACCCACTTCCACTGGATTAGAAGTTTGCATAAGGCTTAAATCTTCTGCATTATATATTAGATTGAAAACAGACACTCCTCACCTAGAAGGAAAGTCCAGCTTTTTGGGTGCCCTCTCCCTTTCTCTGGTTTGGCTAAAGAGCACACAAACCAACAGCCCATCATTTCCAGAAAAGAGGGCTTGGGCGTCTGTCATCCGCGTCTATTGCGCTGGCGGTTATCAAGCTCAACCAGCCAACATCGCCGGTTTTTAATCTTCCCTTTTACACTTGCTGCAAAGTGCCCCGTGAATCTACAAAATGGCCATGACCAAGGACTTTTGCTATCTCTTTGAACCAATCTCCAGAAGCTCCGGACTTTTTTGTGTTGTGCAATGCGAATTGCTCCACGACGACTCCCCGCGTTTGAGGTTGCGGTTTCTCTTGCTACACTTTCATAGCCAAAATTTCCTCGGCCTGCGTCTCCTCTTTTTCTTGATTGTCTCCTCATATTGTTTTCCTTTCACTTCCCCTCCCATGTGAAAAGACAACTCCCTGACTTGTCTAGACCGCTGGGCGATTCCGGGTGTTCCCTCAAATACTATTTTCTTCCGGCGCCCGATACTAATGGAGCGGGACCAACCCCCTGGCGTTTTTGGTGCTTTTCCATTTTATGACACACGCCCACGATTTTTCCCGACGTGCGACCATGGTTGCTCCCTCTTGAGGATTAAGTTCTGTCTTTTCTCTTTTCAAATTTACTCTTGTTGAAGCAAGAGGCGGATAGCTGCCCTTGAAAGTTTTCGTCCACCCCCGGCCAGGCGTTAACCCTTTTCCAGCGATTATTGCATTTCTTCCTTTTCTCTTTAAAACTAGTTTTTTCAGAGTCCCCACCTTTCTTCGCCTGCAAAGCTATTGTGATCTATTACGATCTGCTTCCTTTTGGTGAGGTGGGCCAAAGGAAGACTCTCTCATGATTTTCCATCCAGGTGTTGTTCCTTTTCCCGTCCTCCCCCGTGAGCTACGCGGCTTCCTGCCCTTAAAACTCAGTATCGTCAATAGTGGCCAGCCCTCAATCCTTTCTCCGCGTAAAAGTCAAACTCGAACCCGCATAGTTTGTTTTTTCATTTCCCCTTCCAGTATAGCAAGAATCGCTTCGTGATGCGGTCCAGGCTGCCATCACTAGTATTGCTTAACGAACTTAAACCCCCTCCTCGCTCATTTTCCCGGGCTCTTTTGTTCAACCATCCGTTTCGGATCGAGGTCACATCTTACAATACATGCCACACACTCCCCCTAGGTGGTTTCTTACATGTTCGCGTTTTCGCGATTAACGTATTTATGTTGAGGTTCCCCCCCTCTCTTTTTTTCCAATTTTGCATTCCCGGGAGATGGTATTTCTTCACATGGGCTTCCTTTTTTCCCCCCCCCCCTCGCGTCCCTTTTTCACACCTTTTTTTCCTTTGCCATGGCCTCTTCCATTATTACTATTAGTTTCCATTGAGTCTCCCCATGCCCTGTGTCCCCTCCAATTCCCGCGGTTCGTTGAGACTTTTCTCTCTCCAGCCCCCCCCAAAGCTTTCAGACCTCTTTCTGGTCGGCTTGTGCCCTTGTTCTTTCTCTTGGAACCCCCTTTATCTCCCTGTGTTCACTGCAGCACGGCCCGCCCCAGATTAATAAACCGGGCTTTACAGGCTCTGTGCTCGGCTATTCGTACCGGCGCGTTCCTGGACCCAAGACGACCTTTTTTGAAGGTCGGGGCCTGTTTTAATGGTGCTTCGTGGTTTTTGTTTGGGGTCCTTTTCCCCCCCCTCCTATCCCCCGGTGATTCTCACATGCCCAAAAAACAGCTGGCCCCTCCCATTTGGGATGAAGCGTGCTCCTGAATTCTATATCATGATTCTTCCTGAAACTTTCTTAGTCGTAAGCTGGTTCCTACATTTTCCTGTTCAAACCCCCCCACTTTTCGGTCACCCCATTTCGTTTTTTCTCACCCCCCCACCCGTCTTGGTGGTTTCCCAACCCCCAGGTGAAATTTCAGGAGCTTCAACTCCGGATTTAATGAAGAGAATGAGAGGGCTGTGATCCTTGCTCGTTTATCTCTCCGGTAGGTTTAGGAAACCAGTCAAGGACAGTGGTTCCGGTATAGAGTCTATAGCCAACTGTCTCTTTCTCTACTACAGTTGTGAAAGATTGGAAAACTGATCCCGATTCTTTTTCTCTTTCTAATTAGCACTAGCCTTGACGGCCTGCACTTAGATGACTTCTTTCTCCGTTTTTTGCCCCGGTCGAAGTCTTGCTTGCTACGCACGAGTTTTCCCCTCGAACGGGTTTTTCTTAGCCTCTTTTCTTTTGCCGTAGTCGAAGAATTTGGATTTCCTGGGATGGGGTTAACTCTCTTTGGCGGTTTAAAACCATCTTTCCCTCTTCTCGTTCTTTTTTGCCGGTTGTTAACCCTTGAGACCTGGGGGGCTTTTTCCTCCCGATCGTTGTCCATTTTGAATGTAAATTCACCTGAAAACTTTTCTCCCCCCCTCTTTGTCGGCTAAGAAATGCGCCATTTTCACTGTCAGCTTTCCTTCTTTTTGGAGTTCGCGCCATAGGACTGAATACTGCGCTTAAGGTTGCTACTCTGTCGGTCAGTGAATTGGAGCCTTTTTTAATGTTAGGCCTCCCGACACTCCGCGCACCGTTTTTTTCCCCCCCCCCCCCACCCCCCCCCCCTTCCCGCAACCGGCGCCGGTGGTTGTCCATCGTTTCTAAAAGAGTCCGGACATCATTAGTCTGGCACGATTTTTCCCGCTGTTTCGAGCGGTCTGAGGCATGTGAAGTGCTTGAGTTGCTTCCGTCGGCAAGTGATGTTTTTTTTTTTTCGATTTCTCCTTTTTGGCGACGCGTGCCTCTCAGTCGACTTCGTGCAGCTTGCGAAATTCCCCCATCAGCGATCCGCCTCTCCCTGAGGCAGGTCCGTGGTTGTTCTTTGCTTGACGCGAGCACCGCCCTCCAACACTTCTCCTGTTCATTCGCCCCCCTTCCGCTTGAGAATGATCTGTTTTGCCTTTTGTTTAGATCACAGCCATCGCTACGTGTCTGAAACTTCCCTGCTGGCGTTTCTGGACTCGTTTGTTTTTCCATCCTTCTTTTTTTGGTTTTTTGTCTGCCGCGCCGTTTTCGCGTAGTTTGAAACTCTACACGCCAATCCAGCAGGTTCTTTTTTTAACCGGTTCCGATGTCCCCCGGTTGTGGTGTTGTTTTGGTGTGGGAATGTAGTGATCCCCCCCAATCCCCAATGTACGCGGTGTGCATGGGACCCGAAGGATTCTCGTTCTCCTGCTTCCGGTCCCTCCGGAATGGGTTCAGAGAAGCTTTTTTCGGTCCCTCCTGTCAACCGGCAATTTAGTTTTGGTCTCATTGAGCTTGATTTGATCGTTTCTTCCCCCCCCCTTTCTGATCCCCTCCGATCTTCTGATTCGTTATATGTCTCCCTTCTCATATCTCTGACTTCCGAGCCGTTCGCTTTAGTCTTTTTTTCTGGGCGGGGTTGCCATATGTTTCTCAAATCCTTTCGCGTTTCGCGAATTGTTGCGTATAGTTGGACCTGTTCGCCCTTCCTTGTGACTATGGAGGAATAGGGATCAAGCCATCCCCTAGTAATACGTCACTTCCCTTGTCTTTACAATTTATGGACTTTTCGTTTTGCGGCAAGCTTTTTAAAGTTCCCCGCGCTCTTTTCGAATTGATGCGGGCCCTTTCGTGAACCGGACGGTCCGTTTTCTCGTTGGTTGCACATTTGCCGTTGCTCGCCACGGTGTTCTTCTTTTCTTTCTTTCATCGGGAAACCCACCCCCGACTAGTCTCAAGATTTACCCCGACCAGTTTTCGAATAACGTCGTACGTTTCCTTCCAGTTTTGGGACTCTCGGGGTGATACCCCAAGCGTGTCGGCCTTTGGTTTCTTTTTTCCCTCGACTGTTGTTGTTTGGAGGATCAAAATTTTCCCACCCAATTAAGTCCCGCAAGAGCTGCTTGATTTTACGGTCTGCTCGGGACACCTCTGGCTGGGTTTATCTCTTTCCATCGTTTGGGTGTCGCCGATGAGCTCCCGGTTCGATCTGTTTTGCTCCTAGATTTTCTTTTTGCGTTCATGAAGCATGACCAAACGCCCTTTTTTAGCGAACGTTCGACCTACACTTTCACCATTTGAGCAGACGCCGAGCTGTTCTCTCTCCCTTGCCCCGACCTACGAGCCGTCCCCGAATTTTCCCCCCTCACCTCCTCGACACCTTTTCTTTGAGTGTCGCGGGCGAAAAATCTTGTCCCCCAAGATAGCGCCCTCAATGAGTTCGAAATTTTCGCCTAGACGCGACCCCAGTCGCGCCTTTTTGCTCCTTTTCGCCCTTGACAAGCCAACCGACCATCCGGCGAACCCCCTTCGCACCCTTTTCTGGAACGCTGAGAGTTAGTGCACTAAGATCGCTACGGCAAATACGTTAAAACTGACTTCCGGTCAGCGTTGTTTTTTTTTGCGCTCGCCCTTGTACTTCCCGATAAATCGGCTCACTGACCTGCGGCGAACCAACCACAATGGCCTTCTTCAAATTCTGGTCCAGTTTTGCTCCGTACGATTTCTCCAGCCATAGTCGCACGCGCTCCCCCCCTGTGTCCGGTGACATTGCACAGTATAATTGACATCTACATGGCCCACACCACGCCCGGAATGACCTCCTTACACCGGTTCTCCCACAAACACGCTTTTGATTTATTTGGCTTTATCTTTTCGACGTCCGTGCGCGGCCCCCACCGGCACCATCAGCATTCCTCGAAGGACCCAAATATTGCTGTCGGGAATCCCGAAGGGTCCATTTTTCCGCAACGATGGCGTCTTCTTCATCTAGCTCCCTCGCCCGGAACACCCCCCAGACCGCGCGAATTGGGAGGCATGTTCAGCTCCCCGGGGTGAGGCAGCTGGTGGATAGCGCCAGCCCATTCGTCCCTTGCCCCTTTTTTACGCCGGCTTTTTGAACCCCTCTTCCTCTAGTAATTTGGAGCCACGCGTCGATTTCCCACCCTCGTGCTTGCCGATCATTCCCTCGCTCAACGAAGACATTCACTTTCTCCCCTCCTACCTCCACCAGATGGGCCGCTCTTCAGGCACCTACTTCATCTTGCGGTCAACCGCGGCGGGTTCGTGCCGGTAAGGTCTGATTTCTTGAGCCTCACGGTGCTTAAACCCCGTCCCAGATTTTCTTCCCGCTCTTGGGTCCCCTTTGGGGTCTTCCTCGCGCCACTCCAGCCCTCCCCTGTTTTTCATTTCGAGTTGAGCAGGCCTTCTTCCGTTACTTATGCAACCGCAGTTTTAAGGTGCCTTTCAGTTCCAAGTTCACGCAGCGCCATTCTTCTGCAGCCCCTAATTGTTTAAAGTCCCGCGACCGTACCCTTTTGGGCATCTATTGTCAACGGTGACCCAAAGAGTCTTCTCAAAATTACCCAGTGGCCTGCATCCCGTCCTCGACCGTTGATTTAAACCCGCTTCGCTTCGAGCCTGGGCGTGCCCCTTACTTCTTTACACAAGATTCACATGACGCGCTAAGGTCCCGTCCTCCCCTTTTTTCAGCGTAGGCTCATGCGCGCGCGCTTCTCCTCTAAAGTATGATCCCTTTTAGACGCGGGCACTGTATCCCCAGACAATCAGACCGAGGCCTTTGGGTTTTTGTATATAAGCATCTTGACGTTCACCCTTTCTCACCCATTCGCCTCCTCGCCGTTTCCCCCTTTCTCGAGACTCTTCTTTTGAACACGGCCTATAGCTTGGCTACTTTAGCATGGCGCGCAGCAAGGCACCTCGTCCTTGGCCCCCTCCAAACGACTCCCCCTTGTGGGGGGTTTCTGAACTTTTGACAGCCCAAAGGGTTTTTTTGACCTTTATTGCCATCGGGTTACGCCTCCTAGTTTCCGGCTTTTCCTTTTAAAGCATCTGATCTTTTTTTTTCATTCATCAACCAGACCATCCCTCCTCCTCCCATCCTTCACTTCCTTCTCGTGGATTTCTAAACGGGGGGATAGGTTCTTACAAAAAACCCGCACCATACACCGTTCCTTTCCCGACCATCCCCGGCGGGCGGTGTTTCCG
>Ga0179593_1443978_pt1 | contig 11165 bp, 11 predicted proteins | sample CZODoug2_1_08_16_FD_185931 | JGI IMG/M metagenome (GOLD analysis project Ga0179593, IMG submission 185931) | Vadose zone soil fungal communities from Angelo Coast Range Reserve, California, USA - CZODoug2_1_08_16fungal (PacBio error correction) | ecosystem: Environmental > Terrestrial > Soil >... | reverse complement strand
GGCGCACTTTTTTCTCTCCCTTCCGCCCTTAATCCGAGTCTTTTTCAAGGCGGTATTTGGCTATAGAGGGACGAAACTCCTCCTTCCCACCCCATCCTTCACGATTTATCTGAATCCCGTTCCTCCCGCCGATACTACGCCCCCCCCCCTACGTAAGTCCTTCGGCGTTTGAGTCTTTGATGAATCAGGTCGTTCCGACGGTCCCTCTTCTCTTTTTCCAAATCGCCCTAGAGAGTCATGATCTGCAACCCCCCCCTCTCTTTCTAGGTAACATCTGTAAGGAGAGGAACCTCTAGGGTCTTCTTGCTTCTTTTTTTCCCCGTTGTTTTTTTCTGTTGTTGTTTTTGTTTGTGGAATTGTCGTCGGCTCCCCAGAAAAGCGTCTCTTCTCCCCATGAAATCCTATTGCGGCCAGTTGAAACCTGTTTTTTTCCCAGGTCCCCCCTCTGAAGAGTAAAGGCCCCTGCTCCCTTCCCCCCAAATTGCTTTCCTGGTACCCCTTTTACCACATTCGAATCTCCTCCTCCCTCTCGAGCCCTTCCTAATTAGGTCCGCTTCCTTCCCAGTGTTTCCTGCAATTTCAGTCTGTATCGGCCTCGCCCCCCCCTTTCTCCTTTCCCTTTTCGGGTTCATCGTGAAACGAGTTGATTATCGGGCTCTTTCCGAGTCTTCTTTTACAGGTGTTGCGTGACAGGCCCACCCCCCAGTACACAAGGGACAACCTCTTTCGTCCTTCCCCTTTCCCTTCGTAAGTGCTCGTCTCGCTTTGGCCTTATTCCCCCCTTGCCTTGCCGTCCTCCACTTTTTTTTGTCGAGCCTTCTGCCCACTTCCGTCCCCAACGAGGGCCCCAAGGCTCCTATTCTCCTCGCCCCCGAATTACTTTCCGCCTTCCTGTTTCTTTTCTCAAGTCATGAAACCGTGACGCGGCCTGCGTTGATAAATCTTTTTTTTTTTTTGTCTCCTGGATGAGACGGCCGGAGTTTTTTTTCTTTGCCTGTGAGTTCCTTCCGTACGGACTTCTTTTTGTGAACCCGCTCGGTCCAGCCTGATCCGTCTTTCCTTCTTGTCCCCTGCTCCCTCCCAGCTTGCCTCCGATCTCTATCCCTGCTTTTTTGACTTATCTCGTTCTGATCCCTCCCCTCCCCCCCTAGCGCTCCTCTCCAGCTCTCTGACGACGGTGGGGCACCTGACCGGAACGATTTTTTCTTCTTGAAGCTGCCTTCTTCTCGAACCCTCCCCTTTAAAATTTTCCTGCTGACTGTTCTCCTCTAACCCAACTCTCCGAACTCACAATTCCTACCTTCATTGATTTCTTTTTTGATTCTGCAACACCCCCAAACTCCTTCCCCTTTGCCTCCCCTCTTTTTTTTCTCCCGTCGCCACGCCCAATTGCGCCCGGTTTGGACCCCTCAGTCGTGGTGCGCGACCTTTTTTCCCTCCCACTGATCCCTTCTAAAAACGATGTTCGCGGAGGGGTCGCCTTTTTTTCTCCCCTTTTCCCAATTCCCCCCCCCACTCCCCCCTGATTAAAATTTTTTCTGCCCGGAGACCCTCACTACCTTTCTCCACCGAAGACCCGCACTTCCTCAGATCTCAGTGACCCCTAAAGCCAGCGATTTTCTATTTTTTTTGACCCCTTCTTACAGAGAAGTATATACCCCTCTACATTTTTCCGCGTCCAGGGCCCCCCTTGCTCGACAATTCTATAAGAAGACGGCCTCTGCATCATTGGAACCATTTGTAGAGGGAGCAGGAGTCAGAGATCTCCCTGCCTTCTCTTCGAGTTTCTAACTCCTCACCCAGTCAGCCGAAGAACTCCCCGTACAGTCTTATTTTTCCCTCTGGATAGGACCTCTCATGTCTCAGGCAACGGTACACTTGCCTATCTTTTAGATGGGTTAGAGGCTTCTTCACGTCGCGCCTTCTTGTCCGATTAATCTCGTGAATACCAAACCCCGAAAGGCCTATGACCGCTTCTAACAAACTTCCCCCTTCCCCCTTCCGAAACAATGGTTCTGGCCGAGGAAGGCCTTCTCTTCCTTTCGAAGAGATATAGTTATGGTTCTAACCTCCCATGAGTAGTACTGCTTCCGTCTTTTCCGCCGTCGAAATGAGATGTTGTGAGACTTTGTAATTCTATTAAGAGATTTCCCCTTTATTCCTCGCCCCCTTACAGCCCCCGAAGACTACCCCTTCTCTTGCTGCGATCCGTCAGTCCCTCACTTCTTCCTCCGTTCCTACGCTACCGCTCCTTACGTCTGACCTCGCACCGCAAGATCACCCCCACATTCCCGTTGCGGACACCCCTTCAATCCTCCCCCCCCCCAAACGGACATCTTTCCCCTCTTTCCGTCCCTCAGATGTCTCTTGTATTTTTTGGCTCTGGGATGAGTAGTTGTCCCCCAACCTTCCAGGCACGAAGCCAATCAGGAGTTCTTACGGCCCTCCTCTACAATCTCGACTCACCCCCTCTCTGTTTCGCGCCTTTTTTTTAGTCAGATCAGCAGCCCCTTTCCCTCAGTCCCGTCCAAATCCTCCTCATCTGTTATTTTCGGGTGCATCCCCCGGTTGGACTCTTGAGCTTCTCTGGTCCATCTTTTTCTCACGGTACTTGCCTCTCCTAAGCAGCAGTCAGTTATGTCCCAAGAGATCTCACAATCCTGTGCCTATGTAGGTCGAAGGCTCTTGAAAGATCCTTATGAGATAAGATATCACGCCGGCAGCCATCTACCTTCTCAAGCATGTAATAAACTTCTCCACCCAGGGCATCGGTTCACGGCTTCGTAGACCTAAGTCCCGGGAAAGCAAACCCAATGTCCTCCGTCCCTCCATCTATCGTCCCCATGACTTGCGGACACTCGTAGCAATAGACTCTCTGGTTTAGGAGGACGAATATAGCTTTTTTCTCTTCGCTCTTCTCCGGCAAAGAGCCCTACTAGACCCCTCCCTCCTTCCTTTTCTCTATTTCCCCGACCCTCTCTCGAGGAACACTAGGTCCGTCCCTGAGTTCGTGCCTCTTTAATCCCTCACGAAAGACATTACCCTGTACACTAAGGGGAGGGTTCCGATTTCTCAGACCTTCGGTCTCCCTTCTATCTGGAAAAACGACCTGGCCGTTCCCAATTTCCCCCCCACCCCCCACACCACCCCCCCCCCCCCCCCCCCCCCCCCCCCCCCCCCAACCCCCTCTTTTATCACTGTTTCGATCAGTTACTGCTCTTTTCCTGAGGCCGGGGTTAGGACTCACTGTTCCGAAGCCTTGAACCGAAGGCGCTCTTTCTGAGCCGCTCCTACTTGACGTCTTATCGTGATTCTCATTTCCCCCTCATTAAGTAGTTTTCCTTTCTACCGATCGGCTATCGCTTCTATGCTGAATCTCCCATTCCAGCAACCCCTCTCCTGATGAGTGAAGTGATGGCTTACTTCTACTGAAAGATACCTTCCCCCCCCCGAATCGACGGACCCGTGACCTCCTTACTCTCCTCTCTGAGGCGTCGGCTTTCTCCGCCTCCTTGACTCTTTAGGCGGCCGTTTGACCCTCGTCTTTTCTCTGCCCAAAATCCTGGCGCCCTTTTCCCTCAAACTGTCGAGCCCCGCACCAGCCTTTTTTCTCTCTTGTATTTGGGAGTTCAAAGACCAAGGCCCTACCCACTTCCACCCTCACCACGTTTTAAGGAGATGGTCCCCCCTTGTTCTTTCCCCGCGCAAACCTGCTGCCCGTAAAGAAACTCTCCCCCCCCAGGCTTCTGTCCCTGTAACTCTTTTCCTTCCCTTAATCCTTGTTTTTTCTAGAAATAAGTGAACAGACCAGACCTCTCCTTTCCATTAAGGTTAATTTTTTTTTTTTGAGACGGCTCGACCCCCATTTTGGCCTGCCAACCTATGGTCGTTTTACTTGGTATTCCCATGATGGAGGTGTGATAACACCTCTTTCCCCTATCTCTTCTTCTTTACTTGATAGATTTGTTTTGAGGCACCGCTTGGAGCTTGGAAGCGTCTTCCCGAACGTCTTCCCTCTCCCCTCCTTCCCCCCCCTACGCTACTGAGATAGGCACTCTAATGATTATTTTAATTCCTATCTCCCTTTGTAATATTCAGTACTTCTCCGACCTCACGTCCGGCCGGCTTATGCTCTCCGTGTGCGGTCCTTCTTTTCACGACTGTCTAATCATAATACTATGATTTAGCGAAGTACCCCTCTTAATCCCCAGCTCACCCTTATCCCTTCGCCATAGAAAATCCTCCCCGTTATTCTTTTTAGCGGACTGACGAGAGACTGGATTCTCACGCCTTCTCTCCGTCCAGGTTTTCTCCCTACCCCCGTCCTCGCATCTTACGGGCCCTGAATCTGACCTCTTCCCCACAAGTAATTACCGTAAGCATTTCATTTTTTACGACATCGCTTACCGGATTAATGATCCAGCCTACAAATCACCTTTGTAATGGCTTTCTGGATGAGCAATTCTTCAGTAACCCTCTCCCCGTCTTCCCCCTCACATCCGATAGGTGTCCTCTCCAGAGGGTCGTGGGCTGACGTCATTTTTTTTCTCCCCGTTGTCTTCTATGGCTTTCTTGTACGATCCTAGAGCACTCTCCGCGGAAAGGGCGATCTCAGCCCCACCCCGCCTTCTATTTTCCTCGTTTTCGCAAGTACTGTTCTCGTCCTGCCCGCTGCTCTGGACCCTTTTTATCTTTTTGGCAGAAGTTCCTTATTTTTTCCTCTAGAAGAGGTCAATATTTCACCCCTTCGATTGGAAGACGTATCTTAAAGACGTTCCGAATCTTTTCGCTTCTCGTTCTCCCAAGATCTTTCCCGATTCTTCTACTACCTCCCTTCACCTGATTGTGCTTATGCTTTTTTTGATATACTGCGGAGGACCAGATCCCCCCCCTTTCTTGTGCATACCTTTCCCCTCTCCTCAGAGCATGATAACTTCCGCATTTTGGAAACTCCCACCCTACCTGGAGCGGTGATGTTGCCCTCACCTTTCCGGTTTCTCTGCGAGAGACCACCCTTGACCCCCGCTTTCTAGCCACATAGGTAATCCTGCCGACTCCCGGCCCCTTTTGCTATTCCCTTGAAGGCTTGCACACCACCCCCCCCCACCTTCTTCACTATCAACCAGCGAACCGCAGTATGAACCCTAGTAGTCCAGTAGTTGATAGAGTTACTGTTTTCGGTTCGGTGTGATAATCTTCTATCTTGTTACTTTCTGGGGAAGTTTTCCATTCTTCTAACTTTACAGGAGGTCGACCTTATTTCGTGGGCTACCTCCATTTCGGCGACCAGTTTCAGTGGATCTCACCCTCTACCTTTTATTTTTTTAGTCGTTTTTTATGGGTCTCCCTCGCAAGTGGATTCATCTCAGTGTTCGTAACCCTCCTACCCCCAAAGTGCCCCCCCCCCTCGGTCCCATCTCTTCACTCACTGTTCGGTTATCGGTATACCAACCATCATTCGCTTTATCTTGTAGGCTGGCGTATCCCTTGAGAGAGACCCGTTTTCCATTCATTTCAACTTTTTTTAGTATGGTTGGTTTGTTAGCCAGCGATAGCGTCCCCCCCCTTTGGTTTTGTAGTCGCCGTTTCTTTTTTTTTTTTAGCTTCCCCTGAATAGCGAAGTGACTTTTTAAGAGAACCCTCGACCCCCGATCACTTCCCTGTTTGGTGGTGACCCCCCGTCTTTTTCCCCTGCTCTTTCAAACGGCCTCGCACCCTGATTCCTCATCTCCTAGAGTTCTTTTTTTTGATTAGGTGCTTAAGAAAGCAGCGACTTATTCCTTGACTCTAAGCTCTCCCTGATTCTCTTTCCGCGCGCCCTGAGCAATTACGTAGATTTTCCCCTATTCTTTTTTCTATAAATGTTTTCCGAAATGTTCTCCTCCCCTTTTGACGTTTTTACTGTGAAAGGGTCTGTAGTCTCCTTTGCCACTATCCGAGCGGGTTTCTTGCCTTATCCTCGTCCCCTTCGGAAGCTTTCTTAAGGCAGCAAGGCTCGGCCTTTTTTGCCAAAATTTAATCAGTAGTCTGTTTTTGGTTATCTCCCACCCCCCTGCTAAAATCTCCTCAATCCTCCCTCAAATCAGAGTTTTCTTGTCATCTTGGTGTTCCCCACCTTCCAGAGCTCCGCCAACACTCGAGCGGACCCCAAAACTTCTGCACTTTCATCGCTTAGAACCTTGCTACTCCTTTTGACGACGGTACCGGTTTTTTGTCTTTGCTTCTTCCCCCCACCTCACTTAACGTGACCTCTCTTCCTTTTTTCGGTCGGCTGGGTGGCCGGACTTTCCTCACTCGCGATCCAAGGTTAACGGTTCCTGGTTTTTCCTAGTCCTAAGCTGACCGCTCCCTCCTTTTCCCCAGGAATAAAGAGACACCTTTCTTTCCTCCCTCGCTCTTCTGACCGAGAATCTTAGGATTTATCACTCTGATATCGCCCACCGGTAATCTTGCGTTGTCGCGTTCATGCGGCGAGCTTTGACAAGCATCTCCCCTCTTTGACAATCGCTTGTCCCTCTCTTTCCTCCTCTTCCCCCCGCCCCCCCCTCCACTAACCAGGAACGATACATTCAGTATTCCTTCACTTCATGCCCCCTTATCAACAATCTGATTTTAACGTGATCCCTAGAGTCCTTCCCAGATTTCCTTTCACCGGGACCTTATACTTTTCCCCCTGATTCCCCTCAGCGGTTCGAGCATGGAAGTGTCCTCTTTTGGCTTTTAAGGCAGTGGTCGAAGGTTCACTCTGACCCCCTCTTTTGGGCGGACGGGCAACTTTTGTCTACGGCCCTATCTCCTCCTCCTCCAAGTGGTCGACGTCGATGATTTTTTGTTTTTTTCCCCTAGCCCCGCTTCGTGGAGTCCGATGTTTCAGTTTTCCGGTCCCGCACAAACCTCTTCTTTACACTATCCGCCTTCGCTTCAGCTCACCCCCTCGTGTCATTATTCCCCTCCGGTACGTCTAGTTTTTTTAATTAAGCTTCCCTCTTTCATGCGAACGCTTCTGACGGGCAAGAGGCCCGATTTTCCCTCTGATCAGCAGGTTCCGAGATTGTTGGCATGGTTTGTTTTTTCTCACCTGTCGCAGGGTGTAGTTCGACTTTTTTCTCCGTTAAGTGGACTGCTCTCTTTTCTTCGGCCACCCCAGTCACTGGAGACACCTGCTTCCATGGCTCTTCAGACGCGTCTTTCTGCCTCCCCTGGAAAGCGACAAAGGACCTTCCCAGAGGCGTTTTTTCCCTCCCTCCTCCTTCACCTCCCTTACTGCGCACCGCGATGGGTGTTCTCCTTTTTTTACTTTTTATCTTTCTGAGTTTTCCAACGCGACGCGGGGCCAGGAAGATTTGCAACTCCGAAACAGGCGCACTTTTCTCCAGTTTCCTCTGCTCCCTTTCTATGGAGTGCTTTACGGTCTGTCTTTCACTGGCTTCCTTTAGATCGGGCCGCTGATTCTTTGTGAGATTTATTTTCGCGTTGCCTGCCTCCAACACGCATTTCCCTCTTCTTTTCCTTGGCAGGTAGAGAATTGCGCCACTCTCTTTCCCCTTTCTCCTAAGTTGTTTTTTTTTTTCTATCTCTTTCACCCGAGAAATGTGACTCCCCGTGAGTTTTCCTTCCGTCTTTGAGATAGAGTTCCGCGAAAATACACTACAAAAATGCAGCGGACTTTTCCCTTAGGCCACGCCCCTTACATCCGCTAATCATTTCCCCCCTTAAGTCCCCCTTTCAGTCTGAGATGCCGGCCTTCTTTTTTGTGTTGAGTCTCTTCCCTCAGATTTCCCCTAGGAGTGGTTTCCAACTAGACACAGACGCGCGCCGGTATGCCCGAGATTTCGTTCCGGTAACGCTTCCACGCGAACCTCTCTTTCTGGCTTTCGGATATTTTATGGTGTCCCTTCTCAAAGACCCTCTTTTTTTCTTTCCCATGAAAGAGCCTGCGCAGGTCACGTCCAACTTTTGGGCCGCGTCCTAGACTTCCCCTTTCACCGTAAACCTTTTTTTCTCCCCTCCCTCACCGGTTAGGGTCGCCCACATAGTACCCCAGTCCCCCCTTCTTCCCGCTTATCATGCGAAAGATTTCCTTTTCCTTTCAAAGTTGAATTGTAGCCTTTCCAGTGAATAGGATCCCCCAACCACAAAAAGAACTTATTGGAGGGGGAAGTCCTTCCAATGTTTTTGTAGATCCTAGGCGGCCCTCTATTATTCGTGGACTAGGGTTTTTTTCCTTGCCCCCTTCACACCTTGGGAACCACCCCGGACCCGTCCCCCCATTTCTCTCTCAAGAACCTTCCCTAGGTCTTCCCTATATGCCGTCAAAGGACTTCCCCCCTTTCCCCCATCCCCAACCCTATTTGTATAGAATCGGACAACTTTCCCTGTTCTCCTCCCCCCTCGGCCCAGACTATGCGCTCCTACTGCAGGTTACGGTTATCCGGCTTTTCATGTCCTAAGTCATCGGACGAGATAGGTCTACCCTTTCGTGCAGATTTTTCTCTGCCCTTCCATTGATGCCTGAAGATGATTTTGACGGTTCGTGCAGGATGTCCTGTCTGCTGAAAATCCGTTCCCGGACTAGTGTAGATTTCCTTTTTAGTTTTCCCCCCGCGCTCGACGATGTGGCTCTGCACCCTTATTTATCCGGTGGGAGCTGAGTTCGGCGAGCACCGTCCCCTTTTAAGGCGAGTCGACCCTCTGCTCCCTTCCTCTTTTTTTTCTTTCTTTCCGGCACCTGAGAGCGGCTCCCCTCTTCCCTCTAACCTCCCCTTGAACCCTTTCCTCGTCTTCCTTTCCTGCCCTCCTCCATCCCCGATGCCGCCGCCCAATTTCCTCCCCTTCCAGTTAGTTCCGTTCGATTTTTCCACCTCCCTCCCCCCCCAACCCTCCTATTCTCTCTCGGCCCTTTTTTAGCCCGGTTTTTTTTCCTGCGCTCCTTTCCTCCCAATGGGTGGGCCCGAGTTTTTTTAGCTCGACGTGGTTCCTGCCCTTATTCCTTCCTAAAACGCTGCTTTTTCTTCGTAGTTCTTGCTCCCTTGGTGAGTACAGGGTTTTTTTCCCTGAAACCCCCCCCAACGACTACTGAGTCAAACCTTTGGCCTTTTGCCGGATCCTGAAAGCCTGCTCCTACTGATCTCGACTCAGAATCCGTCCTTTCCCGCCATCCCCCCTTCTTTCTTTTCCTTTGGCCCCTCCCTGCCATTCCGCTTATATCCGCTACAGTTCCAAAGAAGTACCCTTGCGTCCTTATTTTTAACACGGATCGAATGCTCCTCTCATTTTTTCCCCGCAGAAGAAGCGGACACAATTCTCCTCGACAACTCCGCGCCTTTAGCAGTCCAAAAGGCCTCTGCTTCCTTTGGCTTCAGCAACTCCTCCCGCCCTCAGAAAATCAGAAGCGCAGTAAAGATGATATCCCCTGTCTATCTCTTTTATACGCGGTTCACGCGATGAAGTTCAGTGTCGGTCTCTCTTTGAGAAGGTTTCCCTTTTTTGCAGCTTCATAGCGAATACCCCCCCGACCTGACCTCGTCTTTTTCCCTCCTTGTACAACCAATAGGAATCCTTCCTACCCCAAACTGTCGTTTACGAGATATCCTTGCCCTTTCAGCCTGACTCCGCGAGACATTTCTCTTTTGACTCCACCCGCGAGAAACTTAGAGGGCCTTAGTTATCCTCTCCCAGGTGTGGGAGTCCGTGCTCCCGATTATCTGGAAGAGATTTAAGCTTACCCTCTAATCTCACTGACAGAGAATACCTTCTCTGTGCTCTATCCTTCCGTCAAACGGCACCGTCCCAGGTGGATTTTTTTCACGTTCTCCACTAGTTCCATTAACAACAGCAGTTCCTCACACAATACCAGTTCCCCACCCCCCTCCGACGCAAAAGGTTCATCCAGATAAAGTCTTTTCCTCTGTCCTTTTGCTTTTCTATGTTGGCTATGTCTTTTACCCCACCTGCAATTCCTCTAGCCTGATTTCCCTTCACGAGGAGCTAAATATCCCCTTCTAAGTCTCTTGGGCACTGGTTTGGTATCCCCTCCCTATTGATTCCCCGGGACAAGCAGAGGCCAACTTCTCCTATCTGTTCATTTGGGTCCCCTCAGGGGGTTTTCTTTCCTCTATCAAGAGCTGGTTTAGTTCTGCATATCACGGAGGGCGTTCTGGTCGTCAAGAAGAAGTTAGAGCACCCCCCAGCAGAAGGATCCATTTTCCCTCCTTCGCCCTGAGACGGCTCTTCTTCTCTTTTTCAGAGTCCCATCAGGCCTTCCAGCGGTCTTTTTCTTTTCCCGGAAGACGGTTGACAGCCGGACAACCTCCTTCTTGAGCTTTCGAAGGGAATGTCGCCAGTCAACCCCCCTTCCTCGCATCCTCATGTGAATGTCCCTTCCTTTCTTAAATCGTTTTCTGTCTCTTTTTGAATTAGGAGACCCTTTTCCCTTTGATCGGAGAGATGCTTTAACGACTTCGCCCCCCCCTCCCTCACTCGCTCCTCGCACTCAAAAGCCACTCTTCCCTTCTTCCCCCCTCTACGCGTTCTCTCTCGTCGCCGCGGGAAATACACGTCCCCGCCCCCTGCCGCCTTTCCGAAGGGTTCTTGGCGGTGTTCAGAAGCTTAAGCGATGCATGGAAACCTCCCGGCCGGAACGGTCCCTTTATTTTGGTCTCTCTCGACTTTTCAGCAGGGAGTGGACTCGGACCTTTTTTCTTGCGACTTTTCTGCTAGAAGCTTGAAACATTATCTTTTTCTTCCTTCCGGACGAACTGGGAACTTTTTTCCTCTTTTTGGCTCAATTAGACCTTTTCCGTTTAAGGATTACTTCGAGATGATCTCTCTATGAGTAGCAGAAACTTTCCCGGAAGTCCACACGTCTCCTCCGCTGTTGACTTTGCTGGAGCTAGTCCCCCTCTTCCCCCTTCCTTCCTTCGCCTTTCCCCTCGCCGGTCTGAGGAGCGAGCGTCCCCTTCGCCTTCTAAAGAAGAGTGATCTGGATTAGTTCGTTGGACTGCTCCCTCTTCCCCCCCAGATGGTTTTGCCAGAAGGTTCCCCCCCTTAGAGCCCTCCCCTCCATCCGTATCTGGGTTTTTTCCCCCAGCAAGGCCCCTAAGCGATCCCCCTTATGTAATTCCTTCCAAGTAAGCGCAACCTTTCCCGGACAGAAAGAGCGTCTG
>Ga0179593_1322689_pt1 | contig 11165 bp, 14 predicted proteins | sample CZODoug2_1_08_16_FD_185931 | JGI IMG/M metagenome (GOLD analysis project Ga0179593, IMG submission 185931) | Vadose zone soil fungal communities from Angelo Coast Range Reserve, California, USA - CZODoug2_1_08_16fungal (PacBio error correction) | ecosystem: Environmental > Terrestrial > Soil >... | reverse complement strand
CCGAGTCAGGATTTTTTTTTTTTAACCGTACTCTCCTCCTGTTGAGTAAAGGTGTGGCTAGATCATAGATCCCCCAAACTCCACGTTTCCCCTCGTAATGGTTCTCCCCCTTCCATCATTCTTATTCGTTTTCGAGTCGCGTCACCCCTCTTAAATTAAAGTCGAGTTTCTCGTGCTTCCCATCCCTAACGTATGTACTGCCTTTTAACCTCCCCCATTAGAGTTGTTCCTGCCCCCCAATTGTCAAACTATTTCTGGTTCAAGTCTCTCGTTGCGAAGCTTTTAACCTCCGCTAATTTGATATACCGTTGTTTGTATATGGCCAGCATTTGCCCCCGCTTCTCTTCCCCTTTTCTCAAGTTTTATATCCCCCTTTTCTCTGTATTTTCCCTTTCAGGTACTCACTTTCTTAACTCTTGACGGGAGTTGATCTCTTCTCCGTCATACCCCAGGTCCGCTGCTCCCATCCATTCAACTGTCTTCATCTCTGCGTGACCTGGACTTGTCTCTCTGTATTTTTCTTTCAATGTTCCATCCTCTGTTTCCCAGTTTTTGAGCATGTTCCTTTCCCAGCCTCTCCTCTGTTCCGGGCTCTCGCACAATCTCTTTGGTTTGACGATGTCCTTATTCTCAGTTCTTCCGCGCGATAAATCCTCGGCCTCACTTTCCCTTCGTCCCCAACTAAGAATTACAGCGCTGCGCCTCGCCTATCCTCCTCCTATGACCCCATCAATAAGTTTTTCCCATTTTTCCTTGTTAGACCGGGCAGCGGCTTGACCGGCGGTTCTTATCACCCCCCCCTTCATCTGATATCAGTGGTGTCCTTTTCTTGAGGGTTGTTGAAACTTGCTTCTTCCTTTCTCAGCCCTTCCCAGGGACGGTTGTGGTTTTTTTCGCCACTTTAAAAAATTCCCCGGCAACTGATGACCCTAGCCATCCACTCCTTTTCCCCGCTCCGCTTGCCCCTTTTCCTGTTTGACAACCGGATAAGCTCCATATCGCCCCTTCTTCCGTTCCTTCTGTGAGGTCTTCCCGCGGTCCTCCCCCCCTTCGCCGAGCTCGTAACTAATCCATTCGAATTACTCTTTCCAAAACTCCTTTTTCTGAATTTTCCCTTTCTCATTATATAGCTACATTCACTTCCCGTTGCGCTTGCTTGAGAAGTTTTTTCGAGTGCCTTTAGTATTTCCGTTTTTCACGTTCTTTGAATTGCTTACTAATTCTTTTTCCTCCCTACCGAGTATACACCTTAACAAGTTTATTCACCCCTTCTTCACTCTTCGGCCGGTCCTCCCCCCATCTTCGTCATTTCCATTACTGCCTACCAAGCCTTTCCGTTTTTTCTTCTGTCCCCCCCTCACTCCTTTTCTGGAGTCACCATCGGTCCCTCGACTTCTTCCCTCTTAGGGATCTGAATGCCGCACCTTGCGTTCCTTATCAAGTACTGTCCTTGTTTCTTCGTTTTATTAAAGATCCGGACCCCCGGCAGTCTCACTAGCACCTAACCCTCTGGCCTGTGATTCACTGACTCATTCTTAGAACATCTTAATCATAACGCCGTAAAGAATGAATTCTTAATCACACTTAGTGACCCAATTTTATCCCCGCTAAAGTATATATCTAATCCCTACCATTGCTCCCACAGCCAAAGGAATTCGTCGGGTTCTTCTGCCTTTAAAGGAACCTCTCCTATTGAAAAGAGGCCATCTCTCCTGCCCCATGATTTTCATCGTGGTTGAACTAATGTCCAAGAGGGGGCCGTACGCGGTCCCACATAAAAATTATGCAGAGTTGTTTCCCCTAGCTTTCGGTAGGTTTACCACGCCATCTTCCGTTTCTGGAACCCCTAGTCATACCGCATTCTATCCTGCATGATGCGTGCAACCCAGTTTAACTTTGCAGCCCCCTGTGCTCCGTTCCTACGTTCTTCCTTTTCTGATCTATCTTCGCCTTCCTCAAAGAAGCCTCTTTCCCACTTCCCACCTTCCTTTGAGTTTCCATTGTCCCTTTACGACCCCCTTTCGCTTGCTGGGAATGTCTTCTAGCCCAACTTTTGAAAACACTTTTTGTGCCGATTGTTACGTATGCCCTCTCAGCCTTTTTTTGAATTCAGGTCCCGACGGAGTCGAGCTTTAGGTCAAATCTAAAGACATCCTGTTTGTGAGACCCTATACGTTTTCCCTCCCGTGTTCCGTTGTTTGGCTCCCAGACTTCTGTCCTAAGGTCGTAGTTTCCACCTGTACACTTCCGTCATCTCAGCTCGGACTCACTGACCCCATTATTCCCACCTTTTATCCATGTTACCCTTCTTCCCCCATCGCAACACCGGACCGTGCACAACCGTTTACAAGCAGTCCGACGCGAGCCCCCAAGCTTCTTTTGCGTACGGTCAATCCCGTACCCCCCCTCCCCTTTATTTCTGCCTCCCTGATTTCTTTTCCGCTCTTTCCAAGATCTCTCCTTGTTCCAATCACTCAGGGACCTTTAGCGAGGCTTAACTTGTTTCTTTTTTTTTGCCCGCATAATGTGTGGCTATCGTGAAGTTTCCTGAAGAGTCTTCCTATTTGTAGGTCATACTCTTCCTTTACCGACGGGGGTTCCGTCTTCAATCCCTCTTTTCCAAAGTTTTCGTCTCCCGTCCGACCAGTAGTTTTTCCTAGAGACTAGGATCCCGTTGATGTTTCATCCCCCAATTAGAGGTTAAAGCTCCCGTAGAATCTACTAAAGGAAAGACCCGAATTTTTGTTTAAGGTTTGGGTAACCATTGAAGCTCTTAGCTCTCCCCTTCTTTTTTACGCCAGTTTTTGGTCCGATTGGGCCTGAGATTCTTCGTTTCCCCCTCTCGGATTCTTGAAGTTTCTCACTGAATTTTACATTCACCGTCAAAGACCTCTGTTTCATGATCGCTAAAGAGGGCTCTTTTGACTTTCTGTGAATTCATATCTCACCCCACGATTATTCCCTTCGGTAGCTTCACTCCGATCGATTATATTTCTTCCCCTCCAGTAAGCTCTTGTGACCCCTTCTGAGAGCCCAACTGGTCTTCTGGCTAAGACAACGGACCGTCCCCGCTAATGGATGGAAACCAGCTTCGGGAGATTCTTACTCCTCCCATGTTTGAACGAGTGCTGCTTCTGAAGGGGTATACGCTGTCTTAATCTTCAGATGTCAGCAGTCCTGGACTGGAACATTTCTACCGGCCCCCCTTCTAAAATGCGCGGCCCTCTTTCCTCCCCGGGACTTGTTAGCGCGTAACAGTAGAACCATTGTCTTTCGACGCTTTTGTTTCGCACCGGATCTGCATGCGGAGTTCATGAGCTCTCGCCGTGTCGACCCCGGGCTAACCGAGAATGTTTCAAGTCAAGCTGAGAGTCTGCATTTAGCCGTGTTTCTGTGCCGCTAAGCTTTTGCCTTCTTCGAGTGGCAGTTTCCAGGACCGTGTGGACCTTTTGTTGCGCCCCCCCCCCCCCCCCCACCCCCCCCCCCCCCCCCCCCCCCCCCCCCCCCCCCCCCCCCCCCCCCCCCCCCCCCCCCCCCCCCCCCCCCCCCCCCCCCCCCCCCCCCCCCCCCCCCCCCCCCCCCCCCCCCCCCCCCCCCCCACGTTGGCTCCCCTTTCGGTCCACGTCTTGCTTCAGTACCTTTCTTTCGATTTCATAGGCCCCCGCCTCTTTCAGACTCTTCCCCTTACAGTTGAAATAACAGGCCTCCACGGATTCTTGCCCTGTTGAAGACCCAGCCACGCCGGGCCCATCTCCCCTCTCCGTCCCCCACGTTTTCCCCCCCAATTGGCACCAATTTATGTTATATTTCCCTTTTCTAATTGCTCCTTTTTCTATTTGAATTTCGTCTTCCGTGCCAACTTGCTGGAATTGCTCCTTGGTAGGGGGCGCTCCGCCTTGAATTACGAGCATTTTGACCTTCCCCACAACTTATTGCTATCCCCCGGACCCACTCAGCTGCGGCACACCTGCTCCATTTTTCCAACCGCTCTGGCGCACATACCATGTTCCTGCGCAGACCCACAGTCGATCCTCCCACGCAGCTCTAGGCAAGTTGCCCAATTTAGTTGCCGCTTGGTTTGTCCACTGAACTTGTTCTTCTTGGGAGACGCCCCAGTGGTTGGCACTCAATGTTCCCTGGAACGTTTTGCTCACAAACGCCATTATTCGCTTCCTACCCAAACTGTTGAGAAGCGACTTCTTCTTCTTTTTTCCCAGAGCAAACACGTTTTTTTCAAGTTTTCCCAAAGCGGCGATTTGACGAACCCGCTTCTCCCTCTCGTTTCGGTGTCTCTTTTGACCATTGCACTTTTTCCACCTTCTCCAAACGAGATTTTTTGAACATTTTTCGTATAAGTATTTTGAGGTTCCCCGAGCACTTTAACCGTTGTAGAAGTCTACGATTGGCGCGGACCGTTAAAAGCCTCAGCGTCTGTCAGTGTCTTCCTAATACGGGGAAATCGTTTTTTTTTTTCTCATATGATCTAGCCCCTAAGGTTGAGGTTTTCAAGCATGGTGTAGTCTCCGTCTCTTCCTTTTCTCAATTCCCCTTTGTTTTTTTTTTAGATTCCAGAGATCCCTCCCGACGTCCCCCAGGATTGAATACTCGCATCTTTGTGGAGCGTTTGGGTCTATTCATAGGATTAACCCAAATCCAAGTCCCCTATTTCTCGAAGTCAAACGTCCATTATTCTTCTTCGTTTTTTGCCTTTCCGACTCCCCCCAACCAGTCAATTTCTTCCCCTTAGATTTATTGTTATCCATCAAAAGTGACTTTGTAACGGTCATGTTCTCCCACGAAGCGCTTTGTTCCGTCCCCTTTCCAAACTCTTCTGAGGTAAAATCGTCCCCTCTCTGTTTTGCGAAGGTTCGTCATCGACGACTTTGGTTACCCCCGGTTTGCTCGGGAAAGCATCTCCACCCCGATCGCTTTGTGAACCCCAGTTTCGTCTTCAACCCCCTGCGTTTGAGTCAAACTTTCTTTCACCACTTGATGCCCAAAAGTCTGTACGCTGAAGTTTGCGTCTCCTTTTTGTACTCTACAATTTCATGTTGCCCACTGATCGGAAACACTCTCACTTTTCAACTTGCTACTTCTTATTCCCCTCATGGTTCCTGCGCCTTTCCGAATGTTCTTTCCCGGTTCCCATAATTGGGAAAAAAGGTTTTATGTTTTCTTGTCACGCTCAGATTTTTTGTCGAGTTGCACTAGCGTTTGGGATTTTGAGTGGCGGCGTCCAGTCGAGATTTAATCCATCCGCGTCGCATTCCCCCAATGCGATAACCTCTTCCTGGATTTTAGCTCCTCTAGCAAAGCAGCAGATTTTCCCAACTAAAATAAGTGAGTTCCCCTTCGGGTGGTACGTTTTTTTTTTTCAGGCGATGGTGCTGCGGGCTGTTTGTTTCTCACACTTCCTCCTTGTTCGTTCCCTTTTATTTCATTTTTGTTAGAGGCTTTTTCCCTTTGGATTTTTTCTCCTTATTCACGACCATCCTGTATCTCCTTGGGAACATTGTGCCCCCACTCGGCCCCCAATCTCTTGAACTGTCACTGCTTGAATGGCAATCATCGTACTCCTTTTCCAGATGCCCCGGTACTTCCCCAAAATTCTAAATGATCTTTTTCACCTATTAGTTCTTCTCATTTTAGGTCCCTATTGGCGAAACGTTTTTTCGCTATCACCAGGTTTCAATAATACTTTTTTGAAATCAATTTTTTTCCTTTTTCAGGATTCCCCGGGTTCGTTCGCCTTTTATCCTTCCTTTTTAGCTGTACCCTCATTATGAACTTATTCATCGAGTTTTCTTTCTCAGGGACCGGGTAGCATTTGCACACTTCCCCTTTTTTTTCAGCATGCTTATTCTCCCCTTCCCGTACCCTTTCGTCAAAATTGTGATTTTATTCCCGTACGCTTGTCGCCGTGCAGCATTCTCCCCACGTTGTTTTCAATTTTCTTCTTAACCACTCCACCTTTGTCTTGACCCGCCCCCCCCATCATACCCGTTCTGGGATGCCCAGATTTGTCCATAGACTTCCCATTCAGGTACGAACCCATCTCCCTCCCTAGGGGCCGTCTCACGTCTTCCCGCGTGTGTGTATGCGATATGAAACGATACAGTGAACTCACAGCTCCCTTTTCTCGCCATCACAACACGTGTGCTCTTTCGTTTGAATGTCACTAGCCTTGTAGAACCTCTTCCGTCCTCACCGCAGAAGACTTACATCCCCCCCTTCGGACAACTGGGCGTAGCACGAAAATAGCTCTCCGATCTCTTTATGTCCCCCTCTCCCAACTCTGCCCCCAGTCTTCGTCTTTTTTCTTCCTGTGCCAGGCTTTTTTCTCTTTGATCGAGCAAAGATGCAGCCGTTTTCGTCGCTTTTGACAACTATGGAAAGGGGGGCGTTAGGCTTCACTCACAAGGATGTTTAATTTTCTTTCCCTCCCCTGGTATTGCCATCCCCCTTGACCCACCTAGTTTTTCGTAAGTAGTCCCCATCCCCTCGTCTCCCTCAAGATAGCCTGCCATCTTCGGGAACAAAGAAACCCTAATTTTCAGCCTCTCTCTTTTCTTGGACATTTCCTTATGAGAACTGCGATCATAATCAAGAAATAGTGTGTCCCAAGCAACTTATTATTTCTCCCTTCTTTTTTACTAGACCTTCCTGTGCTTTCCACGCTCCTTCACAACTTTAGAACCATGGTCCGTTTGTGCATTGTTATCTTTCTAAGCATTGCTCAGCATGGGTTAGGAGTCCGATCTATTCTTTACCTCAAAATGGACTCCCCTGGTTATTTTTGCATCTTCTCTCTTTTCCTTCCACTACTTTGGTTTTTCTATCTCTATCCTAAACCGGGTGATTTCATTGAACTTAGATATTCTCTCACATGACTCCCTTCTGAGAACACCCTTCATCCCGTAACCCTTCTTGCAAACCGTTGACCCCCCTTTTCCCCGTTTTCCTCTCCGGCTCTTCCCCATTTCCGAATGGTGTTCCGGTTCCTCCCCCCTCCTAAATGCCCTTTCTTTTCTTGTGACATCCGAATCTTTCGTATACCTCTCAACTCTATCTCCGAAATCCTCCTTATTTTTTTTGCTTCTTTTGTTTTCTGCCCGCATCATGCAGGCTATTCCCTGTGACCGGTTTGACGATTATTTTAACTTTTCCCCCCTTCTGTCTTCCCTCAATCCCTTCCCGTAGGAAGATACTTAGTTCTTCTTTGTGCGTTCCCTTCCCCCCCCCTCAGACTATTTCCGATTCATAGCGACGAATCCCTTCGTTGAGACTTCCTTATTTTCAACTGTCCCCTCCCCTTGCAGCAGCCTCCCCCTTTTTAAGCAGAACTTGTTGTCTCAGGTTTCTTGGTTAAATTGCAAGACTCTCCTTTTCATTTCGTTTGGTTACGCCCCGTTTCGACCTTTGTGGGTCTTGAGAATTTTCTTTTTCTGATCTCCCTTTCTCTTAATTTTCTTTTCCTCCCCCCCTCCTTTCTTAATTTACCCTTCCCTACCATAGAGCAAATATGTATTCTCCTCCTTTCCTTGCCGTTCCTGGATCTGTCATATCGCATAAACGTCAGTATGACTCGGATCCTTCCACCTCCATTTTTCTCTTCCCTCTTTTCTATCGCCCTTTTATTACGAAGGTGCTTTCTATTTGCTCCCCCTACCCGGCTTTATTCCATAAGACCCCTGTCAGTCCTTTTCCCCCCCCCCGGAAGCCTCATTAAACCAAGATCGTTTCGTTGTTCGAAGCCATGCGTTAGTAAGGTGCGACTTTTTCGTTTGAATGTATAGCTTCTTACTAAGCATTCCGATGTCCTCCCTTCCCCATTTGAAAGTATTATATTACTCCCGTAAACTCCCCCCCCATTGTCATTCCTCCACAGTTCTACTTGTCCCTCTGATACCCCACCCCTTTTATGACTTTACCGGTGTCTCCTAAGAAGCGGAAGAGACGGGTTTCGCCCCCCCCATGGATTCGCATGAGATTGCTTCTATCTTGAGCACGTTTCGACCTCGGGATCCCTCCCAGTCTCCCTTGTGGAAGGCATCTGCAGAGTTGATCCTTGTAGAGGTGTCCTTTCTACCGTAATTCCCGCTTCCTCGGCGTTTTAAACGTCAGCAGGTTTTTCCCCCTTTCCCCCCCATCTTTTTCCGATTTTCCTAATCCGGTTTCCCCCCCGGATTCCCCGTCCTTTCGGTCTCTCCGCAGAAGCCTGCCTCCCTCCTCCCCCTTCCACCTAAGGCAAACACTTCCCCCTCCACGGACTCGATGACGGACAGACCCACCAAGAACGCGCCTCCCCATTCTTTTCCTCCCCGTTTACCCCCGGAATGGAAAACATTATGATGTCTCATGCGGATGGGATATTTCTCGCGCTTTTTGCCTTTTAATCAGACTTTTCAGCGCCTCTTGAGGTGTCGCCTTCTTTTTCAGCCGAGTGCAATACCCAACCCGCTCTTGGCCTATCACTGAAAACAGCTCTTCTTCCCTCACAATCCAATTTTTCCATATTCTCCCTGGGGGTCATCCCTTTCGGCCTTCTCGACCCAGTCCCTGGGAGTTGTCAATCCGCAGTCCGTGACTTCGAAAGTTGAACTTGTTTGCGTCTGCCGGGTCCCTTTCTGTTCGCGCAGGGGAGACGCACATGTACTCCCCTCTGGGTTTCATCCCTGTCTGACTGACCTTTCCCATCGAGTGAGGCGCAGAAGAAGTTTCCCCTGCCCAGGCCTTTTCGGATCTTGGCCAGAGTTACCACACGTTTGTTCCACGCCCCCTTCCCGGCCTGACCCCCTCTTTGCAATCGCCTCTTTAGCCATGACAAGCCTTCTGGGACCCCTGTACACGTTTTTCTCGTGACCGATACATGGTGATTGTTTTTCTCTTTAACTAATTTGTCGACTTTTCAGGTTTTTTTCTGGAGTTTGAGTGAAAATGAATACTCCGTCCTTTTTCTCTATTTCCCCCCTTTCTTGTGCAATCTTGAGTTTTTATCATGTCTATACAACAGCCTTTTCCCCGTGATGTAGGCGGTTACCACTCCTGTGGTCATATTATCTCTTTTCCCAAACGTTGGTGGCGATATTTTCCTCTCCGACTTTTTTTTTTAACCCTTCCTCGCATCTTGCTTCAAGCTTTTGGGCTATTTTCATCGGCATACCACCCACTCATCACCCCTTTATAGAATAAATTTCCTCCCTGTCTCTTTCCTGTCGTTCTTCCCCCCATCGTGAATTCCTACAACGTAATAGTTCTTCTTGCTACCCCCTCCCCTCGATGTACCGGTCATGTTCAATAATGCTAGTTCATTACCCCACTCTCGAGCAATTCTTTCACTCATGTTTTGCCAGTTTCTTCGTCAAAGAGAAGTTTGCTTCCAACGTGTGCGGGCCCACCGACATCTCCGAAACGTTTCTTACTTTTCAATTACTTTTCGAATCCTCATAGGCTTTTCGCCATTTCACTTTCATCCCCTTTCGTGAAAAAAGTGTCCGCTTGAGATTTGCGTACTCCCGGCCTATTCCCACCTTTGGCCCCCTGATCCGGTCACTCATCACGTCAACTGATAATCTTGAGGTCTCTCCATGAATTTGTATGTCATCGTAAGTTTTCTCCCCCCCTTCAATCTGGAAAAAACCCTTCGAATGTTTCGTGTCCCCTGCATTTTTTTTTTTTTTTGATCGAGCCAATAGTCGTTGGTTTAGATGGTTCCCCATTCCTCCTTCTCGCTATCGTTCCTTTCCCTCTTTCCCCAAGCCCCCCACAGCGCTGCGAAGAGCCAAAGCAGACACTACCCTCCATCCGTGTTTCCAATTTGTACTGTGGTCAGGGTCCGGAGTTTCCTGACGTGCTGTTTTTTCAAATTACTGCTCTTCCGTGCGTGCCTGTATTCCTTCTCTAGCCTCTGAATTCCAGGCGGCTTGCTTCTCAGATTTCCCAACTACGGACTCAGTGGGACCTCTTTTCGCCAAATCGGCTCACGCGTTTGGACTGCCTGTGATGTGCAGAACTCCTTAACTTTAGCCTCGACAGTAAAAAGGTACATGCTTTTCCTCTTCTTTATCATTTTTTGATTTCAGCTAGTTCAACGTCCGCCGACTCCAGGACCATTCGTTCTTTTCGACACCATGTCGCTTCCCGGTCCTGATCCCGTTTCCCCGTTATTTTTCCTCTTGCCAATTTTCCACTAGGCAAGCTGCCCTAAGTTTTTCGCGGTTTTCCGTTATTTACTTGAGACCTTCCCCATTTTTTATTACTCACTTCATGCTGATTTACTACCGCACCCCGAAACCTTGATCCGTCCCCCCGCCCGCTTGGTAGGCTGGATTTAGCCCGACTGTTTCAATCATTTGCCGAAATACTCACTTACGTTTGATTAGAATCCTGCACTCCTTTCTGTCGTTCTCCGACCCCGGTAACCTCGATTCAATACCTAGAATTATCCATAGCAAGATGTTGCAGTATTTTAGTTACGGCCTTAGTGTTCGATCCCTGAAGCTCCCGACCTTCACCCCGTAGCCCTCTCCCACTTTCCACCTCTGGTCTTTTTCCCTCTGACTTTCTTTCTGGAGGCCCCCATATTCAGACCTCGTCGTCCTCCAGCATTCTCCCAGGTTCCACACTCTCCCCACCGGGTTAGCGCCGTTCCCCAGTCCTTCTTCCTAGCGTATTTTCCCCCCAATTGACAAGAAGAAAACTCATCAAACAATGCTTCGTCGTGGTTCTGCATGGGCAAGTTTTCTATAATAGAGACATATGCGCTCTCTGCTTCGTGTCCTCCTGTGCACATATTGTTTCCCTTTTCTGGCTTCCACACTCCCTCTTAGTATCTATGCCTCCCGGGAGGTCGTATATGACAGTATGATTCTTTGACCACCCCCAATCGTCATAAAGTACTATATCTCCTTCTTCTTGCACCACTCCCAACGTCGCCCCTCTCGCTCAGGTCCTCCGGGCTTTCTTCTGCGACATCCCGAAAGAATCGGTTAAATAACATCCCTTCTGACCGATTTACCGTACGAACTTCCGTTTTCCTTACCGCGGCTGATTTCCCCTTTTTTCTAACACTTGGCCGTTTTTTGTGCAGATGTTCTTGCCTTCTCCGAATGGAGCAGAACTTTTTTTTTCTTGAGTATTCTTTACAGGTTCCAATGGAACCTTTT